>Ga0335072_10000235_pt1 | contig 119453 bp, 84 predicted proteins | sample Lox_Sample_21_FD_206725 | JGI IMG/M metagenome (GOLD analysis project Ga0335072, IMG submission 206725) | Soil microbial communities from Loxahatchee National Wildlife Refuge, Florida, United States - Lox_Sample_2.1 | ecosystem: Environmental > Terrestrial > Soil > Wetlands | place: USA...
CCGCCGGAAAGAACACGGTGGGTGGCAGCGCCAGCGGGAGCATGACGGACCACTACCTCAATCCCGTGGTTCCACAGAACTACTCGAACACCGGAACGCTGGGAGATTTCTCCGGACGGTATGCGCTCGATCTGTCGAGCAGCGACCGGGTGAGCCTCGATGTGCGCCACGAATTATCGCGATACGACCTGCCCAACGAGCAGGTGCAGCAGGCAGCCGGCCAGCGGCAGACGGCCGACAATATCGAGACCATGGGCGTCGCTCGCTATGAGCACAGCTTCTCGGCGAATACGCTGGCGAGATTCGACGGCATGGTGCGCGACAACGCGAACGACTTCGATTCCAATCCGCAGTCAACTCCCATCGAGGTCTTCCAGAACAACCGCTTCCGCGATGGCTACTTCAAGGCGCTGCTGGTGGCCGACCGGGGTCGAAACGAATGGAAGGCCGGCATCGAGTCCGACAATACCTTTCTTCACGAGAACACGCGCTACATCATCACCGATCCAACGCAGTATGACGACGGGACCCCGCTGACCTTCGCCTTCGCCGCACAGAGGCCGGACTTAGAGCAGGCGGCTTTCATCGAGGATCTCCTCCATCTGGGAAAATGGTCGATCAACGCGGGTCTCCGCTGGGATCACTACCAACTGCTGGTCAATCAGCAAGCTGTCGAACCGCGCTTCGCCATCTCGCGCTATCTCCCATCCGCCGATATGATCCTGCATTTCTCCTATGACCGTATCTTCCAGACGCCGTCGTCCGAGAACATTCTGCTCTCCAGCTCCACTCAGGTTGATTCTCTGGATCCTTCAACATTTCTCAGGCTGCCGGTTGAGCCTTCCGTTGGTGACTACTTCGAAGGCGGCATAACTCAGGGGCTATTCGGCAAAGCAAAGCTCGATGTCAACTACTTCCGCCGCGTGGTGTCTAATTATGCCGACGACGATCAGATCGACAACACCACCATCAGCTTCCCCATCGCCTTTCGCAAGGCGATCATTTATGGCGCGGACGGTAAGCTCGATCTGCCCGACTGGCGAAAATTCTCCGGATTCATCAGCTACTCCTGGGAAGTGGGGAACGCATGGAACCCGGTGACCGGCGGGCTCTTTCTCGGCGACGATGCGACATCTGCGGAAACGGAGCTCTCCGGGCATTTTCCCGATTCACAGGACCAGCGCAACACGGTGCGGGGACGGCTGCGGTACCAGGCGCATCCTCGATTCTGGCTGGCTGGCGGAATTCAATATGACTCCGGGCTGCCTTTCGAGTTCGACGGCGATCCGGCGACGGTGCTGGCGCAATACGGACAACAGGTACTCGATCGCATCAACTTCGATCGCGGCCGTATCCTGCCTTCCTTTCAGGTCAGCGCCTCAGCTGGAGCCGAGCTGTACAAATCCGAGCGGGTTAATGTGCAGCTGCAGGCTGATGGGCAGAATCTGAATAACGTTCTCGATGTGATCGACTTCGGCGGCTTGTTCTCAGGGAACGCCATCGGACCACCCCGCAGTGGCATGGTTCGCCTGACGGCTACTTTTTGATCGCACTCCCTGAGCATGAGGATTTTTCGCGGGCTGCGGTTGATTTGTATTGACCTGTAAAAGGGCAATACAGACCCAGCGGAACACTATTGGATGAATCGTCCCGGAATTGCCGGGAGCCAGTTTGTGACAGACTGACGACGGACCCTATCATGGGAAAGGCTGCGCGGCTCGGCTGTTTCCGTCGCAAATTCTGACTCTCGGGTTCAGGGAAGGTTATGGTCACCATTCAGGTCGAATATCAGGGAGATCTGCACTGCAGGGCGGTGCACGGTCCTTCGCGAGCCGAACTCAGCACCGACGCTCCCACCGATAATCAGGGACGCGGCGAAAGTTTCTCTCCCACCGATCTTGTCGCGACTGCGCTGGGCACGTGCATGCTGACTGTGATGGGCATTCTTGCCCGAACTCTGAAGATCGACATTGCCGGAGCCACGGCTGCGGTCGAAAAGGAGATGAGCAGCACGGCGCCGAGGAGAATCCAGAGCCTGAAAGTGCGGATTCACGTTCCTCAAACGATCAGCCCCGAGAACCAGCAAAAGCTGGAACGTGCCGTCCACACCTGCCCCGTGCACAAGAGCCTGCACCCGGACATTCAGACGCCCATTGAATTCGTCTGGGGTGAAGGGGGATAACCGCTACAGATCGCGGCGCTCAAAGAGGACCTGTGCCAGCAGCAGAGCCGCCAGGGCATAGATTCCTGCGTAGAGGATCATGATCAGGCTGGGAACGGTTGCGCTGCTGAAGGGCCCGACGCCGATCGCGCCCAGCAGGGGAGGCTGCATTCGCCAGGCGGCACGGCGCCAAAGCGCATCGCTGGGCATCACCAGGCTGGCGACAATGCCGAGGTCTACGCACGCTCGGACGTGACGCAGCGCTCCGAACTGCTCGATCCATCCGCCGATGAACGCCAGGCCGTACAGGCCCACGGTGCAGGCCCCGCTGGTCAATGCGGACAGCCGCGTGCTCGAGGCCATGGTCATACCCAGCATCAGGATCGCCTGCAGCCAGATGAGTCCGAGAACACTCACAGCATGGGGAGGCAGATATCGGCTTTCGGTCCAGCTGATGAGAATTGAGCCGCCCTCGATGAAGAGGATGTAGGCTCCGAGCAGGACAACAAAGCCAGCCCACTTGCCGAGAACCAGAGCCCAGCGGCGCACGGGTTTGGTGGCAATGGCGTGAATGGTGCCGGAGGCGATCTCGCCGGACAGCGTGTCGCAGGAAGTAAGTGCAGCCATCAGAGAGGTCATGAGGCTGCCGCCGTAGAAACTCATCATCAGCATCATGCCGACGCCCTCATGGCGGCTGACGGCAGGAAGCGTGGGGGACATGGAGCGCAACATCGCGTGGAGTCCAGCCCCGAAGAGCGCAAGAAAGGCGAGCCCGGCGATGGCTGCAATCCACAGAATCCTGCGGCGAGCCGCTTCGCGGAAGGTGATGCCAGCCATCAGCATTACCGTCCGAATGGTGCCCGGCTCGCGCCAGGCATGCTCTTCAGCCGCAGCATCTACGTCAGCTCTTGATCGCGCGGCAACCTCGGTCATCTCGATCGCTTCGTCGTTCATAAGCCCTGGTCCGGTCCCATCGTTTCGAGAAACAGATCTTCGAGGCTGACGCGCTGAGGAATGACCGAAAATACCCGAACGCCGGACTCCACCAGGCAGCGCACTACTTCGGGCAGGGCATGCTCGTTCGGCACGCGCAGCCCCAGCCTGGTGCCGTCATTCGCGGTCACCATCAGGCCTTCGATGGTCGAAAGCAGCGCGAGAGCAGCAGGATTGATCCCGCCGGTGAGGACTTCAACCTCGGTGTGGCCGGTCTGCCATGCGCCCATGGCATACATGCCCACCACGGTGCCTTCACGGATCAACGCCACACGGTCGCAGCTCTTCTCCACTTCGCCCAGAAGATGAGAATTCAGGAAAACGGTTGCGCCGCGGTCGCGCTGCTCGCGAATCACCTGCCGGACCAGCTTGCGTCCGGCCGGATCGAGGCCCGAGGTTGGCTCGTCGAGAAAGAGGATCTCCGGATCGTTCACAATGGCCTGGGCGAGTCCAACCCGCTGCATCATGCCTTTTGAGAAGCTGCGCAGGGGCTTTGTGCGATGCCCGCTCAACCCCACGCGCTCCAGCAGTTGCGGAACGCGACGGCGAAGCACGCTCTCGGCTACGCCGCACAGGCGTCCGTGAAAGAGCACCAGCTCCGATGCCGTGAGCCAGTCGTAGAAGCGAAAGTGTTCCGGCAGAAAACCGATGCGGGCGCGCACTGCGCGCGTGCCGACCGGATGCCCCAGCAACAGCGCGCGGCCAGCGGTGGGCTTCACCAGTCCCAGCAGCATCTTGATGGAAGTGCTTTTGCCCGCGCCATTGGGACCGAGGAAACCGAAAGCTTCGCCGCGGCCGACCTGCAGCGTCAAATCGCGAACCGCCGGCCGGGTTCCGAAGTTCTTCCGCAATCCCTCTGTATCTATCGTGAGTGCAGCCATTCGTTCTCCAGAGGCGACCCTACTCCAGCTGCTCGGCCAGGTTGAGGGCGGTAGTGTCATCGCCCGAGCCGACCAGCCCATAGACGAATCCATTGTCCACCCACATCAGCGTGAAATGGCCGGCATCACGCGGAGGCCTCGGCCGCAGCAGCACTCCGTCGTTGCCCGCGACATAGACCTTCTCATAGCTGGTCTGGCCCGGGATGACCGGCAGCACCAGCGTGGTTGTCCAGTCCACGGACTGCGTGAAGCTGGCTGCTTCGCTGGGGCTCATGCCCATGAACTCGAGAGCAATCTGCGCAATCTGTCCGGGATCAATCTGCGGCGGAGCGGAGACAACGGGGCTGGGCAATTCCATCAACGATATGCAGGAGGCATCAGGCTCGGCATGGTTGGCCGGCTGCTGAATCCCCTGGGCGCGGGCCGCCATATTCCCACAATTGCCATAGAAGGCCATGATGCCCGCCGGCAGGCGCAGACCGATGATCGCCCCATCCACCGACTCCGGAATTTGCAGGTCATCGTGACCGGCCTCGTTGAGGATTGACTGCAGGCGGTCGCGATTGAGTTTCATTTGCGCGGCCGCGCCGCTGCGGAAGAGGAGGGCCGACGGTGTTTGATCCGGCAGAAGCCTGATTTTGAAACCCGCCAGCTTCGATGCCGTCGCTGCATCGCTTACCGGCACCGGCTTCTGCGGGGCCTGGGTTACTGTTACCTCGTCAGAAAGGATGTGCCCGATCGTCTGATTGAAGAATGCGTCGTTCTGCAGGTTGCCATGCATCGCCGCAGGATTCAGTTCAAGCACCGTGAAATGCTCCACCCGGAAGATGGAGAGGAAGCTCTCCGCCCAGGAGCGCAGCGGCGCGAAGGTGAACAGCAGCGCGACTAAAGCGACGCCTGCCCCGGCGCCCGCGATCGACCAGATCCGCCACAGTGGGAACCGGCGAGCCTGCTGCTCCGATATTTCCTGATTGCGCCTCAGGCGAAAGGCAGTCCACCCGGCGTCGGTTTTGCCGGCGTCCCAGCGAGTCTGCGGCAACTGATCGAGGCTGCTGCTGACCGCGGCGGCATGAGCGGTCACGGCATTCAGTTCAGCGCCGCAGCGGCTGCAGTTCTCCACGTGCTCCGCCACCGAAGCAGACTGGCCCTGCTCCAGTTCACCATCTGCATACGCGCGCAGCGTTCCTGTGTCATACCCAGCGTGCTTCATCGACCCTCCTTTGCCGCCTCGAGGCGTGGTGCTGTCCCGCTCATTCGTTGCTGGCGCTGATAAATCCGCGAAAACTCCGACTCCGCCCGCGCCAGCTTCTTCCCCACCGACGTCGTACCGATGTTCATGGCTGCGCCGATCTCCTGATAGCTGAGGCCGCTGTGCCGCAGCAGCAGAATCTGCGCCTTCTCCAGCTTCATGCGCGCCAGAGCCAGGCGCACTCTCGCGATCCGCTCGGCACGCAGGATCCGGTCCAGAGGACCATCCGCGTCCGTTGGCAGGCTGGCTTCGGCACCGTCGGCCAATTCTTCTTCGTGGCGGCGCCGGTTCCTGCGCAGCACGTCAATCGCCGCCCGCGTTGCCGTGCGATAGAGCCAGCCGCCTGCCGATCCGTCCGCGACTGTTTTTGGCCCGCCGCGGTAGAGACGAAGCAAGACCTCGGCGCAGACTTCTTCGGCCTCAGCATCGCTGCGCAGAACGCGGCGCACGATGCGCGACAATCGCTCGAAGTGCTCGCGAAAGATGATTTCGAATTCGTCGTCCGCCCAGCTGTCAGCCACCGTCATAGCTTCTACACTTTCTACAACGCCTGGCGCATCGCGATTGTGACAGAAAAATTGGAGGAGGCCGGCGTTGATTCCACCGAAGGCTGCCCCCAGATTCCGCGGCTATGGAAACTTCTGCCGGGATCGTTCAACCCTGCCGATTTGTCAATCGCGATCCTGGCCAATGCTCATCAGAGTCCAGCGAGCCGCGAAGTCTCTTGACATAGGCTGCCTATGGCAGTAGGGTGGGTGGCATAGTCTGGCTATGCCAGAGAGCTTTGTTGGGCTGAGGTGCTGTCTGCAACGTGATGAGATTCCGCCGGGGACGCTTTATTTGCTGATCCTGAAGACGCTGGCGCTGCATGGCGAGCTGCATGGGTATGAGATTGCCAATTCGATTCAGCGCACGTCGGACGAGGTGTTGCGGGTGGAAGAGGGATCGCTGTATCCGGCGCTGCAGCGCATGCTGATCAAAGGCTGGGTGACGGCGGAGTGGGGCGTGACAGCAGGCAACCGGCGGGCGCGCTATTACAAACTGACGGCTGCGGGGCGGAAGCAGCTGGTGGTAGAGGTTTCGCAGTTTGAGCGCGTGATGGGAGCCGTTGCGCGGGTGATTCAGACGGCCTGAGGAGATGAGCCATGAGTGAGCCCCGTGAGCTTTGGCGCCGAGTGCGCATGCTGTTTCATCGGCGGCGGTTCCAGCTCGAACTGGAAGAGGAGATGCGTCTGCACCTGGAGTTGCGAGCGCAGGAGCATGCGGAGAATGGGTTGGGCGCAGAGGCGGCGCGGCGCATGGCTTATCGGAGATTTGGCAATCCAACGGTAATCAGAGAGGAGAGCTATCTGGCGTGGGGATGGGGATGGCTGGAGAGCCTGATGCTGGATGTGCGATTCGCGCTGCGGCAACTGTGGAAGACGCCGGGATTTACCATCACGGCGATCCTGACGCTGGCGCTGGGGATTGGAGCCAATGCCGCAATTTTCACGCTTGTGAATGCCGTGCTGCTCAGGGACCTGCCGGTGGTCGATCCGCAGTCTCTCGTGCGTTTGGGCGACTCCGACCAGTGCTGCGTGAATCGTGGCCCGCAGGATGATGGCAACTACTCGATCCACTCCACCGACACCTGGCAGCGCTTCCGGCAGAACGATTCTGAGTTTGAAGAGCTGGCCGCGATGCAGGCGGGGCTCAATCCGCTGGTGGTGCGCCGCGACCACTCGGAGGAGGCTGCGCACTCGGTCGATGCGGAGTTCATCTCCGGCAACTATTTCCGCACCTTCGGGCTGCGGCCGGCGGCTGGACGGCTGCTGCAGGACAGCGACGATGTGCAGGGCGCGCCGATGACAGCCGTGATGAGTTATGCGCTGTGGAAGCGCGACTATGCGTGCGACTCGTCGGTCGTGGGCTCAATCTTCTGGATGAATACCAGGCCGGTGACCATCGTGGGCGTCGCCCCGGAGCAGTTCTACGGAGACCGCCTGCAGAGCACGCCGCCGGGCGTCTATCTGCCCATCGAGGCGCTGCCGGAGCTGCGCGGCAAGGATTACGTTCATGAGCCGACGGCGAGGTGGCTCTACCTGATCGGCAGGGTGAAGCCGGGTACGGCGCTCGCTCCGCTGCAGCAGAAGCTCTCCACGCAGTTGAAGCAGATCCTGGATAAGTATTTCCTGAGCGCGCACGACCGCCCTTTGCTCGATCGCGTGCGGGTTCCTCTTACGCCGGGCGGTGCCGGCATCCAGAACATGCAGGCCGCTTACGGGTCGAACCTGCACCTGCTGCAGTGGATCGCCGGGCTGGTGCTGCTGATCGCCTGCGCCAACGTCGCGAATCTGCTGCTGGTGCGCGGCATGGGACGCAGGGCGGAGATGAGCCTGCGTACGGCGCTGGGTGCGGCTCGGAGCCGCGTCATTCGCCAGCTTTTGACCGAGAGCCTGGTGCTGGCGGTGATCGGCGGCATCGCCGCGCTGGCGATTTCCTATGGCGGAGCTGAGCTGTTGCTGAAGCTGGCCTTCCCGTCTTCGAACGATGTGCCGATCCATGCCACTCCCTCCCTGATCGTCCAGGGATTTGCGATCGCACTCTCGCTGATCACCGGATTGCTTTTCGGTGTGGCGCCGGCGTGGCTCTCGGCAGGCACGCACCCGGCGGATGCGCTGCGCGGCGGCTCGCGCACCACAACCGGAGGAGCCTCGCTGCTGCAGCGCGCGCTGGTGGTGCTGCAGGCGGCGCTCTCGCTGGTGCTGCTGGTGGGCGCGGGTCTGTTCGCGCAGAGCCTCGGTAAGCTTGAGCACTACGACATGAAGCTGGACGCCACCAACCGCTACATCGTCCACTTCGATTCGCAGTCCGCCGGCTACTCCTCCGCGCAGTTGCCGGCTCTCTACCGGACGATCGAGGATCGCTTTCATCAAATCCCCGGCATAGCCGAGGTCGGGCTCAGCACCTATACGCCGATGGAGCCTTACAACGACAACACCTCCGTCCAGATCCAGGGACAGCCGAATCTGTACAGAAGCTCGTCGTATGTATGGGCGAACTCCGAATACTTCGACTCCGTCGGCACGCACCTGGTCATGGGACGCGGCTTCGGCCCCCAGGACAGCCCCACCGCGCCCGCGGTCGCAGTCGTCAATCAGGCCTTTGTGAAGACTTACTTCAAGCCGGGGGAGAACCCCATCGGCGCGCACCTCGGAAGTCCGGATTCGCCCGGCGATTTCACGATCGTCGGCGTGGTGGACGACACCACCTACGGCAGCGTGCGCTGGAAGGACCACTCGATGTTTTTCCTGCGTCTGTTGCAGCAGCCGGCGGGAGACAAGAAGCCGGACGACTACGTATTTGCCAGGGCGATTGTGCTGGAGACAACGCGGCCCATGGACAACATGGAGGCGCTGGCGCGGCAGACCCTCTCCAGCATCAACCCCAACCTGTCAGTGGTAAAGTTTCAGACCTTCAGCTCGCAGATCGGAGAGCAGTTCACAGATGCCCGAATGCTCTCACGGCTGATGTCGCTTTTCGGCGGGCTGGCCCTGCTGCTGGCTGCGGTCGGACTTTACGGCGTGACCGCGTATGGAGTGGCGCGCCGCACCAGTGAGATCGGTATCCGTATGGCCCTGGGCGCGGAGCGGAGCGGTGTGGTGGCCATGGTGCTGCGCAGCGCCTTGTTGCAGACATTGGTCGGGCTGGCGATCGGAATTCCTGTGGCCTTCTACGGAGTCACACTGGTGAAGTCGCAGCTCTATGAACTGACGACGGTCAGCAGCGGTGCCCTGGTGATGGCAGTGGGAATACTGCTGGCGGCAGCGTGCGCTGCCGGGTTGATTCCTGCGCGGCGTGCCGCCTCTGTCGATCCGGCGCGGGCGCTGCGGGCGGAGTAGACGATGTGTTCGCGACATCTCGCTGAGCGACGCAATGGATCTGCGCCCAGTGCTCCGAGGCTTCTGCGTGGTGAGACCCAGGCCTGGATATTCCAGGCCCAGCGTCTCTGACGTTAAGAGTTGAACGAGCGGGAGGGCTCGTATACCCACGAGCCCCCTTGTAAACCTCTCGGCTCAGGGAATCGGGATTCCTGCCGGAGTCGCATCGATGGATGAAAAGAGCCAGTGCCCCTTGACCTTCTGAAATGAGGTATTGGTCTGGATCTTGACTTTGGCCGTCCACGGCGTTGTTGAGACGTCATAGTAGTGGCACTCCCAATACCCGTTCGCAGTGTCACCGCTGACATCGAACGATGTTTTGTAGGAGGGCGTCAGCACAATGAACTTGTTGGGCATCTGGAACGACCCGGCAACCCATTTGAAGTAAGTGCACAGCGTACCGCGGTAGGTTCCCGCTGCGCCCGTGGGTTCGGGGCAGGACGACGAATCATCCGGATCGCCATTGCCGATGTAATAGCCATCAATCGTACCGAAGCCCTGGACAGACAGCACTGCATCGGAAGTCCACAGAGACAGCATGTCTCGGATTCGTTGCGTGATGACCTCAGCCGGGTCTCCGTTCACGGGGTCGTGAACCGTTGCGTAGCGGTGGAATGCCGCCTGCACTTTGTACAGCTCAAGTTCCTGTTTGGAATCTGAGTTGCCCTGCGCTCTTGCCACGCCTAGAAAGGCTGCCAGGCCAAGCACCAGCGCGACCGTCATGGATGCGAACCTGCAATTTCTCGACCTCATGTCCTTTTCTCCTCAGCCGGGGAAAACGGCATTCTCGAAAAGCCGCGCCCTGAAGAACCGGAGCCGACGTACCCGGTAAAGGATCCGCCGACTCCGGATCCGGTCAAAGGACATGTTCTGTTCGAGAAATGCCGTTGCCGGCTGACAGGGAGAAAACGCCAGGTGCACTCTGCCGGGCAATAGAGGTCCGGTAACGGCGAGGTAAAGATTCAATAACCGTGCAACTCCCTTTAAAATGGCGGTTTTCCGTGTTAACACTGTCACTGCCTCCTCCTCGAGGTCCAGATTCCGTCCTGTGCCTGAGCCTGTATTTCAATTCGAGGAGTTCGAACTCCACTGCGGCCGTTTCCAATTGCTTCGCAAGGGACGACCCCTGCGCGTCGAACCCAAGCCCCTCCAGTTGCTTATCCTGCTGGTATCTCGAAGTGGGCACTTAGTTTCGAGGCGGGAAATTGTTGAGAAGCTCTGGGAGAGTGATGTATTTGTCGATACCGATCACAGCATCAATACGGCCATCCGAAAGCTTCGCCATCTGCTGCGGGACGATTCAGAGACCCCCAGGTTTATTGAGACCGTCACGGGGATGGGATATCGATTCGTGGCACCGGTTTCACCCGTGGCCTCGGTATCACCCGTTGCTCTGGTTTCAGCCGTTGCGCCGGTTGCAGCGGACGCGCCGCCCCTGCCGCCAGAGGACACGCCCAAGCCTGGTCCGGCTGCCGGGTCGCCTCCACGGCGGAAGGCACTGATCTGGTCTATGGGAGTGGGCGCGTGCATGGTCATCGCGCTGGGCAGCGTGACGCTTTATCGATGGCCTCATCGGCGCCCGGAGGTCAGGTACACGCAGCTGACGGATTTTACGGATTCAGCGGTGGCGCCGACATTGTCGCCGGATGGACGCATGCTGGCGTTCATCCGCGGCGGTTGGGCCTTTCTCTCGCCTGACCAAATCTACGTCAAAATGCTGCCGAGCGGAGAAGCCAGGCGGGTGACAGACGACAGCCGGCCAAAATACGGGCTGGCTTTCTCTCCGGATGGGTCGGAGATTGCGTACACGGTGCTGGAGGCGCCGGGCCCTGCGTTCAACACCTATGAGGTGTCAGCATTAGGAGGTGAGCCTCAGCTTCTGCTGAAGAACGCAGCGGGACTGGTGTGGCTGGACCCGGGACGGCTGCTCTTTTCCGAGGTTCAGTCGGGAATCCATCTGGGGGTGGTTACAGCCACTGTGACGCGCGCGGGCCTGCGCAAAATCTATTTTCCCGCGCACGAGCGCGGTATGGCTCACTACTCATTTCCATCTCCGGACAGGCGCTGGGCACTGGTGGTGGAGATGAACGGGAATGGAGACTGGGCCCAGTGCAGGCTGGTCGACCTGGATGGGCAGCATCCGGGGAAATCGGTTGGACCGATGGGCGCGTGCACATCCGCAGGCTGGTCTCCGGACGGAGAATGGATGTATTTCACTGCCTGGGTCGAAGGGCAGGACCACATCTGGCGGCAGCGCTTTTCGGGAGGGGCTCCGGAGCAAATCACATTTGGGCCAACCGAAGAGGAAGGGGTGGCGGTTGAGCCGGACGGACGGGCTCTGATCACTTCGGTGGGAGTGCATGAAAGCTCCCTCTGGATACACGACGAGCACGGTGAGCGCCAACTTTCTTCGGAAGGTGACGTGCTTGGTTGGCCGACTCCACCCATTTTCAGCGCGGACGCCAGCGTCCTCTATTACCTGCTCCGGCGGGGGGAGGGTACCGGTGCGGAATTGTGGCGCGCAATGGTGGACTCAGGGAAAAGCGAGAGAGTGTTTCCTGGAATTTTAATGACCGCCTTTGATCTATCGCAGGATGGCAGGCAAGTGCTTTATGCCACCGCTGCGCCGGACGGCAAGGCCCCGTTGTGGGTGGCACCTTTGGACCGGAGCTCGCCCGCAATGAAGGTGAGTATTTTCGACGTACAGTCGCCGCATTTCGGGGATCACGGGCAGATCCTTTTCCAGCGAACGGAGGGAAGCAAAAGTTATCTCGAGCGGATGAATCCAGACGGGTCGCACCGTTCGAAGGTGTCTCAGTATCCTATCGGGGACTTCCAGGGAGTGTCGCCGGGCCGACACTGGGCCATAGCCAATGTTGCCGGTACGCCGGAAAGTGATCGTGTCGCGATCATGGCAATCCCGCTGGACGGCGGCGTTCCGCGACGCATTTGCGCAAGCTTCTGCGTTCCGGCCTGGTCGCCGGACGGAAAGTCTCTTTTTGTTCCGGTAGAGGATTCCTCGGGCACAGGTCCGGGGCGTAGCCTGGCGATTCCTCTCGGCCCGGGGGAAACCCTGCCGATTCTTCCAGCGGGCGGGATTACGCCGTTGGCCGAACCGAACGTGGTTCGAGGAGCGAAATCAGTTGCACGCGGAGACCTGACGCCGGGCAAGGACCCAGAGCACTATGTGTGGGTGAACACGACCACTCACCGGAACCTGTACCGGATTTCGCTTCCCTGACGCCGCAGAGCTCATGGACGCGGTAATTGTTGCTCCATCCTCCTGATTGCTTCCACCGAATCGGGCGTGATTTCCTCATTGTCCCAATGCTCGATTAACTTGCCTCCACGTACCCGGAACGTGTCGAAGCCAAAGTGTTCGTACGTTGTCCCCGGCGGCGCGGTCGGATCACGGCGCGTATTCTGCACGATTGCTGTCACCTCAGCTGCATAGCGAGCGAGGCTCAACAGACACGCTGCCGGGCATATCAACACGTGATACTTAGGTTGTTATGTATGTAACCTGCAGCCGCCTGAACCTACCTCGCGAAAAAGCGATAGCGGATCGTCCAGCGTGCCGTGTGGCCAGGAAGAATTCTGAGGTGAACATAGCCCTCGGGGCAAACGGTCGTGCGGATCGACCAGAAATTCAGCCTCGAAAGGGGCAGGCTGCCCATTTCCTCCACACCCGCGCCCGTATTCCGGTTCTCGACGGTGAAATCGAAGTCGGAAACATTGCTCGAATAGCCGGTGAGCCATGCAGAAGCCGCCTGCCCGGGCTCGAGTTCGCGATCGTAAACAATCGCCTTGCCATCGATATGTGCGCCGTTCTTCAGTACAGTGTCGGCCCTGGGCTGGAACGGAAATCGAACCACGACTCCCGAGCCGGTGGGAGCACCGTCGAGCACGAAGAAGTCATGATTGTAGACCTCGGTGTCGATGACTTGCGTGCCGGTGTTCTTTAACTCATGTTCCAGCACAAGCGTCGGCTGACCCTTCACCAGCTTCAGATTCTTTTTGTAGATATAGGCGATGCCCAGCGGGGATTGGAGATCCTGCCGGAACGAGACTCGGTCGCGCCCCGCGTGGACCGTCCACTTACCTCCATCAATAAGCGGGTAAGGAGTAACGAATTGAAAGGGTGCGTCGTCGATCCTGCGCAGTACGCCCACTCCCGGTTTCACAAACAACCCGCCCGGGGCTGCCTGGTCATAACCCAACGGGCCACCCTGACCGGATCGAAACTCTTCCACCGGGCCGGTAATGGAGTCGTGCAGATGGGGGTCGTAGTGGTTGAACCAGACGCCGAAATAAGTGTGCCCCTTGTAGGCAAGGCAACCCACCACACCCGACCAGTCGAAGCGCACGCCGCGGTAATAGCCATTCTTCGGGTCGGGGAGATAGACAACCGCATTCACGGAGCCATTCGAGATCGTAGCCCGGGGATAGGGAGATTGCTCGATGGACGAACAGTTGCGCTGCGGCGCCGAGTCGACGGCCATGCTATTACACCAGGCTGTGCCGGCTGTCGATCCGGCGAGACAAATCAATGCAAGCAGAGCTGTACGGCTGGTTCCGAATTTCATCATCGCAAGTTCTTTCCGGATCGTGGCGCTTTCGGCCTTTATGTGCCTGCGACCCTTTCAAGCCACGCCGCCTGATTTGTCAACGGATGGTTGGCCAGTACTCAACGCAAATCCTCGGGTGAAGGCTATTGCCGAGCGCCGGCGCCTGCTTAGGGTCATCGCCCTCGTTATTTACCGCAGCCGGCCTCTGAAAATTAACACAGTGGGAAGCAGACAGAGCAATACTCGCGCGAAGATACACATGAATCAAGGTGACCGACCCAATGCGGGAAGCTGAGCTTCCCCTGGCCAAACAGGAGAGTGGTCCCTGAGTCATGATTCACTCACCTTGACACTCTACCCGAAGCGCGCTATCGTTCCCCTTGTATGTCTACCAGAGAGCAGCAGGAACGCATTGAGCTTCTCCAGGGAACTTTGGATCTCCTTATTCTGCGTACCCTGCAGCTCGGTCCCCTTCATGGCCACGCCATCGCCAAGGCGATCGAATACCGCTCGGACGAAGTGCTTCAGGTCGAGCAGGGCTCCCTGTATCCGGCGCTGCACCGGCTGATCAGACGCCGCTGGATCTCGGTCCAGGAAGGCACTTCGGAAAATAACCGCCGTGCGAAATTCTATTCACTCACAGCGCAGGGCAGGCGGCAGTTGCGAGTCGAAACCAGTAAATGGGAGAAGCTGGCTGCCGCCATCGCACAAATCCTGCGGCCGGCAGGGCAGGAGGAGCGATGACGCGGCGCAAACGGATGCTCCAGCAGCTTAACGATGACATTCGCGACCACATCGAGCGCGAAACCGAGGACAATCTTGACCGCGGCATGTCTCCGGAAGAGGCGCGGTACGCGGCGCTGCGCAAGTTCGGCAATGTGGCGCGGGTGCAGGAGCAGACCTGGGAGGTGTGGAGCGTCACCTGGTTCGAGCAGTTGCTCCAGGACGTTCGCTATGGGGCCCGCAGTCTGTTGCGCAGCCCGGGACTCACCATCGCCGCCGTGCTGGCCATCGCTCTCGGGGTGGGTATCAACGCCGGCATCTTTTCGGTGCTGAACGGCCTGGCGCTTCGCCTGCTTCCGGTGCCGCGGGCCCAGGAGCTGCTCAGCGTCTATCAGATTCTGCACTTTCACGGCCAGGGCAATCGCTACATCCATAACAACGAGGGCTACTTCTCCTGGTCCGAATACCGCGATTATCGCGACCACAACCAAGTCTTTTCGGGCCTCGCCGCTTACGAGCCTTATATGGATGCCACCCTCGCCGGCAGCAACGCGCGTCAGTTGCTCGGTACCGCAGCCTCCTGCAATTATTTCGAAGTCCTCGAAGAGCACCCTGCCGCGGGCCGCGGCTTTGCCGCCGCCGATTGTGCCGCCTCCGGCGCGAGCGCGGTGGTGGTGGTCAGCGACTCCGCGTGGCGCAGCCAGTTTGGCGCTGATCCCGGACTGATTGGCAGGACAATCGTTCTCAATCGCACGCCCTACACGGTCATCGGGATCGCGCGGCCTGGTTTCGCCGGGACCGAGCCTGTGCCCAGCGCTTTCTGGATTCCCCTCACGATGGACGAAGCGATGGAACCGGGCCAACACCGGCTCGCCAATGACAACATGAGCTGGCTGGCGATGATCGGCCGCACGCGGCCAGGCGTGACCATGGCGGAAGTCCGCGCCGATCTGGACGTGATCGCGCAGCGCATCAATCAGCACTTCAGCGGGCGCACCATCGCGTTGTCGATCCATGCGGCCCGGTTCTTTTCGAGCCCCGAAGAACGCGAGTATCTCATCCCGGTCTCGTCGGTCATCCTGACCGCGTTCGCTCTGGTGCTGCTGATTGCCTGCGCCAACGTGTCCAATCTTCTTTTAGCGCGAGCCTCAGCACGGCAAAAGGAAATCGCACTGCGCGTTTCGCTGGGCGCAGGCCGCTGGAGACTCGTCCGCCAGTTGCTGACGGAAAGCCTGCTGCTCTCACTTGCAGGCGGGGTGTTGGGATCACTGGTTGCGTTCTGGTCGTTCGAGCACCTCATGCACTTCGTAACGAGCCACCTGCCGGCCGACTTTCCACCCCTGGCCATCAACGTTGCCCCAGATCTTCGCGTGCTCCTCTACTCGCTCCTGCTCACGCTCTTCACGGGCATTGTCTTCGGCCTCGCTCCGGCTCTGCAAAGCACGCGGCCCGATCTGAACAGCAGTATGAAAGGGGAAGGTGCCGGCTCAGGCAAACGCAGCGGTCGCTTCCTGCTGAAGCTGCTGGTGGGTTCGCAGGTAGCCGTGTGCATGGTGCTGCTGCTGGCCGCCGGCCTTCTGCTGCGCGGGCTCTACTACGCGCAAACGGTCGATCCCGGTTTCGAGATCAAAGGCGTCGCAACAACCTTTTTAGATCTGACCCGTCAGGGCTACGATCAGACGCGCGCAACGCAGTTCATGCAGCGCTTCGCCGAACAGATTCGCGGCATTCCCGGAGTCCTCGACGTTGCGCAGGCCGAGTGCGCGCCTCTGGCCCACGACTTCAGCGCTGGACATTTCACGCTGCCGGGCCACTCGGATCTCATTCTGATTGAATATAACCACGTCACGCCCAACTACTTCGCACTTACCGGCATTCCCATCGTGCGCGGCCGCGGCTTCACATCGGCGGAGAACCACAATGCGACGGGGGTTATCGTGACGGAATCGACCGCGCACAGGCTTTGGCCGAATAAGGATTCGCTCGGGCAGGTCCTGCGCGACTCCTCAGGCCATCCGTACATGGTCGTTGGAATCGCGAAAGATGCCCAGGTATCTCACCTCGGCGAGTCGACTTCCAACTACCTCTATTTCCCCTTCGGGCCGGAAGATAACTCGCGCAATTTCATTCTGGTTCGTTACGCCGCTGCTTACAGCAATGTTGCCAAAGGCATGCGCGCCGCAGCGCAGTCCATTGATCCCAATATTTCCATGGATGTCACGCGCCTCGAAGACTATCTGGATGTATGGCGCGCGCCGTCACGGATTGTGGCCGGACTCTCCGGCACTCTGGGCGGGCTGGCGCTGCTCCTGTGCTCCATCGGCTTGTACGGCATGGTGTCCTACAGCGTCGGCCGTTCCATGCGCGACATCGGCATTCGTCTGGCGCTGGGGGCAAACAGGAAGACGGTCCTGCGACACGTGCTCGGGCAGGCAATGCGACCGGTCCTGATCGGCGCCGCGGCAGGCGTCATTCTGTCTGCTCTGGTTTCAAGGATTCTCTCCAGCATGATGTTCGGCATCGGCGCCCACGACCCTCTCGCTTTCGTCGCCGCCCCCTGCTTTCTGCTCGTCGTCGCTGCGCTGGCAAGCTTCATACCAGCGCGCCGCGCCATGGAAGTAGACCCCATGGTCGTGCTGCGATGTGAATGAAGCTGATGTACCACGGCGAACGGAGCGATTACGATCAAACGATCGGTCGCTGCACGGAAAGGACGCTGGAATAGCCGGATACTCCAGACTACAGGCTTCCGGTTGTGTGCCCGAAGAGCCGAGAGTTGACCGGCCCGGCGATTTGATGAAGCTGAGCACGGGATTGAGTTTCCAGATGATCGGCGGCCACGATTTCGGACTGGAACTCCGCATGGCTGCGAGCCCCTGAAAACACCGGATCGTTTCTCATCGCGCATGAAGACCAGAAACCGGCCAGACGCGCACGCCGCACCATATGGACCGCTTCCTTCACGTCGTCGAGCATGGCGCAGTGCCTTGCAAAGTAAAAAAGTACTTCGGGATCACGGATCCCTTCGAGATCCTTCATCAGTTCCGCGGCACGCTGCGTCTCCCCGTCGAGAACTGCCAACAGAGACGACATCAGCGTCGACATCGTCTTGCCGAGCGTGGCATGTTTCAAGCGCTCCCGCAACAGCGAAGCGGCGCGGTCATGCGCACCCAGCGCCGCCCAGGCAGCGGCGTCAAGGTAGTACAACGCACCGGTGTAGGTTTCAAAAACACGGGGAAACTCTCCTCGCACGAAGTGCGTGTGCGCGACACTGGTTCGAACCGCAGGATCGAGACGGGCGGCCTGATCGTGGGCGGCGACCGACTCCTCAGGGAGCCCGCAATAGCGGAACGCCTGAACCAGCCCCGCGAGGGTCTCGGGATCGTCTTTGTGGGTCTTCAGCCTGCGCGTCAGCCGAAGCATCGCCTGCGCCGCCTGTCCGGTATCCACCTGCAACTGCGTGTAGAACTGGTGTGCGCAGGCGAGCTCAGGGTCGATGATGAACGCTCGCTGAAATGCCGCTTCAGCGAGGTCGGCCGGGCCCGGGGAGCCGCCAAACTTCTCGAGTAAACGGCAGGCTCGTCCCAGCCACGCCCAGGCACTGGCGAACTGTGGTTCGTGGGCGAGGGAAAACCAGAATAGCTCCCGAGCCTTTTCGATGGCTTCCGGCGACCTTTGCGCGAGCAGCTCCTTGCCGCGCATGAAGCTCTCGTAGGCTTCGTGCCTGATCCCGGGTTCTCCGGTAACCTGCATCATCAGCCGGTAGCCGTGTTTGGAGACGGTTTGGATTGCATTCGGCCCCAGGATCTTCCGCAATTGCACGATGAGATTGGTAAGGTTGGCCTCTGAGACATGAATTCCGGGCCAGAGCCTCGAGAAGAGTTCGTCACGTTGCACGAGGCTTCCGTGGTCCCGGACGAAGGTCTCGAGCAGATCGAATGCCTTGGGCGATAAAGGGACGTCCTGATTTCCGCGCGACAGACGGCGTTCTCGCGGAGAAAGCGCGAACTCACCGAAGCGGAAAACGTCGTTTGGTTTTTCTTTCATTTTTCGTGCATCTTCTGTGTGCACTTCGCTCAACGGTCAGGGCTACGATGAATTGCAATTTACAGACTGCTCCACAGGAGGAATGCTATGAATTCCGTGGCAATCGACAGTAAACAGCTGATCCAGGAATATTTCAACGCACTCAGCGGTCAACCGAAAACAGAGGAGCTGCTGGAACGCTATATCAGCGATCCCGGCCTCAAAGAGCACATTCGGTCGGCCGAGGCGGCCTTTCCTAAGTATGAGCTCGTACCCAGCCTGATGGTCGCTGAAGATGACCTGGTCGCCGCCCGATGCACCTTTCGCGGGGTGCACAAAGGGGAATTTGCCGGAATCCAGACCACCGGCAGACACGTCTCGATCGACCTGATGATTTTTTATCGGATAGGGGACGGTCGGATTACCGAACACTGGTTGCAAATGGATACCCGCGGTCTGATGGACCAACTCACCAATTGATGATCGCAGACAACCATTAGCGAGGACTGGAACGAATCCGGCAGCCTCGAGGTCTCAGGGTGGGCGTCGATCGCCTATACCGGCGAAAGCCTGCCCGCCCTCCAGTGTGCCGGTACAGGAATTTCAAATGCCTGGGCCGGTATGGCTCCTGAGGTGAGTTCGGTTGGTGTCAGGAGCTGGACGGGAGCCAGTTCGGTGCTGCCCATCCGCGGTCGAGATACAGTCATGCGGGTCTGCTCCGGATGACCCGGCTTCGCTCTGACCGCGGTATCGTGGAGCCATGCCGACTTTCCTGCGTGATCTCCGGTTCGGCCTCCGCATGCTGCGCCGTAATCCCGGATTCACTGCGGTCGCAATCTTCACGCTCGCACTTGCCATTGGAGCGAACACCGGCATCTTCTCCGTGACCAGCGCGCTGCTGCTGCGGCCCTTCCCCTATGCGCACCCGCAGCAGCTGATCAGCATCGCCAATCGCGACAACCATGGCGCGCAGGGCGGCAGCAACAACACTCTCATCCGCTACGAATTTCTCCGCGACCACGCGCGCAGCTTCGCCGTCGCGGCCTGGACCAATGACAACATGGACCTGACCGGCGGCGGCGAGCCCCTGCAGCTCCCGGTCGCGCGTGTGACTCCCAACTTCTTCGCGCTTCTCGGCGTTCAACCCGCGCTCGGCCACAACTTCAGCGCCTTCGACGGCCGCCCCGAATCTCGCCCCGTCGTGATCCTGTCCAATGCGCTGTGGCGCTCGCGCTTTGGCGCCAATCGGGCCGTCATCGGCCGATCCATCGATCTCGATGGAACCCCGTCGACCGTGGTCGGTGTTCTCCCACCCGGACTTGCCTTTCCCTTTGTGGGCAAGGCCGATCTGTTCACGCCGCGCTATTTCGAATTCTCACTGTTCTCCACCGCGCGCCTGCGTCAGGGGGTCGGGTATCTTGGATACGTCGCTCGGCTGGGGCCGGACATTACCCTGGCCCAGGCCGATGCCGAGCTCGCCATCCTCAGCCAGCAGTACATCCGCCTCAATCCGGATGTGCATGACGCGATTGCCGGCACCGTGATGGTCGCTGCCCCTCTGCGCGATGAAGTCGTCGCCGGCCTCCGCGCGAAGCTCTGGATCCTTACTGCCGCGGTGACTCTTCTGCTTCTCATCGGCTGCGCCAATGTCGCCAGCCTGCTACTCTCCCGCGCAATGGCGCGTCGCCGCGAGCTCGCCGTCCGCGCCGCTCTTGGCGCCGGCCGTTCCGCGCTTGTCCGCCAGCTGCTCACCGAAAGCCTGCTGCTCTCGTGCGCCGCAGGCGTCGGCGGCATCCTTCTGGGAGCGCTTGCCGACCGCGTCCTCGTCGCGTGGGCCGCCGATCGGCTGCCGCAGGGCATCCCCGTCGGCATCGACGGCGGCGTTCTCCTGTTCGCCGTCGCCGTCTCCGTCCTCAGCGGCATGCTCACCGGAATCTTCCCCGCGCTCCAGCTGGCCCGCGCCGACCTGAACAGCACGCTCCGCGCCGAAGGCCGCGGCCTCAGCGGCAGCCGCGCGCGCGCACGCCTGCGCAGCCTGCTGGTGGTGGGGCAAATCGCGATTTCGATGGTCCTCCTGATCGCCGCCGGCCTGCTCGCCCGCAGCTTCGCCCATCTGCTTGCCACGGATCCCGGCTTCGCGCCCGATCACGTCCTGGCCATGGACATCTCGCTGCCCACCACGAAATACTCCCAGCCCACCCAGCAAATCGACTTCTTCGGCGAAGTGCTCCGGCGCGTCTCCGCGCTGCCGGGCGTGAAATCTGCAGCCATTTCCGCGGCGCTCCCGCTCGAAACCCGCCGCGTCACGCCCATGCTGCCGCAGGGCCAGCCTGAAGTTCCACTCATGCAGCGCCCCTTCATCGATGTTGAGGCGGTCAGTCCAGCCTGGTTCTCCACCATGAAGGTCCCACTTGTTGCCGGTCGCGCCTTCACCGACGCCGATGACGCCAGGGCTTCCAAAGTTGTGGTCGTCAACCGCGCCTTCGTTCGCCGCTTCTGGCCGGGCGAGAATCCCATCGGCAAGACCATCCTGATTGGCCGCGGTCCCGCGCCGTCGCAGGTCGTGGGCATCGCCGCCGATGTGCACAACGCCGGAGTCGCCGAAGAGCCGCAACCGCAGCTCTGGCTGCCGTTCCCTCAGCTTCCCTGGGGCGACATGAATCTGCTTGTCCGCACCAGTGTCGCGCCCATGAGCCTCGCCGCCGCCGTCCACGCCCGGATCTCCGCGGTCGATCCCGATCAGCCGGTCACGGCCATCCAGACTGTCGATGACCTGATGGACACGGGCCGCGCGCAGCCGCGCTTCACCATGCTGCTGCTCGCGGTCTTCTCCGTTACCGCGCTCGCGCTGGCCGCCATCGGCCTCGCCGCCATGCTCGCGTGGACGGTGCTGGAGCGCCGGCATGAGCTTGCTATCCGCCTCGCCCTCGGCGCCGGCCGCAGCCACCTGCTCTGGCTCGTCATTCGCCACGGACTGACACTCGCCGTCTCCGGCATGGTGATTGGATGCGCTGCCGGCCTTGCTCTCATGCGCCTGATCGCTGGTGTTCTGTACAGGACGAGTGCCTACGACCTGGCGACTTACTCGCTGGCGCCGGTCGTCTTTCTTCTGATTGCCTGGCTCGCGAGTTACATTCCCGCCCGCCGGGCCACGGGCGTCGATCCGATCGAAACGCTGAAAGCTGGCTGATTTCACTCGGATTCGTTCATCGAGAGTCTGGTGGATTTCTGCCGGACATTAACATCGCGGCACTGGTTTCGAGCTCGCTGTTGTTGCTCTGTAAGTCACAATCGAATGCAACCAGGGATACGAGTCTTGTTCCGGAGTAGTTACAGAGCCGGCTTAGCTGACTACCAACTTGCCTCTGTGCTGGCTAAGTGGGCAGCCCCGTGCGATCATGATTGGCAATCCATTGGAGCGGTCCATGTCTACGTTTCTCCAGGATTTCCGTTACGCGCTCCGGCAGCTTGCCAGGAATCCCGGATTCGCTCTCACCGCGATTCTCTCCCTGGCCCTCGGCATCGGAGCTACCGTTTCGGTCTTCAGTGTGATTTACGGCGTGTTGCTGCATCCGTTCCCCTATGAAGATATCGATCGGCTCGCCAACCTCAGCATCAGGGATCAACAGGGTTACACCTTCGACGCCATGTTCACCGGCCTGCAGATGCGAGAACTCAGGAAAGTCCGAGCCTTTCAAAGCATTGCTACATGGCGAAGATCAAGTCTGACGGTCACCGGAGGCGAGATTCCCGAGCCGGTCAGCGCATTCTATGGAATCGGTAGTACCTTTCCTTCTCTTGGTGTGTCGCCGCTGCTCGGACGCAACCTCGGTCCCTCAGATTCTCCCGACGGGCAGGAGCCGCAGCCGGTGGTCGTGCTTCACTACCGCTTCTGGCAGCGCCACCTGAATGGAGACGCTGGCGTCATCGGGAAGACTTTGGAGCTCAATCACAGGGCATACACCATCGTCGGCGTCACGCGACCAAACTTCACCTGGGACTGGGGCGCAGACGTCTATCTCCCGCAGGAGATCTCCGATCCGAGGGGTGGCGGCGTTGTTGTCAAGCTGCACCGGGGCGTCACGCTCGCTGCTGCCAACGCTGAACTCGAACCATTGCTACAACAGTTCGCGAAGGACGATCCGGATCGCTTTCCGCGGCAATTCGCAGTCGATATCCGTCCGCTTACATGGGAGGTCAGACACAACATAGGTGGCACACTTTACCTGCTTTTCGCCGCTGTAGGCATGCTGCTGGCGATTGGCTGCAGTAATGTGTCCATCCTGCTGCTGGCTCGGGGAGCGGCGCGGCAACACGAGTTTGCCGTGCGCTCCGCCGTTGGAGCCGGCAGTTTTCGCATCGTCCGGCAGTTGCTGACGGAATCGCTGCTGCTCGCCCTTACCGGGACTGCTATCGGCCTGCTGCTCTCCTACCGGCTTCTCTCCTTCATCGTGGCATGGCTTCCGCCGCACCTGTTTCCACCGGATGTTTCCGTTGGCATCAATCTTCCCGTGCTGCTCTTCAGCGTGGCATTGTCGCTGCTCACTCCTGTGTTCTTCGGCCTGGTACCTGCCCTGCAGATGGCCCAGCCCCAAATTAGCCAGGTTATGCAGTCGAGCACAAAGAAGACAGCCGGCAGCGTACGTGGCAAACGCCTGCACGGCACGCTCGTCGCTGCGCAAATTGCTCTGACATTGCTTCTCCTGACGGCTGCCGGCGCGGCGACCGCGACCTTTGTCCGCCTGGTGCGCATTCCACCTGGTTACGACCCGCACAACGTCATCACAGCGGCGATTCCTCTGCATGACAACACCTATACGACATGGCAGGCGCGCACAAATTACTTCGAAGAGCTTCGTGCGAGCATTGTCGCGTTACCCGACGTCGTCTCTGCTTCCATTTCGAACACCGGCATGCCACCAGAGAGCGGTTGGGAACAGCGAGTCGAATTACTCGGCAAACCTGCCGCTTCGCCTGAAGCGCAGACTGCGAGAGCCAGTTTTGTCGGCCCCGACTATTTTCTCGCTCTGCGCACGCCGCTCCTGGAGGGTCGCGTCTGGACTCCATCCGAGGTGTCACGCGGCGCCGCCATGGTGCTGGTAAACCAGACCTTTGCCAGGAGGTATATTTCAAACACCGACGCCGTCGGTCAATTTATCAAACTCCCCGAACTCATCAACCAGCCGCAGGAAATATCCATGGCTCCCGGAGCAGATGGCTGGATGCAGGTGATTGGTGTTGTCGGCGATGCACGGAATGACGGGCTCGAGATGCCGGTTAAGCCTGGCATCTTCGCGCCCTACAGTCTTGTGACGTTTCCAGGCACCCAGATTCTCGTCCGTACGCGCGTCGCGCCAGAATCGATTCTGCCGGGTATTCGCAGGCAGTTGGCAGCGGTGAATGCCGAACAGCAGGCCAGCAGAATCGAGACGCTCGAAAAATCGATACAGGACGAGCCGGTGTGGGCCAGAGGCCGCCTGATCTCGGCCCTTTTTGCGGGTTTTTCAATTCTGGCGCTGATACTTTCCGCGGTCGGACTCTACAGTGTCGTGTCCTACTCTGTCGGACAACGAACCAATGAAGTCGGTATTCGCATGGCGCTGGGCGCGGGCCGCATCCACGTTCTGCAAGTCGTGATGGCCTCAGCAGGACTGAGCGTCAGTGCCGGAATTGTCGCCGGACTTGCCCTGAGCCTCGGGATGGCTCGCGTGATTTCCGGTTGGATGGGAAGCAGCCACGGCCATCCACTCATCGCGGTGACCGCGTCGCTTGTCCTGCTGCTGGTTGCGGCTGCCGCCTGCCTTGTGCCCGCACGCCGGGCCCTGTCTGTCGATCCCATGACAGCACTGCGCCGTGAATAACGAGCTGCGTGCCGTGTTGGCGGTAGCACCGGCATCCATGTAAGTCGTCTATCAGGGAAAAAGCACGAGGTGTCTATACGCGCTCCGGAGAGCGCGTGGTTGAGAGCTGACCAGGACCTGCCGCTGCGCAGCCACGTCTCAGGCAGACGCCGCCGGGCTTGAGACTGAAATCGATGCGCATCGAAGGTCCGGTCTGATACGCGACGATTGGGCGTCAATCAGGACTCATTCTTCGCGCAGGGTTTGCATGGGCTGGACAGCTGCGGCGCGTTCGGCGGGGAGCAAACTGGCGATCATCGTGATTCCCGTCACGCCGGCCACGGCGAGCAAGAGAATGACCGGATCGGTGGGCCTGAGACCAAAAAGCAGCGTCTGGACGGCGCGGCCTGCGGCGACAACCAGAAGGATTCCTGCGGCGAGGCCGATGGCCAGAAGGATGAGGGCTTCGCGCATCATCACGAACAGAATGCGTGCGCGGGTTGCGCCCAGCGCCACGCGCACACCGATCTCGCTGCGGCGACGGATGACCATCCACGACTGAAAACACTCATCGCCGAAACGCCGAAACTCCAGGCCGCTAGTCCCGCTTCACCCGCTTTACCGTTCCATCCTGGGTCATCGTGAACCCAGTGACCTTTCCACCCGCCGGCTCGCGAACGAACTCGATTTGCACGTCAATCTCCTTAAGAAAGAAATAGCTCGGCGACTGGGCGTAAAGCACATATTTTCGCCCGCTCGGCGTGGTCGCGATCCAATGATCGGAGTCCACGCTGAGCGTTATAGCAAAGGCGGAGCGCTGTAGTGGCCGGCATATTCCGCCAGGATGGCAGGTTGAACGTCGATCACCTTGCAGTCGGAGTTGAGGACCACCTTTTCGCCATATGCGACTTTGGCGAGCTGAGCTGCGATCCGAAGAGGTGCATCGGTGCGCACGTTGCCCTCAGAGGCGCAGGAGATTACCACCGCAACAGGATGTCGGACAGGCGAGGTGCAGGAGCAGCGTCTGACAATTGGGCTCGGCGTTGGAGGTCGGTCGAGCTTTTACTGTGTCCTCAATGCAGAGGGAGAGGCGATTCTGCAGGCGGGGTTACGACCCGCCCGGAGGCAATGAAAGTCGCACCGCGGCTCCAGCGAGGAGGAAATACGGCGGCAGGCATTTCCGGGGAGGACGCGGAATCCTGAACATTCTCCTGGCAGGAATTGTCGTGGCTTCAGTGAAGAACTATGGCCTAAACAAATCCGCGATCTGACTCTGGTTTGAGTGCCTAACCTTCCCTACGCCCCGCACCTCCATTGCCATCGAGCAGCCGAAGGATTTGGCTATGGCCCCTTCTCCTGGCCCAGGCGATTGGTGTAGCCCAGGGCTCAGTATCCGGCTCCTCAACCAGCGCCCCACGCCCGATAAGCACCTCCGCCATTTCCAACCGTCCCCATCGGCACGCCCAGCCCAGCGGCGTCGACTTCAGCAGATCGTCACGCAGATCGAGCCGTGCTCCATGGTCAATAAGCATGGCAGCAAAGCGGGCCCGGCTGGCACCATCCAAACCATCCCTCGCCGCAGTAAAGTGGAGTGTGGTCGCGCCCATGCGCGCTACGTTCGGATCGACACCCCTCTGGAGAATCAGATCGAGGCTGGCGAAGTAACCTTCGTTCTCTGCCGGATCCCCACCCGCGCCGCGAATCGGCTGCATTAATACCCAGTGCGAGGTCCGGTCATTGAGTGGCCACTGGATATGAGCCAGCGCCAGCGCGACGATTTCCGGACAGCCATGATCGGCCGCCGACCAAAGCAGTTCCTCCACCACATGCTCGCTCGGATTGTCACCAAGCAGCCGCCGGGCCTCGGCAACATCACGGTTTGCAGCTACCGTGTGAGGCTGCAGACGGGCGCCGCGCTCGATAAGCAGACGCCTGACCTCGCCGCCCTCGTGATTCCACGCATTGCTGAGCGGCCAGCCCGAAGCGTACACATTGGCGTTGGGATCGGCGCCGCGATCGAGCAGCAGGCGCGCAATTTCCAGCTGATTGCCCAATGCCGCGTACCACAGCGGAGCACCCCAGCTGAGCGTAGGCTCCTCCAGCTCTTCCAGCATTACCCGCTCATCCACATCCGCACCCAGGTCGAGCAGCAGCCCCACCATTTCAAGCTGGTTGTGATTGACCGCCAGGGAGAGAAGGCCGCCGTTGCGCAGGGTCCGACGCAGCGCAGCGGGATCGGCTGCGATCATCTCACGCACCCGTTCCGCATCGCCCAGCGCAACCGCCGCCGACAGAGTGAGCTCTGCTCCATGATTGAGCAGCAACCGCGCGAGAGCGGGAAACCGCTGCGCGTAATCGTTGCGCGGTTCGGCAGCTTGTGCTGCCCGATCGAGCGGGCTGCTGCCCCTCATATCCTGTTTGCGTGGGTTCGCGCTGCGCTCCAGCAGCCATGCCGCCAAGTTGAGATTGGCCACCTGCGCGGCAATATGCAGCGGCGTCGCCCCGTTACGGTCACACGCCCGAATCAGCGAGCGATCCTCTTCAAGCAGGCGTATTGCCGTCGCCGTATCGCCCTGCAGGATCGCTGCGCTGATCTGGTCCTGCACCGGCGAGACCGTTGCGTTGGGGCAGCTCATCTCTTCGCGTCGCAGCCGCTCTTCCTCCTCGATGATGGCGACAATGTCGCTGTACTCGCGATCCCGAGCCAGGGTCAGCGCCGAGGTCGCATCGCGATTGGGCCAGATACCTTTGCGAGCATCCGAGCCGGCCTCCATCAGCAACTTCACCATGGACGCGTTGCGGTTCAGCACAGCGTAATGCAGGCCTCGGTGCTCGTCATTGCCGGCCCGATCCATGCCCACCAGTTCAGGACGCGAGGCCAGCATGCTCCGCACCTGGGCTATGTCTCCGGCCTTCACGGCATCGGTAAAGCGAGCGATGGTAGCGCCATCGACAAAGGCTTTGAGTTTCGGCCAACTCGCGAAACCATAGGCGCGGGCCAGCACACGCTGCGCATCGTTGAGGGCGAAATGGGAGGGATCGGGGTTTCGCTCGAATTGACGTACTTCAGCGACAGCAACCAGCTCGCCGGCGCGGAATCGCTCAAGCAATTCCTTCGCTTGTTTCCTGAGCTGTTCAAGATTGGGCTGCGGCGGAAGGCGGCGAAAGGCATCCGGCGTAGAACGCGAGTCCGACATGACAATCTCCTTTGAATGACTGCCCGGTGTCCGCGCGGCGGGCGCAAAGAAGATGGTCGGAATCACTCAGTTTAAGGTTCGTCGATGGGCTCAGCCCTGCCCGCGGACACGGAGGCGTCCGATACGCCGGGCTCAGTATATCGCTAACACCCTCCGAGTTCATCTTCGTTTGGGTGTGATGCTGACTGGGACTTAAAACCCCCGGAATTGGATTGTCGACTTCAGGGCAACTCGCTCATTTACGGATAGCGGACGAGTTGTCGGCATTACTTCCTCACCAGCACAGCAGTCCGGGGAATCGCCCCGGGCTGGCGCGAAAACGTCCGGTATGCGGTGAATCCAACCAGAACGAAGGTTAGCTCCCTGACTTCTGCTGGATTTGCCTCAGAAGATTGTAAGCAGGGGGATGGTCTTCATCGACGTTTGCTCGTTCGAGATGCCTTCTGGCAAGCCCCACCGAACGGCCAACTCCCTTACCTTCGAGATACGCGATGCCGATGTAGAAATGGGCATCGTCTCTGTCAGCTTCAAAGATGTTCTTCCCGCTAATGGCTTTTCGAAAGCAACGAACCGCTGCAGCGTGGTTGGTCCGAACTCCTTTGCCCCAGTAATAGTGGACCCCGAGGTGTACGAACGCTCCATCGTCACTACCGCTCAATGCGGCATTTCGCAACCAACGAACCGCAGCTCGGAGGTGACCGTTTTCCCGATACGTGATGGCGATGTTCGTCGCGGCGGTAACGTCTCCCTGCCGAAAGGCTCTCCTGAGCCACCCAAGAGCTTCGCGTGGGTTTCTTTCAACCCCTCTGCCACTTCCGAGGAGGACTCCGAGGTAGCTCTGGGCATCGGCAAAGCCATGCTCTGCGGATCGCCGACACCACTCCGCCGTCTTGCGGGCCGATCTCCTCACCAACACTCTTCGCGATCTGTCTTTACACCCGTCGTCATATATCCCCGCCACTTCGTACTCGGCTGCAGCGTCACCTCGCCTGGCTCGGGCAAGCAAATCCTTCCACTCCGCGAGGGACTTTTTGTATGCACAAGGCGGGAATTCAAATGTCGGTTTAGCGAGCTTCCACGGGCAGTTCGGATCGAGTACCGAAGCGAAGTTAATTGTGCTCGTCGATGTCATGACTCGACAGTGTAGCAAGGCGTCTCGCGACTGCGGGCGAGTTAGGTCCAGAGTTGTTGGAATTGTGAGTCAAGGAGGAGCACGAGGTGTTACAAGAAGCTGAACTCAGCGGGAAGCTGATTCAGGAACGACCTCGGAGGTTCCTCGGAGACGAGGTGTACTACGTCGGACTGGATTTTCACAAGAAGACGATCAGCTATTGCGTAAAGGACGCGGCTGGTTGTATGCGTGGGGAAGGTGAGCTCGGTTTGACGCGGAGCGAGCTCGAGGCGCGGATCACGACGTTGCCCCAGCCCCGAACCATCGACCCGGGCTGAGGCTTTTCGGTAGACGGGCCGTGCCAGATACATTCGCACTTGACGCACTGCGGGCTCAACTAATAGCCCGGGAGGAAGGTTTGGGTTCGATGAGACCTGGCGGCATGCCATCGTTGAGGCGTCCGGGCTTGCGAGTTATCGCAAGGGCAACCCCGCATTGCGGGTCACTCAGGCAACTTCGCCATGGGGCAGCGCGAGACATCTCAACCCTGCGGTCATCGGCGCAGTTCCGTGGCCCGTAGGATTTCTGCCGTAATGATCGACACAAGAACCTCCATTTCGCGTTTTTCCAGAGGTAACTTCACGTCCCCGTTTCCCTTTGCAGATTCTAATGAGGCTTCCGAACTGGTTCGCGGTTTCTGTTCTCCCGATTGCAGGCGGGGCAACCTGGCATCCGGTAATCCCAGGCGCTTCTTGATTGCCAGCAGTTCGTCGACCTTATTCGGCGGTATCTGAGGCAATGACAAGCGAAGGTGCGAGGCGATCATCACGGTTTTGCAATAGGTCTCAATCACTTCTGCGCACCACTCGGCATGACTCACGCTGTCCGCCCAGCAAACGATTCCATGATTCGCGAGCAGGATCGTATTGTGTTGCTGCACCATCGGCAGCACAGTCTTCGCAAACTCCGGTGTCCCCGGCGTCTCATAGGGTGCAAGCGCGACCGGCCCGACGAGCACTTCCTGTTCGGGCAACAGGTTGGGCTGGGGGACAAGACCTGCAATCGCATGCGCGGTCGCGTAAGGAGGGTGGCAGTGGATGATGGCCTGAGCCTGAGCGACCTGCTTATAAATTTCGAGATGCAAATGAATTTCGCTCGTCCGGGGCCGGTTTCCAGCGATCAGGCAATTATCCAGGTCAACTAATGAAAGGTCTTCGATCCGCAGGTCCCCCTTGCTCACCAGAGTGGGCGTGCAAATGACAAGTTCCGGGGAGAGTCGGGCGGAGATATTCCCACCGTTACCGTCGACGTATTCCCGCTGCCATAGCTTTCGTCCGACTCGGACAATCTCCTTTTTCAGAGCCTGGGCGCGCGGCGCATGAAAGAGTTCCCGAGGATGATCGACTGGCTCAACAGCGGCAAACCACTTCTCCAGCGCTCTGCGAACGGCCTCAGAGACCATCTGGTTGTCGAGGATGTCAGTCCGGTGAGGCATGAGGTATTGTGCCACAATAGTTCCAGAATAGTGCATACCGCATCATTGCAGCGCATCCTGGTGCCGGGGCTGGAGGCCGGGGTTCATTGAGTGATGGATTGATTTCCCGGAGACAGAACTCATTGCATCGATTCCCGTACAGGCCTGATTTTTGGGCGATAGAGAACCCGAAGTCACCCAACTTCGCATTCAAGCCCCCTGGACCCAAGGAGCGGAGGTGCGCCCTGGACTCATGCTCCAGCGATGCATAAGCAACAGAAACAAAGTGTTTTACCGGCATACCTTAACCATCCTTGAAGGCAGGCTGCGGTCAACGAGCTGGTGGTGCATTGTGAATATTCAGTCCAAAATACATTAAATAATTTCTTGACAATTCCTCGCGACCCGTGGTGAGATTGGCGTCGCTCGCGCCCCAGGATCCTGCCTCAGCAAGTTTCTTAGTGCAATCGCAACCGGTGGGTGCTGATGTCTGTGACCTCGAAAGTCGGGAGGTTGGCCATGAATTTCAAGCGCCGAACCGTTGCAGGCTTCCTCTTCTTCTCAGCAGCGCTCGCCGTCACGTCAGCGAATGCACAGATTGCAACCGGAGAAATCAACGGCACCGTTCGGGAATCATCGGGGGCCGTGATTCCAGACGCGGCGGTTGAATTACGCAACACCGAGACCGGAGTCATACGCACCATCCAGACCAATGGAGTCGGTATCTATGTCTTCCCCTCTGTGCTGCCGGGCACCTATGCCCTGTCGGTGAAGAAGCCTGGGTTTCGCACGGTGGAGCAGCTGGGCATTCCGTTGACGGTAGCAGCGTCGATCAGCTTCGATTTCACTCTGGAGCCGGCCGCAGTGACTTCGACCGTGGTTGTTCACTCGGCGGCGACCACGCTGGACACGCAAACCTCGGGGCTCAGCACTGAGATCTCGCAGGCGCAGGTCGTGGATACGCCCACCAACGGGCGCAACTTCACCTCGCTGCTGATCACAGTGCCCGGCGCAAGTCCCATCAATGAGGGGCAAAGCGGCGGGGGATGGGCGACACAGCCGGTCGGAAAGTTCGATTATCCGGCTTTCAGCGGACAGGAGAACTACAGCACCCTGTTTTTCATCGACGGCGTGAACGACTACAGCGGCCGCTATGCGGGCGATAATGTCGAACCGATCATCGACGACATCGCCGAAGTGGATGTGCTCCACCATACGGACAACACCGCGAGCGGCGAGGTGCTGGGTGCGACTGTGAATGTCGCAACGAAGGGCGGTACCAACGATTTACATGGCGCAGCGTGGGAGTTCCTTCGCAACGATGCGCTCGATTCAACAGGCCCGCACGTCATCACGCCCAAAACTCCCCTGCATCAGAATCAGTTTGGCTTCGATGCCGGGGCGCCTCTGGTGTTGCCCTTCTACAATGGGAGAAATCATACGTTCCTCTTCGCAAGCCTCGAGGAGTTCCGGCTTAACACCGCAAACCTGACTTACTATCTCGTTCCCACTCCCGAGCAGCTCAGCGGCGACTTCAGCGGCCTGCTGACTCAGGCCGTCCCGGTACAGTTATACAATCCTTTTACTACCCGGCCCGATCCCAACAATCCGGGGCAGTATCTCCGCGACCCGTTCCCCAACAATCAGATTCAAGGTTATCTCGACCAGAAGACGGTAGCCCTCGCTGCACTTCTCTTCCCACCCCCGGTTCAGACCCCATTCGCATCCACAGTGGCGAATGGAGTCGACACATCGCCCAATATTCACGACCAGACGCTGTACACGCTGCGGATCGATGAGAATCTGGGCCACGCGGACAGCATGTATGTTCGCTACACCAAGAAGCGCCAGCATAACTCCACGACCACGGGTCTGGAAGGCGGTCGTATCCAGCAAAACCCATTTGGGTACAATGCTGGCCTCAGTTATCAGCACCTGTTTGGCAGCAAAGGGCTGCTTCACGGCCTCGTCGGGCGTAATTACATGAACCAGCAGGTGCTGGCCCATGACAGTCGCGTCGATTCATCAACGATGCCGCAGTATTTCGATCCGGCGTTTGCCTGTGGCTACGATGTCGGGTATGGATCAGAGAAGTGCGGACTGCCGGCGTTCGGGATTCCCGACTATCCGACCTCGGCCACGACCGATGAGGACAGCGTCTTTGGGGTTTCGGATACGTGGCAATACGGTGGTGACGTGTCATGGGTATTCGGCGCGCATCAGATCAAGGGTGGTATCAGTTTCGCCAGCGCGGGTGTAACCGACTTTGCGAATGGTGGAGCTGTGTTTAACTATTCGGCAATCCAGACGGCGAATCTCGAGAGTCAGGCAGGCACAGGCTACGGGCTGGCATCCTTCTTCATGGGACTTCCCAACCAGGCGGTAAGGACCGGATCGAGAACGACGGGCCTTCCAGGAACCTGGAATGACGGCGGCTATGTCCAGGATACCTGGAAGATCAACGATCATCTTACTGCCAACTTCGGACTGCGCTACGATGTCGGGGTCTTTGGATATACAAGGACGAACGGTCAGGTCGACGCAACGGGAAACTGGAGTCTGGCTACGGGTATCTATACCCTCCAGCGCAATCCTGGGTTGTGCAGCGCGGTGGGGCAAGCGCCCTGCATCCCCGGCACCGCGCTGCCCGATCACGTTGACGTGTCCACGCAGAACAACGGCAGGATATGGTCGACACAGTACGACAATGTGCAGCCGCGGGTTGGGGTCATCTACCAATTCAATCGAAAGCTGGTATTACATGCCGGCTATGGAAGAATGGTGGACATCTGGTCGAACGTAATCCAGCACGAGCAGAACATCGCTGCTCAGTGGCCTTCCACAACGAGTTCCGGTTCCACCCCGAACCAGATCGATGTCGATACCCTCGCCGAGAACTACGCGCCGCCGGTCAGTCTTCCGGGTCCAAATCCCTACTCACAGCTGAGCTGGTATACCGATCCCAAGGGAAAGACGCCTTATTCGGATCAATGGAATATAGGGATCCAGGGGCAGCTTGTGTCGGATACCGTGGTCACCGTTGACTATGCAGGATCGCGTGACAGCAACCTTGCCCTGGGCGCGTTCAATAACGTGGGAAGAACCCCGGGAAGCCTCGGCAGCGATCGGCCCTATCCTTACCTGGTTCCTACCTTCTATACGCAGTTCACCGGCAGCAGTAACTACAATGCTCTCGAACTAACCGTGAGTCATCGCTTTAGTCACGGACTCAATTTCCTTGTGTCCTACACATGGTCCAAAGAGATCAACGTTGGCGCCGATGGTGACTTCCTTACCGGCTATGGCATCCGCGATCCCTATCATCCGGAACTGGACCGCGGTCCGGCCGGGGACAATGTCCCGCAAAACCTCGCAATCAGCGGCGTGTATCGGCCCGATTTCCGACTGGAAAACCGATTCGTCAATCAGATTGTGACCGGGTGGTCGCTGGGTGGGATTATCACCGCGCATTCGGGACAGCCGTTCACGACAACCCTTGGAGTCGACAATGCGGAAATCGGCACGTCGGAGCCGGAGGATCGTCCGAATGTCACGGGAAAGCCGAAGCTCGACCACCCGATCCACCATTCCGACGGATCAGTGACATGGTTTAACACCGGTGCGTTTACGGCTCCGCCTCCTCTGTCGCATGGGGATGAGGGGAGAAACATTCTGTCCGCCGATCCCTATACGAATATCGACTTATCTCTGGCGCGCGATTTTGCGATATGGACGGAGGAGCGAAAGCTGCAACTCCGTATCGACGCGTTCAATGTTGGGAATTTTTACGAATACGGCGTACCCGATACGATTTACGGCACCCCGAATTTTGGGGTGACCTACCCGTCGGGAAACCGGATCCTGCAGGGTTCCGCAAAAATAATATTTTGAGCCATAAGCAGGGGCGTAGCCTGCTGGTTTCAGCCAGAGAGGAGGCGAAGGGCAATCGTGACGGGCTCATTCGGGCGTGCGGTAATCGGGAGTCCCCTGTGCCGGGCATCGATTGTCCTGCTCGCGATCTCCCCGTTCCTCTCTGCGCAAACGAATGCGGCACCGCAGGATCAATGCGATGGCGTACTCGCCGGCTCGGCCCGTGCAGCAGAAATTCGGCAGAGCATCCGGGTTCATGCCACGGTTGCGGCCTATGACGCACTCGGGTCGCTCTATGCTCGGGCCGAGCGTCCTTCCTGTGCTGAAGCGGCATTTCACTCGGCGCTGAGCCTCGATCCTGGTTCCAGCGAAGCCCGCTACAACCTTGCCCTTGCTCTGCGTCTCGAAAGGCGGGTCGATGCAGCGAAAGGGGAGTTGCAAGTTCTGCTTGCGGCGCATCCGGACTTTGCGCTGGGATATGAGGAACTGGGCGAAATCTGCGCCGATGAAAAGGATTACGAACAGGCTGCCAGGAACTTCGAGACTGCCCTCCACCTGGACGAACGCCTGACGACGGCCTCAGAGGGCCTGGTCCAGGCGAGTCTGGCACAGGGACGCCCGCAAGCGGCGGAATACTGGGCCAAGCGCGCACTCGCGCTGAACCCGCCCGCGCCTGCCGAGTATCAGCTGGGGTTGAACCTGGGGATCGCACAGGGTCAGGCCGCTGACTACGACGATGCGGAGAAGACTCTTCGTTCGGTAACGGAGTTATTCCCGGACAGAATTGATGTGCATATGAACCTCGGGATCATCGAGATGCATCTGCAGCATTACCCAACCGCGATAGATGAGTTCAGCCAGGCACTTAAGCTGGACGCCAACAGAAAGGAAGTGCGCCTGGCACTTGCTCAGGCGTTCCTGCTGGACAACCGCCCGGAAGAGGCGCTTGGCAACGCACTCCAGTACAACAAACTTTTGCCGAGCGACGCGGAAGGACTAACCACGCTGGCGCGCGCCTACCAGACGCTGAACGATGATCCGCATGCCATTGCGGACTATCGGCAGAGTCTTGCACTGCGACCCGGCGATTACGACACGTTATTCGGGCTTGGAATCTCTCTCGTAAGAACGGGCAGTCGCGCTGAGGCGCTGGCCAGCTTCCGTTCCGCCGAACGCGCCGCGCCCGCGAAGCCAGCGGTTCACTACCAGATATTCAGGATTCTTGCTGCGGATAAGTCTCCGGATATTCATGCCGCAGCTCAGGCCGAACTGGCAGAATTCAAGAGGCTGAATCATCAGGAGGAGCAGGACGCCAGGATCCAGGTGGTGGGATCGGAGGCAAATGCGAACCTTGACCAGGGCGATGCGGAGAAGGCGGCGGCGCTGTATCGCCAGGTGCTGGAGCGTAACCCCAACGACGCGGACAATCACTTCAACCTTTCCCTTGCACTCGCGCGCCTGAACGATCGTGAAGGCGAAGTCCGCGAGCTTCATATCGCCCTTGCGCTCGACCCCAGGATGACGAGGGCCTATAACCGCCTCGGCTTGTGCGAGGAGCAGCAAGGGCATTTTGACCAGGCTGCAAGGGATTTTCAGACGGTGCTGCAATATGACCCTGGGTCCACCGACGCTAAAGTCAATCTCGCTACCGCGTATGGCAAGGAAGGGCAATTCGCACAGGCGGAGGCTTTATTGCGCGACGTTCTCGGCGAACATCCGGATTCTCTCGCCGCACAACTAAACCTCGGACTGGTGCTTTCCTCCGAGAAGAGATGGCAGGAGGCACTCGTTCCGCTCGAAGCTGCGGCGCAACTGGAGCTGAAGAATCCTCAGCCTTTGACGCTGATCGGAATTGTTTATGGCAAGATGGGCGAGTCTTCGCAGTCGATCGAGTATCTCCGGAAAGCGCTGGCTCTGAGCCCGAACTCCGCGGATGCGCACCTGAATCTGGGAATTGCCCTCGCCGACGGATTCGACCTACCGGGTGCGAGCGAGCAGTTCGCTGCGGCCGAGAAACTGGCTCCCGATTCGCCGATCGTGCATTACAACGCCGGGAGAGTGGCTTTCGACCAGGGCGACGCCACCAAGGCGCGATTGGAATTGGAGCGGGCCTGCGCGCTGGTCAGGGACTACCCGAGCGCCCTGACGCTGCTGGCTCAGATTGAGATCCGTGAGAGGGAGTTCGAAGGCGCGATCCATCATCTGAGCCGGGTGATTCAGTTGCAGCCGCAAAATACGGACGCGGTGTATCTGCTCGGTCGTGCGCTTGCGGGTGCAGGAAGGAAGCAGGAAGCGATGGCTGCGTGGCAGCAGGGACTGCAGACCAGCCCGGAAGACACTCGTCTGCTCTGGGCGCTCGCCCACGATCTGCCGGTCTCCGATCCGCATCATTCGACATATCTGGCAAGGTTGAAGGAGATTCAGGGCAGCGAGCACAACGCGGATCTGGCGAAGACGCTGGCGAATCTCGCGATGATCGCAGCGGCTGACCACGAGTGGGAGGAAGCAGTTGCGAAGATGTCGCAGGCGATCGATACCTGCCAGCACTGCTCGATCGAGGCCAGCCTCCAGCAAAACCTGGGACTTATCTACGCGCAGCATGGCCAGTTTCGCAAGGCGGAAGAGGCGCTGAAGCGCTGTGTCCAGATTGAGCCCGACATTCCGCGGGGCAAGGAGGAACTGGCGACTGTTGAGAAGCTGGAGACGCATCCTCCCACACTTTAGAAGGAATATTGGCGCCAAAGCGAACCGATGGTGGACGCAGGGGAAGTCGCCTGGGATCGGTTCGCAGCCTCGTTTACTACCGGTGTGAGAAAAGGAAAATGATGAGTCCGAGATTCACGAGGCGCAGCTTCGTTCGGCTTTGTTCTGCGGGCAGCGCAGTCTTCCTGCCGATGAGAGGCATCGCTCGTCCCCGGGCAGAGGAGGTTATCGGCCAGGATGCTGAGCAACACGCTGGACAGGGCGCATCTTCCGAGGAGTACTTCCGCTTTTCTGAGGAGGGGGACGAGTGCATCATCAATCGGCCCGACTTACCCGCCCCCTGGATGAACCTGTTGTCCAACGACAGCTTTCTTACCTGGATCACGCATCGCGGATACATCGAGTGCGCGCTGCTCGACCGCAGTCACTACGGCCTCACCAATCCGCAGGACACGTCGGGACTGGTCTATGTGCGGGATCGAGCGAACGGAGAATATTTCTGCGTCAATGTTCCCGGCCCCGGGATGCCCTGGCAGTGCCGTCACGGCCTCGGCTACACCACCATCACCGCGCACGCACTGGATCTCATCGCCGAAGTGACTTACTTTGTGCCTCGCAATGCCGATCTGGTGACGTGGCTCATCCGCATCTCCGCTCAGGGTAATCGTTCTCGCGAGGTCGATGTGTTCAGCACAGTGGAGTGGAACCTTGGCGATCAGAACAAGCATCTGCTTTTCAAAAATCATGGCGGCGGCGGCGATGCGTTTACAGGGGGAAGCCAGTTCAACCTCTTCAAGCGAGTTTCCTTCCGCGACGGCGTTCTGTATGCGGAGCAGCCGGTATGGCTGACGCTTGCAGCCAACGCGCCGCGCTGGCCATACACCGGCTTCATGGCCAGCAGTCTCGCGCCCGAGAGTTATGAGTGCGTCAAGCAAAACTTCCTCGGCGTGGGCCGCACATACAGGAATCCACGCCAGGTGGAGATGGGCCATTGCGCCGACCAGCAATTGTGGTCAGACAACGAATATCCCTGGGGAGTCTTCCACCATCACCTGCGGCCTGAAGATGCTGCGCCGGCCGAGCTGGTCATTGTCACGGGCATGGCGCGCGACGCAGGAACGATTCCCGCCACTGTCCAGCAGCACGCGAGCATTCGCGCAGCGCAGGAGGATCTGGCTGGGGTAAGAACCTTCTGGAGCGATTTCCGAAACAAGACGATACAGGTAAAAACCCCGGAGCTGGAAATCGACCGCACTGTGAACATCTGGGCGAAGTATCAGTGGCGCAGCAATATGCTCCGCAGCATGACTACGGGCCGGTATGGACTCGGATTCTGGAGTTATGGCCTCGTAAGCTCGACCTCGGGAGGAGCGCTCACGGAAGTGATGGCACAGCCGCACGATCTTGCGATCATGCGCGATGCCGTGCTCCAGTTCATGAGCCTGCAGTATCGCGATACGAGCCTGGGCAAGATGTACGATGAGGCTCCGCTACTGCCGGCGGCAGACATGGGCCGGCCCTGGCCTCCCAAACGCACAAAAGGACCCTTCCAGTATCCCCACTCTCACGAAACTGACAACATCTATCCAATTGCGCAGTACGTGTTCGAATCGGGCGATCTGGCCTTCCTGGACGAGAAAGTTCCGTGGCTCGACGGCGGCGACGGCACCGTGTTTGAACACATCGTGAACGCTCTGCGGTATGCCACGCAGGGTCTGAGCGAGCGTGGACTGCCAAAACTTACTCCTGGCATCGGAGACTGGAACGACGATCTGAATGGCCTGTGCAAAGACGGCAAGGCCGAGAGCGTGATGCTGGCGATGGAACTCTGCTATCACCTGCGCGAATGTGCAGATCTCGCTCGCCGGTATGGCCGCACCGAGCAGACCGCCGAGTGGATGGGCACTTACCAGCGCATCCGGGAGGCCTGCAACCGTTATGCCTGGGATGGCCAATGGTATGTGCGTGCGTTCGCGGATGGAGGCGCGGAACTTGTCCCCGTCGGTACGTCAAAGGACGAGGAAGCGAAGATATTCCTGAATACTCAGTCTCTGGCCGTGATCAGTGGAGTCGCCGACGGAGAGCGAGCGCGGCAGTGCATGCTTTCCGTGCAGAAGCATCTCGTCAGCGCACAGGGCCCCATGCTGTATGCGCCTGCTTATACTCATTTCGATCCGCGAGCGGGCATTCAATCGGCGAGCGCTCCAGGCTGGCGAAACGCCAATATCTATTTTCGTCCCACCGGATGGGCTATCATTGCAGCCTGCCTCGCTAACCTTCCGGAGCTTGCATTCGATATGTACAGCAAGGCCTGCCTCTCCGGAAAGGCCAAAGACATCCTGCGGTACGTCTGCGAACCCTATGTCTACTCAGAAAATGTGAATGGTCCCGACCATCCAATGGCCGGCCGAGGTCAGTATCAATGGAACCTGGGCGAGGGAACCAACTGGATGTGGCGCAGTTATGTGTATTACATCCTTGGCGTTCGACCGGTGCCGGACGGTCTTCTGGTCGATCCGCGCATTCCTTCCAACTGGCCCGGCTTTTCTGTGTCCCGCACCTATCGTGGCGCCCGCTATGAGATCACTGTGGCCAATCCAGATCGCCTGTCGATGGGCGTGCTCCATTCGAGGGTGGATGGCAGACTCATTTCCGGCAAAGTGGTGCCCGCGTTTGCGGATGGGAGAACCCATCGCGTCGAGGTCACGCTTGAGGCCTGAATCGCAGCTGTCGTTCCGGAGGAGCCTGTGAGTGAGTTCAGCCGCAGGAGTCTGCTGAAATCGCTCGGTGGAGTGGTCGGATACACCGCGCTTTCAGGAAACGCGAGTGAGGTCGCGCTTCTCGGGAAAAATCCGGTCACACCCGCCGGTTTCCGTGTGCGAACCACTCGCTCCGGGGCCGGAGTTCAGATCGAAAATGGGGCAGTATGCGCGCGGTTTGTCCCCGGCGACAGCGGAATGGAGCAGCAATACCTGGTCTACGCGGGCAAAGGGTGGCAACCGCTCATTCGCGAATTCCATCCTGCGCAATACCGCGATCAAACCGAGGCTCCGCTCTACAGTGATCAGAGGGACTGGCAGCAGTTTCGCCTCTTCGCATCCAGCGGCCTTCGGCACGTGGCCATCTTTCGCCAGAGCGACGACGAGGCGATGGTCAGGCTTTCGGGATCGATCGGGCCGCATCGGATTGAGCAGCTCGTCACGCTGCGAGCGGGCGAGCAGAAGTTTCACATCGACGTCACCTGTTCCTTTGCAGACGAGAAACCACGGCTTGAGTATCTGCTATCGACTTACGCTTTCCTGGGCGGGGCATCGCCGGAATTCACACATGTTCCGGCCATGAAGCGCGCTCCCGATGACGTTATCGGCGACCGGATCTTTAATTCTCCCGTGCTGCTGATTCAGGATGGCGATTTCCTGGTCGCATTAGTGCCGGATTTGGATCTTCTCAATAGCGATGCCGTGTACGCCGCCGATGCAAGACCGGTGGATGGTCCCCGTGGATTCCGAGTTCCGGTGGATCCAAACCGCATTTCGTTCCCGGCAATCCTCGATCTGGAACTTAGTCCTGGGGCAAAGCTGAATCCCATCTTCTCCTTTGGTCTCGCCGACTACATCACCGAACAACACGTGTACTGGCGTCACGAGAATCGCAACGGCGTAATGGTCCGACAACTGTCATCGAACAGAGTTCGATACGGTTTCGAGTTAGTGCTTCAATCCGATGCTCCGCCGACGCGTGGCTATCAGTCCGTGTCCCGGTACATCTGGAAGCGGTACGGCTCTGCGTGGCTGCAGCGCCCGCGTCCGCAGACGATGCCTCTGGCTGAATACGCGAAAGTGTGCCTTCCGGCTGCGTTCGCCTATCATGGCGACACGACGGAGGATACGCACCGCTACTCGGAGAAGGAGCCGTATGATCCGGCGCGGTCGGGAGCGCTGCCCAGCTGGCTGGAGTTCGACCTCGATAACTCACAGGTGGGCGGCATTCGCGGCACGCCGTCACAATGGTATTCCGACATTCAATACTCGGCCTGGTGGAACAATGCGCGCGACGCCGTCGGCCTGTACTGGTGGGGTACGCAGGGAGACCGGACCCTGATGGACAAAGCGCGCAGGATGATCTCCCTCGCTCTGGAGGCGCCGCAAAACAACGGGATCTTTCCCTCCGTCTTCCGTTACAGGGAGAAGCGCTGGGTCGGATGCTACTGGAAATTCGGGGACGGCTTCGATCCTGACTGGCGTTTCCCGGACAAATGGCAGCCTTCGGCCTGCCCAAAGTTCTGGGACTTCAACAGCGACTGGTATCAGACTTCGGCTGCCAGTCTGACCTGCGCGCACCTGCTCCGCTATCGCCGCCATTGTGAGGAGAACCCGCGCATTCTGCCCTTCGTTACCCGCTATGGGGATTTTCTCGCTGAGCATGTGCGCTTCGATGGATGCATGCCGGCGTGGTTCTCACCTGAGCTGCGCACGAATCGGGTCATGGAGTTCAACGCAGAGGGTGGCGTTCATATCTGGGCGCTGAGCGAGCTTTACCAGGCTACGAGGATCAGAAAGTATCTGGATGTTGCCGAGCGGATGGCTTCCTTTATCGTTCGTGAAGTGCTGCCCAGGCAACGGTGGGCTGACTTCGAGACCTTTTACTCCTGCGCTTCCAAGCCGGAGAACGTGTTTGATGCGCACACCGGGCAATATCCGCAGTGCACCACTTCCATGATGTGGGCAGTGCATGGTCTGACAGCGCTGGCAAAGGCCGGCGGCGATCGCACCTGGATTGCTGCCGCAGAAGCCGTTGCGGATTACAGCCTCTTCTACCAGGCATCATGGCAGCCTAACTTCATCAACACGGCATACGCATTTGGCGGCTTCCGCAGCCAGAACTCGGACGCCGAATGGCTCGACATGCGGTCCTCGGGCTTTGCAGAAGCCTTTGCTGAGCTGGCAGAACTGACAAACCGGCAAGACCTGCTGGAGCGTGCTGTTGCTGCGATGCGATCGGCTTTCGCAGCCATCAATCATCCCCGCAACGTACAGAATGGGGTCTTCAGGTTTCCGAGATACCCGGTGGGCCTTGAGCCGGAGAACATCGACCACGAAGGGTTGCCCCAGGTTCCCCTGCGGTCCGGCTTCGACTGGGGCGAGGGCGGGGCGCTGGCAGGGGCAGCCACACTGCTCCGCAAATTTGGAGGGGTTTACATTGATGTCCCGCATCAGCTGGCCATCGGAATCGATGGAGTCGCGGTGAAAGACTTCAGCGTCTCGGGGCGTATGTTGAAACTGACTCTCCAGAATCAACTGGCCGAGTTGCCGTATCCGTTCAAAGATCCTTACAAGGCGGATCTGTCTATCGTGGGCCTTGACCCGGGAGAATACGATCTGGTGATCAACGGGAGTTCGCCAAGGCGGGTTGGGGCTGGCGACCTTCAGCGGCTCTCTGTAGAGATAGGAGCTGTAAACTCGCGGGCGACTGCGGCGGCCGCGATTTCCGGAGAGGTGCGGAATAACTCATCAAGGTAAAGACGGGAATCTTCGAATTCTTCAGGGTCAGCCACGCTGTGCGCCGGGGCGATGCTCATCCGGAGCATCTGACGCGATGCGCAGGACACGCCGCTCGCATGGTTCCGATGGAGAACTACGCGAAGGGACTGCTGCTGCCTCTGGAGCGCAAGGGCGTGGAGCCGAGCCTGGACACATGTGTTGCCAAACTGCCTTAGCGCATTGACGAAAGGCCAGGCTGCAGCCACGAGAACAGAAAATCGGTCAGGCCGGGGAAGACCGTGGCCAGCAGCCCAATCACCGGGCCGGTTCCGAATCCAATCATCCTGAGCCAGAAATCGATCCCCAGTTCTCCGGGTTTCGTGTTGGTCAGGTAGCTGAGAATCGGGTCGCGATGCATCTGCGCATAGACCAGCACAATGACCGTTCCCCCCGCCAGAAACAGGATCACAGTGGCGACACTGATTCCAGGCCGGGGATCGAAGGGATAGCTGGCCATAGCGACGGTCACGGCGACAAAGAGCCACAGCATGCATATGGCGATTCCACGCAGCCGACCCAGAACGTTCTGGATGAACCCGAGATAGACGTAACAGACCAGTCGCTCGGCAAAGCGGATGTGAGGATCGAGGCCGGAAACCGGTGTCAGGTCGTTTCCGTTGCCTTCGGCGCTCTCGTCTTTTGAGGATTCTACGTCGGGATCCGGTCCCACTTCATCGCCCCAGGCGGCGATCAGCATCTTCGAAAGCAGGATCCCGGCGGCGCGTGCGAGCCGCTCCTGAAACTGCTCGAACCGGCGCTCAGTATCCCGCGCGCGTGGGTTATCCCACGCGCCGACGTACCATTCGGCGAAGTTTTTTCGCGCCACGTTCAGATCTGCCAGCGCCGCCTCCACCTCAGGGAATGTTCTCGGTCCGCTGGCCGGCATCCTGGGTCCATCTCGCAGCTTGTCCAGCGCATTCTTCAAATGAGTGGCGCACTCAGCCTGGCGGGTGAGCAGTTTGTAGCGCATTTCGAGGACGTTGCCGCTGATCTTCCACACCGATCCCCACGAGACACCTGAAAGCGCCGCCATGCTGCGCCGCAACCGCAGACGATTGAGAAATGTGAGCAGCTCGCGCAGGCTGATCCAAACCTCCAGCAGCCGGAAGGCATTGGCCAGAAGGATGCTCACACACAGATCCATGAGAATGCAGACCAGAAGCCCATACCCCTTCGCTCCCAGGCTTCGTATCGGCACGTCGCCGGCGATCACCCAGGCCAGGGCCAGCAGAACGCAAAACAGCCCGACGGCGACAGCCACAGTCTCGCCCGCAAACGGTATGCAGCGCTTCTCCACCGGGTTCCCAACGCGATTGCTGCTGAACATGCTCAGCCAGTTCTGCTTTTTGCCCGGCAGTTCGACTTCGAGGGAGTCGAGCGGGGGAAGGACAGGATGACCCGGTCCGAACAAAGCGAGACCCTGCAGGGAATACCAGAACGACAGGTAGATGCCGACCGCCGGCGCCAGAAGTGGGATCAGGGGCGAGACGCCGCTGGTCAGACTCATGGCGCGCAGATAGGTGGTCATGCGGTTGGCCAGCGCCAGCGCCGGTTCGGTTGAGAAGTAGAGGAGGTAATAAGAGCCTGCCGTTCCCAGCACAAAGGCGGTTAGCGGCCAGCGCCACTCCCCCGCGCCGGATTCCCGGCGGATGTTGACCGTCAGCGCGGCCCCCGCGATGGTCCACAGCAGCAGGACGGAGCTCAGGAGCACGCCGGGATGCATCACCGGCATACCTTGCCGGGACATCGCACCGCATCCCCCGCCCAGCACCGTAGCCGTCGACGCGATGACCAGCGAGGCGAGCACCACCAGCGCTTTGTGGTTCTTTCGGTAAGGTTCGAAGCTGGAAAAATAGGCACGATGGCTGGGCTTCTTCATCACCGAGGGCAGCGAGCAGCACACCAGGTGAAACAGCGCCCACGCGAACAGCAGAAGCCACGCAATGCACATACTCAGAGGCAACTGCGGCCACGGAGGCCATTGAGGCAGGCTTTCGTCAGGGAACGCAGTGCGGGCCCGGAACGGCACCAGCGTCTCAAGAAAACTCAGGGTAGCGCGAAGGAAGCGCGAATGTGACTGGCCGACTCGGTACGCGGCAGACGTGCCCGCCGGCTCGAGATCTTTCGGCAGCGAACGGTCGTTGAACACCGCAACGGGCCAGAAGTCGTTTCGCCCCAGAACCGAAAGCCATACGGGCGGAGGCTCGACCGCGTCGCCGGAGCCCGGGGCGCGAATCCAGAAGGGCGTGGAGTAGTCCGGCACGCGAAAGCTGCGGTCCGGCGTGGTAGGCAGGAACCGGCCCTGGTCCGAGCGCAGGGTGGCATCGAGCGAGGGCAAATGGAGCATGAATCGGGCGGCTACATAGGTCGCCTCCGTTCCATCGTGCGGAAACACGCGATGCGAATGGGAGGCTGTATCGCTCTTTACCCGCGTCCAATGCTGTTCCCGCGGCAGCAGGGGAAAGGTGCTCAGGGTCATGATGCCGCTCAGCCGCGCCACGCCGGTCTCGCGGCGCAGCAACAGATCCGCACCGAGTATAACGATGCGACCCTGGGGATAAGACAGCCGCAGATAGTGGCTGAGAAAGAGCTGATCGAGAGGGCTACTGGAGCGCAGCACCACATACTCCGACTGGTGCACGCGCAGTTGGCTGACGATTTGCTGCAGCACCGCCTCCTGCGAGAGCGCCAGCTGGTCGCCGCTGTAGTCGCGGATGGTGTCGTGCTCCTGCCCTTCGGGGTCGGCGATATCCGGCGTCAGCGTGCGCCTGGAGGTTTCCGGCGCGGATTGTTGCGGCGGCTGGTAAAAGATGGATTGTTTCTGATACGCGCTGCGCAGCGCCGAGATATCCCGGGGATAGTAGAGCCTTGCGGGAGTCTTATTTCCGCCAGAACACGACAGCGGCTGATCCGCCTGATCGCGAAATAAGTTTCCGTAGGCGGTCTCGTCCTCCGACACGATGGCCAGTCTGTTCAGATCGAATCCCGAGCGGCTCAAATACCGGCAATACAGATCGAGGACGCGATCGTCGCTCTGCTGAAAGCTCCACAAATGCGCATCGATTGTTGGGCGGGTGAAGTTGAGAAAGCGGTTCACCAGCGCTCCGCTGGTCACGCTGCCGCTGTAGATCAGCACCGTGGGTCTGGCCTGGAGACTGCTCTTAGTGGCGCTGGAATATGTCTCCGCCGCGAGATCGACCAGCAGGCTTGCCAATGAGGGCAGCGACCCGGATGAACTCGGCCCCAGAATCCTGGCGGGGAACTGATACTTCGCCGGAATGTTCTCCCTGCCGGGCTGCAGGGCGGCCATCCACGCCGCCGCGTTCCAGAACTGCATACGGTGGAGACCGTGGGTAGGCTCTTCCCCCACCACAAATACAACCAGGCCCCGGCGGAAAGGCTCGGCAGCGTCGGTGCTTCCTTTGGCCGGTATTTTGCGGAAAAGCACGATGCCGGGCTGCTCTTCGCGCGCTTTTTTCTCGTCGTCCGACTTTTCCTGATCGGCGATGAGGGCAAACCTGTCCTGCTCGGTTTCCCAGGGCAACCAAGAAGAGTCGTAGATATACCCTTCGTCGGTTGCGCCCTGCTGGATCGCCTCCATTAGCCGGTCGAAACTGAGCGAGAAATGCGTGTGCAGCGGATCGGGAACCGTGGCGATCACGAAGACCAGTTCCGCTGCCTTGTCCTGCATCGCCCTGGCGTGGACAACGTAGTCCTTCGGCCGCTCGTGCGGGTCGAAGCAGGTCTCCGGCGCGGCGATTGAACTCTTGTCCCCGTTGAACAGGAACGACTGCAGCCGCTCCTCGATCTCCACGCACGGGCCCTGGGCAAAGGCGTCGGTTTGCTGTGGATTTCTCGGCGTACGCTGCGCGGCGAACTTCGCCTCCCCGGTCTGCCCGGCGGGGAGACGCTCATTGAAACGCGACGTCACACCGATGGCCGAGGCTACGGCCACCACAACCGCCGCGCTCCAGCCGACTTCCTGCCGCATCTTGAGCTCCTTGCGATTCTCAGGAAAAGACTCGCTAAGCTGCGGGGCCCGTGCCCAGCGTTCAACTTCTGATAGTGACGTGAGTCTCAGGAACGTAACAGGGATTTAGGACAGAGGGCGGCGGTCGCACGCTCCATTGGCTGCCACGGCTCGAAACGGGTTTCAAAGGCGCGACCCCGAAACGGATGCCCGCCTGCGAACAGTTCTGATCGCAAACGGACAGGTTACCGGCTAAATCCTCCCGCACTTTTGTTCTTCATACTCTCTGAGTACAAGGAGATAGCACCCCAGGGAACAACTGGACCCTAACGTGCTGACGTCGAGAATCAGGAGGATGTTCGAATGCAGGACTTCCCGGAAAAGCCCTTCGGCACGCTTCGAGGCGTTGCTCGGTTCCTGGTTTTTGGTGCCGTGGTCTTTGCTTGCCTGCCGGCGTCTCCTGCCAGTGCGCAAATCTCCCCGGATTTGCCTAATCCAACCTCCGCAGCGAATCCGCTGACGAAAACATTATCCGTTTTCAGCGACAATATGCAGGACAAGATAATCAAAGCGGCAAATATGATGCCGGAGTCCAAATACAGTTATCGACCGACGAAGGACGTAAGGTCGTTTGGCGAGATCCTAACCCACATCGCGGACATTTCTTACTATCTTTGTTCAAACATGAAAGGCGAAGCACCCCCCGCTTCGCCTGCCTCAAAGACTTCGAAGTCAGAAATCACTGCTTACGTCCAAGCCTCATTCGACTACTGCGATAGGGCGTATGCGGGATTCACCGATGCGCACCTCAATGACCCGGCGAACTTCTGGAGCCACGCGACGAACAAGATGTTCATCGTAACGCAGCTCGGGAACCACGATGCCCTGCATTACGGCAATCTCGTCACATATCTGCGCCTCAATGGCCTCGTGCCCTCAGGTGGCTGGTTTTGATGGCAAATTTGTCCTCCGAAAGTTTTTTGTTGATGTTCCGGGAGCTGAGGAATGCTGCGGTGTGATCGATCTGAGCGACACCGTCATATTGCTGTTAGGTGTCCCAGGGAAGACCCTCAATGAATGTATGCAGACGTTTTTTCCACCTTACTCCGGTCGCGATGCTGGCCTTGTTGTGCGTGCACGGGTATACCCAGGAGCGGTCTCGAGATCTCGCCAACCTTGTTATACCGCTGCTGGACCGTGAACATGTCGCGAGCGTTTCCTTCGCAACGATAGCAGGCGGGAAAACCGCACTGGCAGAGGCGTTTGGCGAGGCCGCGCCCGGCGTGTCCGCCAGCAAGACGACCTTGTACAACATCGCTTCCATGTCGAAACCGATCTCGGCGGAGGTCATCCTGCGCCTGGCATCCGCGGGCAAGCTTTCGCTCGACGAGCCAATGTGGCCGTATTGGATCGATCCCGATCTTGCTGCCGATCCGCGGGCCAGGCTGCTGACACCTCGAATGGCTCTCGACCATCAGACCGGCTTCGCAAACTGGAGACGGCAGACGGGTGGCAAGCTGGCCTTCATCCGCGACCCAGGGACCGGTTTTGGCTACTCCGGCGAGGGCTATCAGTACGTAGCGAGGTTCGCTGAGAAGAAGACAGGCGAGCCGTTCGAGAAGCTGGCGCAGACACTGGTCCTCGATCCAGCAGGCATGACGCGCACCGCTTACACCGAGCGCCCATGGATGAGTGGACACATCGCCCGGCCGGCGGATCAGGATGGGAAGTGGATGGAGTCGCAGATTGCGACCTCATACGTTGCGGCCGACCTGGTTTATACGACGCCGACCCAGTACGCCAGCTTTGTCCAAAGCCTGATGAACGGAGTCGGCGAATCGCCGTCGATCCGCAGGCTTCGGGAGAGCGTCCTGACCGACCGGAAGGCGGAGCTTTGCGTCGGGAAATTGGCAGCATCATGTCCAGAGCAGGTGGGCATGGGGCCCGGTTGGGAGGTCATCAAAATCCACGGCAAAACCTTCCTGATGCACACTGGCATGGATCCAGGCGTCTTCACGCTGGGGTTCTTCGATCCTGGCGCACGTTCGGGCGTCATCATTTTTACGAACGGGTCCAACGGTCCACGCATCATCCTGCCTCTTCTCAGGCTGCTCAACGCGGATCCCGATTTCATAGCCTACCTGGCAGCACAGGTTTGAGATCAGTGGTCCTCATAGAAGTGACAGGAACACCATGGTGAAGCGAAGAAAGCCGCAGCAAGGAAAATCTCTTTCATCACGACTGCTTTCCCTGTTCCTTTGCTTCGTTGGCGCTACCGTCATCATCATCGGTCAGGAATTCAATGCTCCTGTCGAGGCGCGTGTGCTGATGCCACCTGTACCCACGATGGGCAGCGATGGCAAGCTGCATGTCGCGTATGAAGTGCAGGTGACCGGCTCCGATGCGGCCAATGGGCCGTTGCAACTGGCGGAACTTCAGGTCTTTGCTCAAGGTTGGGAGTCTCCGTTGGCTTCCTGGCACGGCAAGGAGCTGTGTGCGCTGGTAAGGCCCAGGTGTCCGGATGGCGCGGAAGACGTTCCACTTGCCGCCGGTGAGCGCGCCGCATTCCTGTTGTGGGTGACGCTGCCGCAGGGTAAGGCTGCGATCACGGCGCTCTGGCACAGCATCGGCTTCGATGACGCCAAAGGGAGACGCCGCACCCGGCGTTGCGCGGAGGTCACCCTCGATCAAAAACCGGCCATCGTCATCGGACCGCCGTTCCGCGGCGGTCGCTTCTGGCTGGTCACCGAGGGACCGGGAAATGCCAATTCCCATCACTGGGGCTCCTTGTTGGACATGAATGGGCGCGTCACCATTGCGCAGCGTTTTGCCATCGACTTCGTTGGGCTCGACGCAGCCGGCCACGCATTGCCGGTGGCTCGCGATGCACCACAGGCATCACAGAACCGCTCATGGTTCGGTTATGACGCCGACGTACTCGCTGTCGCAGACGGTTTGGTCAGCGATGCTCGCGACGGCGAGCCGGACGGTCAGCCGTTTACTCAGCATGTCGAGTCAGGCGACCTGTCACCACGCGGACTCTACGGGAACTTCGTGATCCTGAACATTGCTCCCGGCGTCTACGCTCACTATGCACACCTCCGTCCTGGCACCGTCCGAGTGCATACGGGCGACCATGTTCATCGTGGCGATGTCATCGCACATGTGGGCGACACTGGCAACTCATCTGTACCGCACCTGCATTTCCACATCAGTGACAAGCCCGTTTACGCCGGCTCTGAAGGGCTGCCCTTCTGTTTCGCGCAGTTCACGCTCGAAGGTAAGGCGGGACCAGACGTGGTCCTCTCGCCTTCATCCGCGTGGAAGCCGCGGCCCTCTGCACAATATCGCGAAATGCCTCTTGATAGCGATGTGATTGCCTTCCCCTAACCGCATACAAGTCGTCGAGCCCTGATAAAAGGGGCCAGCATCCAGGGATGCGCTGCCGGCTCCGGTTCAGAAAAGCTGAACCCTGGCGCCGAATCGCCGGGTGGTAAACGACGTCAATGAGCGCATTGGCGATTTTCCATCGATGCGCAGCCGCGGACCAGGCGGGCGAATCAATCTTTCGTCAGGTATGGATGATTTACTCCGTTCGAAGTGCCCTCATCGGTTCGATTGACGCAGCGCGGCGCGCAGGCACAAAACACGCTGCCAGGGCCACCAACATGAGCAGGGCGCAGACGGCTGCGATGACGATGGGATCGACGGGACTCACGTTAAAGAGCAACTGACCCATCAATCGCGTCAGGCCCATGGCGCCCACAACCCCGATCGCCATGCCAGCTGCGGCCAGCTTCGCGCCTCCCCTGAAGACAAGCAGCAGCACATCGCTGCGTCTCGCCCCGAACGCCATACGGATGCCCAGCTCCTGCGTGCGCTGCGACACCAGGTAGGCCATCACTCCGTAAATACCAACGCAGGCCAGCAAAAGCGCCAGCGCAGCAAACCCTCCCAGCAGGATCATGGCAAACCGGCGCGACGCCATCGAATCCGCAACGATACTCTCGATTGTCTGCTCGCCGAACAGCACCTGCTCGTTGCTCATGTGGCGCACGGTGCTGCGCAGCCCGGCGATTACCGGCGCCAGGCTGCCGTCGTAGCGCACCATGAAGGAGCTTCCCGATCGCGTACCAAGAAGAAAGTCATCGGAGACCTGCATGCAGGCGAGATAGTATTGTGCGCGCAACTGCTGAGCGTCGTCCGAGTCGAGCCCCCACTGTTTCACGTGCCCCACAACGCCGACGATCTCAGCCGCCTTGCCATCGAAGTTGTTCAGGTCAATTCGTTTGCCAATCGGATCCTGACCCGGGAAGTATTTGTTGGCGAAGACCTCGTCGACAACAACCACCAGGGGGGCGTGCTCATCATCCTGGCGCGACAAGAAGCGTCCGCGCTTCAGCGGAATCTGCATCACGCGGAGATAATCGGGATCGACGATGTAATCGATGACCCAGCTCATGTCGTTGTTCGACCGCGGCCGGGGCTGGCCGTCGATCCAGAACCACTGATCGTCTTCCCCGGCCATGGGAGCGGCGCCCCACGTTTGCGAGACTGCGGTCACCCCCGGGACTGCAGCCAGCGCCTCATTCAGGGCCAGGTGTTTTGCGCGAAGCATCTGCGGAGAGGCGCTGGCCATGGCCGGAGGCATGGAAATGCTGAACGTCTCCACGTTGTGCGCATTGAACCCCGGATCCACATCCCACAGGCGCACCAGGCTCCGCACCATCAGGCCGGCCCCGGTCAGGAGCACCAGCGCCACGGCGACTTCCACCACCACAAATGTGCTCAGGGTGCGCTGATTGGGGCCAATGGCGCCGCGGCCTCCTTCTTTCAGCCCCGATTGCGGATTCTCGCGCGCAACCCTCCAGGCCGGGGCCAGCCCGAAAAGAATTCCGGTCGTAACAGAAATCAGGAAGGTGAACGCAAGCACCCGGAAGTCGAGCCCAATCTCTGCGGCGCGCGGCAGCGCGGCCGGCAAAGCATGAATCGCGGCCTTCAATCCAAATGCGGCCGGCAGCAGCCCGATGGCTCCTGCCGCCATTCCCAGCAGCAGGCTTTCCGTAAGCAGTTGGCGGATCACCCGGGCGCGGCTTGCGCCCAGCGCCGCCCGCACCGCAAATTCGCGGCCGCGGGTGGAAGCCCGCGCCAGCATCAGGCTGGCCACGTTCACGCAGGCAATGAGCAGCACAAACCCCACGGCACCGAGCAGAATAAGCAGAAACTCCCTCGTGCTGCCTACGATCTCTTCCTTCATCGAAGCCATGCTGGCGCCGATGCCGCGGTCGTCATCGGGAAAGGCGGCCGCGAGATTTCGGCTTACGCGGTCCATGTCCGCGCGTGCCTGTTCGATGGTGACCCCGGGCTTGAGCCGCCCAATGCCGTGAAACGCGAGCCCCGCCCCGCGCAACATCAAATTGGAATTGGCCCATTGGGATATCGGCACGTACACGTCGGAGACCTGAAAACTCCATAGCTGCAGCTGGAGCGATGCGGGAATCACACCGACGACAGAGAAGCTCTTTCCGTCCAGGGTGATCGTCTGGCCCAGCACACTGGGAGCGCCGTTGAACTTGTTCCGCCACAGGTCTTCGCTGATCATCGCCACCGGCGAGGCGCCCCGCGTCTCGTCGGCCGGCGTGAATTCCCGGCCCAGAAGCGGCCTCACGCCGAGCACGGCGAAAAAGCCGTCGGAAATAAACTCGCCGCTCAACTGCGCTGCGTCGCCGCGGCCCGTCATGCTGAACCCGTACCCTCGCGCCAATCCCATCGCCGCGAATGTGTGGTTATCGTTGCGCCAGTCGAGAAAATTGGGATACGAGATGGAGCCGTTGGCGAAGTTCGGCTTGCTTTCGTGCAGCGTCACCAGCTGCTCCGGATGCGGGAAGGGAAGCGGGTTGAGGAGCACCCCGTTCACCACCGAAAAAATCACCGTGTTGATGCCGATGCCCAGCGAGAGCGTCAGCACCACCACCGCCGTAAAGCCAGGATTCCTGGTCAGCAGGCGTACGCCGAAACGTGCATCCTGAGCCAGTTCCTCGAGTCTGGCTGAGACGCGGACGGCATGACTCGCCTCGCGCGCGCGCAGAGCGGACCCGAAGGCCCGCCGTGCTTCCTCGGGATCGCGCCCCGCGGCAATTGCTTCCTCGACATGCGATTGGAATTCTTCGTCGATCTCGCGGTTCAGACGCTCCCCGCGCACGGCATTTACGACACGCGACCACAGGGACATGTCATGCCTTCCTGAGAACCCGGTTGATGGCCAGGCTAACCGCCTGCCGGCGCGACTCTTCCCGGATAGAGCGAACCTTCTTCTGCGTGCTGCACTTCGCCGGATGCACTGGCGATAGCCGCCATAATGGCGTATCCGTGAAGCCGCGGGCGACGCGACAGGTTCCTGAGCACGAGCCAATCGAGCGAACCTGCAGAGCGTCAGTCCCTACCATATATAGACGTCTTTATATAGATGTCTTAATATAATGTCAAGCGTCCCTCATTTGAGGGTACGGGGCAAATCCTAATCCGGAACGGCTTGTGCGGCCAGCGCGGTTACCTCAGGAACAGAAGGTGCTGCTCAACCGGGCCTGCGCGATCTCGCGCTTGCGTTGGGTACCACGATTCGCGGAGCTGGTGAATGGGTGGATTAAGGTTCGAGATTGGGCCGCTCCTCGGCCTGCGCCGATATATTTGCCGTTCCATGCGCCGGCCGAAGCAGCTCTCTGACTTCTGGATGGCCAAGAGCTGCTCTTACCTGATCTCGCGGCGGCAGTTCGTAATTCTCCCATTGTCCCTGGGGAATGGAATCTTCGAGCCAACTGGCTGTTTGCGCTAAGGCCCTGAGTAAAGGCAGAGGAATCATATCCGGTCGAATCTATCACAGGCCCGTTTACTTTTAATTAATTCCCCCGGTGACGCTGTGGTGAAGAAGCCACCGGTAAACCGCGGAGAATGGAGCCAAACTATTGCAAGCTTAAATCGGGCTGTGGGCCGCGTCATTGCTGGCGACTGCTAAACTCGCCTCACGCTGGCAAATCCCGCAATTTAGCCTCAGCCCGCTTCGGTGGAGGGTCGGTTTTTTCAATGCACAGAATCCCACGGAGCCGATATGCCGCTCGCTATAATCTTTGCCATGATGGGCTCGGCAATCGCGCGGATGGGAGCGTCTGGCCTTCAGGAAAGATCAAACTAATTGGTCGAAGATCGGGTAGGTCTTTCAGACTGCCAGGGGGCGTGAAACCATCGTCTGGGGCGGCGTATCCGTGGTCACGAACCAGATTGAGGAAGCGCCGCTTCTCATTATCGTCGGTGAAGGAAAACCAGAGTTCGCAGGTCGGCCATGATGGATCGCCTCACACAGCGGCAAAACTTGCGACATCGTGCCGGTGCGACCGCGCTACCACCACCAGCATGCTCCGATCAGAAAAAATCAGACTCAGAAACACTCCCTGTTTAGAACCACCCGCGGTCGATCGGGCCGCGATGTGAAATCGGAGTGTGCCTGGCGGGCGAGAAGCTGCCAAAGGCCACGTCAGGGCTATCCACCATAGTGTCAAGAGGCGCATTCCGGCATCTGTCCCAAAATGAAGAGCCGATGCCCGGGCATCGGCTCTCGCGGTTCTGATTCGCGCTCGCTTTACTCTGTCCCGGTCGAGCCGACAGAGATCTTCGGCTGGGTCTGCTGCGCACATACCCCGGCTCCGTTCTCCGTCTGCACCAGCAGGTTGTAGCTCTTGTTACGCACCGCGTCTGCGGGGATCTGCGCGTGAATGCGGGTGTGCGGCTCGATCGTGTACGACTGCGCCGGCAGGGGCCAGAAATCGGCATTCGCCGGATCGGGCTTAATCACGACAGTGTTGGGCGTATCGTTCGCCCAGATAAAGTAATCTCCGCGGTTGACCAGCACCTCGTCGCATAAGCCGAACGGCGTGTGGCAGGCTACGATGATCGTCTGCGATCCGACATTCGGTGCCGAGGGGTTGCACTGGAAACCGGCTTGCGCGCGCCCGTTCACCGTGGCCTGGGTTGGCGTACCGGGAATCACTGTATAGGAGGACTCGCTCAGCGGCCAGCTTGAACCGGTGGGTGAGATGGTCACAGATGTAGACCCTGAAGGCAGTTCAGACTGATTCACAATCCATTCGAAGGTTTCGTTCGGGTGGGTGACCACAAGCTCACTGAACACGTTGAACTGGTGCATCGCGGTTCCTTTCTTGCTGAGGATCGGAGGGTGAGGTGGCCCCTATTTGACGAGAGCCCGGCTGAGAAGTTGCAGGAACTGGGGGTTATTCCGCAAGTTATCGAATTCCGGCGAATCCCGGACGATCGATGCCGAGTAGCCTGCGACAAGGGACTTTTGCAGCCACTCCAGTGCGTCGCCGGTTTCGCCCAAATCGTTATACACTACTGCCGCATTGAACAGCAGGTCCTTGTCTCCGCGTCCCAGCTCCAGCGAGCGCGCCAGGTGCTGCATCGCCTCTGGCTTATCTCCCAGTGCGGCGCATACGCCGGCCGCATCTCCCTGCCGCTCGGCATCCCTGGGATTCACCTGCAGCTGACCGTTAATGAGTGCCAGCTGCTTCTTATACGCCTCGATCGCCTTCGCCTGCTGTCCGCTGAAATGGTAAGCGCTGGCCAGGTCGCCCCACATATCCGAATCGCGGTCGTTATACCGCAGTGCCGCCTGGTAGTTCCTCGCTGCATCCGCAAACCGCCGCCCCTGATAATAAGCCGTTCCCAGATTCGCATAGGCGTTGGCTGTCGGCCGCAGCTTCAGAGACTGTTCCATTGCCTTGATGGCCTCGCCGTAATTTCCCAGATAGAGATAGGCTGCACCCAGATTGCTGTAGTCGATATAACTCTCCGGCGTCAGCGCGATCGTTTGCCTAAAAAGGTCTGCGGCCTTTGTGTACTCTGCCTGCTGTAAGTAGAAGTTACCCAGCTGCTCGTGTGCGAAACCGGAGTCAGGATTCGCGCTGATCGCCTGGCGGTATGCATTCTCCGCGTTCCCCAGCTGGTTCAGCTTCGCATACGCATTAGCCAGCCCCACATAAGCCCTCTCTGCTGTTGGTTCCAGCTCGATGGCCTTTTGATAGTCGTTGGCTGCGTCCTTATACTTACCCGTGCCTGCGTCCACTAATCCCAGACAGTAGTGCCCATCGGCTCCTGCGTTTCCCAGGCTGATCGCCTTCTCGCAGTCCTTTTTTGCTTTGTCTACCCACGCGCTCTGCCTGTTAGTCGTGTAAGTGAACCAGTCAGCTTCTCCTCGCTGCGCCAGCGCCCGGCCGAAGTTTGCATCCAGAGCCAGCGCGCGATCGAGAACCGCAATCGCATTCGTCAGGTTCTCCGGCCTCGATCGATCCTCCAGATAACCCCGTCCCTGCAGATAATAGTCATAGGCCGCCGGCTCCGTTGTCCCATGCACTGCCAGCGCCGCCCGTTCCTCCGGCCGCAGCGTGATCTGCAGTGCATGTACTACCCCGTCCGCTACCTGGTCCTGCAGCGAAAATGGGTCGCCGATTGGGGCGGTCAGCGTCTGCACTGCCAGCGTCTGGCCGTTCTGCACGCCGGCCAGCGTATACGTGACACGATTCATGCCCTGCGCCTGCTGCACCACGAGCTGCAGTGTCATGTTGGCGCCCAGCGCCGTCATCGCCTGCTCCGGAGCCGCCGCCTGCGCCTTCTTCACCCTTGATGAGTCGATTACCTGCACATCGTGGTTCTGCGAAAGCGTCTCGATCTTAGCCGCCACTGCCGCCGACAGCCCATCCGCAAACGCGCTCAGCTCCGCGCTCTGTCCGTCAATGCGCGGAGGCAGCACCGCCAGCCTCGGCGCCGCAGCCGGTATTATCACCGCGGCTGTCTGCCGCCGATGCGTCCACCAATGCCGGACCTCGGCGCGAACTCCCGGCAGCGCCGCGACCGCCCCCAGCACCAACACCGCCGCGGCCGCGAAAGCCCACGGCCACCACGGTTCCTTAACGACTTTCGCTGGCCGGCCGCCCTGCCGCACTGACTCGAGATCTGCATGCAGCGCCACCATTTCCGAATATCGCTGCGCCGGATCTTTCATCAGGGCCCGCGCCACCACAGCGGCCAACCGCGGAGAAACCTTCAGCGGCGTCCGGTCCAGCACCGCTGCTTCGCGTTCGTTGAGAATCTGCGCTGTCGTCACCGTCACGTTTGTGCCGGCGAAAGGATGCTTCCCCGAGAGCATCTCGTACAGCACGATTCCCAGTGCAAAGATGTCCGCCCGCGCATCCGGCATCTCGCCCTTCAGCACCTCCGGCGCCATGTATACGGGCGTGCCTGCCATTACTCCAGGCGCAGAGAGCGTATGCGTCGCCGCGGTTGCTCCAAGCGGATCGGTTCCCCCCAGCCGCCGCGCCACGCCGAAATCCAGCAGTTTCACCTGCCCCGCCGGCGTCAGCATGATGTTTTCGGGCTTCACATCGCCGTGCAGAATGCCCTTTTCATGCGCCGCCGCCAGGGCATCCGAACACTGCGTCGCGATCGAGAAGAAGCGCTCCAGCGGGATCGGTGGTCCAAGCTCCGTGCGCAACGTCGATCCCTCCACATACTCCATCACCAGCAGAACGTCGTCCTGCTCTTCGATCACGTCATAAATGCCGGCGATATTCGGATGGTTGAGAGCCGATGCTCGCTGTCCCTCGCGCAGAAACAATGCCCGGTCCGCAGGCGTCATCTCCTCCCGCCATACCATGCGCTTGATGGCTACCGTCCGCTGCAGCTTCGTATCAAAGGCACGGTACACCTCGCCCATGCCGCCAGCGCCCAGTCGCGCTTCCACTCGGAAGCGGCCCACACTGCGCCCTGTCAGTTCCTGGTGAACCGGTCTCCTCGTGACTGGAGGTGTCCTGACCTGATCGGAAAAATCCGGCATCGCGAGGGCGAACTCCTCGTGCCCGTTTCGCCTCATCCTAAATGGAACCAAAACGCATCAACAACAAATCTGCCAGGCGGGTGATGTCCTGATTTGGAATCCACAACCTCATGCCCCGATTGCGGCGGCGAGCGTGCTGCGGACCCATTCGGAGACGCTTTGGCTGCTGGCTTTTGCCGCCGCTTCTACGCGCTTGCGATCCTCCAGGCTAAAGCGTACAGGCAAAATGGAGCCCTTGGCCGCACCCCTGGGCAGTTTCGGGCGTCCGGGCTTCCTGATTTTCTTCGCTTCGGTCACGTTGCCTCACCTTCTGAACGATTCCCGCCCTTACAGCACTTTCAGGGGATACGGCGGAGGGAAATATGCATCAGGACGTATCGCTTTGGCTGTTTCGGATCGTCCGTTTCGTGCCACCAGGCTCGCCCATCCACTCCGACCAGAATACGTGTAATACGAGAATTCGCAGGAGGTCAAGCCTTTTGTAATACATGTTTCTCTGTTACATTTACCACCTGGTTCGCACCCCGGGGAAGTGAGCAGAAAGCCGCATTCAGGCGTGGATCTGAACAGAAAGATGCATAGCTCGACTGGCGATTTCAGTTCCAGACTCATCTTTGAAGCTGTCCGGCAAGTTCCGCCACCGGGAATCCGCCGGCGATTTCCAGATGCGAGCGGGCGGCGATGATGCAGGAGATCGAGGCTTCCGCTCGATGCATCACATTCGCTTCAGACGTTCAGGGACTTCAGGTAAGGCACACTCGGCGGCATCAGTGCCGGATCCTCTTCGAGTTCGACGAAGTAGTTTTTTATCCCGCCGGTTTTCGCGGCTGTAAATACCGCATGCCAATCCACAACCCCTTTGCCCAACGGAACCTGGCGGAAGCCGGACGTGGTGGAGGAGTCCTTCACCCAGTCCTGACAGTGCATGGAGAGAAAGCGGCCCGGGTACTTCTGGAAGTAGATCACCGGGTCGTAGCCCTGCTGCATGGCAGAGACCTGAAACTGCAGCCTGGTCGTGGCCGGATTAAGTTCAGCGATCATCATGTCGTAGACCGGTTTGCCGTCGATATGTTCGGAGACGAAGCCTTCATTGTGCAGCAATGCGACGATACCTGCGGCATGAGCCTTTTCAGCGAAGGCGTTGAACGGCTCAACGTAGCGCTTCACATCGTCGGCTGTCTCCGTAGTTCTCGGGCTCCAGGGCCCGAGTGCGGCAATCGCCATCTGCGTCATACCGAACTCCTTCGCATAGGCGATGCTCTGATCCGCCCTTTGGAAGAGCTCATCTGCCGACCAGTGGGCTGAGATGCAGCCGAGTCCCCAGTCGTTCAGCATGCGCCGCAATTCCTGTGGCTTGTATTTTCGGAGACTGGAAAAGTCATCGTAACCGTAGGGCGAGCAGAGTTCAATCTGAGTGAACCCGGCAGCACGTAATCCCTTCATGGTGCCGGCGAAGTCCGTGCGGATGGACTTGCGCACAGGATAGGTCTGACAGCCGATCGGCAGACCAAGCGGATCGGCGGATAAATATCGCGCGGCGGAGAGAAGAGCTGAAACAGCAGCCCCTCCCTTGAGAAACATTCTCCGATTCACTGTAGGCATGACCTCGCGTAAAGGGACGGAAAGAACTATAGCACCGGCGGGGAGAATGCCTGTGTGCGCCGCGCGCAGCAGCTTCGGTGCAGGTAGATCGTCCTGGCCATGGACGATCGGTACCGCGAAGCCGATTTGGCCATCATGCGCTTTGGGAACCCCCGCCCGACGACAGAGCAGCTAATTTCCAGCGTGATGATTTCATCATCGCCGATCATCGCAGTTCACCGCTTCTTCCTTCATCTTCCATCTTTCTGGACCGCCACGAGTCATCCTGCTAATCTGGAACCGCACGCTGAGGGGTGCACCCCGTCCGCGGAAAGGGATTATCCCACCTTCTTGTTTTGCGGGCTCACTACAACCCACTCTCTTCTCGCCTGATGAAGCGGACCGCGGGCTGTCAAAGAAGGAGTGAGTCATGTCACTACGCGAACTTCCTGCGCGCCCAAACCTCGAACATCTGAAGAACCAGGCTCGCAAGCTGCTTCGGCAAGCTCTTGAGTCCGATGCCTCCGCATCATTCCGTTTCGCCGCGATCGGCGTAACATCGCAGCAACCGAAACTTGCCGACGCACTCCACGTAATCGCTCGAGAGCATGGATTTGAGACCTGGCCAGCCCTCAGGCTGAACCTCGAGGCTAACTCAGAAAATCCGGTCGAAGCACTGACTGCAGCCCTTAAATCCAATGATGTTTCGCTGGTTCGAAATGTTCTGGTTCGTCACCCTTCCCTGAAGTCGCAAATCAACGAGCCCCTGCCCGGATATGGTTTCGACGCTCCGGCGATCATCGCAGCCGTCCACCACAACAACCGCGAGATCATCGATCTCCTCCTCGACGCCGGCGCAAACATCAATGAACGCTCGCGCTGGTGGGCGGGCAGTTTCGGTGTGCTCGATTCCGCTGGCTCGGATCTGGCAGCCTACCTGATCTCTCGCGGCGCCATCGTCGATATTCACGCAGCTGCTCGGCTCGGCATGGTTGACCGGGTTCGTCAGTTGCTGGCTGATGCGCCTCAGCTCGTGCATGCGCGCGGCGGCGACGGCCAGCTACCGCTCCATTTTGCGGCCTCCGTCGAGATTGCCTCTCTGCTGCTCGATCATGGCGCAGAGATTGACGCTCGCGACATCGATCACGAATCAACCGCAACACAGTATATGGTATGTCAGCGGCAACACATGGAATGGCGGGAACCCCACAGACACGACATCGCCCGATTCCTGATCTCCCGCGGCGCACAAGTCGATATCCTCGCCGCCTCCGCGATTGGAGACCTCAGCCTCGTTGCGCGCATCCTCAACGATGACCCGGAAACGATCCGAACTACCGTCACCGAGAGATACTTTCCTAAACAAAACCCCGGAAGCGGCGGGAGCATTTACATCTACGGCTTTGGGTGGACCAAAACGCCGCATATGGTTGCCATGGAGTTTGGCCACAAGGCAGTTTTCGAGCTTCTCATGCAACGCTCTCCAGGCTGGCTCCGTCTTCTCCAGGCCGCTGAGCTCGGTGACGAAACCCTCTTCCAACAAGTACTTCAGAAACATCCAACCCTCTTCGCGCGACTGACAACCAACGCCTCTCGCCGCCTCATCGGCACCGCCATCCGCAACAATGATCGTGCGGTGAAGTTACTCGTCGAAGCCGGCTGGCCGGTTAACGCGGCGATGGAGAACAACCAGACAGCGCTACACTACGCCGCATGGCACGGCAATCTCACTATGGTGCGCGCACTTCTGGATCACAACGCTTTACCGAATGTCTTCGAGAATGAGCACGGAGGCACTCCGCTTGCCTGGGCACTGCACGGCTCCTTACACAGCTGGCACTGTGATCGGGGAGACTACCCAGGCGTTGCTCGGGCGCTGCTTGCGGCGGGGGCCACGATCCCTCAGCCGGAGCGTCCTCTGGAAGCTACCGATGAGGTTCTGGAGATCATCAGGAGTCACATGGCATTGGTGCCCAGCTCTGACAAAAACATCTCCGTTGTCCAACGAGCCGGCCGTGCAGGTGCGTCCGATCGGTGAGCCCGCGGGAAACAGGGCGCGATTCGTTGAATGCAAGTTCTGCGAACGCACCACTCGCGAATATATCCACATCGCCCACCCTCACCAGAATTTAGTGCGGAATTTAACTTCGGGGCAAGCCTCTGTTTTGTTCCGAACCAAGTTTCTCCGGCAACTCACTTCTGTACTAACATGCGGCAGGCAGTACCCCCGCCGTGACAGTCCGTTACACCGTTTTACAAATTGTGACCGCACGCAGGCTCTGAGGAGCGTTTCATCTACAGATGCAGGAAAAAAGGAATTCTGAGATTCGACCGCTCGACACTCGTCACGCGCCCCATCTGGAAAAGGTTATCCTTTGATCGCCAACATGCCAGCTGTCGCGTTCGTCTGATTTCTTGTCGCCGGGTCTCGATGCGCCGATGTAACCCGGATGTTGAATTCCGGAGGATGGAAGGACATGCGGCTCCGGGAGTAGAAGACAAAGGGTTGTTTCCCAGGAAGTCCAAACGGTGAGCGGAGGAATAAGTAAAGATGACGCGATGCAAACAGCCTGTTGTTGTGGCGGCCATTACCGCCCTGACTCTTCTGCTCGGCTCCAGCCGCGGAGTTGCGGCGCAGCCCACTCCACAGCGCTCCCTGCTCGCGCTTTCTAAAAGCAATCACAGTCTCGCCATCGTCGATCCGGCAACGCTGCAGATCGTCGCTCGGGCGCCCGTCGGTCCGGACCCGCATGAGGTGATCGCCTCGGCTGATGGCCGGCTCGCATATGTCTCCATCTATGGCGGCGGGCGTTATCACGCGCTCTCGGTCATCGATCTTGTCGCGCAGAAGGCCCTGCGGGACATCGATACCGGAGTCCTCAACGGACCTCACGGCCTGGCTTTCGTCGGCGGCAAGCTGTGGTTCACCGCCGAAGGCGCAAAGTCCATCGCCCGCTACGATCCGGCCACTGACAAGATCGACTGGGTTATGGGCACCGGACAGAACCGCACCCACATGATCTACGTCCGCCCGGACGAACAGCAGATCTACACCACCAACGTCAGCTCCGGAACCGTGACATTTCTCGAGCGTGTCGCTCTGCCCCCGATGGGGCCGCCTCCGGGCATGCACCCGCCGGCGGGTGCGCCGCCGCTGCCACCGCCCGGCGCACAGCCTCCTCGTATGGACTGGAACGAAACCGTGATCCCCGTCGGCAAAGGAGATGAGGGCTTTGATGTGTCGCCTGACGGCCGGGAGCTTTGGACCGCGAATGCCCAGGACGGTACGCTCTCGATCATCGATATCGTTTCCAAAAGAGTGACGGCAACGCTGGACGCGAAAATATTCGGTGCCAACCGCCTCAGGTTTACGCCCGATGGCCGGCGCGTTCTCATTTCCAGCCTTGCCAACGGCAATCTCTTCGTCTACGACGCCGCATCGCACAAAGAAGTCCGTCGGGTAGCCATCGGCCACGGCGCTGCCGGTATCCTGATGGATCCCATCGCCGATCGCGCTTTCGTCGCCTGCTCGCCGGACAACTATATCGCCATCATCGACCTGAAAAGTCTTCGCGTCACAGGGCATCTCGATGTCGGTGGTAATCCGGATGGCATGGCCTGGGCGATACGATCGCGGGATTCTCGCTGAGTGACGAAATCGAAGGGGCGCTGTTCACGCATTGTCGTTTCCCGCCCTGAGAGTATCGGGATAGGTCGACTCTCGACTGATTACATGGCTCGACCAGGTCGCTGATGGATTCACGGAGCCGAGTGCGTCCCATGGATGCCGTTATGTGTGGTTCCATGCCTCAACTCTCATCGGTCAACTAACCGCCATTACCGGATCAACGTCTTTGCAGAAAGCTCGGCTGTATAGCACTGTATTTCGAGGGAGCATAGCGATGTTCGAAGCGAGATGGTCCAGGCGACAGTTTATTTCCAGCGCTGCGCTGACGGTGGGTTCGGCGATGGCGTTAGATCCGGGACTTTGCCGGGCGACAGAGGTGAACGATCCCCGTGTAGCCGATATCGTGGCCCACACGATCGGCATCGACACGCATAATCACATCGACGTCCCGATGACGGCTGCTGAGATGCCAGGGCCGGACATCGATCTGGCTGGAGAGATGAAGCGGTCGGGGCTCTCGGCCATTTGCATGACATTTGCGACTGACTACCAGCCGGGCGATGCCTATGATCGATTTCAATCGGCCCTGACGGCGATGGACCGGCAACTGGACCGTAATCACATGAGGCGCTCCCTGTCAGTAGCCGACGTCCGTGCGGCGCATGCCGATCATATCCCGACCGTGATCCAGGCCGTGGAAGGGGCTCACTTTCTTCAGGGTCATCTCGAACGCGTGGGAATTGCGTACGGGCATGGTCTAAGGCACTTTGGACTGCTGCACGACAGCGACGCATCGGTGCCGCTCGGAGATGTCTACACGAATCCCCCACGGTTCCACGGACTGACGGACTTCGGGGCGCAGGTGATTCGGGAGTGTAATCGGCTGGGCATTCTTATCGACCTGGCCCATGCCAGCATGCAGACCACAGCTGCCGCACTGAAGGTGACAACCCGGCCGGTCATCATCTCGCACACCGGGCCTGACTGGCGGCTGGGCAACGATGCGCGCATGGCGCAGATGATGCGCCCACGGCTTATCAGCAGGGAGCAGGCGCGGCTGGTGGCGGACGCCGGAGGACTCGTCGGTGTGTGGACCCACCTCACAGATACTCCGGTTGAGTTCGCGCAGAATTTGCGCGCGATGGCAGACGTGATCGGCGTCGATCATGTTTGCATCGGCACCGACACGAAGCTCACCCGACCCACACCGCGGCCAATGGTTCCTCCGCCGGGATTTGCTCATTCGGCGGGTCGAGGCGGCGGGGCGCATTCAGGCGGTCCCGACGGGCCTCCTCCCAATGGATTTCGCCCCGGACAAAAGCATCCGGTTGCAGGGGAACGCACAAATCTTGCATGGGAGGGCGAGTCCGCGGGGTTCTACTTCGTCGTAGTCGATGCAATGCTGAAGACTGGGTTCAGCCCGGATGAGATCGGCAGGATAGGCGGCGGGAACTACTTACAGGTCTTCGGCGAGGCTGTGCAATAGAACCTCGAGCACTGTGCGCACTTTGCCCGCGAGCCACAATTCGACCATTGTGTGGCGAGGATACGATTTACGCGAAACGTTGAGAGTCCACCGAGGGACAGCTGGTGCCAGTTCCTGCGGGTGTAAAGGTGCGAGCCGCCGACGACCCCTCGGAACGGTCACAAACTCCGCTGATTCCTGGCTGGTGTTCAATGAGAACCCGAAGGACACCCGAAGCATATATGACCGGGAGGAACCTATGCACCGATTTGTTCACGCGTTCGTACCGGCTATCGCCCTGGTCGCTGCTGTTTCGTTTGCCGCTCCGTGCTGCGCGCAAAATTCTGATTTCAACCTGAACGCGCAATGCGAGCGCTGGATTTTGGTCGTCTTATTGAATGCTTAGCTTCGGGGACCACAGAAAGCCGTGATACGCACCGTTTGCATCGATCCAGAAGCCAGTCACGACACCTGTGGCATTGATTGCAGAACCGACGGATTCCAGCTCTGAGGTGACGTTGATCTTCAAGAAACGCCCGTTGGCGTAACGCACGAAGGCGTGAGCATCATCATTCGTATCGGCGTACCATCCTACTGCCGTCCCTTCGAAATTCAATCCGTAGACCTGAACATTCTGGAGCGGGCCATACGGTCCCTCATAACCGCTAAAAGCGCCGTCGCGTGCGCGCTGAAATCCGGCTTCGATATCGCAGGGACACTCGTCCGAATGCTCGTCAATCCACGTTCCTGCGACAATCCCACGATCATTAACAAAAGCGTTGTATAACAGGTTGCCAATGGCATTCGGAACGTCAAAGGTCGTGAATTTCCCCTGGGCGGTGCGCAGAAATCCATGGTTCAAACCATTCGAATCTTTAGCGTACCCGGCGATAACTCCGAAATTATTTATAGACAGCGCGAAAGTACCCTCTCCATCCAGGCCATCATCACCTGCATAAGGGGCATCGAAAGACGTGAAGCGGCCATCAAGAGTCCGCAGAAAACCATGAGTGACCTCCTGAGAGTCGACCCAGGTTCCGGTGATCACTCCGAGATCGTTAATGCTTTGGATCCTGGTGCCGTAGGTCGCACCTGGGGCATCGATGGTTACGCTGGTGCCGCTGGGATAGCGCAAAAATCCATGGTCGATATAGTTGCCGTCGACGGCCCATCCCGCAATGATGCCGAAATCATTAATCGCGACCGGACAGGTACAGCCCACGACGGGATCGGCCGCCGGTGCGTCGTAGTCCACGAACTGGCCACTCGGTGAGCGAACGAATCCACGCAGGCGACCCGCTTTGTCAGCAATGACTCCCGTTACCGCTCCCCACACGTTGATGCCGGTAGGCTCAGTCCCGAGGCCGCCCAAAGTGTACGCATTGGGATCATCGAAGGAGGTCAGCGTCTGCGAACCAGCGTGCAAGGTAAGAGCAAGCGCCGAGAGTAACACCACACCCCCACGCAGAGCCGCACTTTTCAGCGAAGGTATTGGAAGGTCCATTGCTGCCGCCTCCTGAGCGAACCACGGCCCGACTGCGTAAGTTGCTAATGACAGCCCGAAATGAATTGGCAGGCTTGGCGGTTATGGATCTGTATCTCTCTATCACGTCGTGGCCTGTCGCTCTGCTGCCGGTGTTCCTGTCGGACGCCGCCCCCAGAGTGAACTCGATAAGGGCGCTTTATATGCATCCCTCGGATGCGCGGACGACAACCCAGGATGCATAGCGTTATGAATTCCAAACGACGGGTAAGAAGCGATTGATCGCATGACCTGCTCCGGTAACAAGCGCCATGTTACATGAGTAGTACCTTATGGCCAGTGCTCTCATATGAGATCGATTACCTGCCGGGAGGGTTATTGTCATTGGCGCCGGCGTCGCGGAGTCGGAGGGCAAAGGCCGAGACAGTAGCGATAGTCAAAGATGCGTTGATCCGGCGTCGGCGCCTGGCGAGTCAGCCTTCCAGATACCCCAAAGTTCGGGGACTTCCCCCAGCTCATTCCTGGCTGCCCGAACCACGGTCTTGAGTTTCCTGCTCAGTCCGAGGAACTCTCCTGCACCGCCAGACACGGTTGGCATATCGCCGACGATCGGTTCTTCAGAGATGCAGAGCGTTGTGTCCATGTGGAAGGCCCAAGCAACGCTCCTGGCGGGTCGGGGCAGCACAGGATGAACCGGTCTCCCCGGAGAAGCAATCGCATCGCCCGCCCTCGAGGGCGCCCGTGACCGCGAATCCTCGCGAAAATTGTTGTTCAAGCCCCTCCAAGCGATTACACTTCCATGAACACAAAGCCCCATTTGATCTGCGCTGTTGGTTTTGGGAGTGACTGCTCAGAACGTCACGGTCAGCCTGCACTATGAGCATTTCTCTGAAGCCAACTGCGACAACTCTCCGCGCAGAGTGCGCCGACTGTTCTTCCGATGTTTTGCTCAAGTTTCCGATCGTCTGAGGAGGCTCCATGAGAAGGGATATTGCCAGTTTCGCGATTTCTATTCTGTTTCTGGTTGCCGCGGTGCATGCGCAGACGTACCAGGGCCAGATTTTGGGGGTCGTCAGCGATCAGAATGGCGGTGTGCTGCCAGGCGCCCGCATCACAATCACGAACAGCGCGACGAATGCCAGCCGAACCCTCACCACGAGCGCATCGGGCGAGTATGTCGCCCCCGGTCTCGATCCAGGACCCTATACCGTTACTGTGGAGGCGCCGGGATTTTCGAAATTTGAACGCACGGATTTGCAGCTCGAAGTTGCGCGCGAAATTCGCGTTGATGCGGCGCTCCGGCCGGGCGCGGTGACCACCACGGTTACGGTTGCGGGAGAAACCCCGGTCATCAATACGACGAACGATGTGTTGGGCAGTACCTTTTCGAACGAAGCCGTGAACGAGCTTCCATTACAGGGGCGCGATTTTCAAAACATCGTCACGCTCCAGCCGGGCATCCAGCGCACCCCCGGCGGTGGATTTCTTACCATCACGGCAAACGGCAATCGAGCCACCGACAATAACTTTCTGGTGGATGGCATCGACGATAACGACGCCTTTTACGGAGAGACCGTATTGAATGAGCCAGGCGTATCGGGAACGCCAGCCACGCACCTTCCTATCGATGCCATACAGGAGTTCAATGTGCAGTCGAGTCCCGAAGCTGACTATGGGGCAAAGCCGGGGGCCATTATCAACCTGGGCATCAAATCGGGCACGAACCAATTTCACGGATCGGCTTATTACTTCCATCGTAACAATGCCCTCGATGCGCGCAATTACTTCAATCCCATCGGCCAGCCGCTATCTGCGCTTAGGCTGCATCAGTTCGGCGCATCCGGCGGCGCTCCTATCGTCAAAGACAGGCTGTTTATCTTTGCCAACTATGAAGGGGTGCGGGACGTTGTCGGCAATCCGCTCACGCTGGACACGCCGATCACGACTCTGGACTCGGCTGATCAGAATCCGGACGACAATCTCGCGGTCGCCTTCCAGCAATGTGGCTCTTCCTGCAGCCAGATCAGCCAGAATCTGTTCAAATACTTCCTTGCGAATCCCGGATACACGGCGAGCAGCACCGATCCGACGCTGGTTTTCACCGATTACAACAATCACAATCGCGAAGATAACGGCATTCTGAAAGTGGATTACCATGCCTCGGATCGCAACAGCTTCAACGCGACCTACTTCGCGGGCGACAGCGATCAGATCGAGGAAGATCTCGTCTATACCCAACCTTATTGGCTAACCACCGCCCAGACGCGCGCTCAGCTTGTCGGGGGCTCATGGCTCTTTGTGGCAAGCAACAAGCTGACCAATCAGCTGCACTTTGGTTACAACCGACTGTCACAGCAGCTTTTTCAGGGCGATCACAATGTCAACCCGAGCACCTACGGTATCAACACCGGCGTAACCAATTCACTTGATTTCGGCATGCCGGAGATTCGCATCTCGGGCTATACAAGCCACGTGCTCGGCGGGAACCTTGACTTTCCACTCCTGACTACGCCCAACCAAACGTGGATCATTACCGACAACGTCTCTTATCTCGTCGGAAACCACAGCCTTCGTTTGGGCGGGGAATTCCGTACCGGTGGCAGCGACTACACGCGCGACGATTATGGTCCGGGCGAGGCGCAGTTCAGCAGCACGGAAGATTTTGTCAGCGGCAACGCAAGGCGCGGATATGCATGGATCGGAAATAGCCGCCGCCAGGTTTCACAGCAAACCTTCGGACTCTTTCTTCAGGACAACTGGCGCGCAACGCCGAAACTGATCGTGAGCTATGGGCTGCGCTACGACGTAACATTTCCAATCAGGGAAAAGCACGACCTTCTCGGCAACTTCGATCCGGCAGTCGGCCTGGTTCAGGTTGGAAAGCAGATAAGCCAGCCCTACGCCACCGACTGGAACAATTTGTCTCCACGGCTTTCCTTTACCTATGATCCCACCGGTGCCGGGAAAACCGTGTTGCGCGCTGGCGGGGGCGTCATCTACGAAGTGCCCCACCTTTCTGTCTTCATCGGACAGAATGGCGCGGAGGCAGAAGGGCTGGGAGTTATTCCAACCGGAGCCGCTGGCGTCACCCCCGGCGGAGGATCGATCAACGCCAGCTTTCTGGAACTGAGCGGGGATACAGTCACGCAGGGATGGCAATCGGGCGGCCCGGTCTTCGGAAACCTGGATCCCAGTGCGCTCAGTTGTTCTTATGATCAGCCCTGCCCGGTCCTCGGCGTGAGCAAACACCTGTCCGTTCCGTATGTCTATAACTGGAACGCGAATATTGAACAGGCTATGTGGAAGGATGCGGCGCTGACTCTGGCCTATGTCGGCAATAAGGGAAGCAAACTCTACAGTATTCGCGACATCAATCAGAACATCTACGCCAACGATACGGAGGGCGACGAATTATCCGGACGACCCTATATTGCGACGTTCCCCTTCCTCAACTTTATCGACATGTTGGAAAGTTATGACTTTTCTATCTATCACAGCCTGCAGGTCACGCTAAAGCAGCAGACCGCGAGCGGCTTTTTCCTGGTGGCAGGTTACACGTGGGCACATTCTATTGATAATGGCAGCTCAAATCGCAGCGCCAGCGTCCAAAACAGCTATGACATTGCCGGAGATCGTGGCAACTCCGACTTTGATTTGAGGAATCGCCTTACCTTCGCCGCCACCTATGAGCCAAAGGGCCGACCTGGACATGCACAGCTTCTGTCCCGGTGGCGATTCAACACGATTTTTACTGCCCAAAGCGGCTCGCCCATCAACTTCTTTGACGATGGGGATGACATAAGCGGAACGGGGGAATACAACGATCGCTGGAATCTTCACGGGGACCCGAAGAGCATTCATTGGTCGCGGAGCAAGGGACTGCCATGGTATGAATTCAATTCCGATTACCCGGGCACCATCAATGCGGATTGTGAGCGGTACGCCTCCTACGATCAGCTCTACAACTTCGGTTGTTATGCAGGCCCCGGCTGGGCAATCACGCCACCCGAGTTTGGGCAATTTGGCACCATGGGCCGCAATGTTGTAGTTGGGCCTGATTTCGTGAACCTCGACTTCTCCATGATCAAGACATTTACCTTCCACGAACGCTACAGTATGGAGTTACGGGGCGAATTCTTCAACATACTCAACCATCCGAACTTCGCGGGAACGAGCGGTGACCTTTACGACTGGTTCTATGAAGATTCGCCCGGGCCCGGGGAGACATTGCCGGGTTATTCCACGGTTGCCCAGGCACGGTATACGCCTGACATTGAAGCTTCTAATCCAGTCGTAGGCTCAGGCGGATCACGCCACATCCAGTTGGGCGCTAAAATCCGCTGGTAACGCGCAGCTCACGGACGGGGCGCCGACACAGAAAGAGGAGCGGACCGGGCGGTCCTGTGAGCAGGGCAGGAGATGTGCCGATGAAGAAGAAGCGTTTTTCTGTGGAACCGATTGTTGGAGTGTTAAAGCAGGCCGATATAGGTGTGCTCGCAAATTCGCTCACCACGCAGAATCTGGTGTGCTGGACGGTTGCGGAATACGGGAGAGATTCGATCAACGCCTTGCGGATGGACTAAACTCGTATCGCGATGCACCCATCATGGAATGAGAGCTACGCCTCGGGACAGCTACCCTGGGACACCGGCGAACCGGAGCCTGTGCTCGTCGAGTTCGTCACTTCGGGCCGGGTTAAGCCGGGTCCGACGCTTGAGGTCGGCGCGGGTACCGGCACCAATGCGATTTGGATGGCGGAGCGCGGTTTTGACGTGTTCGGAGTCGATGTCTCGCCGATAGCCGTCGAAAGAGCGCATGCCAAGATGGATGGCCGCGCTCTGCGCTGCCGCTTCGCTGCATGGGACTTTCTCGCCGCGCCTCCGCCCAACGGGCCGTTCCAGTTTGTATTTGACCGCGGTTGCTTTCATGTGTTCGATGAGCCAGCGGAGAGGCAGCGGTTCGCGGCCCAGGTCGCTGCCGCACTGGCGCCAGGCGGCTTGTGGCTGAGCCTGGCCGGCAGCACTGAAGGTCCGCCACGCGAGATGGGTCCGCCGCGCCGCTCGGCACGCGAGATCACCCTCGCCATTGAGCCTGCGCTGGAGATCGTCGAATTGCGATCGGCCGAATTTCGAAGTCACGGTGCAAATGCGTGGTTCTGTCTGTCGCGCCAGCGCACGATGCCGGCGCAGCCCTCCACCCGGCACGATTGAGGCTCGGCGGCGCACACGCTCCATTCAAGCCTGAATTCACGGCGTCCACAGGAACTTTACCGATGTGATCATCTTCCTTGTGGTCGGAGGAGTCCTGTTGGCACTTCTGCCAGCAAAAGCGAAAGGAAGTCGAGCCACGATTTGCGTGACGAGTGCAAATCCTCACACTCCGCGCGGATAACGATTACTTCTTGTCTTCTCTTCACGGTTCTTTCGTGTTCTGGACGTATTACCAGCCACTCTTCCCTTATCCGGATTCTCGACTCCGGGGGACCATGCGAATACGCGGCAAAAGGAAAAGTTGCCGACGGTATTTCGTTGGAGCATTGGACGAATGGCTAACGATGTCGTGCCGCCTGCTCAGCCCATTTGTGTTCTTCGACACCTCGCATCAGCAGCCACGACATCAATGCCGCTTCTGCGAGAAAGCCAAAAACCTCTATCGAAACGGTCAAGAAGTGGAGATGGAGTGGAACGAGGAAAATGAACCAGCCGATTCCCGCTGCGGTATTCAGGACCCCTAATGAATGCGGCAGGAACGTTGAACGGAGGATCAGAATGCCAATTAGAAAACAATACATTCCGAAAAACACAAGCGGACTGACTGGTGCGTTTCCGCCATCAAAGATCGCCGTCAGCATCATGGCGCTTCCTGCGAGATTAAACAGCATGGCAATGAGCGATTGAAGACTGCCTGCTGGCCGCAGCAGCCGATAAAGCAGAACCCCCAGACCCGAATAGAGCAATATCGAGACGACGTTTGTGGCCTTTCCAGGAAGGACAAAACCTTTAGCGACCAGAATCTGTCCGACGATTGCGCCGAGGAAGTACAGCAGATAGACAATCCCTGTCGTTCGTGCCCATGAACTCTTCACACCTGAAGCGGCCATGGTGGCGGCGATCTCCTCCTGTGGAGGAGAGGATAGCATCGCAACGGGCAATGTACCTGCCCTGGAGTCGGATTTCAGGGGGCAGCGCAATGGACCTCATCGGATTACGAGCGCCCTTGTATACTGGCCGACGATCCAGATTGATGCCATCAGTAAGAGGACGAACCTAAATGAAAAGTCGGCGGTTCCGAGCAGCGGCGATAGCATGCAGTCTGGTCATGATGTTCTGTGCGACTGCCCAGAACACGCCGGCCAGGACTGAGAGCGTGTGGCGGGTGCAGGAAGTGATGATTCCGCTGCGCGACGGAGTGCACCTGCAGACGGTGATCATCCGGCGGCGCGACCAGACGGGACCGCTTCCGATCCTGCTGGAGCGGACACCATACGGGGTTTGGACACAGGAAGAACTGAACCAGGCTGCAGCCAGGCACGGCCACGCCGATTTCACACCACCCCAATGGCAGGCACTCGCGAACGACGGCTACATCTTCGTCTTCCAGAATTTGCGGGGGCGGTTCAAGTCGGAAGGCACTTTCGAATTGACGTCTCGATACGACGCAAACGATCCGAATCAAGCCAACGAAACGAACGACGCGTATGACACGATCGACTGGCTGGTGAAACATGTGCCGAGCAACAACGGCAATGTCGGCATCCGTGGCGTATCGTACGACGGGCTGACGGCGGGGCTGACACTGCTGCACCCGCATCCCGCGCTCAAAGCAGTTAGTGAACAGGCCGCGCCGGTGGACCAGTGGATGAACGACGACATGCACCGCTACGGAGCGTTGCGCGAGAGCTACGCATTTGAGTACTCAGTGATGGAAGAATCGGACAAAAACGCGAACACGCATTTTGACTTTGATAAGTACGACGCCTATGCGTGGTATCTCAGCCTTGGGCCGCTGTCGCGAGCCAACACGGAATATCTGCACGGCAAAATTTCCTACTGGAACGAGATGATGGAGCACCCAAATTACGACTCGTTCTGGAAGCGGGAGGCGTGGGTCGACCAGTTGCACAACTCGCCGGTGCCGAACCTGAATGTCGCAGGCTTCTGGGACCAGGAAGATCCGTGGGGGCCGTGGCAGATCTTTCGACACGAGGGCGAGCATGATCCGGATCACACCGATCTGATGGTGGCGGGCCCCTGGTTTCACGGCGAGTGGGAGAGCACTGACGGCGATTCCCTCGGGCCGATCTCGTTCAGCGGGCACAAGACTGCGCTGGAGTTTCGCAGAGATGTGGAGGCTCCGTTCTTTCGCTACTACCTGCACGGGCAGGGCACAAAGCCGGAGTGGAAGGCAACGACGTTCCAGACGGGATCAAATACATGGCATCGCTATGCGAGCTGGCCCCCGGCGAGTACGAAGGCGACAAATCTGTATCTGCACGCCGATGGCACGTTATCGTTTAAGCCGCAGGCGGCAGGAGGCAAGACGTACCGTAAGTACGTCTCAGACCCGGCGAATCCGGTGCCGTATCGCGTGCGGCCGATCTCTCCGACCTATCCCCAGCCGGAGTGGCGCACCTGGGAGGTTGCCGATCAGCGGTTTGTGGAGGATCGGCCGGACGTTCTGACGTGGGAGACGGCGCCACTCGATCACGAAGTAATCATCACCGGGCCGATCTCTGCGGAGCTGTTTGCCTCGACATCGGGGACCGATTCTGATTTCGTGGTGAAGCTGATCGATGTCTATCCCGAGAGGGGACAGAAGGCGGCGGATGCGCTGGACAAGGATATTCCCGAGAGGTACGCGGATTCGCTGAACGGTTACGAATTGCCCGTCGCTATGGAGGTGCGGCGGGGTAGATACCTGCACAGCTACGAACGCCCGCAGGCGCTCGCGCCGAATCATCCGGAGAAGTGGAATGTCCCACTGCGCGACCACGACCATGTGTTCCTGAAGGGGCACCGCATCATGGTGCAGGTGCAGTCTACGTGGTTTCCGGTGATCGACCGCAATCCGCAGAAGTTCGTGCCGAGCATCTATCAGGCAAAGGCGGAGGATTATGTTCCGGCGGTGCAGCGGGTGTATTCGACGCCGCAGATGCCGTCGCACATTGTGCTGCCGGTGGTGGCGCCCTGACAGAACCACCCGTACTGCGACATCACCGGGTCACCCCGAAGCTGCCGTTCGACGAGTGCACCGAGGTCCTCGGCCTGGAACGCCTCACGGCGCACTGCTCGACCGTAGCACTCATCATGCCCACATCCTGGAAATGAGCGGCGACAGTTATCGTCTCAAGCAGAGCCGCCGCAAACGTTCCGCTCAGCCTGCTGCCTGGCTCCACAAACGCGCCTCGGTGGAGAAGGGCCTCTTCCACTACGCTTCAGAGCCCCTTCCACCCCGAAATTCCCAACAACTTAACACCCGGCTACCGGACTACTTTTACTCCGCCACGGTTAAGCGGATATCGAAAGCATGCCCGCAGGAATCCGATTGCCTGATGAGAGCATACGGCGACTGATCACCGGCTTATCTCCGAACGGGCCCGGCGCTCAATTCCGTTTATCCGAAGCGTTCATCACAACTGCCATATCCGCCGCAGCCTTCGTTATCTTCACGCCGCGACCGCGCCCGATCGGCAGCAGCATGGGAATCGTCCGTCGATACTCCTCATAGGCACGGCCGTGTTCCCGGACGAGGTCTCTTTCCTCAAACTGGATCGCCACCACGATGTAGCCGGTGGTTGCGACTGCGAACAACAGGTGCGCGAGAGTCATATTCGGCGTCATCCAGAAGGCCAGAAGGAACCCGAAGTACAGCGGGTGACGAACCAGCCGATAGGGCAGCGGAGTGCGGAACGCAACCTTGGTGTAGGGCCGGCCTGTCAGCGGGAGCCAAACCTGGCGCAGGCCAAAGAGATCGAAATGGTTGATGAAGAACGTCATCACCAGGACTGTCATCCAGCCGGCCGCGAAGAGAGTCCAGAGGATCGTCCGGCTGACTGCGTTCTCCACAGACCAGACCTGGATTCCGATGGGTCGCCACTGCCAGAACAGCAGCAGGAGGGCCAGGCTGGCACATAAGACGTATGTCGAGCGCTCGATCGCCCATGGAACAACTTGAGTCCAGCGCTCCTTGAACCAGCGGCGCGCCATGATGCTGTGCTGCAGGGCAAATACCGTTAAGAGCGCGCAATCTACCGCCACTGCCAGGCCTGGTGAGGACTGGAGCGGACCATCCAGTCGGCGCGGCACGAGGAACCCTCCCACGAAAGCAATCGCGAAAAGGAATGTGCCGAGGAAGATCACGTAAGACGTGAAGCCGTAACCAAAGAACAGCAAACGTTTTAGCATTGTGGGCTCCTTGCTGCAGAAAAGAATGGACCGCGATTTGAGCTCTGGCTATGGGCGCTTTGTCCCGTTTGGGCTAAAATCTTGGTCCATCCGCTGCGACAAATGTCCCGGCAGAGCGGATAGGCGGCCGCGCATGAACCCTCGACAGCACATTCGCTACATCATGGCGCCCGACGGGACGCGTCTGGCATGTGCCGAGGCAGGCTCGGGTCCCCTGATTGTCAAGGCGGCAAACTGGCTCACCCATCTCGACTACGAATGGGAGAGCCCGATCTGGAAGCACTGGCTCCAGTTCTTCTGCGCCGGCTTTCGCCTGGTGCGTTATGACGAGCGGGGATGCGGGATGAGCGGATGGAAAGATACACCGGTAACCCTGGACACCTGGGTTGACGATCTGGACGCGGTCATCGATGCGGTTCGGCCCGCAGAGCCGCTGACTCTGCTGGGAATCTCGCAGGGAGCGGCCGTATGCGTCCGCTATGCCATTCGACATCCGGAGCGCGTGGCTCGACTCATTCTCTATGGCGGCTATGCGCGGGGCGCTTTCCTCAGGGGCACCGCTGAAAGTCAGGCGGCGTACCGGGCAATGATTGATCTGGCCAAGATCGCGTGGGGCCAGGACAATCCGACGTTTCGGCAAGTCTTTACTTCACGATTCATCCCTGGGGGGAGCTACGAACAGCTGCAGTGGTGGAACGATCTCTGCCGCAAATCGGTGTCAGGGGACATTGTCGTCAAGCTGTTCGGGGTACGGGCCGTCGTCGATATTACGAACGATCTCAGGCAGGTGCGCTTGCCGACTCTGGTTATGCATGCGCGAGACGATCAGGTGGTGCCCATCGACGAAGGCCAGATGCTCGCAGCCAACATCGCCGGCGCGGAGTTTGTCGAACTCGATTCCCGCAACCATATCCTGCTTCACGACGAGCCCGCCTGGCCGCGCTTTTGCGATGCAGTCCAGTCCTTCATGCAGCCGGGCGCCGGAGTGCTGGCGTCTCCCTTCGCGGCATTGTCTGCACGCGAGCGCCAGGTTCTCGCGCTGATGACCGAAGGCTTGGGCAATACGGATATCGCCGAGCGTTTGGTGATCAGCGAGAAGACAGTCCGCAATCACGCATCGAACGTTTTCGACAAATTGGGCGTATGGTCGCGAGCTCAGGCGATCGTCTTTGCCCGCGATCATGGTTTTCGACCGTAAGTTCGACGTCTTGTCATTGACAGCGCGAGCAACGGACAGGCCGCCGATGCCGGCACTAAGCGAGAGTGTCGCTCTCGACCGACACGAGGCGGCGTCTTGACTCCATCCGATCTGTTGAGTACGCAAGGGTGTGTTTGACGCGCTCTGTGTAAACAGTCCTTACGCCTTTGCTGGCATGCGAAAGCCTCCGACGCTGCTGCCCGCTTCATTCATTACGTCGGCTACCCCGATCCCGTGAAGTCCGCGCTCGCGGAAGAGTGGACATCATCAGGGCTTCCGTTTTCGTTCTGGCGCCGCACCATGAGGCCGCAAGGCCGCCGACAAACTGCCGTCTGTTGAGCATGCAGATCTCCTAATCTGAAAAATAAATGAAATCGGGTTGCATTCAGGCCTTTTTCTGGCGCTGACGCAGACGCGTCTGCGAGTGGTCTCGAACGGCGAATCCACGTGCTGTAAAAATGAGAGGAGTCGTCGTGAATTGGGTGCGCCCGGACTATACCACCCGAATTGCCATCGTCTCCCGAATCGGGAGCGATCGATCAACATCCATAGCTCCATGAGAACTCCCTGCGACAACGTAAGTCAGTCGGCCGCCGCTCAAGTTGCATGCAGTGAATCGGCCGCGCCATGGATCCTGGGTGCGACCATTCTCGCTTCCAGCATGGCATTTATCGACAGCACCGCGATCAATATCGCGCTACCGGCTCTGCAGGCGAGCTTCCACGCGACGGTCGTCGATGTGCAATGGGTGGTCGAGGCATATGGGTTGTTTCTGGGAGCGTTGATTCTGGTCGGTGGTTCGCTGGCGGACCTGTTTGGAAGACGCCTGATTTTTCTGGCCGGAGTGACCGTGTTTACTCTCGCCTCTGTGGCTTGCGGGGTTGCGCCGAATCTTCAGCTGTTAATCGGCGCACGCAGCGTTCAGGGCGTTGGCGCCGCGCTTTTAGTGCCGGGCAGCCTCGCAATTATCAGCTCGGCTTTCGATGAGAAGACCCGCGGTCACGCCATTGGCACATGGTCTGGCTTTACCGCCATCACCACTGCCATCGGTCCGGTTCTTGGCGGATGGCTGGTTGAGCATGGGTCCTGGCGCTGGGTGTTTTTTATCAACGTTCCCCTTGCTGCCGCAGTGATTGTTATTTCGCTCTGGCGAGTTCCGGAGTCTCGCAGCGAGGTAACCCATCGAGTGGATTGGCCAGGAGCGTTCCTTGCCACTTTTGGACTCGCCGGACTTGTTTTCAGCTGCATCGAGTCGAGCAGACTCGGCTGGAAAAATTCTCTAGTTTTCAGCAGCCTGGTCGGTGGTCTCGTGTGCCTCGCCGCTTTTATCGCGTTCGAAGCCCGTTCAACTTCGCCAATGGTACCGCTCTCTCTCTTTCACAACCGGGACTTTAGTGGCGCAAACCTGCTCACTCTGTTCCTGTACGCAGCCATCGGCATCTTCTTCTTTCTGTTCCCACTCAACCTGATTCAGGTTCAGGGATATTCGGCAACTGCTACCGGTGCCGCGATCCTCCCCCTCATTCTCACCATGTTTGTCCTTTCGCGCTGGTCCGGTGGGCTAGTCGCGCGCTACGGCGCAAGACGTCCATTGATCCTCGGCCCTCTCATTGCGGCCCTGGGCTTCGTCCTTTTTACCGTGCCCTCGGTTACACGTAGCTACTGGAGCGCTTTTTTTCCAGCAGTGATGGTCCTGGCATTCGGCATGGCCCTTACCGTTGCTCCCCTCACAACCGATGTCATGAATTCTGTGGATCAGAAACGCGTCGGCACTGCATCCGGAATTAACAATGCGGTCGCGCGTATTGCGGGGGTGCTCGCCATCGCAGTCCTCGGAATCGTGATGGTCTTTGCCTTTCGCGCAAGGCTCGAGCACTCGCTGGAGCATCTCTCCCTGCCGTCGCAGATGCTGAAGGACCTTCGCGCCCAGGAGACCCAGCTCGGCGGCCTCGAAGCGCCTGCCGGTCTCGATCCAAATACAAAGTTCGCGCTCTCCAATATGATCCGGCAGGCATTCGTATTTGGATTCCGCATCGTCATGGTGCTCTGCGCGGGTCTCTCTGTGGCAAGTTCCGCAGTCGCGTGGAGGATGTTGCCCAGGCGCAGTTGATGCGCGATGGCCCCTGCCACGGCATTCTCAGCAAGCTTGAATCCAGCGGCACCGAACTGAGCGCACTCTGTCTGAGGCGCATTTCAGACTGGTGACAACACCTGCCTGTCACGCAGGAGGTCACGAGTATCAGGGTTCCGCGACACCTGAGAATGCATCCGGCTGGATTTTCAGCCTACTGCCGAGATTAGTCATGAAAATAGGATTGATCGGTGCAGGTAATGTGACAGGTACGTGTCCGCGACCTAATTTGAGGGGTCGGCCAGGGACGTCACGACAAGCGCGTCCAGAATCCCGTAAACATGCGGCTTTCAGAGGGTAGGGCATACTGAGTCTGCCCCCAGCTTCTGCGGCTATGGAGCTTCTGCCGGGATCGCTAAATACTGGCTGACTTTTCGTTACCCATCCTTATTTCGATGGGCGCATTTGTATTAGCAGGAGCGCGCATGAGGGCGAACTCCGGACGGGGAATTCAACGCCATTGACACGGTCTCTGCCGCTTTAGGGCAGATCGAGCCGAGCGTGCAGGCACTCAATAGATACCCGGGATCAGCCGCTTTGTCCTGCGGCTGTAATTTGCATACTCGTCCCCAAAGGCCAGATGAAGCGCGGTTTCCTCAACGTGAATGCGATACAGAAGGGCCAGAGTCGGCGGAACGAGGACCACAGCGAAGCACGCCCATGTGCGCGCGTGCAGAGCACAGGCCAGGAGGATCAGTTCCAGGCCGAGATAGGAAGGATGACGGACGACCGCGTAGAGCCCTGTTTGCCTGAGAGCCTGGCCGGCGCGCATGGCCACGTTCGCACTGAAGGCTCGGCCCAGCATGGCAATGGCCGTGACGCGAACCGTCAGGCCGAGGGCCAGAATCGCAAGGGCCGCTGGCCGCAGCCAGCTGTGGCTCCCTGGCATATCGACCGGCAGGAAGCGGTGCATCCACTCATCGGCCTTGAAAGAGGCGATGATGACAACCCAGAGGATGATCTGGGTTCCGCGATCCTGGATTCTGCCCTTGTTCTCCCGCGTTGTTGTGAACAGGGCAATCAGGATTTCCCCCGTGCCCCAAACCGTTGTGAGCGCACTAAAGAAGAATTCCAGATTCATGACCGACCTCGCATGAGCATGAGAAGAGCATGCGCCGGACGCGAGCGAGAAAACCAGTATCCGCTGTCACCGATGACGGATGACAGCTGTCACTATGACACGTGTCATGCGTTCGGGATGATAACGGAGGGTAGAGGAGAGCATGCGGTCGGTGGGATGATGAAGGCATGGACAGAGGTCCATTCCGGGCGTCTGATAGCAGCGCGCCGATTTCCTCCGACCGCGCGGCCAGGCCCATTATCAGCGGCCGCCTGATTGTGCGCGGCGCTGCTTTGGCGTACGGCGCGTACCTCTTCTTTCTGCCCGCGTACCAGCACTCGATCACGGTCTGGGCGGTTTGTGCGGCTTTCTACACGACCTTTGTCGCACTGTTTCTTCTGGCCGCGAGGCTTACCGGGCGACGGCACATCGTCGCATTCGCGCTGTATTTTCTTTTCGCTTTTCTCTATTTTGCGTTCAATCACGAAGCCGCTCCAGTGTTTGTCTACCCTTTCGCAATGCTTTGCCTCTTCCTGACTCGCCTGCGCGCGGTCTTTCTGGTGCTGGCGGCGATGATGGCCGGAGTGATCGCGGAGACACGCTACTTCGGTCACTCGTTTGCCACCGCCGAAGAGGTCCTCTTTTTCTGCGTGATCATCGGACTCAGCAACTTCGCTTTCGCGCAGCAGGAACGGACAACCGTTCTTGTCGAGCGAGCAAATTCAGAGGTCGCTCGCCTGTCCCAGGAAGCCGAGCGAGAGCGCATCGCCCGAGACCTGCACGACCTTCTTGGCCACACCCTGACGGTCATTACGGTGAAGCTCGATCTGGCACGCCGGTTGCTCTCTTTCAATGCGGAACGCGCCCGCGACGAAATCGCAGATGCAGAGCAAACAGCTCGCAATGCGCTTGCCGAAGTAAGGGATGCCGTGTCAGGCTACCGTGCCGAAGGTCTCGAAGCGGAGATCAGCCGCGCCCGGCGCAGCCTTCTTTCCGCCGAGGTGAAGCTGAGCACCGCAATGGTTCCGGTGGAGCTTTCGCCAATGGATGCAAGTGCACTTTGTCTGGTGCTGCGCGAGGCGGTCACCAATATTGTCCGCCATGCTCGTGCAACGGCGTGCCGGGTGACTCTCCTCGAAGAGGCCGGGGCAATTCATTTCACGGTGGAAGATAATGGCGTAGGCGGCCCAATCCGCGAGGGGAATGGGCTGCGCGGCATGCGGGAGCGACTCCAGCCTATGAACGGGTCCGTGAGGCTGGCGGCCTCAGGCACCGGCGGAACCAGACTTGAGATCACGTTGCCGCGAGAGCGTGGGCTTCAGAGTCAGACCGGGAGCGAAATTTCAGAAGAGGCCGTGTGACTCAGCGGATAAGCGTAGTGCTGGCGGAAGATCAGGGCATGCTGCGAGGCGCTCTGGCGACCTTGCTTTCCATCGAACCGGATATGGAAGTGCTTGGATCCTTCTCCGATGGGGAACAGGCCCTGCAGGCTGTGAGCAGGCATCGTCCGGATGTCCTGGTCACCGACATCGAGATGCCGAAGATGAGCGGGCTGGAGCTGACAACCCGTGTGAGGGAGCTTTACCCGGAAACACGCGTCCTGATCCTGACGACCTTCGCACGTCCGGGTTATTTGAGGCGAGCGCTGGATGCGGGAGCTTCAGCTTATCTGCTCAAGGACCGGCCCTCAGAAGAGCTGGCCGATGCGGTGCGGGAGGTCAGGCGTGGTGGTCGCGTAGTGGATCCCCAGTTGGCCTCGCAAATATGGAGCACGGAAAAGGATCCACTTACGGATCGGGAGCGATTGATCCTGCGTCGCGCCGGAGATGGGGAAACAACCGCGGAATTGGCGCGCTCGTTGCGACTGACCGAAGGAACGGTTCGCAACTATCTTTCGGAGGCCATATCGAAGTTGCACGCCGCGAACCGGTTCGAGGCAGCACGCATCGCTCGAAACAAAGGATGGCTTTGAGACAGGGCGGTTCCAATGTCCCGCATCCCCGTGCGTTTCTCAAGGAGCCGGCATTTGTACAGATGGAAGTAAAAGACGGCGCGCCGCTGCCTCACAAAGATATATGCAGGCGGTTGCCAAAGAGGCAAAGAAGCCGGTTCATTATGTGCTCCAGAAGCTCAGGCGCCGACGATTTTTCCACCAACCGCTGAGCCAGGCGAGCGCGGTCCCGTAGCAGAAGGCAAGCACCAGGCGCTCCTGAAGGCCTGGAAAGTGCGGCGCGGCGACCAGCAAGATTGTGATCGCACAGGTCAGGATCGCCACCTGTCCGCGAAAAGACCTCACGGAACTGGGAAAATGGCTCGTGGAACTGATCCGCCAATTGAAGCCGAGCCACCCGGCGAACCAGCCCAGAGCATATCCAAGAAAGCAACTCCGGATGAAGGATTCAGGCTGCCCGGGATGCCGATGCGCGACTCTCAGCAGCAGGCCCAATATCGTGAAGACAAGGGTGGTTTGTCCCCAGAATGTTCGGAGGAAAGCGGACCGAAGGCTGACGGCCAGGTCTTTGGCGATGAAACACCAGAACGCGCCGAGAGAGGGCATTTCCTGCGAGAAATCCTGGAAGTTCTGTAGCAACTCATCCCGATGCCGCCCCAGGTACGCACGCGGATAAAGCTCCAGCAGCAGCTTGTAGATAGCAAGCGAACGAGATCGTTCGCACTGTCCCTGTTGAGGCATCACACTACGTCGCCTCCAGATGACGCCGGGCCATTGCCGCAACCGCCGAGAGACGGTCGCTCTCCGCACGCAAGGCGCCTTGTCCGAGGGCTGTAATTTTATAGTAAACTCTGCGGGGATCCTGCTTCCTGCTCTCGATGACAAGACCGGCGGCGATCATTCGGTCGAGCGAGCCGTACAGCGTACCGGGTCCCATCTTCACCAAGCCGCGTGAGTCCTCCCTGACCTGGAGCATGATGTCATAGCCGTGGCGCTCGCGGCCGTGAAGGGCCAAAAGGATGTGAAATACAGCCGGCGTAAGCGGTCCGGGAGGTTTCGCCCTACCCATTGGATCATTGTATATCTGTGGCGGATGTAATCCAGCCTCTCCGATACGCCTGAAGGGAACATCGGCGTCGCGTGGCTTTCGCGTGTTCAGGCCTGGCCGGCCAAACTCTGCAGAGGTTCGCGGCCCTGAAGTGCCCTTTGCCGGACAGAGGATGACCAGTCAATTGCTCTGAGAAATCAGCCGTATTTGCTTCGCAAGGCCATAGGCGGTTGGCAGGTCGTTATCGCTGTAGACGAGGATGCGACCGATGACCAGCACCGAATTGCTCGGTGAAGCGATCTGCTTCATGCCCTGAGGCACCTTCCCCTGCCAACGTGGCCCGGTGATGAGGTAGTCGCCCGCCCGGGTGCCCGTAGCGCGCGTGCTCACATAGGCGAAGTCGACTTCATATGGGTCAGTAAACTGCAGGCTGAAATAACGTCCGGAAAAGTCCGGCACATGCAGAACGAGTGGCGCCCTGGCGAGGTCGAGCCAGCCGACCGTAAGCAAGGTGTCGTGATTCACGCCGACGGTCATCAGCTTCGAGCTTCCGGGCGGCAGCGTAGTGCGGAGCGGCTCTGCAAACAGAGGCTGAGGCTCAGTAAAGAGCGTATTAACCGGGACCGGGCCGCTGCCGAATCCCTGATCTACGATTGCCTTGCGGAAAATGTTATTCACGAGGTGCGGCCAGAAGCAGACGATGAGGAATGTGCCGAGTGCCCATGTCGGCAGCATGGCCGACCCGAACGTAATGAGATGTTTGTGCTTCATGCTCAATGGCTCTCGACGACCGGTGGCACCCTGTACTCGCCGTTCAGGATGGTTGGGCCTGGGAGATACACGCGCAGCCAGAGCAGAAAGCGGCCCGAAGGCGCGGGCAGCCAGTTGGATGTATGAGCCGCCGGTGGGTCGTGCTGGATGTAAATGTCGACGGAGCCGTCGGGATTCGGCGTCAGGCCGGACCGATCGCTCACGCTGTACCGGCTGATCGGGTTCGGCACAAAGCGGTTCCGCACGTCTGCCATGGTGAGCGACCAGAAAGCGTGGTTCGGAGGCAGCCGGCCCGGCGGAAAGTGCAGAACGTAGCCGTGCCGGCCAGAAAGCCGCCTGCCTGCGCCATCGGTCCTGGTGGTCCAGTACATTGCCTCCTGCGGCACATTGATGGGGCCGCGAAAGATGGCGCTGCACGCGCCGCGCTGGAGAATGCTGTTTTCCGGCTCGCCGCAGCCGTACATGGTGGTCCAGCCATTGACCCGGGTGACGCAGGAGTGGGCGATGACATAGAAGGTGATGATGGCCAGCGCCGCGCCAACGAGGATGCCCTGCACGATGTCTGTGAAGGGAGTGCGCGGCCCGAAGAAGCGGAAGGGCTGTGAACCTACGGCCAGGTTCTCAGAATGGTCGCGCTCTGTTGTGTTCGGATCCATCATGGGTCGTCGCCGAATCACTGCTCTCGTTTTCGGTCGATTTTTCAATTCACATTTCGACTATATCCGTTACGGACATATTAGGCAAGCGCCCTTTCGACGCCTCCCAGATTCGCTTCACATGTTCGCAAAGCAAGTACTGTGCTCAGAGAGTCTCGCGTTGCCTGTCAGCCATTCGCGAATCTGGTTCCCAAACTTTTTTGAGATCGTCGAAGCATTCTGAAAGGAATGCTCAGGGGCATATTGAGTCGCCTGCTCAGACGTTATTTCGGCATCGCCTCCGGCGTAACCCGCCCGTGCAGTTTCGAGAGCAAGGAGGTCTTTCTGTGAGATCCGGCCTGTCCATTCCTCGCGCAGTTCGGCAGCCCTCACGTAAGGTTCTGTGACGCCTCGGGGTGAAACTCCCGGGCCAACTCTCCCCTTTAAGTGAAGCCACGAGATCAGCGCGCGGTAATGTTTACACGTCGGTTGTATTGTGCATTTCGCGTTTGTAATTCCTTGTTCCATCAACGGACTAGACTATCGAGATTGAGAGAACACCGTCACCGAAAGGATTCAAAATGGCCGCACCATCCGAAATCAATCCAGCTCATACAGCGGTCCTAAGTATGGATTGTCAAACTTCCATAGTCTCGATTTACACCAGGGATGATGAAGGACCATTCCTGACTCGTGCAGCCAGTGTTCTCGATTTCGCACGCGCCGCCGGATTGACCACCATCCACATCAAAGTCGGCTTTCGGGCTGGCCTTCCAGAGGTGAGCCCCCAAAATAAACTCTTCAGCGTAATTAAATCTTCGGAGCAGCATCAGAGTCTGTTTAAAGGACCACTCGGGGAGATCCCAGCAGCTATCAGTCCAAGAGACGATGAAGTCGTTGTCACCAAGCACCGGGTTAGTGCCTTTACTGGTACCGATCTGGGCATGATTCTTCGCGCCAATGACATCAAAACGCTGGTACTTTTTGGAATCGCCACCAGCGGCGTTGTCCTCTCTACTCTCCTCGAAGCTGCTGATGCTGATTTTCGTCTGGTGGTCGTTAAGGACTGCTGTGCCGACCTTGATTCTCAACTTCACGATTGCCTGATGAACAGATTCTTCCCCACTCGTGCATCGGTCTGCTCAGCGCGTGAATTCATTCTGTGTCACTAAAGAAGGCGCATTAGGCCGACTGGTTCCCGTGCACCATTTAGACGAGCCAGAGCAGACCATGGCGCGATCCTGATGGGAACGCTTACAAATCTCAGGAATTGGCGAAGCTGGACAGCAATCCTTGTGGGATTTTTCTGGTTTCGCTGTTGGCCGGGCACAGATGGCACATGGCGAGGCAGGTGCTCGTTTCATGTGCCGGATGCTGCCAGACAACGCAGAATGTTGAGCCACAGCGAGAGCTCCGCGACGGCCTGTTGGATCAACGAGATCGCCCATACCTCCGGGCGCGCATTTATCGTCTGCCTGTCCGTTTCGATCCCGGCCGATCCCAGATCGTGGAGAAGCGGGACAACAAACTCTTTCTGCTGCGTGCCGATGCGCTGGAAGTTGCTTTTGCAGGAAATCCGACAAGATTGCTGGTCCAGAACGAAACCATGGAACAACACATCACTCGCATTCGTACACCGCAACTATGGCCAACGATCTTCGCTTCGCGCTGCGCATGATTCTCACGCATCGCTGGTTTTCGGCCGCCGTCGTCGTGACGCTCGCGCTCGGCATCGGCGCCAACACCATGGTCTTTACGCTGGTCAATGCGGTGCTGATCCGGCCGCCGGCCATTCCAGGCGGAGAGCGGCTGGTCGCCATCAGCTACAGCAACCTTTCACACGGAGACCGCGGCATCCGATTGTCCTACCCGGACTTCCGCGCCTACCGCGATGGGGCTTCCTCGCTCGAATCGATCCAAACGGGCAGCAGCGATGACGGCGTCCTGAGCGAACCCGGGAATTCGCCTCAGACTTATAACCTGGAAGTCGCCACTCCGGGCATCTTTACTATGCTGCACACACCTCCGGTCCTGGGCCGCGGCTTCGTGGCCGGTGATGGCGACGCCGGCGCGGCGCCGGTGGCGGTGCTCGGGTACGGCGTCTGGAAGCAACGCTACAACAGCTCGGCCGGCGTGATCGGCCAGACGGTTCACGTTAATGGAAAGCCTGTCACCATCATCGGCGTTATGCCTGCAGGCTTCAAATTCCCGGTCCACACGGATTTGTGGATGCCAATCAAGCCTTCAGCGAACCTCGAGAATCGCGACGATCATGGATACGAGACCTGGGCCATGCTCAAGCCGGGCGTCGGCTTGGCGCGGGCGTTTGCCGAGTTGAAGGGCATTGCCGGACGAATCGCGAATCAGTATCCCCACAGCAACAAAGACCTCACGCTGAACGTAGAGACGTTCAATCAGCGTTACAACGGTGGACCGATCCGCGTCCTCTTCCTGCTCATGCTCGCCTCTGTCGGGTTCGTGCTGCTCATCGCCTGCGCGGACGTGGCGAACATGATGCTCAGCCGCGCCCTCGTCCGTCAGCGCGAGATGTCTATACGCGCCGCCCTCGGCGCCTCACGATGGCGCGTTATCCGCCAGATGCTGATTGAAAGCATTATTCTCAGCATCGTCGGCGGTATCCTCGGTCTGGGCCTGGCCGCGCTCGGCGTGCACGGCTTCGATCTGGGGACTCAGGACGTGGGCAAGCCCTATTGGATCGATTTCCGGATGGACTACTCCGTCTTCGGCTATTTCGCCGTCCTCTGCATCGCCAGCGGCGTGCTCTTCGGCATCGTGCCGGCTTTGCGCTCGTCCAAATTCGATCTGAATGAAGTCCTCAAGGAAGGCGCACGCAGCGTTGGCAGGCATCGCGGGGGTCGCTTGTCTGCCGTTCTCGTCGTACTGCAGCTCGCTCTGACGCTGGTCCTGCTTACCGGCGCGGGAGTCTTTGTCCATCAGATTCTGCAGACTCTCGCCGCCAACCGGTTCCTGCCCGGAGACAGGCTCCTGACCGCGCGCCTCGACCTGCCCGATGAGCGCTATAAGGACACCGCGGCGCGGCAGCGCTTCTACGATCAGCTTCTACCCCGGCTGCAGGCGCTCCCCGGCGTATCTCACGCAGCCATCGTCTCCAACCTTCCCGGCCTTGGCGCCGCCCATCGCGATATCGAGATAGAACACGCGTCCAGCAACCCCGGTTCTGCCCATCCACAGGTCTCCATCGTCGTCCAGTCTCCCGGCTATCCTGAGACCATTCATTTGCCCCTCCTGCTTGGTCGCGACTTCAACAGGACGGACGGCACAGCCGGGCATAAGTCAGCGATCGTCACGCTGCAGTGCGCCCGCCACTTCTGGCCGGGTCAAACGGCCATTGGCAAGCGCTTCCGGTTCTATGACGACAAGAACATGCCCGGCGAGTGGATCACCGTTATCGGCGTTGCCGGCGATATAACTCAGGAACTCAACGAAAAGAAGCCGAACCCGCTCCTCTTCGTGCCTTTCGAGCAGGAAGGCTGGGGCTCTATGTCATTGCTGGTCGAATCCAGCATCAACGTCAATGCAGCCCTGCGCCCGACTGTCGCCAGCCTGGACCCGGATCTTCCCCTGCACGACGTTTCCAATCTCAGCGAGGAAATTGCCCACCAGGAATGGTTCATCCAGCTACTAACCATTGTTTTCCTCAGCTTCGCACTCATCGCTCTCATCATGGCGTCGGTGGGACTCTATGCCGTCATCGCACACGCCACCGCCAGCCGCACTCAGGAAATCGGCGTGCGGATGGCACTGGGCGCAAATGCTCGCAATATCCTGCTGCTGGTCATGCGACGTGGGCTCTGGCAGATCGTCTTCGGGCTCATGCTTGGTGTCGCCGCGGCATTTCCCGTTACGCGCATCATGGCCAGCCTGCCCATTGGCGTCTCGCCCTCCGACCCGGACGTCTTCCTCGTCGTCGCCGCACTGCTCGCCCTGGTCGGTCTATTCGCCTGCTGGCTGCCTGCACGGCGAGCCGCGGCTCTCGATCCCGTAAAGGCTATCCGTTACGAATAAATTCAACAGCTCGCGTGCGCGATCGGCGGCGCGCGCTGCCAAAATGCTCGCCAGATTAGCGCACGCTGCAAGCAGCACCAGCGCTGCGAGCAACATGATACCGAGTAAGCCTCATTTTGTTGGATCGTGCACATCACCGGCTGGTCCGGGTTCCCGCAGGCGCAGCGTCAGACCCTCGTCCTTCTTATCCTCCCGCGCCATCTGGGTCGGCAGGGCGTTGAGGCTTTCAGTTGCCTGCTGCGGCAGATGTGGGCTTCCGGCTTCCCGCTTCCGCTACCAGCTTCTGGCTTCTGGCTTCTGGCTTCCAGCCTCCATCCTCCAGCTACCCGCTTCCAGCTTGGTGCCTGTTATCGCCCCAGCTAACAACCAACACCCCCCAGCCTTTTCAAATGCAAACAAATTTCTTCACCCAGGGGTGGGGTCCACCAATCCGGCTGCCCTATGGACCAGGCCTGAGCGAGCCACGCCGATTCGAATGGCTCTGCCCACAGTCGGCAGATGGGGGAAACCCTAAACCCTAAACGCCAAACGCTAAACCACTAATGCAGCGACTTCAAAAACGCGATCAGATCCGAGCGCTCCTGCGCCTTGGCAACGGAGAACCCCATCGCGCTGTCCGGCAACATCGCATCGCTGTCGCTGAGCCATTGGTTCAGCGTGGCGTCACTCCAGGTCACACCCGATTTCCTGATCGCCGCCGAATATGCGAAGCCAGGCACCGATCCGGCACGTCTTCCGTAGACGCCGCGCAGATGAGGGCCCTCGCGGTCGACATCCGTTGCATGGCAGCCGGTACAGCGCCGGTTGAAGAGCGCGCGGCCGCGTTCCGGATCACCCGGGCTGACCGCGCCCGCCTCAACGGTCTCGGCCGGAGCGAGTTTCGCGAGCACGTCGCGATCGTGCGCGTCCAGAGCGGCCTGCCAGTGCAGGATCCGCCAGGGAAGAGGAGGCATCGATCCTTTCTTCGTCTGCTGGGCAATCTCCACTTCGAGCGCTTCCACCTGATCGGCCGGCATGCCTCTCCATGTTGAGAGATTCAGATGCCGGCGCCCATCGACCACATCGCGATCGATCAGCCAGGAGACCGGCGCCACGCGCGAATAGAGAGGCCAGCGAGTCGAATTCGAGTGGCAGTCAGCACACCGCGTCACCAGGAGTTCCCGCGCACGATCGGGCAGCGGCACGCCCTGAAGCAGCGCTGCGCGCGGCTGCTCTAGGTTACGCTGCGGGTCTCCAAAAGGATGGAAGCGAGCCAGGGCAAAGGAAACGACAAGGATGCCGAAGAGCGTGCCGATCCGCTTCATGACCGCGTGCTGTCCTGATCGAGCGTGTGATCGATGACCGCGAGGTGAGAGTGACCGCGAACCAGCCTGACGTCCGTGCTTCCGATCACGCTCGCCAGCTTTCCGGCGGGGACGGTCATCGGTCCAGCATTGGGAGCGGCGCCCGGAGCAGGTTGCGGAAACGCCGTCGACATCGCGGTGTGAAACGACACGTTGCCTTCCACCTTCTGCATCACCTGGTGGATGTGGCCGTTGAGGACGGTGACCGAGCCGAACCGCCGGAGCAGAGAAAGAGCTTCGGCGCCGTCATGCGTGCCCCAGCCCCATTTCTCGTAGACCATCCAGAGCGGGATGTGGGCGAAGACGACGATGGGCGTGGATGCACTGAGGCCCGACAGGTCGGCCTTGAGCCAGGCCAGCTGCTCGCCTCCGATATTGCCCATGGCGTCGACCTGCACGCAGTTGTTCAGACCGACGAAGTGAACGCCCTTGTGATTGAAGCTGTACCAGCCGTTGCCGGCCGTCCCTTTGCCAAAGCGCTGCCGATATTGTTCGCCATCGTCGATGAAGTCATGCTCGCCGGGGACGTAGAAGATTTCGCCGCGAAAGCTCTTGTTGAGCTCAGCGGCCGTATCGAACTCGCTGGCTTTTGAGTTTTGGGTAATGTCGCCGGTGTGCAGCATGAATTCCGGTGTTCCGGCGCCGGCGTTGGCTCGTGCAATGGCCTTGCGGAGCGTGCCGGAGACATCCGGATTGGCTCCTTTGCTGAAGCCGATGTGACTGTCGCTGATCTGGACGAAGGAAAAGTCTTCGACCCGGCCCGGCTTCGTTATTAGCGTTTCTGCCAGCAAACGGGAGGCGGGGACGCCGCCAACAATCGACCACAACAGCCCGGTACCCGCCCAGGCCATGCATGAAAGAAAATCTCTGCGATCGATGCCGTCTCCGGCGTCGCTCGCGACTTCAGCGCTCAGTTTCCTGTCTGTCATTTCATTCTCCGTGCTGCCCCGCAGGGCCGCACACTCTGAAACTGCGCACGCGGAGGTTTATTCCAGAAATCCGGCGGCGAGAAAAACCGCACGCGCGACGGAATAAAACCTTTGCTGCCTGGTTTTCAGAAAAGAATGGGATCGGCGACCAATGGTGAGTGGCGCGCGCGGGTGTCGGCCCCGCTGCGGTATATTTCGACCAGGATTGCGATCATGCCCTCGGGTCGAAGCGCGACGGACCGGTTTCAGGATCTTGCCTTTCCGCTGCTTCCTTCGCTCTACAACCATGCCTGCTGGCTGGTGCGCGATACGGCTGAGGCCGAAGATCTGGTGCAGGAGACCCTCACCAAAGGGCTGCGGGCCTTCGATGGCTTTGAGCAGGGCCCGAACTTCAAGGCATGGATTTTTCGCATCCTGCGAAATACATTTCTCACCTCGCGGACTGCTCTGGCCGCCAGCCGCACGGTTTTTCTTGAGGATCATCCCGATGCCATCGAAAGCGCCGACCCCGGACCGACACCGGAACTGCTGGTGATCCAGTCAGACAATCTTGCGGCGGTGCGCCGGGCGCTCGAAGAGCTTCCTCCGCATCTGCGTGAAGTGGTTCTGCTTTGCGATCTCGAGGAACTCAAATACCGTGAAGTCGCCGCCGTTCTCGATGTGCCCATCGGCACGGTGATGTCGAGGCTGGCCCGTGCGCGACAGGCGTTGCGTCAACTTCTCAAGCCCACGTTCGGAGGTGGAGTATGAGCTCCGATCACCTCAGTCCGGAGATCCTCGGCGCGCTGATCGATGGCGAGCTTTCGGCCATGGTCGAAGCCGCGGCGCAGACCCATCTCAACCAGTGCCATGAATGTTCGAAGCAGGCTGTTGGACTTCACCAGTTGCGCTCTGCGGTCAAACGAGCGGCGCTCTGCCATAAGCCTTCGCCGGAATTTCTGGCGCGCCTCGCCGCCGGTCCCCGCCTTGCCCAGGTGCCTCGCTCCCGGCTCGCTCATCTGCGCGCCATCACCTTGCCGCTTGCAGCAGCGCTGATCCTTGCAGCGGCCGCGCTGGGCGGATGGAATCTAATGCGCCATTCCGACGCCGCTGTCACGGAGGCGCTTGACCAGCACCTGGCCACCCTCTCTGACGCTTCTCAGGCGGAGGTCCTCTCGTCCGACCGGCACACCGTGAAGCCGTGGTTCGAGGGCAAGCTGCCCTTCAGCTTCAATCTGCCTGAAGCGAACGCACTGCCACCCGATACCGTGCTCCATGGCGCAGACCTGGCTTATATGCATGGAAAAGCCGCAGCGCTCCTGCTATTCACAATCCGCAAGCACCATGTCTCGGTTTTCGTGAGTCAGGCGAGCGCGTTGCCTGGCCCTCTGCGTCGACCAACACGCTCGGGCTTTCAGTTCGTCGAGGCACAATCGGCAGGACTGGAATTTCTCGCCGTCGGTGATATCAGTGCCGGGGAACTCGACGCCCTCGTTCGATCGCTGACTGCGGTGCAGTGAGTCTCTGCGTCATCGAAGCCTGCTCACGCTTCGGACCCATCCCATAACCGTGGGTTAGTTTCGACCGTACCTGCGTCCCGAGGAGTCGCTGCGTTCCAGGTGAAGCTCAGTGACTCAGGTAATCCTACGGGTAACTGCCGAATGGAGGGTCGAGGTAACCATCGTAGTTGGGATACGCCATGTTCCGACATTGCAACTTTCGTGTGATTCGAGCGGGGCCGCTGGCTGGGTACTCTGAACAGGCCGACATAGGACCTTTCGCAGAGACCTCCCCCAGGTCAGGCTCGCAGGTTATTCGAAGAGAAAGGGCCACTTACCTACACATGTCAGTCTCTCGGCTGAGATATCTGATTGCTTTGGTTCTGATGAGCGCAACCTTCGGCAGCAGCTATGCCGCAGGAAAACCACCCGCCCCTCCCAAGGTTGCACCCGATGCCGCAGCAGCGGCACCGAGCTCCATTGTTCCCGTCATCATTCAGTACAAACATAATCCCGGAGCAACTGATCTGGCGAAGCTTTCGGCCGCAGGTGGCCAGCTGACAAAGACACTCCATTCGGTCAACGGCGTAGCCGCTCAGTTGTCGCAGAGCATGCTGCAGCAGCTCGCGGCCGATGACAACGTAGCGTATATCTCGCTCGACCGCCCGGTGAAGGCCCGCGATACAGTCTCCATTACTGCCCTTGATTACACCGTCGAACCGATCAATGCCCCTGCCGCCTGGGCCAAAGGCTATATTGGAACCAACGTCGGAATCGCCGTCATCGACAGCGGCGTTCAGCCCGATCCGGATCTGAACACGGCTCCTCCCAACACTCTGCCTGCCGGACAGCCGGCCGCGGTGAAGTACCAGAATGTTCCCGGAGAGGCAGCGCCCGGCAACAATGGCCGCATCGTCTACAGCGAGAACTTCGTGGCCACCGCGCACGATGCGACCGACCAATACGGCCATGGGACCCACGTCGCAGGACTGATTGCGGGCAACGGGTCACAGTCGACCGGGAAAAACTTCTTCCACACCTTTTACGGAACTGCGCCCAACGCCAACATCATTAACCTGCGCGCTCTCGATCAGAACGGCGCGGGCACGGATTCGTCTGTCATCGCCGCCATCGAAAGGGCGATCGCGCTCAAAGATACTTACAATATCAGGATCATCAATCTGTCGCTCGGGCGGCCAATTTACGAAAGCTACACGCAGGACCCGCTCTGCCAGGCAGTGGAACAGGCATGGAAGGCCGGGATTGTGGTGGTGGTAGCGGCAGGCAACGACGGTCGCGATCTGAACCTGAACACTGAGGGCTATGGCACCATCGATGCACCCGGCAACGATCCTTACGTCATTACGGTCGGGGCCATGCGTACCATGGAGACCAAAGGCATCCAGGATGATCTGATTGCGAGCTACAGTTCCAAAGGGCCCTCTTTCATTGACTATGTAGCCAAGCCGGATATCGTCGCGCCGGGCAACCTGGTAGTCAGCCTTCAATACGGAGGCGATACCCTGGCGAGACAGAACGCATCCTTCGTCACGCCTCACAAGTTCTATCAGACCAACGGTGATTCCAATCCCTCTCCGCAGTACTTTCCGCTGAGCGGAACGAGTATGGCCACAGCGGTCACCAGCGGCGCAGTGGCCGATCTGCTACAGGCTGCTCCCGGCCTCACGACCGATCAGGTAAAAGCTCTGCTGATGCTGAATGCAAACCGGAGCTACTTCCCGACGGCCAGCAGCGTGGTCGCCGATGACGTGACGTACGTGGCGAACTACGACGTGTTCACCATCGGTGCAGGTTATCTGGATCTCAATGCGACCTTGCAGTCGGCGGTCTCCGGAGGCGCGGCCCTGGTGCCGTTCGGGACCGCGATGTCGCCCGTGGCCAGCTACGATCCGACGACGGGCGATACGACCCTGGTGACCGACCAGACCGCTCTCTGGGGTAAGACGGACCTTTGGTCGGCTTCAAACGTCTACGGCAACCAGGCCTTCGAATCAACGGATAACGGCGACACAGCGCTTTGGGGCAAAACGGCCCTGTGGGGAAAAGACGACCCGGACGGCGCGACCGCCCTCTGGGGCAAGACCGCTCTCTGGGGTAAGGATGATCCCAACGCCTTCACCGCATTGTGGGGGAAAACTGCACTCTGGGGTAAAGGAACTCCGGAGGCCGCCAGCGCACTGTGGGGCGAGTCGGTGCAGACCACCAACAATTCGGTGTCTCTCGCTTACTGAAGCAGCACATAGCAGAGGGAGGCTGCCGGCGTGGCAGCCTCTTTTTATTGCGGCGATTTCATCAGGGTTTGCTCTACGGCTCGAACGAGGGAGGCGCATCGTCTGCATGCGTCCCCCAGCTTTTATCGGGCGATGTACTCAGCTCATAGTCAATCGTGCCGCCATGTTCGACGAAGCTCTCAGGAAGCCAGGTCTTCGTCGTGCTTTCTCCATTCACCTTCAGACTCTCGATGTAAGGAGAATCTGTTGCGGCGCCGCTGGCCTTCACGACGATGTCGCCCTGCGCGCGCTGAATGCGAATCTCGGAGAAGAGCGGGCTGCCCAGGACCAGCTCTGCACGGCCAGGAATTTCCGGATACATGCCGATCGCCGACCACACGTACCAGGAGGACATCTCACCGAGGTCATCATTGCCAGGCATGCCCCTGGGCGAATTCGTCCAGATGGTATTCAGAACTTTGCGCACCGCCTCCTGGGTTTTCCACGGCTGGCCGAGGAAGTCAAAGAGCCAGGGTGTCTCGATGGAAGGCTCGTTATTCAGTTCGGCGTGCAGGCCGCCCGATTCGGTGACGGCCAGACTGCCGTCGGGGTTATAGAAGAAAGCGTTCAGGCGCTGGCTGGCTTTGTCCATCCCGCCCAGCATCGTGAACAGGCCCTTTTCGTTGAAGGGGACCATCCATAGATACTGAGCGGCGCTGCCCTCAACGAATCCATCATCCGATGCCGGGTCGAACTTCGGCCACGAGCCATCGGCATTGCGATTTTGGATATATCCGCCCTCCGGCGTTGCCTGAGGATTGAAGATGTTCTTCCAATACTGCGCCCGCGCCAGAAACTGCTTGCGCGTCGCCTCATCGCCCATGCGCCGCGCCAGCTCCGCCACAGCGAAATCCGCTGTGGCGTCTTCCAGCGTGTCCGCCGCCGGTCCCCACGCATTGGCACCGACCGGGATGTAGTGCAGCGACAGCCACTTGTCGAGAGAAGGCCTCTGGCCGACACACTCCACCTCGCAACCGTCATTGCTCAGATCGTGCGCCGTCGCCACGGTCGCAGCCGCTAACAGCGAACGATAAGCAGCTTTAACATCGAAGTTATTGCCGCCGAAGGCGAGAATATCAGCAATCGCAGGTGCAGACGGATCGCCGTTCATCACATGGGTAGCACCGGAATTGTGAGTCCACCGGTCCCACTCGCCTCCATTTTGGTTGGCCTGGTTGAGCAGGGACTCGGCCACATCTCCGGCGACTTTCGGAGCCAGCAGCGCCAGCAACTGTAACTGCGACCGGTACACATCCCATCCGGAGAAAGTAGCGTATTGCGCCTTCTGCGGGGGGGCCACCGTATGCACCTGGCCGTCCATCCCCCGATAGCGCCCGTCCACATCGCTTGAAAGGTTCTCACCCATCAGCGTGTGATAGAGCGCGGTGTAAAAAACGACCTGCTCATCGTGCGTGCCACCTTTGATCCGCACCCGGTTGAGCATGTCGCTCCATGCCGCATCCGCTTTCTCGCGCACCGTTTCGAACGCTGTTCCCTGGGGATTCTCGGCGCGGAGGTTGGCCTCGGCATTCTGTTCGCTGACATAGGAGATACCTACGCGTACGCCCACACTGGCTGACTTCGATGTATCGAGCATCACCCAGCCGCCGGAGCCTTTGCCGGGCGGCACAAAACCCTTTGTGCCGTAACTCGTGCCGCCGCGGGCTTCGAAGGTGTGGGGGCGGACTGCTTCATCCTGCCAGGTTCCGGCGCTCAGAAACGGCGCATCGAAATGCGCCACGAAGTACAGCGTGTAATAACTGCGGCGGTCGGTGGTGCCGATGTAACCGCAGAAGTTCCCGCTGGTCACCGACCCGGAGATGGTGCTGGTTTGGGTGTCGATATGAATCTGGGCGTCCGTGCTTCCGGTTTCGGAATTGGCCGTCCGCACCAGCATCGTGGCAGGTTTGCCCTCTGGATAAGTAAACCGGCCAGCTCCAGTACGAGGTGTCGCCGTCAGTTCGACAGTGATGCCATCGTCGAGCTTCACTTTGTAAGAACCGGCGCTGGCCGTCTCGTTCTCGTGTGAAAATGTACTGCCGTAAATTTCCGCGTCAGCATCGTCGGCAGGAGAGGACGTGATCTCTCCCACATACGGCATGAACGGGATATCACCGCTCGCGCCGGCGCACCCGGTTCCCATCAGGTGCGTCAGGGAAAATCCACTGATGCGATTGGACGAATACTCGTATCCACCCGGAGCGGCAGGCCGCCCACGATCGTCACGCATCGATCCCGGTACGCCCTGCACCTGCTTCCGTGGACGATTGCGTGGCTCCTCCGGGCTCCACTCCAGCATGCCCAGCGGCAAGGTGGCGCCGGGATAATCGTTGCCGCCATTCGCGGTTCCGATGATGGGGTTGACCAGCGCAGCCGGATCGGCCGTCGTTGTAGCGCTCTGCGGAAACGCCGAGATCCCACTCAAGGCAAACCAGACAACCAGCCCCGGAAGATACCGCCAATCGCCACCCTTCAGCCTATGCACCGTCGCTGCTCCACTCCGGAATCTGAATACGGAAGATCAATCCGCAACCATCATCGCATGGTGAGGTGGGCCATCCGATGTGGTCAATCGTGGAGCAGCGAATCGTCGAAGAGGAGTTGGAGGGATTGCCCGGCGGGTCCGCTCGCCGGGCAAAAGAGCGGATGAGCCGATTGGCTACTGGCTGAAGGCCACACCGCTGAACGAAGCGACACCGATCGCGGGTGACGTTGCGGCGGGTGTGAGGTCGCCGTGGTCGTCAATCGAATAGACGCCAACATAGGCCTGTCCCGCCGCGCTGTAGATCACGGCCAGCCACTTCTGATCGGGAGATACCGTTATATCGGTCGGTGCGCCCGGAAGGGCCACGGATTTGTAGAAGACCCCGCCTCCGTTATCGCTGAAGAAAATGGAGATCGCGTGGCCAGGGGAGTTGCCGGTGTACCAGATGCTTCTGGGTCCCTTGGCCACCCAGCAGGGCGCATTGGTGGGGTAAGAAGGTGTAGGCCCGACGATAGGATTGACCGTACGGTTCTCGTCCACGATGGCGAAGCTGTCCGCGCTGTGCGCGGGCGTGAACCCCAGCACGTTACCCCAGAATGCGGCGCCCAGTGGCGTGTTGTTCGCATCGTCGGGCAGCGTGATGGCATCGGCGGTTCCATTCAGAGAGCCGCCATCCCCGTTCAACGGCAATTGCAGAAGCGAGCCCGAAGTCATGGTGACGGCCGCCCAGGTTCTGCCCACGGCGATCTGCGCAGCCGAGGGATCGGGGAGACTGACGATGGAACCGTCGAGGTTCCCGGAAGGCCATCTGTGGCTTTCAGCACAGGTCGCTCCGACGACGAAGAGGTGGTTGTCGGTGAGCGCGACGGAATCCGGTTTGACACAGTCAGCGGCGAGGTGGATCGTGCCGCCCAGCCAGATGGAATTGCCGTAGCGCACCAGCCGGGTAACGCTGTTGGAGCCATAGTTGGCCACTGCTCCGAGATCGTCTCTGAACTGCACAATCCCTGCATTGCCCGAGGCACCACCCTGACCGCCTGTGCGCAGAGTTTCGGACCACGAAAGCAAGGGCGTTTGGCCGGTGCCTAGCCGGAAGACGACGACAGCGTTGTTGGTCGTGTCATTGGTGCTGGTGATGACGAGCTGACTGCGGTCGGCACGCTGCGCTGCGGCGCCGAGCGCAGTGCAGGCGAAGATGGCTGCCAGTGCATAACCGGATGGCCGCAAATAGAACCCCCTGAGCCTTTCGAGCTTCATGGCTGTCTCCTTAAAGTGACTGTGTGAAAATGTCTCCGCGGCCGGAAGGTTGGCATGTGTGTCCGCGCCGAGCGTTTTCACGAACAGGTATTCGCGTCAGTAACCAGAAAAGTTACGGCCTGACGGATGATCGGTGCGAAAGAGGGATTTCAGAGAATTGAGAATCTGGAGCGTAACTTTTCGACAGCTTCGAGCGAATTAATTTCGCGGGTTAGTTCAGGTTCGCACTCCTGGTAAGAACGAATTGGCAGGGATTGCGCGGGCCGGCCGATGATGATAAAGACTGCAGGAAGATAAGCCATCCGAATGGGCGCGGAGCACAACCTGGAACTGCTGATGGTCCGCTATCAGCAGGGTGACTTTGCAGCGGCCACCTCTCTGATCGAGCGGACCAGCCCGCAGTTGCACCGCTTCTTCACAATGCAGCAGGCCAGCCGCTCGCATGCGGAGGATCTGCTGCAGGAGACGTGGCTGCGGATTCACAAAGTCAGGCATACGTATCGCCCAGGCGAGCCTGCCCTGCCGTGGTTCTATTCGATTGCGCGGCACGTTCGGGTGGATCACTACCGAAAAACTGTGCGCATCACGGAGGGCGAGCGGGAACTGGAAGTGATGTCGAGAACGACCGCGCCGAGAGCGAGTGATGCGGGGCGCGGCGACGGCCTCGATGCGCTGTTGGCGCCCCTTTCGTCGAGTGAGCGCGAAGTCATCGAAATGTTGAAGGTGATGGGAATGTCCCTGGACGAGGTCGCGTGGGCGACATCGTCCACGGTGGGGGCGGTGAAACAGAAGGTACACCGGGCCTACAGGAAGCTGCGGATCAAGCTGAGCGGATCTGAGCTCAGAAAGGGGCGGAGCGAGGAACTACCGTGAAAGACGAAGAACTGGACGAAATCCTGAACCGTTCCGCGAGTGGAGCGCATGACCTGAAGCCGGAGGTGCTGAACCGCATCACCGGCTCGGTCAGGGCGTCGCTCAGGCCCGTGCGCGCGCTGCCCCCGAAAAGCGTGCTCACGGGCGGAGTGGTGCTGGTGTGCGCGGCCATTTCGGTCGGGAGCGCGGCGAGGTCAGGATTCTTCGGTTTCGCAAACATGGACTCCCTGGAGCGATGGCTGATCTTCTGCCTGCTCGGCATTCTCGCATGGGCGGCGGGCGACAGCTTTGTACGGGCAATGATTCCCGGAAGCCGGCGGTATGTGTCCGTATCTGCACTCGTGGGATGGAGTTGCCTGGCGATGCTTGGCGTCTTCGGTCTTCTCTTCCGCGATTACGCGACACACGACTTCTTCTCTGCCGGTATCGCTTGCCTCCTGGCGGGCTTGTTGCACGCGGTTCCCGCTGCTCTGCTCAGCTGGCTGCTCCTGCGGCGCGGTTTTGCAGTGGACGCGGTCAAGGCTGGACTGACAGCAGGGGCCCTGGGTGGAATGGCAGGGTTAGGTATGTTGGAGCTGCATTGCCCGAATTTCCAGGCCGCGCACGTGCTGGTGTGGCACATCGCCGTGATCCCTGTGAGCGGCGGCCTCGGAGCATGCATAGGATGGCTGCTGCAGTTGCGGAGAGCGCGGAGAGGATAACAGCGGACCCTCGATCCGCTGGCTGGGAAACCCAAACCGACCGTAGTAGTCTGCCGTTTACCTGTTATCCAGGGGAGCGGACTGCAACCATGAAACCTGTTTCGCGAAGAGAGATGATAACGTCGTCCGGTCGCGCTGCGATCGCCGCAATCGGACTCCCATTGGTCGCGGATGAATCCCCGCACGCCGCCACTTCCCGCAGGCTGAAGGTCATTGTTGCCGGAGCCCATCCCGACGATCCGGAATCGTCTGCTGGAGGGACCATGGCTCGCTATGCCGATCTTGGCCACGAAGTGGTGGCGCTTTATCTCACCCGGGGCGAAGCCGGAATTCCTGGAAAATCCCACGCAGAAGCGGCACAAATTCGCACAGCTGAGGTAGAAAAGGCGTGTGCCATCCTCAGGGCGAGGGCTGTGTTCGCCGGGCAGATTGACGGCGCCAGTGAAGTGACCAACGCGAGCTACCAGCATTTTGGCGAGCTACTGGCCGCCGAGGCACCCGACCTGGTCTTTGCCCCGTGGCCTGTCGATTCCCATCGCGACCATCGTGCCACATCCCTGCTGGTCTACGACGCCTGGCTCAAAATGAATCGTGGATTTGAGCTCTACTACACCGAGGTGATGTCCGGCATCCAGACGCAAACCTTCCGGCCCACCAGGCTGGTGGACATCACAGCAACGGAAGCGCGCAAGCGCGTGGCCTGCTATGCGCACGCCAGCCAAAACCCGGAAGAGTTCTACGGCGTGCACGAATTGATGAACAAGTTCCGCGGCTCAGAGCTGGGCGTGACTTATGCGGAAGCATTCGTGCGCCACAGCCAGGATCGCCCGGATTCGCTGCCGATGATTTCGTAACAGCACTTCGGCGGAGCGCATGATCCCCGCTTCGATGGCGGGGCTCATGCGCGGTGCCTCGATCACGGTCGTTTATGGAGGCCAGTTCGAGGGCTCAGCGTCCTAATCCCGCCGCCAGCGTCTTTACCATGGTTCCATTCGCGTCGTCATCCTTCACTGCCCACACTGCGGCTCCACCGAGGCCGCCGGGAACCCGCAGATCGATGTACGCCGTCTTCAGGGCTGCTGTCTCCGGGTTGTCGTAAGTGAAGAAGGTTTGTGTCGTCGGGTTATAGAGCCAGACTGCAATCCGGCTCCAGTCGAAATAGTTCCGGTAGCCATTGGCCGTGAGGTGCGCCAGCGTGGCGTAGGTCGCCGTCCCTTGCGTCAGCAACGGATCGCAGCCCGGCGTGTTCCCACTGAGGTCGGTGCACGTGCCGACACCGTTGGCCATTGGCACCGCCGAAGCTCCCGACGAGTTTTGGTAGAGACCATGATTCACTGCGGACACGCCAGTCCAACCGGCCGCATACAGAGGCACGCCCATCACGTACTTTTGCGGTGGTACTCCTGCCTTCAGGTACGCCGTTACGGTGTCGTTGTCGTCGAGTTGCTGGCCGAAGTCGGGGTCCTGCCGGGAATCGAACAGCGGCGACGCATGATTGGTCACGCTCTCCCAGCTTCCCGCATAGTCGTAGCCCTGAACTGTTATGAAGTCGGACTGCTGCGCGGCCTGACGCAGATCGATGTTGGTGTAGTTCTGCGACCCCGCCGGTCCAAAGAAGGTCACCTGATACTGCTTGCCCGTCTGGGCGCTGAGGGCGTTGAGTTGTCTCCGGAATTCCGCCAGCAGGAGCGTGAAGTTCTGCTTGTCGGCAGCGGCCGGAAACTCCCAGTCGATATTGAATCCGTCAAACAGCCCCGGCGCTGAAATGTTGCCGTTCCAGTCGCTGCCCACGTTTCCAACGATGAACATATTGATGCATGCGGATACCAGTGCCTGGCGACCGGCGGGGGTGCTCGCTGCGGTGGAGAAGGCCTCGGCCTCGGCAGAACTGGCACCGCCGAGGGAGATGAGCGTCTTCAGCCCGGCATGCAGCTGCTTCAACTTCAGGATCTCTGCGAAGTTGCCATACAGCGGCCACACATCGGGAATGCCGCCCACGGGAGGAAGGCTTGCGTCTTCGAAATCGGCCCAGGGGTCGGCGATTACGCAGGTGTCTGCCGCCGGGTTGGTCGCGCTGGCTGATACATCGCCGAAAGCATAGATCAGGTGGGATAACTTCGCCGCGGAGCCGTTGCTTTCCAGGTCGGCGAGATTGTAGTTCGCGTAGTAGATGCTCCATTCCTCGAAGAATCCGGCCAGAATCTTGCCATGGCCCTTCGGGTTCTGAGCGACCACAGGAGCGGTGGAGGCAAGGAGGGCCGACACACAGACGATGGCCACGGCCACCGGGCGAAGGAGTTGCCGCTGCGTCATTGGGATCCTCTTTCCAGGAAGGTAAAAAGCTGCAGCGGAGTATACGTCAGCCTCGGCAAATTCTTCCTTCGCAATCCGGAGCGCGGGCTGTGGAAAAACGTCCGTGGTTGCGGCATTGCCAATCTCGCGAAGGACTTGATCGAAGCGTTGCGTCGGGAACGTCTCCGCTCAGCTCTGCCGCAGGGCTGTCAGGGGATCCACGCGACTGGCGGCTCGGGCGGGTAGCCAGCACGCAAAAACGGCAACCAGAATCAGAACGGCAGCAGCACCGGCCAGGCTCAACGGATCGGCGGGGCTGAGGCCAAAGAGCATTCTCGAGAATACACGGCCTATGAGAAGCGCCAGCACAAGCCCGATGGCCGCACCGCTGCACACAAGGACCATGCCCTGGCGAAGAACGAGTCGTAAAACGTCGGACCGTGATGCGCCCAGAGCCATGCGGACGCCGATCTCTCGCCGGCGTCCGGCCACCGAGTAAGTAAGAACACCGTAGAGACCCACGCTCGCAAGGGCGAGAGCCATCAGCCCCAGGATGCCGAGCATGCGGAGGACCATGCGCGCATTCCACAGGACCTGGCCCATCAGTTTGGAGCCGGTTCGTATGTCGGTAACTTCGATTTTAGGATCAACTTGCCGGATCGCGCGCTGCACCGCCTCGAGCGCGAGCGACGGATCGCCCGCGGTTCTTATGTAGAGGCTGAAGGCACCTCCGGAATTCTGAAGGAGCGGTAAGTAAACGCAGGACTGCGGTACCTCGCCCAGAGAGGTGTAGTCGCTGGTCCTGACTACCCCGACGATCTGCCGCGGAACACTGTCGGCGGAAAGGCGGATGAGATGTCCGACGGCATTGCCGGAGGGCCAGAATCGATGAGCCAGTTCCTCATTGATCATGACCACTGGCAGCGAACCATCGTCATCTGCCTCAGTGAAGCTTCTGCCCTGGAGCAGAGCAATGCGCATGGTGTTGAAATAGTCGACATCGACCGTATTGGTAACGGTGGTGATGGTTTCCGATTTGCGCTGCTGCTCGCGTCCTTCGATCAAAACTCCGCGTGACGGGCTGGACCAGAACGGCAAATTCGACGCCCAGCTGACGGCCGCGACTCCGGGAATCCTGCCCACCCGATCTTCTACGTTGCGATGGAAGTCCCGGAGCCGGGCCGCAGAATAGCCGTCCTGCTCGGGATTCATCATGAAGATGGCGAGGTGCTGATCATCGAAGCCGGGATTAATGTCATAGGCTCTGCGGATGGCTCGCAGGAACAGCGAAGCTGCGATCAGGGCGACGAGCGAGAGCGCCACCTGGCCCGCGAGCAGCGTCTTCTGGAACTTCGCGCTGCGACTGCCGAGCCCGGCGCTGCCCGCTTCCTCTTTCAGGTTTTCGAGGAAGCCCAATTGCGACGACTTCAATGACGGCACGACGCCGAAGATCAATCCTGTGACGAGCGAAAGCAGCAGGGCAAACAGATAGACGCTCGCATCCAGCCGCGGATCCACCAAATTGCGTGCGACCTCCGGCGGACGGAAGGACCAGAGCAGCCGGCAGCCCTCATAGCCCACGCCGAGACCGGCAATTCCACCCAAAAAACCCAGCATCACGCTTTCGGTCAGGAGCTGGCGAATCAGCCGGTAGCGGCTGGCTCCAATGGCCATGCGGATCGCAATCTCCTGGCGCCGCTTGACCGACCGCGCCATGAGGAGATTTGCGACGTTGGAGCAGGCGATGAGCAGAACCAGCCCCACGATGACCAGCAGCACTACGCTCGCGAAAGCCAACCCGCGCTCACCGCTGGTGCTGGAATAGAGCGCGGTGGTGATAGGCTCGACAGAGATCGCGCGTCCTGCGTTCGCATCGGGATACTGTTGCCGCAACGTGACAGCGAGGGGTTCGAGGTTGGCTTGTGCCTGGCTGCGGCCGATGCCGGGCTGCAATCGCGCCACAGTATGGAAGAATGGTTTGCCGCGATCGTCGAGCACGTCGGCCATGGACGCGGGCAGTAGTTGCCGCGCCATGGTGGCCGGCAGCCATACGTCCGGCCCAAACACGGCGCTCACCCCGATGAAGCCCTGCGGTGCAACTCCCACCACAGTGAAGGGGGTGCCGTTAATCTCGAGCGTCCTGCCGATGATTTGCGGATCAGAGCTGAAGCGGATCCTCCACGCGTTATAACTGAGGACGGCGACCGGAGCAGAACCGGGCGAGGTGATTTCCGCGGGCACGAAGAACCGGCCCTTTGCGGGAACGATGCCCAGTGCATCAAAGTAACCCTGCGTGACCAACTCAGCGAAAAGTCGCTCTGGCCCGGCCTTTTCCCTCAGGGTGGTCACCATCGTCGGGGAGAAGCCGCCGAGCGCGGTGAAGACCCGATTTCCCGCCTGATAATCCTTCAGATTCTGATATGAGATGGGGAGGAGACCGCCGGAGGGTCGCTGGTTGTTCACGTCTGTCGTGTAGAGGCTGACCAGTCGCGGTGGGTCGGGGACGGGAAGCGGATGCAGGAGCAGGGTGCTGACCACGGTGAAGACCGTGGTGCTGGCGCCCACGCCAAGGGCCAGCGTGAGGATCGCAAAGAAAGTAAACGCCGGCGCTCTGCCCATGCTGCGCAACCCATATTTCACATCGCGCAGCAGGTCGGAGAACAAATTGCCCGAGGGCATGGAGGCCGGTGGCGGCATATTATCCGTGGATTCCCTCATGACCCGGGGTAAGGATGCGGCGGGAAGCTCGCTCTCGGCCAGTTCCTCCAGAACGATACGGCAGGCGTCGGGCTCGCTGTTGCCGGCGGAGATCAACTCGGTATAGCGGTCCTCGAGATGCTGACTCAGCTCTTCAACGATGACGGCTTCGCGAGTGGGGTCGAGATGCAGGCTCTCCAGCCGCCGGGTCACTTCCGCTTTCCAGTCAGGCATGATCAACTCCCATGACGCGGCTCATGGCCTCGATGAATTCCTGCCAGCTGTGCCGCTGCCGCGCCAGCACTTTGCGTCCCTGGGCGGTGAGGCTGTAATAGCGGCGGCGCCGCTGGCCGGATTTTTCGACCCAGCGGCCCTGCACGAGTCCCCGCTCCTCGAGGCGATAGAGCAGCGGATAGAGCGTGGTGACGTGGAAGCGCAGGGCTCCGGCTGATCGCGCCTCGATCAGTTTGCAGATGTCGTAGCCGTGGCGCGGCTGCTGTTCGAGGAGAGACAGGACCAGCAGCTCCGCGCTGCCCTTTTTCCATTCGCGGTCGGCTTGATCTTCGGTTTCCATATATTACGGTCCCATATATATGCGAGTCCAATATCTGCTGTCAAGACAGGGCGAAAGCGGAGATGGATTTGAAACGTGAGCTTTGGGAAACTTTGAAGATCGGGCTACGGGCCTGCTCGGAGAAAACCAAAGTTTTCCGCCCGACGGTGTGCCCGCGAAGTGCACTGCAGGAAGTGCTGCAAAAGCGTTAACCTTGAATCAGCATTCGTCTGATTGTCAAAATTGGGTATCAAAGAAAGGTCTTTCGTGCGCAGGGCTGTCGTTGTTCTCTGGGCGCTGTTTATTAGCTTTGCTGCTGCCGGTTATAACTGCTTTCAGGCGAGGGCGGAAAGCCTCAAGCCCCGCGTCATCGTATTCGTCCACGGTCTCCACGGCAGTCGTGACACCTGGCGCGCGCCGAACGGCGCGTACTGGCCGCAACTAATCCAGACCGACCCGCATTTCCGGAACTCTGACGTTGTTGTTGCCGAGTACCCCACACCCTCCGCGCGCGGGCAGCTTTCCACCGTGCAATTGTCTGAGATTCTCTGGCAGGACTTGACTCGCAGGAAAGTCTGGGAGCACCAGGAAGTCGTCTTTATCGCGCACAGCCTTGGCGGCCTGCTCACCGAGGAGATGCTGCTCAGGCACTCGGCCGACGCCGCGCATGTGCCCTTCATCGTCTCCTACGCCACTCCACATCAGGGTTCCTTCGTCGCCAATCTCGCGACCATCTACGACAGCGATCCACTGCTCACCGATCTTCGCGACGGCGACGACAACAACTTCCTGATGGACCTCGAGCAGAAGTGGAGAAGCACTCCCTCCGCCGCCAGGATTCACCGTTACTGCGCCTTCGAGACGCTCGATACGCCCGCGGGTGCAGGCGTGGGGCGCTATCTCAGGGCGCATACGCGGGTGGTGAGTTATTACAGCGCGACCTACGGTTGCGACGTGGATACGCCTCCACAGAGGATCGTAGCCAACCACATCGATATCGTGAAGCCCGCCAGCCGATCAGCCGATGCCTATACCTTCTTTGCTCTGATCTACAGCAAAAACCCGGTCGTGAACGTCGTCGATTCCGTTAGGAACAGCAGCCCGATGCGCATCGACGTCGACTGCAACCGCACTATTTCCACCGACGATCTCGAAGTGCCGGTGGCGCTCGATCCGGCACTTCATGAACAGCTGCTTTCGGCGGAAGCCGAGCTGGTCGACACGGCGAAGATTCGGGATATCTCAGGCCCGCAGGTCACCAAAGTCGACCCTGTCGGGATTGCGCACCTCTCCTACTCGTTCAAAGGACAGGGACGAGGCCTGCTGATGGGCTGCCCGGCCGGTCATGCGTCGCTGCTGGTGCACTTCCATATTCGCAGCGAAGTGCCGATGAACGAGTAGCTCTGCGGCGCGGAGAATTTCGCTTGCAGTTTTGCACTCCAGTGATTTTTCTGAATCGTCATTACAATAGCGCCTATGTTCAGGTTACTGTCTCTATGGTTCCTTATCTTCGTGTCTCTGCTGAACGCGGCGCCTGGCTGTGCCGCGCAGCTGACGAGTCGTGCTCCGCAGCTCAGTGAGCAGGTGCAGGCTCTGATCGCGAAATTCCCAGGCACTGTCGGCATCGACGCCGTCAATCTGAAAACAGGGGCGGCGTTTAGTTTTCACGCCGACGATCCCGTGCCGACGGCGAGCACTATCAAGCTGCCGATCATGATCGAACTGTTCTATGAGGCATCGGAGGGACACCTCGACTGGAATCAGAAGCTGGAACTGAGCGACGCAGAGAAGGTTTCCGGAAGCGGCGTGCTGACGGAGTTGTCGGGCGGCGACGCGCTGCCCATCCGCGACCTGATGCACCTGATGATTGTGGTCAGCGACAACACGGCCACCAATCTGATTCTGGAACGGATCGGAGGTGGAGCGGTGAACCGGCGCATGCGCCAGCTGGAGCTTGAGCAGACGGCGGTCATGCACAACATCATGGAGCCCAGGCTGCATGCTACCTCATTGAGTGCAGCGCAAATCGGCATGACCGCGGAGGGTGCGAAGCCGGGCAATCAGCAGTGGGGTACAGGCCGCAGCTGTCCACGCGATATGGTCACCCTGCTTACTGATTTGTATCGCGGGACCCTGGTGAATCCGTCCGCCTCCCAGGAGATGATCGCGGTACTGCGCAGGCAGCAGTATCACGATGGGATTGGCCGCGATATGACCGGCACTCCCATCGCCAGTAAATCGGGAGCGCTCGATCATCTGCGCAGCGACGTCGCCATCGTCTACTCAGCTGGCGGTCCTATCGCGATAGCCATAACGGTCAACAACATTCCCGCAGTCAACTACGGCGTCGACAATCCTGGAGATTTGCTGATCTCGTCGCTCTCCGATGTGCTGGTTCACGGTCTCGCCGCAAACGAGAGCGCCGCCGGCCAGTAGGTCCAATAACTTCTAAACTATTAGTTCGCGAAGGGCCGACCGTGGGGCAGAGGCCGACCAGCGTGGAGATCCGTGAGCTGGCCGTTGTCGATGGCCAGCTTGCCGTTGACGAGCAGATAGCGCACGCCGGTGGCCAGGAGCTTCGGCTGCTCGTAGGTGGACAGCGGCGCAATCGTCCGGGGATCAAAAACGACAATGTCTGCGAAATAGCCGTTCCTGAGCAATCCGCGACTGTCGAGCCCCAGCGTTTGCGCGGGCAGCGAGGTGCTGGAGCGGATCGCAAAGGGCAGTGAGATCACTTTGTCCTGGACGACATATTTGCGCAGCTTCATGGGGAAGGTCCCGTACTTTCTGGGGTGTCCGGGGCTGCCATCGGAGCAGGTCATCACCCAGTCCTGGCGCATGAAGTTGCGAATGTCGCTTTCGGTCATATTGAACGACGCCACATCGGAGCCGCCCTTGCGGAGAATCATCAGCGCAGCCTGAACTGGCGAGAGATGATTCTGCTCGGCGATCTGCTGGAGGGTTTTGCCGACGAACTCGTGATCCGGCGCCGACGTCATCAGCAGGGAAGCAGGTCCTCCGCGGCGATCCACATTCCGCTGCATTGCGGCGGTGAGCCGCGGCTGCACAGCCGGATCATCGATTCGCTGAAGAAGCGCAGCGCGGCCGCCCACTTCAGCCCAGCGCGGAACAAGAGACGCTTCCACACTGGTTCCGGAGGCGTCGTACGGATACTGACTGGCCGTCACGTTCACACCGCGACGCCGCGCTGCGTCGATCAGATCGATCACCTGCGGGCTTTGTCCCCACACGTCTTTGCCCAGGGCTTTGATGTGGGAGATCATCACGGGAATATGTGCCTCTTCGCCGATGCGGATGGTTTCGCGCACCGACCCGAGAAGCCCGATGGTGTAGGAGCTTTCGTCGCGCATGTGCGTGTCGTAGATACCGCCGTCGGCAGAAGCCACTCGAGCGAGGGCGATCACCTCCTCGGTCGACGAGTAGCTGCCAGGAGCATAGTACAGGCCCGTCGACATTCCGATGGCGCCTTCTTTCATGCCGTGATCGACCAGCGCTTTCATTGCGTCCATTTGCGCAGGCGTCGGCGTTGCATCGGACATGCCCATGACCGCCCGGCGTACCGAGCCCTGTCCGATGAACAGCGCAGCGTTGGTTCCGATCCCCTGTTGTTGCCATCGCGTCAGGGTCGCGCCGATTGCCAGCGGGCTGTCGCCGTCATTGCCGGTGACCACAGTGGTGACTCCCTGCATGAGATAGGCGTCGTTGCGGCTGGTGGCGGGATTGGAGAGATCATCGGCTGTATGTGTATGCGGATCGATAAAGCCTGGCGCCACGACCAGTCCGGCGGCGTCGATGATGCGGTCAGCGGGCTGGGTAACATGCTTTGCCAGAACAACAATTCTGTCGCCGCGGATTCCGACATCCAAATGCTGCGCGGCTCCGCCGGAGCCGTCCAGTACGGACCCGTTGCGGATGAGCACATCGAGCTTCTGTGCGTTAAGGGAAAGCGCATAACACAACAGCAAGACCGTTGGGCACAACCGTAACTTCATCAGATCTCCCTGAATAAGTTGCTTTGTTTATAACACCGGATACCAGCGGAAGCCGCTGCGCTGCTCCTTCTCCGCTTCTTTCAGGATGGCAAGGGTGCGCGCAGCTTTATAGTTCGCCACTGCGCTGACCATGGCATCGAGCAGAGCCATGGGCGCGACATAGGAGGGGCCGAAAGGAGGGCAGTCGATGGGCACGATAAAGGTTTCGTCGGAGGCTCGCGCCAGCCGCGATATGGACGTATCGGTGATCCCGACGGTGTAACTGCCGTTGGCTTTGGCCTGCAGCGCGCCTTCCACGGTCTGCCGCAGTCCACGGCGAAAGCTGATGGCAACCACCAGATCCTGTGGGTTCGTGCTGCGAATGACATGCACAACTTCTCCCGGACGCGTTGCCGCGACGGCGTCAAATTCCAGCAGCACCAGAATGTAGTGCAGGAAATAGGCCAGGCATTCGGCCAGGTCGCCTCCGAGGATGATGATCCGCCTTGCCTTGTAGAAACGCGCTGCCAGCTTTTCCAGGCGATCGATCTCGATGCTGTTGACGAAGCGCTGCAGATTACCGCTGACTGCATCCAGCGTCTCCTGCACGCCGCTGGCGAAAGTGGTTTTATGACGCCTGGTTGCCTGCATCTGGTCAAGCGCCGTTGTATGGGCGATGGAAAGCTGATGCAGATAACGCTGGAACTCCCGGTAGCTGGGAAAGCCCATGGCGGCGATCGTGCGCGAAACGGTGGCCGCGTCCACACCCCGCTGAGCAGCGAGTTCGCGGATGCTGAGCAGCACATGCTGGCGGGGCTGCTCGAGCACGGGCCGGATCATATCCTGCCGCGTATGATGCAGCCGGCTCAGCATCTCGTTCATGCTGCCGGTAACGAATTCCGCTTTTGGCGGCCTGACTGTAGACATAACAGATGGCTGAAAACGTTGAACGTAACTGCGCCGGGGCTGCATGTCAAGCTGCAACGGCGTTTGCATATGCGTGGCGCGAAGCATGCGGTGACCCGGCGATCGTTGTCTCGCCGGGGACGGTAAGGTTTGACAAAAGCTGAGAGCAGCTGTAGAGTTCCTGCTATCGCGCTATCCCCTCGGGCCCGCGTCGCGGAATCCCGGTTTATGCAACGCGCATTGCATTCGTCAGTCAAGCCAGAAACAGCGCAAAGGCCCCACTACCGGCATGGGAGGAGAGCTTTATGCGGCGGTATCGGTACCTTGTCTTAGTTCCCCTGTCTCTGATGGGCGCGCTGGCCATGGCTCAGAGCGCCGGCACCGGCGCGATTGCCGGGGTCATCACCGACGCCAGCGGCGCGGTTGTTCCCGGCGCTTCAGTGCGCATCGTGGATGCAGCCACCGGGGATACTCACGTGGTCAGCAGCACCTCCGACGGCCGTTACACGGCCACGCTGCTACGCCCCGGCACCTATAACGTCACCGTGTCCAAGGCTGGCTTCAGGGATGCCCAGTATCTGCGTGAGGTGGTCAACGTATCGGAGACCGAAGCACTGAACGTGAATCTGGCGGTGGGCAGCGCGAGCCAGACGGTGCAGGTCACCGCTGCGAGCCTGCAGCTCCAAACGCAGAGCAGCAGCGTTGCCGCAGTGACAACGGGCCAGACTCTCGAGAGCCTTCCTTTGGTCACGCGCAATTTCGTCCAGGTGATCGGGCTCTCACCCGGGGTGAATGGTGAGGTCGATAATGCTGCCACACTGGGTCGCGGCGCATCGCAGCAGTCGGTCTCCGCTGTGGGCAGCTCGATTCAGGACAACAATTTCGAGATGAACGGTGTGCAGGTCAACGACGTGCAGGGAAGCGGCACGTTCAGCGGCGGCAACCCGATTCCCAATCCTGACGCGATTCAGGAATTCAACGTTCAGACCATCGCCTACGACGCCTCCTATGGCCACAATTCCGGGGCGAATGTAAACGTCGTCACCAAAGGCGGCAGCAACGCTTTTCATGGAAGCATGTTCGAGTTTTTCCGCAACACGGCACTCAACGCGAATGACTTCTTCATCAATCAGGTTGGCGGGCCGAGGCCGGTTCTGCAGCAGAACCAATTTGGCTTCACGCTGGGCGGGCCGATCGTGCGCAACCACGTCACGTTTTTCACCAGCTATCAGGGAACGCGCCAGGCCAACGGCTACGCCAGCACCTGCCTGAGCAGCTTCAACGAACCGGCGCTGACCTCGACCAACCGCACCGCTGCCGGCATCGGCGCGCTCCTGGCTGGACAGGCCGGCTACTCAGGCGCCGGGGGCGGCGCGAATGTGATTCAGGCCGACGGGTCCAACATCAGCCCGCAGGCGATTGCCGCCCTCAACTTTAAGCTGCCGAACGGGCAGTACATGATCCCCAACGCGCAGGCGATCAACAACGCTGCCACGAATCCGGAGATTGCGGGGACGGTCGTACTCAGCCAGGCCTGTCCGTTCAATGAAGATCAGTACATGGGGAATGCTGACTGGACTGAGTCGGCGAAGAGCACATGGCAGGGACGCTTCTTTTTCGTGAACAGCCATTCCACTCTTACTCTCAACCCGGCAGGGCTGGGAGGCGGCGCTGTTCCCGGATTCGCAACGTCGAATCCCAATCACTTCCGCAATTTCACTCTGGCCAACTCCTATGTCTTCACACCGCGACTGCTCAACCAGGCGATCATCGGCTACAACCGGGTTATGGTGGCGACTCAGCAGTCGACCCCGTTTACCTGGTCCGATCTGGGCGTGGGCACGCCAGCGGGCACCGACGATAACGTGCTGCCGCAACTCGCGGTGGTCGGCAATTTCGGGCTCGGCGGTAACGGCCAGGAGAATATCAACGTCCAGAATCAGTACTCCATTGTGGACAACATGTCGTGGACGAAGGGACGTCAGTCACTGCGCTTCGGCGGCGGGATCGATCTCGAGCAGGTGGCATACGACGACTACCGCTTCTACGGAGGCATCGAATTTCTCAGCTTCGCAGACTTCCTGCTGGGCCGGCCTGCCGGCTCGGCGGCCGCCGGCGGCAACGGGACGCCTTACAGCAACATCTTCCTCAACCTTGACGTGCCCGGCCAACTCAACCGCAACTTCGATATTTATAACCACGACCTCTACATCCAGGATGATATTCAGCTGACGCGCCGGCTCGTGGTCAACGCGGGATTCCGCTACGAGAAGCTGGGCGGCATGGCTGAGGTGAATGGCCGCAACGCGAACACCAACTTTGCTGCCCTTAATCCCAATCCTCCTGACACTGGAACCCTGCAGGGCTTTGAGGTCGCCGGCAACTTCCCAGGTACGCCTCCGGCCGGAGTCACGGTGCTGCATGGAAGCAAGCTTGCGTACAGCGGCGATGCCGAAAATACGATCAATCCACGCGTTGGCTTTTCCTGGCAGCTTCCCGGGAGCGACCGAGTCGTTCTGCGCGGCGGCTATGGAGTCTTTCACCAGGCTATTACCGGCCAGCCTACCGTGCAGCTGATCTTCCAGCAGCCGTGGGCCGCGTTGCGCGTGCAGGTCCAGCCTACAAGCGCGAGCTTTGCCAATCCGTTCCAGCCGCCGGTCAGCTTCCCCACCTTCCTTCCTTACTCGCCGACGACCAGCGAAAGCGGGACGGCCTTTGCCCAGAACATTCGTCCGCCGGTCATTCAGCACTACAGCCTCGACACGCAGATTGAACTGGCGCGCAGCTCCATTCTCGATCTGGGCTACATTGGCAGCCGCAGCGACCACCTCATTGTCATCACGCTGCCCGATCAGGCGCTCTACGCCAGCCCGCAGGGACCGGTGCGCGGCGTCACCACGAATACCGTTGCCAATATCGGTCAGCGCGTGCCGGTGCTCGGCTTCGGACCGGCTGCCTACAATCAGATCGGCTCGACCGGTCAGGCCTGGTATAACGCCATGGCTGTCAGCTTCACGCGGCGCTTCCAGAACGGGCTGCAGTTTCTGGGCTCTTACACGTGGGCCAAAGATCTCGTCACCGCCGTGGATGCGGTCGCGAATATCACCGCGGGTTCGGAGTACGGCAACCAGCTTGACCTCGCCCACAATTACGGTCCCGATGATTTCGTTCGCCCGCAGCGTGCGGTTTTCAGCGGAGGTTATCAGCTCCCCGCATTTGATCGCGAGAATGCCCTTGTTCGCCAGTCGCTGGGGCACTGGACCTTGTCGGGCGTGGTTACTCTGCAGAATGGCCATCGGCTCACGATTTCCGGCGTGAACAGCAACAACGTTCTCGGCATCACCACCGACTTTGCACAGTTGAGCGGCTCCTGCACTCCGGCGAGTTATGTGGAGCAGGGCTCAGTCGGCAGCAAGGTCCACCACTACATCAACAGCAGTTGCTTCACGGATAATTATCCGGTGGTCGGCGACGATGGCATCGCCACCGGATTCGGCAACTCTCGTCCCGGCATCGTGGAAGGACCCGGGCAGAAAAACGTGGATGCCGCACTCAGCAAGTCCTTCGGTTTCCGCTGGCCGGATGAAAACGCGAATGTCGAGTTCCGGGCCGAGGCGTTCAATCTTCTGAACACGCCGCAGTTCTCCGATCCCGACACCTCTCAGGCCGATGCCAATTTCGGCGAGATTCAGACAGCCGCGGTCGCTCCGCGTATCGTGCAGTTCGCGCTGAAGCTGAGTTTCTAGAAGAAGCGTTGCGAACCAGCTCAATACTGCAATTGAAAAGCCCCTCCCTGACATCCGGGAGGGGCCGAAGAGAAATGCAGCAATCAGAACGACAGGCGTGCTGCTACCTGGATGACGCGCGCATCCGGGATCAGCGATGAGAATCGTGTTTGCGTGATCGCCTGCCCGCTTGCTCCGGTAAGACCGGTGTTGGGATTGCCGAAGGAGGGATGGTTGAGGACATTGAAACCATCGGCCCGCAGTTCCACCACCGACGATTCGCGGAAGGGCAGCTTAAAGTCCTTGAAGAACGAAGCATCGAGGCTGTTGAAGCCCGGTCCAAATACGGCAACGCGCCCTCGCGGACCGGACGGCAGCAGCCCTGCCTGGCTGACATTGATCAGGTTGTTGCTGGGATCGGTCGCTCCGAGCACCGCCTGAGGAGGATTTTTAAAGGCGCAGGGGTTGAACCATTGGGCCAGGGTGCGGGTTTTGGTCGCGCAGACGAAGTTCGGCTGCGTCGCGGCGTCCGCGGATCCGCCGGGAGCAAGCGGATCGCTGATTTGGAACGGATAGCTACCTCCCTGGTTGCTGGAGTTGATGAAGACCGGATCGCCGCTCTGCGCCTGCCAGATGAGGTTGAGCTTCCAGCCACCGACAACGGCATCGGTGAGACCGCCCCGGTTCGCGAAGGTCTTTCCCCGGCCGAAGGGAAGCGCGTATTCCGCATTGAAGGTAATGCGATTGTGCACGTCCTGGGTGCAGTCGCCATAGTCGTAACCGAAGCCGAGCAGGTTGGGATTGCGATAGCCGCCGTAAGCGCTCTGTCCGATCGGCCCGAAGGCATCGTCGCGGCAGTGCGCCCAGGTGTAGCCGGCGAGGAAGTAGAGGCCATTGGTGTACTGCCTCTGGATCTTCGCCTGCAGAGAGTCGTAGCGGGCGACGCCTTCGTTGGCCACGTTGGCAATGTAGAAGTCGTGGAAGGGCTGATAGTCCTGGCCATTTTCGCCACGGGGTACATATCCGGCGTAAGTATTGGCGGCATAGCTCGAACGGAGATGACGGCTCTGGTTCCCCTGGTATCCGATGGAGAATGAGGTGGTGTTGGTGATCGCACGCTGCAGCGTGAGGTTATACGCGGTGGTGTAGGGTGTCTTGTCGCTCTGATTCTGAGCGTAGATGGTGCCGACGCCCGCCGCCGCCGCAAGAGCCGCCGGATTGTTGGCCGCTGCGCCGAAGCCAGTCTCCAGCGTCTCACCGTTGGTTGGGCAGGTGACGGCGCCGTTGAGGTTGTAACACTGGTCAGGCGTGGGGATAAATGATGCACTCACGAAGAAGGGCGCGTTGTTGGCAAGGTTGAGGCCGAGCCCGATATTTTCGAGGCCGCCGTAGAAGATGCCTCCGCCGGCGCGCACCACGGTTTTCGGATCGAGCATGTACGCAAGCCCGATGCGCGGAGCGAAGTTCATCGTTTGCGGGTTCACGAGGTAATCATTGGAACTGTACTGGACGGAGATATTATCCGCCGCGAGGGTGCTCGCCAGAGTTGGAGCGATGGGGAAGTTCCGCTGCGAAGCTGGAATGAGGTAAACACCCGATCCCTGATTCATGCCGGCAAGGGAAGTGGCGTAGAAGTTCGCCTGCTGGTTATGCACCTCGCGGAAGGGCTGTGCGTATTCCCAGCGGAGGCCGAGGTTGAGCGTGAGCCGCGGTGTCACTTTCCAGTCGTCCTGCGCGAAGGCGGAGTAGTACCAGCGCAGATCGGTGAAGGGAGTGACGGTGTTCATGCCGGAATTGTTCATCATATTCAGCAGGAAGTCCGCCGCGCCCGATCCGGTGATTGCGTTGGGCTGACCCGGATCCGAGGTGTACACGCCGGTGAAGTTCTGGTAGCCGATGCCGTTGGGCGGCTGCAGTCCATAGAAGCGAATGTGCTGGAAGTTGATACCGAGCTTGAGCGTGTGCGGCCCGAGGATTTTGGTGACGTTGTCGATGAGCTGTGCCACGTTCTGCGTCTCAGCCGAAGGCTCATAAGCAGGTACGCCGATGCTGCTGAGGGTTGCGGTCTGGCCGCCGGTGCCGAAGTTGATGTTCGGGAAGCCGCCCAGATCCGTACCGGAAGGGATGCCGCCCAGTCCGTAAGCGGCCGCGATATCCGACGCGCTTTGCGCCTGGAGGTACGCAGCGCTGAGCCAGTTGAAGCCGAGGCGGAATTCATTGGAGAGCGTGGGGCTGAAGAAATGTGTCTCGCTGAACACGCCGCTCTTGCCGTAGTTGGAGTTTTGCCCGTCACCGCCGTAACCGCCCCCATCGAGCACGCCCAGAGGAGGCGTGAAGGTGGTCGGATTGTTCGAATAGCTGTAGCGGCCGAACATTTGGTCCTTCGACGAGAAGTTGTAGTCCACGCGAAGGTCGTATTGCGTCGTGTTGTTGGTCGTCGAAGTCGCCGGGACGGTGTAGTTGCTGATGACCTGGTGTGCACCGCCCTCATTGGGGAGGGGGTACAAGTTCAGGATCTTCTGCGCGACCGGATCGATCTGACCGGGACAGATTACGTTACGCACACCGTTGCAGTTGAGGTAGCGCGGCGCGTATCCCGGAGCGTCGGTTCCACCGATGGTGCTGGTCGGATTGCCGCCAGGCTGATAGAGAGCGATGGAGCCGTTGCCGTTCGTGTTCGCCGGATCGAGCAGTTCGCTGAAGTCGCCGTTGCGCTCGGCAGCCGTTGGCACCGTGTAGTTCGGCTGAGGCGGAACGAAGGATGAGATTCGTGTCCCCTGAGCGTCGCCGAAGAAGAAGATTTTGTTCTTCCAGATGGGGCCGCCGAGCGTCGCGCCGAACTGGTTCAGATGGTAAGCGGTGCGGGTGGTGTTGAAGTAGTCGAGCGCATCCATGCGATCGTTGCGAAAGTATTCCCACAGGCTGCCGTGGAGCTGGTTGGTGCCGCTCTTGATCGAGGCGTTGATCGCTGCGCCTGTAGAGCGGCCCAGCTCGGCGCTGTAGTCGCTGCTCTCCACTTTGAATTCAGCCAGCGCATCGGGCGGGGGCCGCACCGCGTAGGTTGCGCCGTTCAGGAAATCCTGCATGTTGGAGTTGTTGTCGACGCCGTCGAGAACAAAATTGTTCTGCGAGACGCGATTGCCGTTCGACGTAAAGTCGCCGGCGCCGGCCACCTGCCGGAATCCCTGATTGGGAGCGGCCACACCGGTCGTCAGCTGCGCCGCAAATACATAGTTGCGGCCGTCGAGCGGCATGTCGTTAATCTCTTTTGAGGTGAACACCTGCCCTGTCGACGCCTGCTCCGTCTGCAGTTCGTTCTGCGCCGTCACCGTCACCGTCTCGCTGGCCGCGCCCGGCTTGAGCGTCAGATTGATTCCGACGGTCTGGCCAACGTCGACGCGAATATCGTTGCGAATCGCTGTCGCAAAACCCGGCGCCACTGCGCTCAGCGAATAGTTTCCGATTTTTACCGGGCTGAACGTGTAGTCACCGGACCCGCCCGTCTGACGGGTGAAGGTCAGGTTCGTGTCCTTATCGACGAGGGTGACGGTGGCACCGACGATCACATCGTGCTGCGTGTCGCGGATGGTTCCCGTAACTGTGCCCTGGTCGATTTGCGCGAGAACGGCCGCGGGCAGGAGACAACTGACGATGAGTGCGTACGCGCTTCGCCGAAGCGAGCGCGGACTGAGAAAACGCATGAGGTCCTCCTAAATGGGTCGAGCTGGGCTGTCTTGTCGCGAGCGATCGGATGGTCGTCCCACGGCTGATGTAACTTTCAGAGCTCGGGTAAAGCGTCGTAGGTAGATAACGCTTTCTTTAATAGCGCCAACGTAATACGGCGACGGTCAGCCGTTCTCCCGGCTGAGAGTTGCTGAGGATGTGCAGGCGCGTGGGTCCGCTGCTGATCCGCCGGCCTCTCCGGCGGGTCAAACAGCAGCGCTGTGGCTGATTGTACCTTTTCACGGCCCCAAATGTGGCCAGCCAGATTGCGCCGTTAACAGAAAGAGAACAACAGGAGATAAAAATCGGCCCCGCGACGGAGCTCAACGGTGATTATCAACTTTATTACGCAGCGCATGCACGAGATTAATTCCGGAAGCGTCTTCTGTGCGTCCGGGCATATAAAATGAGGTAACTGCGCCCCATCCCCCTCGCCGCCTCCGGGACCGGCTGCGGCGCCCTTTGGTTCGCCCTCATGAATCGACGAGAACTGCTGGGAACATTGCCGGCTCTGGCAATCGCTGCTGGCTGCGATAGAAATCTGCTTTTTGCCGCAGCTCTTCAGAACGGGAAGGCGCTGCACGATTCAGGACGCGCAACTGCACGGCCCACTCCGCGGCAGATCGCCTGGCAGGATCTCGAGATGGGCATGTTCGTGCACTTCGCGCCCAACACCTACCAGGATCGCGAGTCCGACAATCTTTCAACCCCGCTCTCCCAAATCAATCCGACGCTCCTGAACACTGACCAGTGGGCCGAGACGGCTGTGTCGATGGGAGCTCGCTACGTTGTCTTTGTTGCGAAGCATGCGGGCGGCTTCTGCATGTGGCAAACGAAGACCACCGACTACGGTATCGCCCAAACTCCGTGGAGGGGCGGCAAGGGAGATGTGGTGGCAGAGATCTCCGCATCGTGCCGAAAACATGGTTTGAAGTTTGGCGTGTACTGCTCCCCGCGCGATGACCACTTCGGAGCAGGGGTGGGTGCGATCTGCAAGACCCCCGAGACGCAGGCCCGCTACAACAAAATCTATCGCGAACAGCTGACTGAGCTGTTTACCCGTTACGGCGAGCTGGTGGAAATCTGGTTCGACGGTTCAACCGTCACGCCGGTGGCTGATCTTATTCAGCGCTATCAGCCGAATGCCATGGTGTTTCAGGGCCAGGCGGCAACCATCCGCTGGGTAGGCAACGAACAGGGCTTCGCTCCCTATCCCTGCTGGAACGGCATCGATGCGTCGCTTGCGAAGCTGGGTACCGCGACCGCGCTCGACAGCGATCCGAACGGATCCGTCTGGCTGCCCAGCGAAGTGGATGTCTCCATCCGCCGCCCGGACTGGTTCTGGAGCACGACGAACGCAGACAAAGTCCTCACCACCGAACAGCTGTTATCTATCTACTACCGCTCTGTCGGGCGCGGCGCGCAGCTGTTGCTCAACATTCCGCCGAACCGCGAGGGCCTGATGGACGCGAAAGATCGCGCCTCGGCAGCGGGCCTCGGGCAGCGACTGAAGCAACGCTTCGGATCGCCGCTCGGTTCCACTCAGGGTTCAGGTACCGAACTCGTTCTTCATCTGCCGCATGCGCAGCGCATCGATACGGTCATCCTTCAGGAGAACATCGCCCTCGGTGAGCGCGTTCGCGCCTTTACACTGGAGGGCCGCGGCAATGGTCAGTGGGTAAATCTCGGGACCGGCACAGCCATTGGCCACAAGCGCATTCAGCCCGTGCCTGCGCAGTTGGTAGAAGCTGTTCGCCTCAGGGTGACGCAGTGTGCCGCGGAACCCAGCATCGGCTCACTGCAGGTTTTTGATACGGGTTCAGTGCCGCCTGCCGACTGGGCCGAGGAGCCCGAACTGTGGGCGCCCAACCTTGCCGGCCATTGGCAGGGTGGAACATTTTCGCTGCAGCTCGGGAGCATGATCCACGATGCCGCGCAGTACGCGCTGCGCTTCAAGCCCGGCACCGGCCGCGTGGAGGGCTTCGACGATGTGCATCTCGCAATCGGCGGGGTTGCTGCTCCACAGTTCGTTCACCCTGCCGCCGAAAAAGACGAGCTGCTCCTCGACATTACCGGCCTGGACAAGAGCATCGTGCTGACGGGACACGTTCGCGGCGCAGATGCCGGATCGGTTTTGCTGATCCGCCGCTGAGCGGACCATTGAGGCATCCCGCCGTCGCTCACGCACAATCGGCCAGTCCATTTCACGACGACTGACCCGACGCCGCGCTTTATTCCCTTGCGCTTCTACAGGAGAGTGACGTACTATTTCGCCTTGTAGAAGTAAAAGGGGAAGAGATGCCGACTCAGCGTATTGACCTTCCGCAGGGTACTCTGGACCTGCTCATTCTCAGAACATTGTCCCTGGGCCCGCAACATGGGTGGGCCATCTCCGAGCGGGTGCAGCAGATCTCCGACGACGTGCTGCGCATTCAGCAGGGCTCGCTGTATCCCGCTCTTCATCGGCTGGAGCGGCGTGGATGGATCAGGGCGAAATGGGGCACATCGGAGAACAATCGGCGCGCCAAATATTACGAGCTGACTAAGGCTGGCCAAAAACAGCTTGCGAACGAGCAGGATGCCTGGGAGAAGCTGACGGCGGCGGTTGCCCAGGTGCTGCGGGCGGTTTAGGAGGTGTGCAATGCTGAGCGATCTGCATATTCGCCTTCGTTCCCTCTTT
>Ga0335072_10000236_pt1 | contig 119373 bp, 111 predicted proteins | sample Lox_Sample_21_FD_206725 | JGI IMG/M metagenome (GOLD analysis project Ga0335072, IMG submission 206725) | Soil microbial communities from Loxahatchee National Wildlife Refuge, Florida, United States - Lox_Sample_2.1 | ecosystem: Environmental > Terrestrial > Soil > Wetlands | place: USA...
GCCGGAGCCGTGGCGGGAGCATGAGCGCACAGGGCACGACACCCGCCCAGGGCGAGTTGCTCGCCCGCTTCGCCGTCAGCCCCGCCCGGCGGCGCAAGGACCAGCTCGCGCGCGGGCTCATCACCGCCGGCACCGTGATCGCGCTCGTGCCGCTCGCCCTCGTCCTCTACTACCTGCTCAGCAAGGGGCTCGGCTCCTGGAGCTGGGACTTCTTCAGCACCGACCCCACCGGCAACACCTTCTTCAAGACCTCCACCATCGGCGGCATCAAGAGCGCGATCCTAGGCACGATCGAGATCGTCGCGCTCGCCTCCGCGATCGCGATCCCGATCGGCATCGGCGTCGCGGTGTGGCTCGTCGAGTACGGCCGCAACAGCGCCTTCGCCAACCTCGTGCGCTTCTTCGTCGACGTCCTCACCGGCGTGCCCTCGATCGTCTTCGGCCTGTTCATCTACATCGTGCTGATCGTCGGCACCGGCAGCTCCTACGCCGGCTACAAGGGCTCGCTGGCGCTGACGCTGCTGATGCTGCCGGTCGTGATCCGCTCCGCCGAGGTGATCCTGCTGCTCGTGCCCGCCGGCCTGCGCGAATCGGCGCTGGCGCTGGGCGCGCCGCGCTGGAAGGTCATCGCCAGGATCGTGCTGCCCACCGCGCTGCCCGGGATGATCACCGGCGTGCTGCTCGCCGTCGCCCGCGCCGCCGGCGAGACCGCGCCGCTGCTGTTCACCGCCGCGGTCACGCGCAAGACCAGCTTCGACCTTGGGCAGTTCATGAACTCGCTGCCCGTCCAGATCTACAGCGACGTCACCTCCCCCACGACCTCCGTCGTCAACCGCGCCTGGGGCGCCGCGCTGACGCTGGTCGTCATGATCCTGCTGCTGAACCTGATCGCCCGCCTGATCTCCCGAAGGAGCCGCCTTGCATGAGCGTCGACGGAACCACATCTGAGACAGCTAGTCTGGAGCCCACAAACGTGGAGCCCGAGAGCAGCACCGGACGCGAGCGCATCGCCCCGACGCCCGACGGGACGTCCCAGCCGACCGCTGGGCAGCCCGCCGACGGCCAGGCGCCCGCGAAGCCGGCCACGCCCGCCAAGCAGGGCCTGAGCGTGAAGCTCGAGGGCCTGCGCGCCTTCTACGGGGACGCCGAGCAGGTAAAGGGCATCGACCTGGAGTTCAACGCCAACCAGGTCACCGCGATCATCGGCCCCTCCGGCTGCGGCAAGTCCACGATGGTGCGCTGCATCAACCGCATGCACGAGGAGATACCCGGCGCCCGCGCCCAGGGCCGCGTGCTGCTGGACCGGATGGACGTCTACGACCCCGGCGTCGACGTCGTCGCCGTGCGCCGCGCGATCGGCATGGTCTTCCAGAAGCCGAACCCCTTCCCGACGATGTCCGTGTTCGACAACGTCGCCGCGGGGCTGCGGCTCAGCGCCGGGCGCGGCCCGGGCGGCAAAGCCGACCTGCGCTCCCGCGTCGAGTCGGCGCTGCGCGGCGCCGGCCTCTGGGATGAGGTCTCAGACCGGCTCGACGCCCCCGGCGCCGGGCTTTCCGGCGGCCAGCAGCAGCGCCTGTGCATCGCGCGCTCGCTCGCCGTCGAGCCCGAGGTGATCCTGATGGACGAGCCCTGCTCCGCGCTCGACCCGATCGCCACCCTGAAGATCGAGGAGCTGATCGAGGAGCTCAAGCAGCGCGTCACGATCGTGATCGTCACGCACAACATGCAGCAGGCCGCGCGCGTCGCCGACCGCACCGCCTTCATGCTCAGCGGCGAGCTCGTCGAGGTCGGCCCGACGGAAGACATCTTCACGAACCCGAGCGACTCGCGGACCGAGGAATATGTCACCGGCAAGTTCGGCTAGCGACGACGGCTTCCCCGTGGGGCGTCGCGGCTCGCACCGCCGTCCCGCCCACGCCGCCCCCGAGGCCTCCGGAGCCTCCGGCGCCAGCCGGCTCGCCTCCGAGGAGGTCACCGCCTCAGAGGGCGGGCAGGGCCGAGCCAGCTTCCAGGAGCAGCTGCACACCCTTGAAACCAACGCGCTCGGCGGGCTGGACCTGATCGTCGAGCAGCTGGACCGCGTCCTGGAGGCGCTGCGCCACCAGGACGTGGAGCTGGCGCAGATGGTGATCGCCGACGACGACCGCGTCGACGGGCGCTACCTGGAGGTCCATCAGGGCATCCTCTCGCTGCTGGCGTTGCAGGCCCCCGTCGCGGGCGACCTGCGGCTCGTCGCGGCGCTGCTGCATTTGATCAAGCACATCGAGCGCATGGGCGATCAGTGCGTGAACATCGCCAAGATGATCCCGCTCTCGGGCTACGAGCCCCCCGTTCAGCCCGAGATGCTCGACGCGCTCGCGAAGATGGGCGCGCACGCCCGCTCGGAGGTCGTCCAGTCGAAGGCCGCCTTTGCGGGACGCGACGTCGAACTGGCCGAGGACCTCGTCCGCCAGGACCGCGAGATCAACCGCCTGAACCGCGAGATCTTCCGCACGGCGATCGAGGTCGGCGAGGACCTCGACACGCGCGAGTGGGCGATGCACATGACGCTCGTCGCCCGCGCCCTGGAGCGGATCGGCGACAACGCCGTCGACATCGGCGAGCAGGTCGCCTTCGTCGTCACGGGCCTGTTCCGGGAGTTCTCGGACTCCTCGCACCCCGCCGGGCGGCCCGACGCCGCGCCGGACGGAACGCCCGAAGGCCTTTAGGCGCGGCCTCAGACCGGCCTCAGACCGGCCGATCGCGTCGGCCCGCGAGAGGCTTGTGCGGATTCGCCGCAAATGCGGGGTCGGCTGTGAAGATCCTGTGACCATTTGCCTGCAAGCCGCCCGCGGTCATCCCGCTGGCCTATGCTTCGCGCCAATGACGGAGAGCATCACCGCCAGGGATGAGGCGGCGCCGTCGGGCCCGGGGGGCGCATCCTCAGCGTTGCGCATCGCCGTCCTCGACCGCGACAGCGGCTTCATCCAGGTGCTCAGCAAGCGTCTCGACCGGCTCGGCTGGGAGCACCGCGTGCTCGCGAGCCCCGTGCCGGCCGACGCCGTCGTCTCGATGCGCCTGAGCGCGCTGGTCGTGGACCTCGCGGTGCTGGGCCCCCAGGCTTGGGAGTGGCTTGAGCGACTGTGCGGCGCGCTGCCGGACCTTGGCATCGTCGTCTGCACCGGCCCCTCGACCGTCGCCCAGCGCGTGCGCGGGCTGCGGCTGGGCGCCGACGACTGGATCACGAAGCCCTGCCACCCCGAGGAGGTGATCGCGCGCGTGCAGAGTGTCGTGCGCCGTCGCCGCCGCCCCAGCGGGCGCACCGAGGCCAAGCCGGTGATGGCGGGCGAGGTCGAGATCCGCTCCGACCGCTTCCAGGCGTTCGTCGGCGGCGAGAGCCTCGACCTGACGCGCCGCGAGTTCGAGCTGATCGAGCTGCTGGCCGCGGCCGAGGGCCGCGTGCTGGAGCGCGAGGAGATCTACTCGCGCCTGTGGGGCTACACGATGGTGCGCGGCGACCGCTCGGTGGACGTGTTCGTGCGCAAGCTCCGCCAGAAGCTTGAGAAGGCCTCGCCGCGCTGGCGCTACATCCACACGCACTTCGGCATCGGCTACCGCTTCGCGGCCGAATCGCTCGACGTCGACCAGGACGTCGAGGTGCCAGCGGCGCTACCCCCCGAGTGGGCCGCCGGCGATGAGGGCCAGCTCGCGGGGCCGCAGCAGGACCGCGAGCTCACCACCGACGCCTTCTAGGCGCACCACCGCCAGCCCGCCCTTCTTCAGGTCGATCCGACCGCCGGTGAGGTCGGCGACCACGCCTGACAGGTCGGGCTCGTGCCCGACGATCAGAAGCCGCCCGTCGGCGCCGATCGCCGACAGCGCGTCTAGCGCTCCGCCACCGTCGAAGCCCGACGCCAGCGGCGCGTGCTCCTGAAGCAGCTCGCGCTCCGCCGGCTGCCACTGCTCCGCCGCCAGCTCCGCCGTCTGGCGCGCCCGCGTCTTCGGGCTGAACAGCACCGCCTCGAACGACGGTTGCAAGCGCGCCAGCGCCGTCCCCGCCGTCCGCGCCTGCTGCTCGCCGCGAGGCGTCAGACGACGCTCTGCGTCAACGCGCGTTCCGTGCGGCTCGGCCTCCGCGTGCCGCAGTACCCAAAGCTGACGGGCCATTCTCGCGGCCCACCCTAGCGTCTGTGTCGCATTTGCGGCCGATGTCAACGAAATGTCAATTTCTCGCCCCTGACCCGCCGTCTCACGGACCTGTGAACGCTCGGTGGCGGGACACCTCCCAGGGACCTGCGAGGGTGTAGCTTGAGATCGGCATGGACGATCCCCGCGCACATACCCAGCAGGGCTCGGCCCCGCACCCGCCGGCGGTGATCGACCTCGCCGAGCGCCCCCAGGCCGCGACGCCGGGGAACGGCGCCTACGAGCGCGCACCGGACCAGCGTACGAGCGCCGACGACGGGCCGGAGCCCGCCGAGCGACGGGCCGCCGAGGACGGGTCCTCGCCCGCGCCCGACGTCGAGGACCCTTCGCTCTACATCAACCGCGAGCTCTCCTGGCTGGACTTCAACGACCGCGTGCTGCAGCTCTCCGAGGACGAGGGCACGCCGCTCTTGGAGCGGGTGAAGTTCTGCGCGATCTACACGACGAACCTCGACGAGTTCTACATGGTGCGCGTCGCCGGCCTGCGCGACCAGATCGACGCGGGCGTCGAGAACCCGGGCCAGGACGGGCGCACGCCCTCCGAGACGATCGCGCTGATCCGCGAGCGCGTGCTGGAGCTGGGCGGGCGTCTGACCGACTGCTTCGAAGGCGAGCTGCGCGGCCAGCTCGCCGACAACGACATCCGGCTCGTGGGAGTGCGCGAGCTGGACGAGCAGCAGCGCTCCGAGCTGGCGGCGCACTTCCAGAAGAAGATCTTCCCGGCGCTGACGCCGCTGGCGGTCGCGCCGGGCCGGCCGTTCCCCTACATCTCGAACCTGTCGCTGAGCCTGGCGGTGCTGGTGCGCGACCCGGTCACCGACCAGACGGTGTTCGCGCGGGTGAAGGTGCCGACCGAGATCCTGCCGCGGTTCGTCGCGCTGGAGCACGCCACCGGCGGCGAGACGCTGCTGGTGCCGCTGGAGGACGTGATCGCCCACCATCTCGACGCGCTCTTCCCCGGCATGGAGATCGCCGACTACGACGTCTTCCGCGTCACCCGTGACGCCGACCTGGAGGTCTCAGACGACGCCGCGGACCTGCTGCAGGCGGTCGAGGACGAGCTCCGCCGCCGGCGTTTCGGCGAGATCGTGCGGGTCGAGGTCGGCGCCGACATCTCCCCGCGCCTGCTGTCCGAGCTGACGAGCCTGCTCGGCGTGGACGACGACGAGGTCTATCCCGTGCAGGGCCTGCTGGACATGGGCGCGCTGTGGCAGATCGTCCGGCTCCCCGGCCACGGCGAGCTGCGCCAGGAATCGCTCGTCGGGATCACCCACCCGCGCCTGCTGCGCCACGAGGACGAGCGGCCCGACGTGCTCGGCGCGATGCGCGAAGGCGACCTGCTCGTGCACCACCCCTACATCTCCTTCGCCACCTCGGTCGAGCGCTTCGTGGAGCAGGCGGTGGCGGACCCGAACGTGCTCGCGATCAAGCAGACGGTCTACCGCACGAGCGACGACTCGCCGCTTGTGCCGGCGCTGATCGACGCGACCGAGCGCGGCAAGCAGGCGGTCGCGCTGGTCGAGCTGAAGGCGCGTTTCGACGAGGGCATGAACATCCACTGGGCGAAGGCGATGGAGGAGGCCGGCGTGCACGTCGTCTACGGCCAGCCGTCGCTGAAGACCCACGCCAAGTGCGTGCTGGTCGTGCGCCGCGAGGGCGACGGCGTGCGCAACTACGTGCACATCGGCACCGGCAACTACCACTCTGCCACGGCGCGGCTGTACACGGACTTCGGCCTGTTCACGACGGACGAGCAGATCGGCGCGGACGTCGCGGACATGTTCAACTACCTCACGGGCTACGGGCGCCCGACGCACTACCGCCGCGTGCTGATGGCGCCCAACCAGCTGCGCGACGGGATCCTCGAGGAGATCGAGCGCACGATCGAGGCCCATTCGCCCGAGTCCCCGGCGCGGATCGTGATGAAGATGAACTCGCTCGTGGACGGGCGCTGCATCCGCGCGCTGTACCGGGCCTCGCAGGCGGGGGTCGGCGTCGAGCTGAACGTGCGCGGCATCTGCTGCCTGCGCCCGGGTGTGCCCGGCGTCTCGGAGAACATCCGCGTGGTGTCGGTCGTCGGGCGCCTGCTGGAGCACTCGCGCGTCTACGCGTTCGAGCGCCACGGCGAGCACACGATCTACATCTCCTCCGCTGACCTGATGCCGCGCAACCTCGACCACCGCGTCGAGTTGGCGGTGCCGATCGCGGCGCCGGAACTGCGCGCCGAGCTGCTGGACACGCTGGATCGGGCCTTCGCCGACAACCAGAGCTCGTGGGAGCTGCGGGCGGACGGCGCCTGGAAGCGGCGCAGCCCCGGCCCCGGCGAGGAGCCGCGCAACATGCAGCTGGAGCTCGCGGAGATCCACTCGGGCCGCGGCGGCGATCAGCTGCCGGCGCGCGAGCCGGGCTAGCAGCTAGCCGGCGCCGAGCGCCCGAACCCGATCGACCCCGAGCTGGACCTCGGCCTTGTTGATCAGGCGCTTGGTCCTGTGACCGGCGAAGACGACGCCGCCGACGTTGCCGGTCCCCGCGGCCTTGCGGGCGTCGTCGACGAGCTCCCTGGCGTCCCAGAGCATCTGGACCGCCGCCCGCTTCGTGAGCTTGGCGGGGACGGCGGGGCCGACGCTCTCGCGAGCGCGCCTGGCGACCGCCGAAAGCAGCGAGCCGCCACCCGCCTGGCCGCCCATCGTCGCTTCGGCCTCCGCGAGATTGTCCGAGATGCCCCAGAGCACGAGCATGTTCGCGACGACCTGACGGTCGTTCAGGTCGATTCCGTGAAGCAGGGCGAGATCGCACAGGAGCGCGGTCTCGCAATAGAGGTCGACGATGCGCGTCGCGACCCCGGCCAGCGGCCCCGCGCCGAACGACAGCAAGCCAAGGCGTCGCCGACGGCTCCGCGCCGCCTTGTAGACGTCGCGCGCCGACAGATCCTCCTCGTGCTCGTCCTCGCGAACCGCCGAGACCAATCCGGCCATGACGTTCTCGATCGTCACCGGCCGCTCGTCGTCGGCGAAGACGGAGCGAAGACCTTTGAACCGCTCGCCGGCGTGCTCGGCTTTCGTCGCGGCGTTCTCGACCAGATCGACGCCGAGCCGCGCCGCGCGCGAAGCGAGCCTACCCCCGATCCCCATTCCGACAAGATATAGGAGTTACATACGAAAGTGCCGGTCAGCGGAATAAGTCGATTGATTCGGCAACACTTCACTGTCAAGCGAGCACGGTGACAACAAAATGCTCCGATTCACGCCCAACGGAAGCGTTTAATCGGTAAAACTCCAGTGCAGACTGAGAAGGCCTGCCCCCACGCAAGGAAACAGGCCTTCCCCAGCAGCTACCTCCCGCCGCCCACCCGGCCCCACGCCAGGAGCGAGCGGGACGGTAGTTTGTTTCACTTAGTTGAACTAAGCGAACTGTACGGTACCGGCGACGCACCATATTGCTGCGCGATTTCTCGCAAATAGCGCTAAAAATCGTTTCTTGTATTCCGTAGAGCGGAAGATTTAGGTCAACCAAGTTCGCAGCCGGCGCCAGCTATCGAGCGCCGTTCCCGAGTACAGTTGATCGCTCTGGACGTCAAAGCGGGGGATGGATTCGGCCGATGAAGGGATCGATTCGCAAGCGCCGCATGGTGTGGCTCGTCCTCGCCGCGGGCACGCTTGCCTGCGGCACGCCGCAGGCCGCCTCGGCGATCGAACCGGCGGGCAAAGCACCCCTGATCGAATCGATGTCCGCCGGAGTCGGCCGCGAAGTGTCCGTCGGCGCGAACATCAACCCGGAGGGGCTGAACACCAACTACGAAATCGTCCTGGAATGCATGGGGATCGCCCCTGAGTGCGCCTCGGGCAATCCCCGCGCCACCGGCGTGCTGGCGGGCAACGGCGGAAGCCGCGAAGTGACCCTGGACGTGCCGAGCCTGCAGGCGGGCACGTACTGGTTCAGCGTGTACGCGTCGAATGCCGCCGGGTCGGTGTTCCGGCGCAGCGACATCCTGAACGTCCCGCCCACCCCGCCGGGCGCCTGCCCGGAAGGCTGCCCCACCTCGCCGGGGACGCCCTACGAACCGGAAATGCCCGAATGGCTCTCGAAATACCTGGCGGAACAGGCGGCTCGGACGGTCGCGGAATACGAAGCGAAACAGCGCAGCGCCCAGGAAGCGGCAGCACACGAACGAGAAGTGGCCGCGGCGCAGGAAGCGGCGCGTCTCGCCGCCGAAGCGGCGGCGCGCGAAGCGCAGCAGGAACCGGTTGTGACTGCGCCGCCGATGCAGGCCTGCGTCGTTCCCTCGCTACGAGGCGAGAAGCTCGCCGCGGCGCGAAAGAACCTCGCGAAAGCGCACTGCCGGCTGGGCGGCGTCAGGCGACCCGCCCACGACCGCTCGGCGCTGGTGGTCGCGAGCCAGAGCGCGCGACGCGGCAAGCGCCTTCCCGGGGGTGCGGCGGTGGCGGTCACGCTCGGGGCAGCGCCGCGGCGAAGCGCCTAGCGGCGGCTCGGCACGGCCGCGCGCCCCGCGGCCTACTCCAGGCTCGGCGCGGCCGCGCACCCGCGCCCCGCGGCCTCCTCCACGCACGAGGGCCGCTACGCCGCGGCGGGCAACCCGTCCAGCGCCTCTTTCAGCTCGTCCACCGACTGGTAGTCGAGCCCGAGCATGTGGTCGTGCCGGTAGCGCACGACCCCCTGCTCGTCGACGATGACGACGGCCCGCTTCGTGCCGAGCCGCGAGGAGTGGGCGCTGTAGGCCTTGGCGACCGCCTTGTCGACGTCGGCGAGCAGCGGCACGTTGAGGTTGTGCTTGGCGACGAACTGCTCGTGGGAGTCGAGGTCCTGCGAGGAGATGCCGACGACGGTTGCGTTCAGCGCGGCGAAGTCGCCGCCGCGGTCGCGGTAGGAGCAGAACTGTTTGGTACAGACCATCGTGTTGTCGCCGGGGTAGAACAGCAGCACGACGCGCTCGCCGCGGTGCTGGGAGAGCTTGAAGGCCCCCTCGGTGCCGGGCAGCTCGAAGTCCGGCGCCTGCTCCCCGACCTGCGGTGTCTTCGCCATCTCGCGGCCTCCGCCCTCTCGCTTGTCATGGCCCCCGCTGCGCGAGCGGGCCCTGGGCGAGCAGCATAACCGGCGTGGACGGCCAGGCGATGGGGTAGAACATCGAGCGAATGCGCCCCGTTCGCCCACGCTTCGTGCTGGCGCTGGCCGCGAGCGCGACGCTCGCGGCCTGTGGAAGCTCCGCGGCGGAAAGCTCGACGCCGACGATCTCGGCGAGCGAGATACCCGCGGCGACGCAGGCTTCGGCGGCCCGCCTGCTGGACTGGCCGGAGTTCGGCCTGGACCCGCAGCGCTCGGACGCGAGCGAAGACGCCAGCGGGATCGCGCCCGCGCAGCTGGCGCACCTGCGCCGCCACACGGTGCAGCTGCCGGGGACGGTGGACTCCTCGCCGATCTACCTGCACGGCGTGAAGGTGGGTGGCGCGACGCACGACGTGGTGGTGGTGACGACGACGTACGGCAGGACGATCGCCCTGGACGCCGACAGCGGCGCGCTGCTGTGGACGTTCACGCCGCCGGGCTACGGGAGCTGGGCGGGCAGCGCGCAGATCACGAACGCGAGCCCGCTGGCGGACCCGGGCCGCCGGTTCGTCTACGCGGCCTCGCCGAACGGCCTGATCCACAAGCTCTCGCTCGAAGACGGCAGCGAGTCGCGCGAAGGCTCCTGGCCGGTGAGCGTGACGCGCGACGCGACGCACGAGAAGCTGGGCGCGGCGCTGAACATCGCGGGCGCCTACGTGGTGGTGGCGACGAGCGGCTACATCGGCGACGCGCCCCCCTACCAGGGCCACGTGGTGCTGATCGAACGCTCCGGCGGCCGCGTCCACTCGGTGTTCAACACGCTCTGCGCTAATCGCCGCAGCCTGATCGTCCCGAACACGTGCGCCTCGAGCGACTCGGCGATCCTCTCGCGGGGCGGCGCGGTCGTGGAGCCGAACGGGCGAAGGCTGCTGATCGACACGGGCAACGCGCCGTGGGACGGCAGCACGGACTTCGGCGACAGCGTGCTGGAGCTGACGATCCCCTCGTTGGACCTGCGCCAGGCGTTCACGCCGACGAACCAGTCGCAGCTGAACGAATCGGACACCGACCTGGGATCGTCGGCGCCGGCGCTGCTGGGCCACGGGCGCGTGGTGCTGGCGGGGAAGGACGGCCTGCTGCGGGTGCTGCGGCTCTCGCGCCTGAACGGCCGCAAGCAGTCGAACACGAAGCTGCTGGGGGGCGAAGTCCAGCGGCTGCCGCTGCCGGGCGGCGGGATGCTGTTCACGGCGCCGGCGGTGTGGCGCCACGGCGGGCGCACGACGATGTTCGTGGCGGACGAACACGCCACGGCGGCGTACGTGCTGCGGCGCGGCAAGCTCTACCGGGCCTGGATCGCGAACACGCCGGGGACGAGCCCGGTGCTGGTTGGCGGGCTGCTGTACGTGTACGACCCCGTCGCGGGCGGCATCGTCGTCTACCGGCCGGGCTCGCCGCGCCCGGTGGCGAAGCTGCCCGGATCTTCGGGGCACTGGAACAGCCCGATCGTGGTGGACGGCCACGTGGTGGAGCCGGAGGGCGACGCGAACGACCACGAGCAGTCCGACTCGCTGGACCTGTTCTCGGTCGGTTAGCGCCGCCTGAGCCGGCACCCGGCGCCCGGCACCGGCGCCCGGCACCGACAACCCGGCCCGGCCGGTACGCGGCCGGAAGCGCCTCAGCGCCGCCTTCGCGCGCGCGCCGCGGTGACCCACCAGGGCGCGCTGGAGCGCCGCTCGACTTCGAGCCCGGCGAGCGCGCCGGCGTCGCGGGCGCAGATGAAGGCGAGCCGCCGCTGGTGCAGGTAGTCGCGCAGCCCGCTGTAGTCGGTGAAGTCGTGCGGCAGCGGCGCGGCCCGGAACCCGAACTGCGCGGCCAGCTCGGTGAGGGCGAGCCGCGAGGGGATCATGACGGTCTCGTATTCGACGGCGTTCTCGCGGTGGTAGAGGGTCTCGAGCTCGAAGACGCTCATCCGCGAGCGCGAGATCTCGGTGTCGATGACGATCAGCCCCGGTTGCGCGGCGGCCATGGCCTCGAACAGCTCGAAGGGCTTGGCGACGTGGTCGAGCAGGCCAAGGCAGAGCACGATGTCGAAGCGCTCGCCCTCCTCGGCCTGGCGCTCGAGGACGTTCGCGCACTGGAAGCGGTAGCGCTCGCGGGCGATCCCCTTCGCCTCGAACACCAGCTCCGCCTGCTGGACGTACGCCTCGCGCGCGTCGACCCCCAGCACGAACTCGGCGCCGGCCTCGATCGCGGCGAGCGACCAGAAGCCGGCGTTGCAGCCGAGATCGAGCACGCGCCGGCCGCGCAGCGAGCCGCCGGTGAGGCGCAGCAGCGCCTCGAAGAAGTAGCGCCGCCGCTGCCGATGACGGTTGACGAGCGCGCGGTTGGGCACGGGCGTGGCGACGCCGCCCTCGAACTCGAAGCGGTAGCCCCAGGAGGGGAAGGCGGCGATCCGCCGCCGGAGCTCCTCGCCCTGCATCAGGCGAGCGCCTTCTGCAACAGCCCGAGCCAGACCTCGCTGCGCGTGGGGAAGGCGGGCACGGCGTCGGCGAGCACGGCGAGGGGGACCTCGGCGACGACGGCGATCGTGGCGGCGTGCAGCCACTCGGCGACCTCGACGCCGACGAAGGTGGCGCCGACGAGGACTCCGCGCTCGTCGTCGACGATCAGCCGGGCTTCCCCGGGGGCGCCGTGCCCGACGAAGCTTTCGCCGGCGTTCGCGAGCGACTGGTCGACGGCGCGCACGGCGAGGCCGGCGGCGTGCGCGCTGGCGAGCGTGTGCCCGACGGCGGCGACCTGCGGCTCGGTGAAGACGACGCGGGGGGAGCAGTCGCGATCGGCGCCGTCGGCGCCGCCTTGCGTCCCGGCGTCGCGGCCGCCGTGGGCGCCGCCCTCGCGGAGGATCTCCTGGGCGACGAGCCGCGCCTGGCGCTTGCCCATGTGGGTGAGCAGCACGTGGCCGTTGGCGTCGCCGATGGCGTAGAGCCAGTCGCGCCCGGGGACGCGGAAGCGCTGGTCGACCTCGATGTAGCCGCCGCCCTCCAGCCCGACGGACTCGAGCCCGAGCTGCTCGGTGTTGGGCGTGCGCCCGACGGCGGCGAGCAGCTGCTCGCCGGCGAAGCTGCGGCCGTCCTCCAGGACGAGCGTCGGGCCGGGATCGACACGGATTGCCTTCGCATCGAGCACGACCTCGACCCCGGCGCGTTCGAGCGCTTCGCGCACGAGCTCGGAGGCGAATGGCTCCTCACGGGCGATCAGCCGCTCGCGCAGCTCGACGAGCACGACGCGGGCGCCGAGCGTGGCGTAGGCCTGCGCGAGCTCGACGGCGACGACGCCACCGCCGAGCACGAGCAGCGTCGAAGGGACCCGCTCGCTGGTGGTGGCCTGCCGGTTGGTCCAGGGCTCGGCCTCGGCGAGCCCTGGGATGGGCGGGATCGCGGCGCGCGAGCCGGGCGCGAGCACGACGGCGCGGCGCGCGAGCAGGACGCGCGAGCCGACGCGTACACGCCGCTCGCCGTCGAGGGCCCCGGAACCGCGGACGAGCTCGATGCCGCGCTCGCGCACCCAGGGCAGCTGCGCCTCGTCGCTGAGCGAGTGCACGATCTCGTCGCGCCGCGCGAGCACGGCGGCGACGTCGAGCGGGCCGCTGACGGCCTCGGCGGCGCCGCGCACGCGGCGCGCCTCGGCGAGCGCCTGGGCGGGGCGCAGCAGGCCCTTGGAGGGCATGCAGGCGTAGAAGGAGCATTCGCCGCCGACGAGCTCGCGCTCGACGAGCGCGACGGAGATGCCGGCTTCGCCGAGCCTCCCGGCGCAGACCTCGCCGGCGGGGCCGGCGCCGAGCACGACGACGTCGAACTCCTCGGCGGGGGACGGCTGCGACTCGCTCACAGCCACTCACGCTAGCCTCAAACGACGATGGAGGAATCGCTGGTCGGCCAGTTGCTGCTCGCCTCCCCGTCGCTGCGCGACCCGAACTTCACGCGCACGGTGGTGCTGATCGGCGTGCACAGCGAGGAGGGAGCGATGGGCGTGGTGCTGAACCGGCCCTCGGAGGTGACGGTGGGCGAGGCGGCGCCGCAGCTGGAGCAGGCGGTGGAGGAGTCTGAGCGGGTGTTCGTGGGCGGGCCGGTGCAGCCGAGCTCGATCGTGTTCCTGGCGGAGTTCCTGGACCCGGCCCCGGCGGGCGTGCTGGTGCTGGGCCGGATCGGCTTCCCGGCGCCGGACGCGGAGCTTGAGGAGCTGTCGGCGGCGACGGGCCGCGTGCGGGTGTTCGCGGGCTTCGCGGGCTGGGGCGAGGGCCAGCTCGAGGCGGAGATCGCGGAGGGCGACTGGATCGCGCAGGCGGCGCTGCCGCAGGACGTCTTCACGGAGCTGCCGGAGCAGCTCTGGGGCGAGGTGCTGGAACGCAAGGGCGGCAGTTACGCCCTGGTGGCGCGGATGCCGCCGGACCCCAGCATGAACTAGAGGGCGGGCGCTCGATTGGCTCCGCGGCCGCGAGGGCGCGGCCGCTGCGCGATGTGAACATCTGCGCATCCCGGGCGGAAAGCCTCCCCGGGGGCTACTAGTCTGTTTCGAGGCTCTCCCTCCCCAGACGAGCCTCCCCCGCAGTCCGACTCCCCAGAGGTGCCCATGGTCAAGCTCGCCCGTTGGTGTACGACCCATCGCAAGACGATGCTGTTCGGCTGGATCGCCCTGCTGCTGGCGGTCAGCGCGATCGCGGGCTCGGCGGGCACGTCGTACTCGAACAACTTCACGCTGCCGAACTCCGACGCGCAGCGCGCCTCGGACCTGCTGCGCAGCAGCTTCCCGGCGCAGGCGGGCGACCGCGACACGATCGTCTACAAGGTCGGCTCCGGGAGCGTCGAGGACCCGGCGGTGAAGGCGCGCGTGGGCGCGATGCTGGCGCGGGTGGCGAAGCTGCCGCACGTGACGGAGGTCGTCAGCCCCTACAGCGGCCCGGCGGCCGGCAAGGCGGTCTCGGCGAACGGGCGGATCGCCTTCGCGACGGTGGTGTTCGACCAGAAGGCGAACGAACTCCCGAAGGAGGCGGCGGAACGGGTCGTGGACACGGCCCGCGCGGCGGCGCGCCCCGGCCTGCAGGTCGAGCTGGGCGGGCAGGCGATCGAGTTGACGGAGCAGGCGGGCTTCGGCATCTCGACGGCGGTGGGCCTGCTGGCGGCGATCGTGGTGCTGCTGCTGACGTTCGGCTCGCTGATCGCGATGGGCCTGCCGATCGTGACGGCGCTGTTCGGCCTGGGCACGGGCCTGGGCCTGATCGCGCTGTTCACGCACGTGGTGGACACGCCGAACTTCTCCTCCGAGCTGGCGGCGATGATCGGGCTGGGCGTGGGGATCGACTACGCGCTGTTCATCCTGACCCGCTTCCGCGAGGCCTACACGACCCCTGGGCCGACGTTCGAAGACGCGCGCGAGTCGGTGGTGCAGGCGATGGACACGGCGGGGCGGGCGATCCTGTTCGCGGGCTGCACGGTGGTGATCGCGCTGCTGGGGATGATGCTGCTGGGGGTGGATTTCCTCTACGGCGTGGCGATCTCGGCCTCGATCGGGGTGCTGCTGGTGATGGCGGCCTCGCTGACGCTGCTGCCGGCGCTGCTGACGTTCGCGGGCAGGCGGCTGGCGCGGCCGGGCAGGCGCGCGCGCCGGCGCGCGGAGCGCGAGGCGATGGGCACCGAGGCGGCGACGGGCACGGCGGTCCCGGCGCAGGCGGCGGGGGGCATGTGGGTGCGCTGGAGCAGGTTCGTGGAGCAGCGCCCGCACGCGATCGCGCTGCTCGCGACGGCCTTCATGCTGGCGGTCGCGGCCCCGGCGACGGCGCTGCGGCTGGGGTCGAGCGACGCGTCGAACGACCCGGCGAAGCAGACAACGCACAAGGCGTATGCGCTGCTGGCGCAGGGCTTCGGCGAAGGCTTCAACGGGCCGCTGCTGGTGGTGGCGCGCGTGCCCGGCGGCGCCCACCCGGGGCTACAGCGTCTGACGAAGGCGATCGGCGCGACGCGCGGCGTTTCCTCCGTGGCGCCGCCGAAGCTGAACCCGGCGGGCGACGTGGCGACGATCACGGTCTACCCGGGCTCCTCGCCGCAGGCGTACGCGACGACGCAGCTCGTGGAACGGCTGCGCGACCGCGTCGTGCCACCGATCGAGGCGGCCTCCGGCGTGCGGGTCTACATCGGCGGCGTGACGGCGGGCTCGGTCGACTTCGCGAAGACGCTGGGCGAAAAGCTGCCGCTGTTCATCGGCGTGGTGGTGCTGCTCTCGGCGCTGCTGCTGCTGGTGGTGTTCCGCTCGCTGGTGATCCCGCTACAGGCGGCGGTGATGAACCTGCTGAGCATCGGCGCGGCGCTGGGCGTGATCGTGGCGATCTTCCAGTGGGGCTGGCTCGGCAGCTTGTTCGGCGTGCAGAGCGGGCCGATCGAGTCGTTCATCCCGGTGATGCTGTTCGCGATCGTGTTCGGGCTGTCGATGGACTACGAGGTGTTCCTGGTGTCGCGCATCCACGAGCGCTGGTCGCACACGCGCGACAACGCGCGGGCCGTGGCGGAAGGGCTCGCGCTGACAGGGCGCGTGGTGACGGCGGCTGCGACGATCATGGTCTGCGTCTTCCTCTCGTTCATGCTCGGCGAAGACCGCGTGATCAAGGAGTTCGGCCTGAGCCTCGCCAGCGCCGTGCTGCTGGACGCGCTGGTGATCCGCTGCCTGCTCCTCCCGGCGGTGCTGCACCTGATCGGCCGGCGCACGTGGGCGATCCCGGCGTGGCTGGACCGCGTGCTGCCACGGCTGAACGTCGAGGGCACGGTGGCCGGGGAGGCCGCACCGGCGGGGGCCGCAAGCGCGCGGCGGCGGCCGGAGGTGGCGACGGAAGGGGCCGACGGCTGAGGCGGCTGCGCCGTGGCGGGCTGTTGGCCTGCCTGGCGCTCGCTTGCCTGGCCCCGCAGGCGCAAGCCGCACCGCCGCGCACGGCGGTGCTGGCGTTCGCGTCGGCGGGCGAGCGCGAACTGGCGAGCGCCCCCGGGATGTCGGTGGGGATTCTCTCGGCGATCCAGGGCACCTACTCCCCGGCGCAGATGCTGCTCGACATCGGGCAGGGCGCGCGGGTGGCGACCTCGGCCTACGGCTCGTCGAAGCTGCCGGCGGGCGGCAGGTGGCCGGCGGTGCTGGCGCGCGCGAGGAAGGCGCCGCAGACGCTCCGCCCCGGCCTGCTGGCGTCGAGCGTGCCGGGCGGGGCGGGCTACGTCGGGAGCGCCACCGGCGTGGCGGGCTGGATCGGCGGACTGGCGGCGGTCGACGAGCACGGCGGGGTCGGAGCCGTGGCGGAGAGCCCCGACTCGAAGATCGCGGCGGCGGTCGCGGCGATGCGCGCGCGCAAGCGGCTCGTCGTGACCGGCCTGCCGGAAGGCGCGGCGGGCCGCTCGGCGTTGCGCGCGCTGGCGAGCAGCCGGCCCGCGGGCGAGCTGCTGATCGTCGTGCAGCTCGCGAGCGGCGGCCACGGCCACGAACTGCTGTGGGCGGGCGCCGCGGGCCTGCCGGGCGGCGGCGGGCGGGCGCTGAGCTCGCGCACGACGAACGAGCGCGGGCTGGTCTCGGCGATCGACGTCGCGCCGACGATCCTCCGCCACCTGGGCCTGCCGGTCCCGGCGGAGATGCGCGGCGCGCCGGTCGAAACGGACGGCGCGCTGCACGGCGCCTCGCTGCGCGGGCTGTTCGCGCGCCTGCACGTCGTGGGCGGGCGGCGGCTGAAGGCGCTGGGCGTGCTGCTGTGCGCGTGGGCGCTGCTGCTGCTGGGATCGGCCTTCGTGGCGCGCTCCGCGCCCGCGGGCGGCTGGCGCGCGGCAGCGCCGGCCTGGGCGATGCGCGCTGGCGCGCTGGGGCTGCTGTGGGCGCCGGTGGCGGTGCTGATCCCCGCCGCGATCGAGCCGGGCGCGGCGGTGGAGTACGCGACGATCGCGCTGGCGTGCTTCGCGCTGGGCCCGCTGACGGACGCGCTGCTGCCGTGGCCGCGCGCGCCGCTCGCGCCCGCGCTCGTGGCGGTAATCGCACTGACGGTCGACCAGCTCGCGCGCACGCAGCTGCTGATGCGCTCGCTGCTGGGGCCGAACCCGATCCTGGGCGCGCGCTTCTACGGCTTCGGCAACGAGCTGAAGTCGGGGCTGGCGGTGCTGGTGCTGGCGGGGGTCGCGGCGACGCTCTACCCCGCGGCGCGCTCGCGCGGCGCGGTGCTGGCGATGGCGGCGACGGGCGTGGCGCTCGCGGCGATCGAGGGCGCCGCACGGATCGGTGCCGGGGTCGGCGGCGCGGTGCTGGTGGCGGCGGGCTTCGCCGCGGCGGCGGTGGTGCTGGCGCCGGGTGGCTTCTCGCGCGGGCGCGTGCTGATCGCGGTGGCGGCGCCGCTGCTGGCGCTGGTGCTGCTGGCGCTGATCGACCTGCTGACGGCGCACGGCTCGGGGCACTTCACCGGCAGCGTCCTGCACGCCCGCTCGGCCGCCGACCTGCGCGACGTGATCGAACGCCGTTACGGCGCGGCCTGGCGCGAGCTGCGCAACCACGCGATGCCCTACGCGACGGCGCTGGCGCTGCTGTACGCGGTGGCGGGCGTGCGCCGCCGCGCGCGGCTGCTCGCCCCGGTGGCGGGCGACCCCGGCTGGCGGGCGGCGCTGGTGGGCGGGCTGACCGCCGGCGTGGTCGGCACGCTGAGCGAGGACTCGGGGCCGGTGCTGCTGGTCGTGGCGGTGTTCGCGCTGGGCTGTGTCTGCGCCTATCTATGGGGGCGGCCCAAGAGCGCGGCGGCCCCGTAGCAGCCGACGGCGAGCGCGACGATCGCGGTCGAGGGCGGCAGCGAGGGAATCGCGTAGGCGAGCGCGCGCCGTCTCGTTAGTGATTTTGAGCAAGATCCGGGGCCTGTAGCGCGAATACCACGAATATGCACCGGCTAGACCTCGAATCAGACGAGCTGATCGCGCCGACGTACGCGGCGCGCTCCTTCTCCCACGACGTGCCGAAGTACCGCCTGCCGGCGCGGGGCATGAGCGCCGACGCGGCCTACCAGCTCGTGCACGACGAGCTGAACCTCGACGGCAACCCCGCGCTGAACCTGGCCTCCTTCGTGACGAGCTGGATGGAGCCGCAGGCCGACGTGCTCGCGGCGCAGACGCTCGCGAAGAACCTGATCGACCAGGACGAGTACCCGCAGAGCGAGGCGCTGCACCGGCGCGTCGTCTCGATGATCGGCCGCATGTTCCACGCGCCCGGGGGCTCCGGCTCCACGGGCACCGCGACGATCGGCTCCTCGGAGGCGATCATGCTCGCGATGCTCGCCCACAAGCGCGCGTGGCAGCTTCGCCGACGCGCCGAAGGCGAGCCGACCGACCGCCCGAACATGGTGATGGGCGCCGACGTGCACACCTGCTGGGAGAAGTTCACCCGCTACTTCGAGGTGGAGCCGCGGATCGTGCCGATGGAGGAGGGCCGCTACACGATCGGCGCCGAGGAGGCGGAGCCGCTGCTGGACGAGCGCACGATCGGCGTCGCCGGCCTGCTCGGTACGACCTTCACCGGCCAGATGGACGACCTGGCCTCGATCGACGCGTTGCTGGGGCGCGTCGAGGCCGAGCGGGGCTGGCGCATTCCGCTGCACATCGACGCCGCCAGCGGCGGCTTTCTGATCCCCTTCTCCGAGCCCGACCTGGAGTGGGACTTCCGCTTGGCGCGGGTGCGCTCGATCAACGTCTCGAACCACAAGTTCGGGCTCGTCTACCCCGGCATGGGCACGGTCGTGTTCCGCGAGCACGAGGACCTGCCCGAGGAGCTGGTGTTCCACATCAACTACCTGGGCGGCGACATGCCGAACTACACGCTGAACTTCTCGCGCGCGTCGAACTCGGTGATCCTCCAGTACTTCAACTTCCTGCGGCTGGGGCGCGAGGGCTATCGCGAGATCGTCGCCTCCGTGCTGGAGAACGCGCAGGCGCTGGCGGGCAAGCTCGCGGCGATCGACGGCCTCGAGCTCCTCAACGATGGCGCGCGCTTCCCGATCGTCGTGGTGCGGGCCAGCGAACCCGAGACGACCGACCTGATGCTGCTCTCGCACCTGCTGCGCGAGCGCGGCTGGATCGTTCCCGCCTACACGCTACCGCCGAATGCCGAGCACATCACCGTGCTGCGGATGGTGATCAAGGAGAACTTCTCGCGCGACATGGTGGGCCTGCTGGCGCACGACGTAGGCGCGTCGATGCGCGTGCTCCAGCACGGCGTGCCGCAGCGCTCGCGGCGCGCCCCAAGCCGCCCGGTCTACTGATCAGTCGCGCCGGCGGCGGCGGTTGATCAGCAGCACCGCCGCGACGATCACGATCACCGCGACCACCACGGCGCCGACGATATAGCGGATTTTGTGGTGCGTGGACTTCGGCTTGGCCTCTTTTTCGGCCTCGCTTTTGGAGAGCACCGTCACGCCGACGCCGGCCTTTTGCAGGCGCGCGATCGTCTGGGGCACCGATTTCTTCGGGTAGGTCGCGAGGAAGTGGCGGCCGTCGGCGAGCGTCACGCGCATTGTGCGCAGGCGCTTGTTGAGCGTGACTTCCCGCACTTCCTTGCCGGCGAGCTGCTTGGCGAAGTCGGCTTCGCTCTCCTTCACGTAGGTGACGGCGCCGGAGGCCGCCACGACGGGCAGGGCGCCGAGCGCGAGGCTCAGCGCGATCAGCAGGGCCAGCGCGGAGCGCAGGATGGCTCTGTTCGCTGCGAACACGGCCGGTACCCTAATGCCTAGCTGCCGGTCGCGTCGCGGCAGGCTAGACGCGGCCGGTGTCACGCGTGTACGCGCGCGCCGCCAGCAGGCTCAGCAGCGCGGTCCAGACCGCCATCACGATCCACGCCTTCGCCGGCCAGGAGTGGCCGCCCAGCGCGACGTGACTGGCCTGCACGAGCCACCACGAGGGCAGGTACTGGCCCAGGTGGAAGAAGAAGCCGCTGGTGATCGGGAACCAGGTCCCGCCCAGGAACGCGAGCAGCGCCACGCCGCCGCCGAGCGCGGGGCCGATCGAGTCCGGCGTCAGCACGTGGCCCAGCGCGATCCCCAGCGCCGCGAACGGCACGAGGCCCACGAGGATCAGGAACGTCATTTTCAGCCACTCGCCCGCGGTCAGGCTCGCGCCGAGCGCCGCGCCCGCGACGTACAAGACCGCCAGGCTCAGGATCGCCATCGCATAGCCGGTCAGCACCTTCGCGCGGAAGTAGGCCCGCGGCGAGAGCGGCGTGATCCGCAGCTGGCGGTTCCAGCCCACCGCCCGCTCCGCGGCGATCCGCGCGCCGCAGGAGAGCATCGCGGTCATCGTCCCCCACGAGGCCATCCCCACCATGAAGTAAACCGGCGCCGAGATGCCGGTGCCGCCAAGGTTGTGCTCGTTGCGGGTGGAGCCCGCGATCAGCAGGTAAAGCACGAGCGGGAAGACCAGCGAGAGGATGAAGAAGCGGCGGTTGCGGAACGTGCGCAGCAGCTCGTAGCGCAGGTAGGTGAGCGAGATCCCCGCGCTCATGCCGCGGCCCCGTCGGGCTCGCCCGTCAGCGCCAGGAACGCCTGCTCCAGGCCCGCGGCGTTGATCTCGATGTCGCGCGCCTGCGGGTAGGCCGCGAGCAGCGCCCGGATCGCAGCGTCGGAGTCCGCGCACGTCAGCAGGATCGCCTCGCCGCGGCGGTCCGCCGCGCTCACCCCCGGCAGCGCGGCGAGCGCCGGCAGCTCGACGCCCGGGAGCGTGGCGCGCAGCGTGCGCGAGCCGACCATCGCCTTCAGCTCGTTCGTCGGGCCGTCCGCCACGACCCGGCCGTGGGCCATCAGCACCGCGCGATCCGCGTAGGCGTCGGCCTCCTCGAGGTAGTGCGTCGCGAACATGATCGTCTTCCCGCGCGCGGCGAACTCCCGCATCGTGTGCCAGAACGCCTGGCGCCCCTCGACATCGAGCGCAACCGTCGGCTCGTCCAGGACCAGCAGCTCGGGGTTGCTGACGAGCGCGACCGCCGCCCGCACGCGCTGGGTCTGACCGCCGGAGAGCTTCTGCGTGCGCTGGCCCGCGAACTCCGCGGTGCCCGTCAGCTCGAGCACCTCCTCGATCGCCAGCGGCTCGGGGTAGAGCGCCGCCATCATCGCGACCAGCTCGCGCACCGACAGGTCGCGGATCAGCGAGCCCGTCTGCAACATTGCCCCCACAGCGCCCGCCGCCACCGCGTCCGCGGGCGCGCGCCCGAACACCGACACGGTGCCCGCGTCGGGCCGCAGCAGGCCGAGCAGCATGTCGATCGTCGTCGACTTCCCCGCCCCGTTCGGTCCGAGCAGCGCGAGCGTCTCGCCGACCGGGATCTCGACGTCGATGCCGCGGACCGCCTCGATCGGGCCCTCCGGGCCCTTGAACGTCTTCGTCAGCCCGCGCAGGCTGATCTCGCCCGCACCGCTCGCGCGGGCCGGGGTGCTCATTTGCGCGCTTGCCTCATCGTCTTCAGGCGCTGCACCTTCGACAGCTCGACCTTGCGCATGCGGACCGACAGCGGCGTCACCTCGACCGCCTCGTCCTCGCGCACGAACTCCAGCGCTTCGTCGAGTGTCAGTTTGCGGTGCGTGTCCAGACGCACGAGCACGTCGGAGGTCGAGGAGCGCATGTTGGTCAGGTGCTTTTCCTTGACGGGGTTCACGTCGAGATCCTCCGAGCGCGCGTTCTCGCCGATGATCATCCCTTCGTAGACCTCCTCGCCGGGACCGACGAACAGCGATCCGCGCTCCTGCAGCGTGAACAGCGAGAAGGTCACCGTCGCGCCGCCGCGGTCGGCCACGAGCGCGCCCGAGTGGCGCGTGAGCAGCTCGCCGGCCCACGGCTCCCAGCGGTCGAACACGTGGTGCATGATCCCCGTGCCGCGCGTCTCGGTCAGGAACTCGGTGCGGAAGCCGATCAGCCCGCGCGCCGGCACGACGTAGTCCATCCGCACCCAGCCGGTGCCGTGGTTGGTCATGTGCTCCATCCGCCCCTTGCGCGCGGCGAGCAGCTGCGTGACGGTGCCGACGTGCTCCTCGGGTACGTCGACCGTCAGCCGCTCGACCGGCTCGTGGCGCTTGCCGTCGATCTCGCGTTCGAGCACGCGCGGCTGGCCGACGGTCAGCTCGAAGCCCTCGCGGCGCATCATCTCCACGAGCACCGCCAGCTGCAGCTCGCCGCGGCCTTGAACCTCGAAGGTGTCGGGACGCTCGGTGGGTTGCACGCGCAGCGAGACGTTGCCGATCAGCTCCTGGTCCAAGCGCGCCTCGATCTGGCGCGCGGTCAGCTTGTCGCCGTCTTTGCCCGCGAGCGGTGACGTGTTCACGCCGAGCGTGATCGACATGGCGGGCTCGTCCACGGTGATCACCGGCAGCGGGCGCGGGTCCTCGGCGTCGGCGAGCGTCTCGCCGATCGTCACCTCCGCGATCCCGGCGACCGCGATGATTTCGCCGGGTCCCGCTTCGGCCGCCTCGACACGTTCGAGCGCCTCTGTCACGTACAGCTCGGCGACGGTCGCTTTGCGGATCGTGCCGTCGGCGCGGCACCAGGCGATCTGCTGGCCCTTGCGGATCGTGCCGTTGCGCACGCGGCAGATCGCCAGGCGGCCCACGTAGGGGGAGGCGTCGAGATTCGTGACGAGCGCCTGCAGCGGGTGCCCCTGCTCGTACTCCGGCGCCGGGATGTGGTTCAGCAGCAGGTCGAGCAACGGTTGCAGGTTGCCCTCGGCCAGCGTCTGACCCGGCTCGTACTCGAGCGAGGCGACGCCCGCCTTGGCATTGCAGTAGACGATCGGGAACTCGATCTGGTGCTCGTCGGCGTCGAGGTCGAGGAACAGCTCGTAGACCTCGTCGATCACCTCGGCGACACGCGCGTCGGGACGGTCGACCTTGTTGACGACGAGGATCACCGGCAGCTTCGACTCGAGTGCCTTGCGCAGCACGAAGCGCGTCTGCGGCAGCGGGCCCTCGGAGGCGTCGACCAGCAGCAGCACGCCGTCGACCATCGTCAGCCCGCGCTCCACCTCGCCCCCGAAGTCGGCGTGGCCAGGGGTGTCGATGATGTTCAGCTTCACGCCCTCGTAGTGCAGCGAGGTGTTCTTCGCAAGGATCGTGATGCCCTTCTCGCGCTCGAGATCCATCGAGTCGAGCACGCGCGTGGCCACGTCCTGGCCGACGCGGAAGGCGCCCGACTGCCACAGCATCGCGTCGACCAGGGTCGTCTTGCCATGGTCGACGTGCGCGACGATCGCGACGTTGCGTATGTCCTCTCTGAGTACCGGCACGGCCGCGTAAGGCTAGCGGCGCACGCGCGCAGCCCGAAGCCCTGTGCGCGCGCCGAACCGGGCCAGCGCCGCGGGATAGCGCTCGGCGGCGGCGACCGTTTCCTCCAGCGCAGCCGCGAAGCGGCGGAGCTCGTCCTCCTCCACCACCAAGGCCGGCAGCGCCTTGATCGTGTTCATGCGGTGGCCCGCCACCTGGCAGAGGATGCGGTGCTCGTGGAACAGCGGCACCGTGATCAGCTGGCTGAACAGCCCCGCCTGCCGGCGCTCGACCGTTTCCCACAGCGCCTTGCCCATGCGCCCGGAGGGCGGGCCGAACTCGATCGCCCACATCAGACCGGCCCCGCGCACGTCCTGCACGACCTCGTAGCGGTCCACGAGCGGGCGCGTCAGCTCCAGCAGCAGCGCCCCCATTCGCTCGGAGCGCTCGACCAGGCGCTCCGAGTCGAGCACGCGCAGCGTCGCCAGCGCCGCCGCCGCCGCGAGGTCGTTGCCGCCGAACGTCGAGCCGTGGCGCACCGCCCGCTCCATCCCGTCGAACACGCGCTCGAACGCCGACCGCGAGACGAGCACCGCGCCGATCGGCACGAGGCCGCCCGAGAGCGCCTTCGCCAGGCAGACCAGGTCAGGCTGAAGGCCCCAGTGCTCCAGCGCCAGGAAGCGCCCCGTGCGCCCGACCCCGGTCTGCACCTCGTCGCAGACGAACAGCGTCCCCGCCTCGCGGCACAGCGCCTGCGCCGCGGCGAGGTAGTCCCGTGGCGGCAGGTTCACGCCCTTGCCCTGGATTGGCTCGACCACGAACGCCGCGACGTCGCCCGCTTCCAGCTCACGCTTCAGGCCGTCGAGGTCGCCGAACCCGACCGCCTCGCAACCCGGCAGCAGCGGGCCGAAGCCCTCGCGGAAGATCGGCTCCCCGTTCAGCGACAGCGAGCCCAGCGTCAGGCCGTGGAAGGCGTGCTCGGCGTAGAGCACCCGCGGGCGCCCCGTGGCGGCGCGCGAGATCTTGATCGCCGCCTCGACCGCCTCGGTGCCGGTGTTCGCCGGCACCATCGCCGCGACGCTGTCCGGCGCGCGCGCCAGCAGCTGCTCGGCCAGCAGGCCGCTCAGCAGCGTCACCCCCAGCTGCGGCAGGTTGCCGGTCTGCGCCTCCATCGCTTCGCGCAGCGCGGCGATCGCCTCCGGATGGTTGCGACCGATCGCGAACACGCCGTAGCCCCCGAACAGGTCGAGGTAGCGCTCGCCGCGATCGTCGATCAGGTGCGCGCCCTCGCCCCCGCGCCAGGACTTGTCGAAGCCCAGCGTGCGCAGGATGCGGCTCATCTGCGGGTTCAGGTAGGCGTCGTTCAGCGCCATCTCTTCGCCGGCGCGCGTTCTCAGCAGCTCGCCGATCGGCGGCGGGGTCGAGCCGTCCATCGCCTAAGCCTATGAGAGGCAGCACCGCGAGCCGGGCGGCAGCAGCATCTGATCACGAGGGGGCGTACGCAGCCATGCGGAGCTCACTCGCGCGCCGGCTGTCTGCAGACTCCCCAAAAATGCGACTTGGGCGGCAAATTCCGAGTATCGGGTTTTGCGGCGACAAATGTCTGCCCGACGGCAGACCGCTAAAGGCCGCGCCCCCCGCAGCCGACGCGACCCACATGCACCGGGGGTCTTGGCTCTGTCCGACCGAGCTCGATCGCAGCCGCGTCGTCGACGCGAACCCGCGCGTGCGCAAGATCCGCATGATCGCCTCCGGCGCCGTCGGAGCCGCGCTGCTCGCGACCGCGCCTTGGGTCGGCTGGTGGACGCTGATCCTGTTCGCGCTCGGGCTGCTGAACTTCATCAACGTCGAGCGGCGGATCTACACGAGCGCCCACCCCGAGCGCGTGAGCGCCTGGGCGATCGTGATCACGATGCTGCTGATCGGCGTGGGCGTCGTGCTGAACGGCGGCCCCCGCAGCGTCGCGCTGCCCTGGATGGCGCTGCCCGTCGCGATGGCCGCCGCCCGCTTTCGTCTGCAGGTCGTGCTCGCGGCGCTCGGCCTGACCGTCGCGATCGTGCTCGCCGGCACGCTCGGCGCCTACCCGCAGCGGACGCTCCACGACCCCTCCGCGGTGATCGCGACGCTCGCGCTGCTGGTGGGGGTCGTCGCGATCGTGTGGGCGCTGCAGGCCGCGGAGCTGCACCACCGCGGCGAGGCGATCATCGATCCGCTCACCGGCCTGCTGAACCGCAACGCGCTGGTCCCCCGCTTCGCGGAGCTGAGCCACCAAGCGCGGCAGAACCGACAGCCCGTCTGCCTGCTGCTGTGCGACATCGACAACTTCAAGGCGATCAACGACGAGCACGGCCACGATCGCGGCGACGCCGTGCTGTGCGACACGGCATACCAGCTGCGCAAGCGCCTGCACTCCTTCGACCTCGTCTACCGGCTGGGCGGAGAGGAGTTCCTGATCGTGCTCCCCGGCGTCGACAGCGCCGCGGGCGGCGAGGTCGCCGAGCGCCTGCGCAGCGGGCTGGAGCAGGAAACCCCCGCCGGCGTGGCGATCACGATCTCGATCGGGGTCAGCGCCGCCAGCGGCGAGCAGATGCACTACGAGTCCCTGTTCAAGGAGGCGGATCTCGCGCTGTACGAAGCCAAGCGCGCGGGGCGCAACCGCGTCGTGCGCAGCGGCTTCGCGGAGCCGCGGCCAGCCGTCGCAGGGGCGCCGGAACTGCACTACGCCGCATAGCCCCGCGGCCCCGGGACACAAAATCTTTACTAGCCAAGCCCCGATTGGGGTATGAAGGTCCGGCGTGGGGAATCAGGGCCGGAAGAGACCGTTCGAGCTGCCGCTGACGCGGCGCGACTTCGTGCGCTACGGCTCCTCCGCCGTGGCGGCGGTGTCTGCGGGCGGGCCGCTGCTGCACGCGGCGACGGCGCTCGGCAAGACGGTGCGCGCGCCCGGCAGCCTGCCGGATCCCAAGCGTCCCGCGGGCGCGGCGACGGAAGCGCTGCCGTTCGACCACGTCGTCGTGGTGATGATGGAGAACCACTCCTTCGACAACCTGCTCGGCGCGCTGGCGCACTCCGGCCAGCCCAAGGCCCATGGCCTGCGCTTCGACTCCGCCGGCAACGCGCGCAACAGCAACCCCGGGGTCGGCGGCAAAGGGCGAGTGCGCTCCTTCCCGCTGCCCACGACCGCCCAGGCGCCGTCGGTCACGCAGACCTGGAACGCCACGCACCAGCAGATCGACGGCGGCAAGATGGACGGCTTCGTCCAGTCGGTCGGCAACAACGAGCCGATGGGCTATTGGACCGAGGAAGTGCTGCCCTTCGCCTACTCCTTCGCGCGCTCCTTCACGCTCAACAACCGCTGGTTCTGCTCCGCGCCCTGCCAGACCTATCCCAATCGGCGCTTCCTGATGGCCGGCACGGCCTATGGCGACATCGCCACCGACACCGAAAGCCTCAAAGACCCGCCGCCGCCAAACGGCACGATCTTCGACCGCCTGCAGGCCTACGGCGTCAGCTGGCGCAACTACTTCACCGACCTCCCGCAGACGGGCATCATCCCGTCGATCGTCGAGAAATATCCCGGCAACCTCGCGCCGTTCGCGCAGTTCATCGCCGACTGCAAAACGGGCGGGCTGCCGTCGGTCAGCTTCGTCGATCCCGAGTTCGGCGCGCTCACCGACATCGGCGGGCCGCTCTCAGCGCTGCCGCAGCTCGCGCCGATCACGGGCCCGCTGAACACGACCGGCGGCGACGAGGAGTCAGAACAAGACATGTCCTACGGTGAGTACTGGGCCTACCAGGCAGTCGACGCCGTGCTGAACTCGCCCGCCTGGCCGCGCACGCTGCTGATCTACACCTACGACGAGCACGGCGGCTACTACGACCACATCAAGCCGCCCGCGGCGATCGCGCCCGACGACATCCCTCCGCGGCTGGAACCAGGCGACTACCCAGGCGGCTACGACCTCTACGGCCCGCGCGTGCCGGGAATCGTGGCCTCGCCCTACTCCAAGCCGAACGCGGTCACGAACGTCGTGCACGACCACACCTCGGTGCTCGCGACGATCGAGGCGAAGTGGAACCTGCCGGCGCTGACATACCGCGACGCGAACGCGCGGACCGTGGCGGACTTCCTCGACCTGAAGTCCCCGCCCGCGCTGCTGGAGCCTCCGACGATCGCAAAACCCCCCGCCCCCACGGGCTTCGCGGGCGCGAAATGAGACCTGCGAGGCTGCTGGCGGCGCTGGTGGGGCTGCTGGCGCTGGCGGCCGGGGTCCTCGCGGGGCCCGCCGTGGCGGCGAAACCCCGCCCCTACAAGCAGCCGAAGATCCGCCACATCTGGGTGATCGTCCTGGAGAACGAGGACTACGCCGCGACCTTCGGCAGCCCGCTGAACGACCCCTACCTCGCGCAGACGCTGCCCGCCCAGGGCGCGCTGCTGACGAACTACTACGGCACGGGCCACGAGAGCAACGACAACTACATCTCGATGGTCTCCGGACAGCCGCCGAACGTCGAGACGCAGGCCGACTGCCAGGTGTTCGGCGACTTCGTCGGCGCGCTGGAACTGCCCGGCGGGATCGAGGGCGGCGTCGGCTGCGTCTACCCCGAATCGGTGCAGAACATCGGCACGCAGCTCTCGGCGCAGGGGCGCAAGTGGAAGGCCTATCAGCAGGACATGGGCAACGACCCCACGCGCGAGGCAGCCGCCTGCGGCCACCCGGCGCTCGGCGCCCAGGACAAAACGCAGCAGGCGGAGGCCGGCGACGGCTACGCCACCCGCCACGACCCATTCGTCTACTTCCACTCCGTGATCGACGACCAGGAATACTGCGACGCCCACGTCGTCACGCTGGGCTCGCCCACCGGCGCGATGCCGCTGGTCGCGCTGAAGCACGAGACCGGCCTCGCGACCGACCTGCAGAAGACGGGGCGCACGCCGCGCTTCTCCTTCATCACGCCGAACCTCTGCGAAGACGGGCACGACTACCCGTGCGTGAACCAGGAAAGCGGCATCTCGGCGCTGGCGGACATCGACGGCTTCCTGGAAACCTGGGTACCGAAGATCACCTCCTCGCCGGCCTTCCAGCACAACGGGCTGCTGGAGATCACCTTCGACGAGTCCGACGGCCCGCAGTCGGATTCCAGCTCCTGCTGCGAAGAGGCGCCCGGCCCGGGCTCGCCGCTGCCGGGGATCACCGGCCCGGGGGGCGGGCGGATCGGCGCGGTGCTGCTCTCCCCCTTCATCAAGCCCGGGACCGTCAGCGAAGTCCCCTACAACCACTATTCCTCGCTCGCGAGCTGGGAGTCGCTGCTGGGCCTGCCGAAGCTCGCCGACGCCGCGACGGTGCCGAGCACCTTCGGCGCCGACGTCTTCACGAACGCGCGCTAGCGCTTCGCCCGGCGCAGGCCCGTTCGCGACCGCGCGGCTACCGCTTGGCGACAATCGCCAGGCGCGAGTCGCTGCTCAGCGGCGCCCTGTCGAGCGCGCCGTAACAGGTCGCGCGCGCGAAGCCGGCGCGCGTGAGCATCGCCACCAGCTCGGTGGCGGTGTAGACGCGCACCGAGAACGAGCGCGACTCGCGCACGCCGCCGCTGTCGATCACGGTCTGAGTCGCCTGCGAGAGGCCGCTCTGCAGGTCGAAGGTGCTTTGTTCCAGCAGCACCCGGCCTTCGCCGAGCGAGCGCCAGTTGCGCTCGGCGAAGTGGCGCGCCAGCCAGTCGCGGTGCAGCGTCTCGATCACGAGCCGGCCGCCGGGACGCAGCACGCGGTGGATCTCGCCCAGCACCTGCGTGTCGCCCTCGTCGCCGAGGTAGCCCAGCGAGGTGAACAGGTTCAGCGCGGCGTCGAAGCTCTCCTCCGCGAACGGCAGCTCACGGTAGTCGGCGCGCACGAGCTTCGGCCGCGGCTCCTCCCGCGCCCGCCGAGCGGCCTCCTCCAACAGCACCTCCGAGCGGTCGACGCCCGTGACGCGATAGCCCGCCTGCGCCAGCGGAATCGCGTGACGGCCGAAGCCGCAGGGGACATCCAGCAGCTCGCCACCCGCGGGGCACTCCGCCAGCTCAGCCGCCGCGACGGCCTGCTCGCGCGCCTCCTGCTCGCCTTCGGCGTCGGCGTAGGCGCGCAGGTAGAAGTCGCTGAAGAACTCGTCCCATGCCTCGGAGGCGCTGGGCGCCGGGACGTCCATGGAGGACCAGTCTACGAACAGCGAAACGGCCCCCTCCGCGTGGAGGGGGCCGTTCATTCACTGCTTCACTTCTTTATTTGCTCAGTTCCCCGATGTTGCACTCGTACGGCTTGAAGAACGAGCTGCCCGGCACACACCTCCACATGCTCTGGTTGGTCTGGCTAGGCGCCCCGTTGAACCCTGGGTTCGGCGAGGATTTCATGTATTCCGGGCCGAGCTGACGCGCTTTCAGACCTTCTTCGAGCGCGTAGCCGTCGGCCAGGAGCTGAGCCTCGCTGTAGGCGGTACCGATGAACTCGACGCCGATCGGATCGCCGCCGGTCGAGCTGTTCTGGGCGGCGAACCCAGCCGGGACCGACAGCACCGGGTAGCCGGCGCGGTCGGCGATGTTCACGAGCGCGCTGCCGCTCGGCACCATGATGCCGGCGTAGTCGTCGCTCGTGTCTTCGGGGGTCCCGTTCTGGACGATGCTGTCGATCACAGCCTTGCTTTCGGCCTTGCCTTTCGCGAGGTTTTCTTCGTAGGTGGTTTTCGTCGTGGGGTCTTCGGTGTTGATCGCCTGATCCGCCAGCAGCGTCGTCTGCTGGTACTTCAGACCCTCGACCGGGTTGGCTTCGTTGTATTGGATGATTTCCTGTAGCGATTTCGGGCCGGAGGTTCCCGCGAGGTAGGAGTTCAGGTCACGCTTGAACTCGTACGGGATCACGCTCGCCGCGCTGGCCGCCGCGCCGGGTGTCACGACCGTGGTCGTGGCGCCCAGCGTGCTCAGCTCGCTGACCGCCGCCGGGTAGGGCGCCGTCGTGCTCGACACCACCGCGATCTTCTTGCCGTTCAGCGCCGTCGGCGTGAGGCCGGCGGTGTAGTCCGGCAGCGGGCTCGGCTGACCTGCCGTCGCCGGGTCGCCGGGGTCCGGGCCGGCGAGCACGCTCAGCGCCGTCGCCACGTCGCCGACCGTCTGGCCGATCGGGCCAGGCGAGTCCTGCGACTTGGCAACCGGCATGGTGCCCGTGCGGCTGACGAGCCCCACCGTCGGCTTCAGCGCCACGACCCCGGCGTTGCCTGCAACCGAGATCAGCTGCGCGCTGTCGGTCGAGGTCTCCGACCCGACCGCGATCGGCACCATGCCGTCCGACACCGCCACCGCCGACCCCGCGGAGGAGCCACCGACGTTTTTGTTCGTGTCGGAGGGCAGCAGCACCTGGCCGCCCAGCGAGGAGTAGCCCTGCGGCATGTTCGGGTCGAACACCCCGCCCAGCTCGCTCGTGTTGGTGTCGCCCAGCACGATCGCCCCCGCCGCCTCGAGCTTCGAGACGATCGTCGAGTTCGCCGCGGGCAGGTCGTCCTGCAGCGCGATCGAGCCGCCGCTCGTGGGCAGGCCCAGAGCGTCGATCGTGTCGCTCACCAGCACCGGGATCCCCGACAGCGGGCCCGCGATCGCCTGGCCTTTTTTGCGCAGGCGATCCATCGCGATCGCTTCGTTCAGCGCGTTTTCGTTCAGGTCACGGACCGCCTGCGTCGCCGGGCCGTTCGCGTTCGCCAGCGCGATCCGGTACAGGTCCGCCCGCACCAGCTGCCTGGAGCTGAGCGTCCCTTCGGTCAGCATTTTCTCCAGCTGCGTCGCGGACGTCGTTTCGAGCGAGACCGGCAGGATTTCCCTGAAGTCCGGTTTTTTGATCGAGTCGTAGTCCGGGTTGCAGTGACCGCGGCTCGCGAACGGTTCCGCCGGAACCGTGTGCGCACAGCGGTACATCGCCGGGTCGATTTCACCCACGGGCTTGCGTAGTTTCGTCATCTGTTCGAGGACATAGGCCACGCCGATCAGGTCCAGCTCGTCGTAGGCGCCGCCGTTGATGTTCACATTCTGCGAACGGCGCTGTGTCGGGCTGTAGCCCATCGGGACCGTGATCTCCGGGTCGCCCGCCTGCGGGCCGCTCGGAACCGAGCCGACGACCGCGATCACGGGGCCGCCGCCACCCGAGGGTTCGTTCATCATCTTTTCGATCGCTTCGTGGAAGGCTTTCTTGCGGATCGGCAGCTTTTCTTCGTATTCCTTCTGGTTTTTGCCGCCCGGCATGTCTTCCGCTTCGGACTCGGTTTTGTGGTTTGAGTTGCCGAACTTCAGCGCCTCCTGCGGATTGGTGAGGTCGACTTCGACCTCCTGCACCAGGCTTTTCACCGGTGCCGCCGCCCCAAGGCCTTTGTAGTACTCGTCGATCGTCGCGTGGGCCTCATAGCCGCTCGGCAGCGAGGGGATCGTCGCGACCGTCGTCGTCGCGTCCGGCACCATGATCGCGCCCGCTTCTTCGAGCGCTTTCACCGCTTTCAGGATCGCTTCGCTCGTGCCGTTGTAGCCGATCCGCTTGCCTTTCACGTATTCCAGGTTCAATGCCGATTTGTAATCCGGCAGTTTCGTGAATGGCGCCGGCTGGATGTCTTCGTTTTCGAGGAAGTGCGGGCCCATCATCGGTTCGTACTCGGCGTTCGCCACCGGATCGGAGCCCGTCACCTCGGCGATCGATTCGAGCGTCGCCGCGGCGTCCGCGACCGTTTTCACCATCGGCCCCGCGGTGTCCTGGGAGGCGTCGATCGGCGCAATCCCGTAGCCGGGCACGAGGCCCAGCGTCGGGCGCAGGCCCACCAGCGCCTCAGCAGAGGATGGGCTGATGATCGAGCCGGAGGTTTCGGTGCCGATCGCCAGCGTCGAGAGGCCCGCCGCCTCAGCGGCGCCCGACCCCGACGAGGACCCGCTCGGCCCCTGCGCGGCGTCGTTCGCGTTCAGCACCTGACCCGTGCTGTTGCCGAAACCGGAGGGCTGGCTGCCGAAGCTGTTCGCCCACTCCGACAGACCCAGCTTGCCGAGGATGATCACCCCGTGCTGGCGCAACACCTTCGCCACGCCCGAGTCTTTTTCGGGGAACGATTCCCGCAGCGCCCAATCGCCCGCGGTCGTGTACATCGGCGTCGCGTCGATGATGTCCTTCAGCAGGATCGGCACGCCCGCCAGCGGGCCGGCCGATTTGCCTTTTTTGCGTTGTTTGTCAGCTTCTTTGGCTTCCTGCAATACGTTCGGGTTCAGCTGGGTCACCGCGTTCAGGCCCGGCCCTGACTTGTTCAGCGCTTCGATCCTCGCCTCGTAGGCTTTGACCAGTTCGACCGAGGTCGTTTCGCCTTTCAGCAGCATCTGCTCGGCTTCGGCTCCCGTCAGCGTCTCGACGTCGAGCGGCGCCGCCTGGGCCGAACTGGCATAGGTGAGCAGCCCCAGCGACAGGATCGTCGCAAGGGCCAGTGTCCCGGCAGCCAGCAGCCGCCGGATTGGCAAAGCAATCACAGGAGTGTCCCTCCGTGGAATTGTGGGCAATTGGGTACTGCGGTACTTCGGTTTCGGGTGCTGCGTCGTCTATTGCTCGTGGGTGAGTGAATGAGGGTGCTGCAGACGGCGCGATGGGGATACACGCCGTCAGTCGTGCACCATCTCAGCCATGCGTTGCAGGCGGACCAGCCACGTGTCCAGGATTTTGCGATGCGCCGTTATGCGCATGTCCAGAGGTGTCTGAGGAGGTTTTAACCCGTCAAGTCAGGAGGGTGGAATTCCAGTTGCTTCGGGTCACGCCGAAGCCTCCTCCAGCGACTCCGAGACCTCCAGCCACGCCGCCTCCATCCGCTCGCGCTCGGCCGCGAGCTCGGACAGCTGGGAGTGAAGCTCGGCGAGCAGCTCGTGGTCGGTGGCCGCCGCGGCCATCTCCCGGTTCGTGGCCGCCTCCCGCTCTGTCAGGCGCTCGATCGCGCCCTCCAAGCGCGCCAGCTCGCGTTTCAGGCGCATCGCCTCCTTGCGCGCGGCGCGCAGCTGCGCGCCGCGCGGCAGGCCCTCCGCGCGGGTGGAGGGCGCCGGCCTGTCGGCCTCGGCGGCGCGCCGCCGCTCGACGTACTGCTCGATCCCCCCGGGGAGGTGCTCGATCCCGCCGTCGCCCGTCAGCGCGAAGACGTCGTCGCAGACGCGCTCCACGAAGTAGCGGTCGTGGCTGACGACCACGAGCGTGCCGGGCCAGCCGTCGAGCAGGTCCTCCAGCGCCGTCAGCGTGTCGATGTCGAGGTCGTTCGTGGGCTCGTCCAGCAGCAGCACGTTCGGCTCGGCCATCAGCAGGCGCATCAGCGCCAGCCGGCGCCGCTCGCCGCCGGAGAGGTCCGCCACCAGCGTCCGCGTCTTCTCGCCGCGGAAGCCGAAGCGCTCGCACAGCATCGACGCCGTGATCTCCTCGCCGCTGGAGAGCCGCGCGTGCCCGCGCACTTCTTCCAGCGACTCCAGCACGCGTAGCTCCCGCGGGATCTCGACGAGCTCCTGGGAAAGGTGTGCGACCCTGACCGTGGCGCCGCGCTCGACCCGGCCCGAATCCGGCTCGAGCTCACCGCCCAGCAACCGCACCAGCGAGGTCTTGCCGGACCCGTTGACGCCCACGATCGCCAACCGGTCGCCGGGGCCGAGCCGCCAGGTCAGGTCGCGCAGGATCTCGCGGTCGCCGAGCGCGAGCGAGACGTCGATCAGCTCCAGGACCTTGCCGCCCAGGCGCGCCGCCGCGAAGCGCAACAGCTCCGCGCGATCGCGCGCCTGCGGCTCGTCGGCGATCAGCGTATTAGCCGCCTCGATCCGGAACTTTGGCTTGCTGGTGCGGGCGGGCGGGCCGCGACGCAGCCAGGCCAGCTCCTTGCGCAGCAGCTGCTGGCGGCGGCTCGCCCGCACCACCTCCACGCGCTCGCGCTCGGCGCGGGCCAGCACGTAGGCGGCGTAGCCGCCTACGTAGCGATGGACGTGGCCGTCGGCCAGCTCCCAGGTGGTGGTGCAGACCGCGTCGAGGAACCAGCGGTCGTGGGTCACCAGCAGCATCGCGATGCGCCGCGCCGCGAGGTGGCGCGCGAGCCAGTCGACGCCTTCGAGGTCGAGGTGGTTCGTCGGCTCGTCCAGGAGCAGCAGCTGCGGCGGGTCCAGCAGCGCCTTCGCCAGCGCGATCCGCCTGCGCTCGCCGCCGGAGAGGCCCGCGACCTGCGTGTCGATGCCGTTCGCGAACAGCCCCATCTCCACGCCGCCCAGCAACCCGTCGAGCACTTCGCGGAACGCGCTGTCGCCGGCCCACTCGTGCTCGGCGCGAGCACCGACCAGCACCTCGCGGATCGTGCGGTCCCGCGGCAGCTCGTCCTGCTGGGCCAGCAGCGCGACGCCCACGTCGCCCGCGCGCGTCAGCGCCCCCGCGTCGGGCTCCTCCAGACCGGCGAGCAGGCGCAGCAGCGTCGACTTGCCGCCGCCGTTCTCGCCTACAAGGCCGATCCGCTCGCCGGCGGCGATGCCCAGCGTGAGGCCCCGGAGCACCGTGCGGCTGCCGTAGCCCTTCTCGACTTCCTTCAGGTTCAGGAGGTTACGCGCGGGGGTGGGCATCGTCGGCGAATCGTCGCGGATCGAGGCGCAGGCGTCGCGAAGCCCGCGCGGAGGCCGCCTCCTTTCCCGGAGGCCGCCTCCCGCTCCGGGCGCCCGCCGTCCTTTCCCGGAGGCCGCCTCCCGCTGCGGGCGCCCCGCCGTCCTTTCCCGGAGGCCGCCTCCCGCTCCGGGCGCCCGCCGTCCTTTCCCGGAGCCGACGCGGGACCGGCGCCCGACACTTCCATCACGGATGTACGCGGGATTTGCAGATATGTGCAGAATGTAGTGCTGCTTGACAAGTGTGTCGATCTGTGTAAAGTAGCCGTGAGCGGAGCAAAGCAAGCGACCAGGAGGTCTCGGCTTCATGTCAGCGCCAGCAGCAGCCACGAGCGGACCGGCGATGGAGGCACGGTTCGAGGGGGATGACGCAAACGCGCCCGACGCTGTCTCCTGGCGCGACCCGAAGCGCTACCTCTGGTTGCTGGGGCTCGTCGTGCCGACGCTGCCCTTCCTCGCCTGGGCCCTGGTCGAACTGACGGGCCTGGGCGCCTTCTGGTTCTACGGCCCCGTGCTGGTGTTCGGGATCTTCCCGCTGCTGGACCTCGCGGTCGGGCTCGACGCGCGCAACCCCCCCGAGGCGGTGATCAAGCAGCTCGAGCAAGACCGCTACTACCGCTGGTGCACCTATGCCTACATCCCCGTGCAGTACGCCGGGCTGGTCTTCGCCTGCTGGGAGTGGTCGCACGGAGGCCTTTCGATCGTCGAGTCGATCGGCCTCGCGCTGACGGTGGGAATGGTCTCTGGGATCGCGATCAACACCGCCCACGAGCTTGGCCACAAGCGCGCGAGCCTGGAGCGCTGGCTGAGCAAGGTGGCGCTCGCGCAGAGCGGCTACGGCCACTTCTTCATCGAGCACAACCGCGGCCACCACGTGCGCGTCGCGACGCCCGAGGATCCCGCCAGCTCGCGCCTGGGCGAGAGCTTCTACCGCTTCTGGCCCCGCACGGTGAGCGGCAGCCTGCGCTCGGCCTGGGAGCTGGAGCAGGTGCGCCTGCAGCGGCTGGAGAGCTCGATGTGGACGCCGCGCAACGACATCCTCAGCGCCTGGGCAATGACGGTCGTGCTGTTCGCGGCGTTGGTGGCGGCGTTCGGCTTCGTGGTCCTCCCCTACCTCGTGCTCCAGGCGGTGCTGGGCTTCTCGCTGCTGGAGGTGGTGAACTACCTTGAGCACTACGGCCTGCTGCGCCAGCGGCGCGAGGACGGGCGCTACGAGCGCACCCGGCCCGAGCACAGCTGGAACTCGAACAACACCGCCTCGAACGTGCTGCTCTACCACTTGCAGCGTCACTCCGACCACCACGCGAACCCCGTGCGCCGCTACCAGGCGCTGCGCCACGTCGAGGAGGCGCCGCAGCTGCCAACGGGTTACGCGGGGATGATCCTGCTCGCGGTGATCCCGCCGCTGTGGCGGCGGGTGATGGACCGGCGGGTGCTGAAGCACTACGACGGCGAGGTCGGGCTGGCGAACGTGCACCCGGGGCTCAGTGCGCGACGCCGCCGGGCGTTCGAGGCCACGGCGTGAGCGCGTTTCGCTGCCCGGGCTGCGGCTACGTCTACGACGAGGAAGCCGGCCACCCGCGCGAGGGCTTCCCCGCAGGGACCCCATGGAGCGCGGTACCCGACGACTGGGCCTGCCCCGACTGCGGCGTGCGCGACAAGGTGGACTTCGAGCCGGTGGAAGGCTCCAAGACATGAGCGCAGTCGAGCCGCAGGTCCCCTACGCCGTCGCGGCGCGCGAGCTGCTGCGCAGCTCGCTGCTCGATGCGGCCGGGCGGGAGATGACGTCGCGACCCTGGTCGGAGGTCACGATGAGCGACATCGCCCGCGCCGCCGGCGTCAGCCGCCAGACGCTCTACAACGAGTTCGGCTCGCGCGGCGAGTTCGCCCAGGAGCTGGTGCTGCGCGAAGCGGGGCGCTTCATCGACGCGGTACAGATCGCCGTCACCGCGAACGCCGAGAACCCCCGCCGTGCGCTGCGCGCGACGTTCGAGCTGTTCCTGACGGTCGCGGCGGAGAACCCGCTCGTGAAGGCGATCGTCTCCGGCGATGGCGCCGACGAGCTGATCGCGCTGTTCACCACCCGCGGCGAGACCTTGATCGACATGGCGGGAGCGCGGCTGACGGGCGTGCTGCTCGAAAGCTGGCCGATGGTCGCGGTCGACGAGGCCGCGCTGATCGGGGAAACGCTCGTGCGGCTCGCGATCAGCTATGGGGCGCTCCCGAAAGGGTCGCCGGCGGAGACGGCGGAGGCCGTGGCGGAGCTGCTCGGGCCCTATATCGAGCGGTTGGTGGCGGAGGCCATCGCAGCCGCCGGGCCGACGACCTGAGCGCCGGTCAGCGGACGACGATGAAGCTGAGCACGACCGGCGTCGAGCGCTTGCCGGCGCCGCTCGCGGTGAGCACCGCCTGGTAGGAGCGCGGCTTCAGCGCTTTCGTGCCGATCCGGCCGCTGAAGGCGATCGCGTGCGTCCCGGAGCGGACGTTCGAGCGGGTCAGCTTGCCGACCGTCAGCGTCCGCGTGCAGCGCTTCGCGTGCGCCTGCCTGAGCTTGCGCGACGGGGCGACGCAGCTGCGGCCGCGTCGCAGGCCAGGGGCGGTGCGGGTGATCGCAATCTGCACGCGCGCCGTCGCCGAGAGCCTGAAGCGGAAGCTGGTGCCGACGGGGGCGCGGCGCCGCGCGGAGATCGCCGTGGCGGACCTGCCGACCCGGAAGCGCCGGTTGCTCATCTTTACGCCTGTCATGCGCAACGGCTGCGCGGCTTTGCCTTTTTTAGGCGGAGCTTTCGCCGGAGGAGCTTTCGCGGTGGTCAGCGTCTGGTCGGCGCCGACCACGCTGCCCGCGGCGTTCGTGGCGACGACGCGGAAGTGATAGGTCGTCTCGGGTTTGAGGCCCGTGAGCGTCGCGGCCACCGCCTGGGCGACCCCGCCTTCGCCGGCGCTCGCCGCGGCGGTGAAGCTGCCGTAGGCGGTCGTGGTGCCGAAGTCGAAGTGGTAGGTCGTCGCGCTGAAGTTGGGGTTCACGCTGGCGGCGATGCTCGCGGAGCTGCTGCTGACGCTCGCCACCGAGCTGGTCGTCGCAACCGGCGGCGGCACCTCGACGGCGCCGACGTCGCAGCCGCCGCCCTGCGGGCGCCCAACGCCGCGCTGGTCGGTGGCGGGGCACGTGGCGGGGTCGCCCGTGTCGATCGCCGGGCTGCCGGCGAGCGGCATCTGCGTCAGGGTCGGGCCGCCGTGGTCGCCCACCGGGCCGAGCTTGGCCTCGGTCCCGGATTTGTCGCCGGGGCTTTTGAAGCCGCACGTGGAGTCGCCGTCGATGTTGTTGCCGTTCGAGACGAGCGCTTTGTCGCAGTCGCCGCCGCTGTTGGCGGCGATGATCGTGTCCTCGACGCCGCCCGTGAGCGAGCCGATGCTGACGCCACCGCCGAACGGCGTACCGCCCCCGCCCCCGGCGGTGTTGCCGGAGATCGTCACGTGCGAGAGCGAGCCGGTCCCGGAGCCGAACTCCAGGCCGCCGCCGAAGCCGTCGGCTTCGACCCCGCTACCCCCGGCGGTGTTCGCGGAGATCGTGCTGTTGCTGACGTTCAGCGCCTGCGTCACGCCCGCACCACCGGAGCCGTAGTCGATGCCGCCGCCGAAGCCCGACGCTTCCTTCGCCCCGCCGCCGGCGACGTTGCCGGTGATCGAGGAGCGTTCGACCGTGAGCGCCAGCGCGTTTTCCGCGCCGCCGCTGCCCAGCTCCAGGCCGCCCCCGAAGCCGCTGGCTTCGATGCCGGCCCCGCCCGCGACGTTGCCGGTGAGCGTGCTTTCGATCAGCGAGATCGTGATCGCGCCTTTGTCGAAACCGCTGCTCGCGTCGATGCCGGCGCCGAAACCGGAGGCTTCTTCGCTCCCGCCGCCGGCGTGGTTGCCATCGACGTGGCTGCGGGTCAGCGTCAGCGTGAGCGTCTGCGCGTTGGCGCTGGGCGTGTACTCGATCCCGCCGCCGAACCCGACGTTTTCCGCACCGCCACGCGCGGTGTTTTCGCTGACGGAGCTTTCGATCAGCCGGTAGGTGCCCGCCGCGAGCTCGATGCCGCCGCCGGCCCCGTCTTCCGTCGGCGTGCCCGCGCGGTTGCCGCGCACGACGACATCCTGCAGCGTGACTTCGCCCGACGCCTTGATCCCGGCGCCGTCGACGCTGCTGCCGTGCGTGATCGTGAGCCCGCGCAACGTGACCTGGGGCGTGCCGGCGATCGTGAACACGCGCGAGGCGTCATTGCCGCTGATCGTCGTGGCGCCCGAGCCGGCGCCGGCGATCGTGAGGTTCTTTTCGAAGGCGAGCGGGCCGCTCGTCAACGTGATCTGGCCTGCGGGGACCGTGATCGTGTCGTTCACCGCGGCTTTCGCGATCGCTTCGCGCAGAGAGCCCGGCCCGCTGTCATTGAGGTTCGCCACCGCGATCGTTTCCGCCGACGCGCGCGTGGCGAGCGAGAGAACTACGAGCAGCGCGATGCCCACGGTGAGGAGCAACGCCCCCCAGCGCCTCAGCTCGCGTGCATCTGCACGGCCGCCCGCCATGGCGGCAACCTACCAGCCCCGCTGGATAGGGTGGGCGCCATGGCCGCGCACGACCTCGACGAGCTGACCTGGCCGGAGGTGAGGGCCGCGATCGAGGGCGGCCGCGACACGGTCGTGATGGCGCTCGGAGCCACGGAGCAGCACGGACCGCACATGCCGCTGGCCACCGACGCGCTGCTCGGCGACCACATGGCGCAGCTGCTGGCCGATCGCCTCGATGCCTTCGTCGCGCCGACGCTACGCGTCGGCTGCTCCGAGCACCACGTCGGATTCGCGGGGACGATCTCGATCTCCGAGGCGACGATGCACGCCGTGGTCGTCGACCTCGTGCGCTCGCTGCTGAGCGGCGGGTTCCGCCGCATCGTCCTGCTGCCCTCGCACGGCGGCAACTTCGCGCCGCTCGCCGGGGCGCTCGAGCTGCTCGACGCCGACGAGCGCGCGCACGTCGTCGCGATCACCGACCTCTCGGTGCTCTTCCAGATCGCGCAGCTCGGCGAGCGCGAGCATGGCGTGCCGCTCGCGGCCGGCGGCCTGCACGCCGGGGAGTGGGAGACCTCGCTGATGCTCGCGCTGCGCCCGGAGCTGGTGAAGATGGAGCACGCCGAGGCGGGATTCACCGGAGACCTGCAGGAGGCCGTGACGTCGATGTTCGGCGGAGGCGTCGCCTCGATCTCCGCAAACGGGGCGATCGGCGACCCGACCGGGGCCACCCGCGAGCACGGGGAGCGCTACTGGGACGCGATCGAGGAGATCGTCGCGGAGCAGGTCAAGGAAGACTAGTCTCGAGCGAGGCGAGCCGCCCTGCGAGGAAGCGCCGCTCCGGGTCCGTTTGCGCGAGCTCGAACGCTCGGCCATAGGCCTGCCGCGCGTCGCTGATGCGCCCCAGACGCCGCAGCAGATCGGCGCGCGTCGAGTGGAAATATTGGTAGCCCTCGAGCGACAGCTCGTCCAATAGCTCCAGCGCCGCCGTAGGTCCCTCCAGCTCCGCGACAGCGACCGCCCGGTTCAGCTCGACGATCGGCGATCCGGTCAGCCGCGCAAGGACGTCGTAGAGCGCCGCGATCTGCTCCCAGTCACGCGACTCGCCCAGGTGAAGGTCGGCGATCGCGGCCTGCACGGCGTAGGGCCCCGCCCCGCGCAGGGCGATCGCGCGCTCCAGCAGCCGCCGGCCTTCCGCGAGCTGCCGCTCGTCCCACAGCGCGCGGTCCTGGTCGTCGAGCCGGACGAGCTCGCCGTCGCGTACGCGGGCGTGCCGGCGGGCGTCGTTCAGCAGCATCAGCGCCAGCAGCGCGAGCACCTCCGATTCGTCGGGCATCAGCGCGGCGAGCGCTCGCCCGAGCTGGATCGCCTCCCTCGCGAGGTCGACGCGCCCGCCACCCCAGCCTTCGTTGAAGACCAGGTAGACGACCGCGAGGACGGCGTCGAGGCGCTCGGGCAGATGGTGGTCGGGAGGCACCGCAAACGGGATCGCCGCGTCGCGGATCTTGTGCTTGGCCCGCGTCAGGCGCTTGCTCATCGTCTCGAACGGGACCAGGAACGCACGCGCGATCTCCTCGGTCGACAGACCACCGAGCGTGCGCAGCGTCAGCGCAACCTGGGCGTCGAGCGCGAGCGCGGGATGGCAGCAGGTGAAGATCAGCTCCAGGCGCTCGTCGGGAAAGGCGGTGGTCGTCTCGATCATGGGCTCCTCCTGTCTGTCTGTGAGCAGCTCCCGGCCCAACTGCTCGGTCTTGCGCGTGAGCGCCTGCTGTCGCCTGATGCGGTCGATCGCGCGGTTGCGAGCGGTCGCGACCAGCCATCCGGTCGGGTTCGCGGGCTCACCTTCGCGGGGCCAGCGTTCCGTCGCGATCGCGAACGCCTCCTGCGCGGCGTCTTCGGCGAGCTCGATGTCGCCAAGGTGCCCCACGAGCGTCGCCAGCACCCGGCCCCACTGCTCGCGGAAGACCTCGTCGAGGGCCACGTCGCTCAGGCGGTTTCGAGCACGGGCCGGACCTCGATCACGACGTTGGGGCGCTGCTCCTGTAGCTCCTCCGCGATCGCGAGCGCCCCGTCGAGGTCGGCGGCATCGACGATCACGAGGCCCCCGATGTACTCCTTGCTGTCGAGGAAGGGCCCGTCGGTCAGCAGCCGCTTGCCGTCCTGGCGCCGGACGGTCGTCGCCGAGGCGATGCTGTGCAGGCGCACCCAGTCGGCGACGCTCGGCTGCGCGAGCACCGCGGCGATCCCCGGGTCGAGCTCGCGTTCGGGCTCGGGGGCATCCTCGACCGCCGTACGTGAGCCGTAGAGCAAGAGCGCGTACTTCATCGGCACCTCCATGTCGCTGTGTCCGGGCGAGCCGCCCGGCTACGTGAGTAGTAGACGAACGGCGCGGCGCGCGACGGACAGCGATCCCTTCGTCGGCCGATGTCCGTCCGCGGGCTGCCCGTTCGTCACCCCGGCAGACCCGCCCACGACGGCGGCACGGCGACGGAGGTTCCATGACGGGCGAGCAGACGAAATCAGCGCGGGCGCCGATCCCCGCCGGCAGACCGAGCGGCCGCCGCGGGCTGGGCTGGGTGCTGGCGCTCACCTCGACGGCGTACTTCATGGTGGCGCTCGACGCGCTCGTGGTGGTGACGGCGCTGCCGCGGATGCAGCAGGACCTGCACGTGGGCTTCTCCTCGATGCAGTGGACCGTGAACTCCTACGGCATCGCATTCGCGGCGGGCATCATCACCGCGGCGGCGCTGGGCGACCGCTTCGGCCGGCGGCGCGTCTTCAACGTGGGGCTGGCGCTGTTCGCGGCCGCCTCGGCGGCCTGCGCACTGGCGCCGAGCGCGGGTGTGCTGATCGCGGCGCGCACCGTCCAGGGCCTCGGCGGGGCGATCGTGCTGCCGCTCAGCCTGACGATCCTCACGACGGCGTTTCCCGTGGAGCGTCGCGGTCTGATCGTGGGCGTCTACGGCGGGCTCGCGGGCCTGGCGGTGGCGATCGGCCCGCTCGTTGGCGGCGCGGTCACCCAGGGCATCGACTGGCATTGGATCTTCTGGATCAACGTCCCGATCGGCTTGGTCGCCGTAGCATTCTCGGCAAGGCTGCTACCCGAGAGCCACGGTGCGCCAAAGAGCCTGGACCTGGGCGGCGTGGCGCTCGTCACGGCGGGTGTGTTGGCGCTCGTGTGGGGACTCGTGCGCGCGAACGACGCGGGCTGGTCGAGCCCCGAGGTCTTGGGCTCTCTGCTCGGAGGGGCGTCGCTGCTGCCGGCGTTCGTCGCCTGGGAGAGTCGCGTCGACCAGCCGATGGTGCCGCTGCGGCTGTTCCGCAGCTCGGAGTTCACATTCGGCAACGCGACCTCGTTCCTGATGTCCGGCGCCACGTTCGCCGCGGCTTTCCTGGTCACCCAGGAGTTCCAGTTCGCGCGCGGCTACTCGCCGTTGTCGGCGGGCCTGCGCCTGCTGCCGTTCTTCGCGACGCCGATGCTGGTCTCGCCGATCGCGGGCGCGGTCTCCGACCGCGTCGGCCGCCGGCCGTTGATCGTTGCGGGGCTCGCGCTCCAGACGATCGGGTTCGCGTGGGTGGCGGCCCGGGGCTCGCTCGGCACCGGCTGGGTCGAGATCGCCCTCGCGCTGCTGGTCGCCGGCGTCGGCATTTCGATCGCACTGCCGACCGTGCCCACCGCGGTTCTGGGCTCCGTCCGCGAGCAGGAGATGGGCACGGCTTCGGGCATCAACTACATGGCGCAGCGGTTCGGCGCCGTGTTCGCGGTGGCGATCGCGACCGCGGCGTTTTCCGCCTACGGGCACCTGGGCTCGCCGAGCGCTGTCACCGCCGGCTTCGAGCCCGCGATGTGGGCGTGCGCCGGGTTCGCGCTACTGGCGACGCTCAGCGGTCTCGCGATCGGCTCCCGCCGAGCGGTGGGGGTCGCGTCCGCGAGCGACATCGCCCAGGCGACCGCCGAGGAGCCGCTCGCTGCCTGACACGCCCCTGTCGCAGCCTCACCTCACCCCGGCAGTTACCAATCACCCAAGCACGAAAGGAACGAGAACATGGCAGAGATCCTTCACCGCGTATCGATCGCGGCGGCGCCCGGCGAGGTCCACGACCTGATCGCGACGACGGAGGGAATCGAGCGATGGTGGACGGGCCGGAACGTCGACGGCGGCACCGCCGTCGGCGAGCGGCTGGCGCTCTATTTCAGCCGCGGAGACTCGCCGAGCGCGGTGATGGAGGTGGTGGGCGACACGCCCGAGGAGATCGCCTGGCGCTGCGTCGACGGCCCCGAGGACTGGCGCGAAACCCGCATCACGTTCACGCTGAAGCCGTCGCCCGACGGGAGCACGACGTTGCTGTTCGAGCACGCGGGCTGGCGGGAGGCGAACGAGTTCATGGCGGGCTGCAGCACGAACTGGGGCGCCTACCTCGCGAGCCTCAAATCGGGCGCCGAGGGCGACGGGTTCGCCGCTTACCCGGAGGGGGAGGTGAGCCGCTGGTGAGGCTCCTCAGCGGAGCGTCCCGTTCCCGAGTTGCCCTTCCTGGTTGCTGCCCCAGCATTCGACGCCCCCGCCGATGAGCAAGGCACACGCTTGGCCTCCGCCCGCGCTCACGGCTGTGGCTTCGTCCACGCCGAAGACTTCGACGGGAAGAGCGGATTCGGTGGTGGTCCCGTTTCCGAGCTGCCCGTACCGGTTGCCGCCCCAGCAGTCGACGCCACCAGTGCCGAGGACCGCGCAGGACTGCACTGTCCCGGTGGCGACGCCCGTCGCATCGGCGATTCCACTCACTTCGACGGGCACGTGGGAGTCGGCGTTACCCCCGTATCCGAGATCCCCGCCCGAGTTACCGCCCCAGCAGTCCAAGTGACCACTGAACAGCAGCGCGCATGTGTGCGCGTAGCCTGCGCTCACCTGCGTGGCTTCGGATATGCCGAGGACTTCGACGGGGGCGATGCGGTCGGTGGTCGTCCCGTCTCCCAGCTCGCCGTAAGTATTTGCGCCCCAGCAGTCGATGTGCCCGGTAACCAGCAAAGCGCAGGCGTGCGTGCCGCCCGCGCCAATCGAGATCTGGGCTGCGTTCGTTATACCCAGAACTTCTACCGGCGTGCTGGCGTTGACGCTGTGGCCGTTGCCGAGCTCTCCGGACTTTCCACGACCCCAGCAATCGACGTGCCCGCTCGTGAGCAGCGCGCACGCCGTTTCCAGGCCCGCTGCCACCTGGATGGCTTCGGTGAGCCCCTGCACTTCCACCGGTTCGTGCGGGCCGACTCCGGGTTCGCCGTTGCCCAGCTCCCCGGAGCCGTCGTATCCCGAGCACTCGACGTGCCCGCTCGCGAGGCTCGCGCAGCTGAAGAACGAGCCGCTCGCTACCTGCGTTGCGCCGGTCACCAGCGTTTCCACGGGGTGGTCGTATTCGTTGGCCGACTGGCCGTTGAAGAACTGGCCCTCTCGGTTGCTACCCCAGCAAGTGACGCTGCCTGCGGACAGCACGGCGCAGACGTGCTGCGAACCCACGCCGACTTGCTTTGCGTCGGAAATACCCACAACCGTCGTGGGGATGACCGAGTACGCGTGGTTGATTACGGTCACCTTCAGGGAAGCCTGTGCTTTGCCTCCCTGGCCCACCGCCACCAGCTTCAGCGTGAAAACCTTCGGCTTCTTCTCGAAACGCTCGTTCGGCATTTCGACGGCCTGACTGAAGCTTTCGCCTCCGCAGGAGGACGACACCGGTAGGCCGGGCACCGATTTGTTGGACGTCAAGGTGCACGTTTCCGCTCCCGAGACTGCCGCGGTCACGGTTGTGATGCCCGAGCTGGGCACCGACCCCGGGGTCGCCGTCAGCCCGGAGATCGCCGGCTTCGACGGTTTGGGCGGTTTCGTACCTTTCGCCGCGGCGCCGGGTGCGCCGGCAAAGAGTGAGATCGCCCCGAACGCCGCCGCCGCGAGCAGAGCCGTCGTCGTGCGCCCGAGCCTCGGGCCTCCCCAAACCCCCGCGATCATCCTCGCCCCCTCCCCTTGGGTCGTCCGTACCGACCAGCCGAACTGCGCTCGGGGTTGACTGTAACCGATCTTCTAGCACCGTGGGAAACGCGCACGGACGCACGACAAGATCGGCGCGGCGTCCCTCTGCCTGGATGGCGGCGTCCGGCGACGCATCCTCGTCGCCACGCATCCGCCGGCGGTGGAAGGTGCGGCTGGAGCCCCAGCTCAGGCGGCGCGGCCCGTCGCCGGTCTTCACCTTCGTGCCGGTGAGACTGCACGCGCACCACGGCCCGAACACCGTGGTCGTCTCTGTGACGCTCGTACACCGCGCCGGCCAGCGGAGCGTCAGGCGCACAGCGAATCCGCTGCGCTCGTCGCTGCGCGTTTGCTGAGGAGCTAACCGCTCGGCGCGGCCGTTACGGCAAGCGCGCCGTGACGCCGATTGCCCACCCACGTCGTCGCGGCTATCAGCGCGATGATGCCGATCCCGACCGCCGCGACGTCGCCTGCCACGAGCAGATAGCCGCCGCTGCGATGCGGGTTCACGAAGAGGTACGGGTACCAGTTCACGATCGCACCACGTGTGAGCGTGTAGACGATGTACAGCACCGGGAAGACCATCAACAGCAAGACGGTCCGCGCGGGTTCCAGGCGCAGTCGCGGTGGATCGAGCAGCCAGTCGAGCGTCACCGCCACCGGCATCAGGTAGTGCAGGATCGCGTTTACCCACGGGTACGTGGGAGCGCGCCCTGAGAGCAGCAACAGGTAGACGATTCCCGTCGTCAGGATGTAGACGACCGCTGCCCCCCTGAGCAGTTCGACCGCACGGGAACGTTCGTGCGCAGCGCGGAGCGCTCCGCGCACGAGCACCGCCGCCGCGAACAGGTTGCTCAAGACCGTGAAGTAGCTGAAGTAGTCGCCGTCGCTGACGCCGGGCCCTGCCGCGACGTCGTAGCCGATCGCCGTGAGGGCGGCCGCCGCCAAGAGCGCGCGACAGACGCGCAGGACCGGTTCGCTCGGCGCCCAGCGCTCGACGCTTGCGGCTTCAGACGAGGGAGGCGCCACAGCTCGCGATGCTAATCGACGACCACGCTTGCCACCGCGTGAATGCGCGGATCGCGAACCGCTCGGGGCGGCAGGTTCAGGTCGGCTTGCAATGCGGTTTTGGAGCATCTTTGGTCGTTTCGCGGTCTGGGATCACGAGCTGTCCCAAAGCCGCGAGGTGGCGCGCCACCAATGGTGCGATCTCGAGCAGGCGGTCTGCGCAGCGGACCCGCACCAAGCACACGCGCCAGGAGTAGTGAGGCCGTGCCGCGGCATCCAGGCGCGCTCCCTACCGCCCGATGATCACGTATCTTCGGTGGCGTGAAGCGTCTTATCCTGTCGCTGACGGCGTGCGTGGCCCTCTCGGCCCCGGTAGCCTCGGCTCGCGCCGAAGTCTCCTTCCAGACGACGACGCTCGAACCCGCGGGGAACATCGTCGAAGACGTCGCCGTGGGCGACGTCGACGGGGTGAACGGTCCTGACATCGTCACCGCCTATTTCGAAGGTGGGATCGGTGTCCAGCTGAACGATGGCCACGGACATTTCGGGGCGCCGCAGATGTATGCGACCGGCTGCGACACCAAGCAGGTCGAGCTAGCCGATGTCGGCGCGCCGGGCGGCTCGATTCTTCCCGACAGCCATCTCGACGCAGTGGTCGCCTGCAGCTACGGCGGCGGCGAAACGATCGAGCTCGGGCGGATGTTCGGCGACGGCAAAGGTGGTTTCTCCGCGCCCTCCCTGTTCGCCGAAAGCAACTACGGCTCCTTCAACGGGCTGTCCCTCACACACCAGGGCTTTGCCCTAGTCGAATTCCGCGGATCGTCCGGACCACCGGTGCCTGCCTGGACCCGGCTGGTCCAGACAGGCGGATTCCAATTTCATCGTCTCTTCTGCCTCAGCTACGACTGGAGCACGGCACAGTGTGCGAACGTCGGCGAACAACCCGAACCGTACCCGCCGCTGGTGGCCGGACGGGTGGCCGAAGCCGAGCTGTTCACCAACGGAGGCTCCGAAGGCCTCCTCGACTGGGGCCCGAACCCCAGCTGGCACGCGAGCACTCGCCAGTTTGGCCCTGAACCGGCCAGCGTGGACCCCGCCGATATCTGGCGTTCGATTGCGATCGGCGATCTACAGGGCGACGGGCCCGACATCCTCACCTCGGCTGGAACCAGTGGGGCCGTGCCGGAAGAACCGGCCAGCGGCCGGGTCAGCGTCCTCTTCGGCAACTACGCCGAAGGGGTCCCCCCGCAACAGCCGACGACCTTCCCCTCCGCTCTCGGCGTCGAGGGCATCGCGACCGGCGACTTCGATCTCGATGGACACACCGATGTGGTCGGGACCAGCTGGCATTGGAGCCCGGCGACGGGCGGTATCGGAACCGTCTTCTTCCAACAGGGTAACGGCGCGGGCAACCTGGGCGCCCCCCAGGAACTCCCTCTATACAGCGGCGAACGCTTCAATTACGACCCCATCCGAGTCGCCGACCTCGACGGCGACGGCACCCCTGATGTCGTCGCCATTGTCGGCGGCAAGGTCCAGGTTTTGTTGAACAAGGATGCCGCCGGCGCTCCTCCGAGCAACCCGAACGCTGCGACGAACATCGGCACGAGTTCGACCGGCACCGGGAGCGCTCCCGGAACACCCCTGGTCGTTAACCCTCTTATAGGTGTGACGAAAATACCGGGGCTCATCAAGGCACTGGCCGACGGTACGCTCAAGCTCGGGACCGCGACCAACCCGCCGACCCTCGGCGTCACCATTACGATCACCCTCTCGCCAGTCAGAAAAGCGAAAGGAAGTGCATTCGCGATGCCCGCCCAGAAAGCGAAGAAGCCGACGGTGATCGGTACGGTGCACCTCACCGTACCCGCGGGGAAAACAGTTCCGCTGAAAGTGAGACTCTCCTCGAAGGCCAGGGAGATGCTCAAGAAAGGTCCTCTCCACGCCAGATTGACCCTCCTCGCCACCTCCGTCGGCGGCGCCAAGCGATCGGAGACGAAGTCGTTGACGATCGAGGCGACGCCGAAGAGGGGCAAGAAGAAGTAGCAGCCTCGGGGACCGCCAAGCCTACAAGCGGCGTTCGGCCGCCTGTTCGGTCCTTGCGGCTTAGATCACGGATGCCGGCGCTTCACCGAGCAGCGCCTTCGTCCTGGGGCCTTGCCGAGTTGCGCCCACGCCACCTCGCGTCCGCTTTGCCTCGGCCTTCGTCGTCAACTCCCGACGCAGCTGGCACGCGCGAGAAGTTGACGCAATCGCAAAGCATTGGTGAGGACAGCTGTGCTGGTAGGGCTCAAAAGTCTCTGTCGCACCAACTCACTTCGCGTCAGGGGAAATCATCTGATTGGTCGATCTTCCTATCGCCCTGCGCAGTCGAAACAGATCAAGGAGCGAGTGCGGGCCGGGGAACCATCCCGCGAAGAGCTCCCATGTTTGATCGACGCCACCGACACCGACCATGAGAGCGCTGCGACGAATGACGCTACCCAGGATGGCTTCCGCGCCGACCGTCGCTGCCGCGCTCGTCGTGGTCTGGCTTCTCGGCTATGAGCTCAACATCCTCGTCGGTGCTTGGGGTGGTGACGGCAGCGTCCTGTTTGGGCCTGTCGCCTACGAGTCGATCATGTGGGCGGGAGCGGCGCTCTGCCTGATCCGCGGGGCGCGGCTCGCGCAGCAGCGATTGATCTGGGTTCTGGTCGGCCTCGGCTGCGTTCTGTGGGTCGGCGCAGACACCTACTACCAGCTCGTGGCCACGCGCATGCAACGGATCCCGATCCCGTCGCCGGCGGATATCGGCTATCTCGGCTTCTACCCGCTGATGTTCGCCGGCATCGTGCTGCTCTCTCGCGAGCGCTCTGGGCGTAGAAGCTCGAATCAGTGGCTCGACGGCCTCGCGGCATCGCTCGCGGCGGCGGCGGCCGTCGCCGCAGTCGGTCTCCACGCCGTGCTCAGCTCGCTCGGCGGCAGTGCGCCCGAAGTCGCGACGAACCTCGCCTATCCGGTGGCGGACCTGCTGCTGCTCGCCACGATCGCCGGCGGGCTCGCGATCGACGGCCCCCGCCGCGGAACGCCGCTTCTGCGGCTGGCACTGGGTATGGGGCTCTTCTGCGTTGGCGACATCCTCTATCTCATCCATTCGGCGGATGGCACCTACGCCGTGGGAGGATGGTTCGACGTCGTGTGGCCCGCCGGAACGTCGCTCATCGCCGCTGCGGCCTGCGCTGGCGGCGCATCGGCCCCGAGATCGTCCCAGTCTCCGCAAGAATCGACGCTGGGCCCGATCGCGCTGCCCATCGCCTTTGCCCTGCTCAGCGTCGGCCTGTTGGTCTACGGCGGCAGCGGCCACCTCAACGCCTTGGCCCGCGGCCTGGCAGCAGCCTCACTCGTGGCCGTACTCGTGAGGCTTGCCGCCACCTTTCGAGACTATGCGCTCGTGAGCGCCGCACGCGCACGCGACTCGGTCACCGATGCGCTGACCGGCCTACCGAACCGCCGTGCGCTGATGCGCGATCTGCAAGCGCTTGAGCGAGCCATCGAGTCCGGGGGGTCTGCAGAAGTCGTGATGCTCGATCTCGACGGCTTCAAGCACTACAACGACACCTTCGGTCATCACGCCGGCGACGCGCAGCTGATACGTCTTGGCGCGGCGCTCCTCGCGATCGCCGACCAAGCGGGACGGGTCTACCGGATTGGCGGGGATGAGTTTTGCCTGCTCGCCGATGATTCGTACAGACGACGAGGCCTGTGCGGCGCGCTGACGACGCTGACCGACAATCTGGCTGTTTCGGCCTCCTACGGACAGGCGCGCGTGCCCCAAGACGCGCCGGGGGCCGAATCGGCACTGAGGATGGCCGATCAGCGAATGCACGCTCAAAAGAGAGCCAGTCGCGATCTCGTCGCGCATCCGGTCGCGCAAGTCTTGAACGTGACGCACCGTATCCCCACCCTGTCGGCGTGGACTTGGGACCTGGACGCTGACGCTCTGTTCGTCCCCGAGGGACTGCGACGCATGATCGGCGTCGATGATCCGGTGGGGCTGTCGATGACATCAATGCTCGAAGCGATACCGAGCGAGGACAGGCCCGCCATGGACGGCGCGATAGAGGAGCTGCGATCCGGGCGCGCCGAGTCCGTCGAGGTGGAGTATCGACTGCGGGCGGCCGACGGAGCCGTTCACTGGCGACACAACTATTGCGATGCCGTGCGCGATCGAGCGGGACGGCTTACGCAAATTGTCGGTGTCGCGATCGATGTCACTGCGGCCAAGGAGACCGAACGCGAGTTGAAGCGGGCAAGCAAATATCTACGCACGGTGACCGACAGCATCGAGGAGGCGATGTTCACGCTCGATGTGCAGGGATGCGTTCGATACCTGAACCCATCCGCCGAACGTCTGCTCGGATGGAGCACCCGTGAGCTGTCCGGCAGGTTGATGCACGAAGTCACACATTTTCGGAAGACGGACGGTTCGCCGTTTCCCGTCGAGCAGTGCCCGATTCTCGCCGCTCGCGGAAGAGGAGAGGTGGTTCACGTGGATGACGACGTGTTTATTCGCTCGGACGGCAGCGAGCTGCCGGTCGAGTACACGGCCACGCCGTTCGCGACCGATGACGGTATCGAGGGGTGCGTCGTCGTCTTTGCAGATATCACCGAGCGCAAGCTCGAGGAACGACGCGTCGCGGCAGATCTCGACAAGCTCATGTGGGCTCGACGGATCCGAGACGCGCTGGCCGGCGATCATTTCGTCCTCTACGCGCAGCCGATCATCGACCTCAAGAGCAGCAAGATCGTCCAGCGCGAGCTGCTGATTCGCATGCGAGATCCCGGGAGCGAGCGGGTGATAGAGCCGGCAGCCTTCCTGCCCGTGGCGGAGGAGCTAGGTCTGATTCGTGAGATCGACCGCTGGGTCGTCGGTCGGGCGGTCGAGATCGCGGCGACAGGCGCTTCCGTTGAGCTAAACGTGTCGGCTCGTTCGATCTGCGATGTTGATCTGGTCGCGCACATCGAGCGAGCGCTCCAGCGCAGCGGCGCCGACCCCAAGACGCTCGTGTTCGAGATCACCGAGACCGCGGTTGTCAGCGATCGGATCGCTGCCGAAGTGTTCGTAGGGAGATTGCGTCAACTGGGATGCCGTGTGGCGCTCGACGACTTCGGCACCGGCTTCGGAAGCTTTACCTACCTCAAGCAGCTCGCGGTCGACTACCTGAAGATCGATCGCGAGTTCGTCCGTGACCTCGGGCGCAACCCGGCCAGTCGCAGAGTCGTTGAAGCCGTCGTCAATCTCGCGGACGGCTTCGGACTGCAGACGGTTGCCGAGGGCGTTGAGGACGAGCACACGCTCGAGCTGTTGCGAGAGCTGAGGGTCGATTACGGGCAGGGATTTCTAATCGGGCGCCCTGCCCCGCTGGTGAGTACGGGGGGGCACGCAGATGGCCCGAGAGCCGCCGGCACGAGGCGTAGCGTCCGCTCGGGTGCCGCCCGCCAGTCCGTCGCTTGAGACGGACGCTTGCGATTCGCGCTGAAAGCTCTAACGGATCAGCCCGTGGCGCATGGCGCAGGCCACTGCGGCCGCCTTGTCGCTCGTGCCCAGCTTTGCGTAGGCATTGCGATGGTGGGTCTTGATGGTTGCGATGCTCAGCGCGAGGTGCTGTGCGGACTCCTCAAGCGTCATCCCAAGCGACGCCAGCTGGAGCACCTCCTGCTCGCGCTCGGTCAGCGACGGCAGTTCGCTCTGATCGGTGGCGCCGTCGGATGTCGACAGATCGCGGGCGTTGATCGACATCCGCGCGGCGGCCCTGCGGGCCTTGGCCGCCGCGCGCCGCTCGACGTCCTCAGCTGCCAGCCGATCCGCCAAGCGATGGGCGTCCGCCCGACTTTCAGCGTCGGCGGCTGACTGCTCCAGGCGAGCCGCCGTTCGTTCGTAGCCTTCTCGGGCCATAACGTAGGGCGGCGTGGGCGTCGCGACCGCCAAGACGGAGTCATAGGAGCCGCCCTCGGAGCGAACGGGCACGGCATCGACCGAGAAGGAGTGGCCATAGCTGGTGAAGCGAAAGCGCCCTCGCTCGCCTTCTAGCGCCTTCGAGTACGTCTCTACGGCGATATTGCGGATCGAATCCGGCATCTCCGAGATGTCGGGCAGCTGGCGACCCACGAACAGCTCGTCCTCAAACCACGGCAGGCGCAGCACGGACTCACCCTCCGCGTCCTGGACGACTAGGTCTCTGCTCATGAAGAACGCCGTAGGATCGCGCGGGCGTCGCAAGCGAGGCGCCCGCGCAACGCGCCCGGCGAGGAACCCGAGTGCAAGTGCCTCGCGCACCGAGTCCTCGGCGTGGCCGCCTGCGATCAATCCTCTCAGCTCCTCGGAAAGCACGTCAATACCCCCCGCCTCGTCGAGCCTGACCCCGTAGGCGCGGATCGCGTCATCAGCGCTTCCGTGCTCATGCGCGAACGCGAAGGCCGACAGAAGTGCCGCGGCGGTTTTCTTGGCTTGGTTCATCGACAGAGCAACTTTCCGAAACTTGAACTTCTCCCATGATGGCAAGCTCGCGCCCCCGACCCGGCGGGTTTGAGGCTTATCAACCGTTCGGTCGATACTGCGGGGCTGCCTGACCGCACCGGCGATCGCGCTGAAGCTCGGGTCGTCACCGATTCCCGGCCGCATAGACACAGGCCGAGCAGGAATTCCTCGATGAGCGTCGACATCGAGCTTCACGACCTTCATCCGCACGTTCTCCCGGCATGGCGCGCGGCTCCTGCTTGATCGACGGAGGCGCCGCTTCGCTTCGCGGTTAGTGTGCCTATGCGTTTCGCCCGCCGCTGCGGTCGCTCTGCCGCCCCGATCCCCGCAAATCCCCGAGGCCCCCGAACACCGCCGAAAGCCCTTGGCGTTTCGCGGCTTTTCGCCCAGTTCGCGGATCTTCGGGGTTCTTGAACCGGCGACTCTTATCGGGGCGCCCGGATTTGAACCGGGGACCTCACCGACCCGAACGGTGCGCGCTACCAGGCTGCGCCACGCCCCGATGCCGGCCCAGTATCACATACCTGGGCGGGCGCCCGGAGCCTTCCGGCGCCTCAGCGCGTCCCGCGCACCGTCGCGCCGGCCAGCCGCCCGCGCCCGGCGGCGCCCGTCCCGTAGACGAGCACCGTCAACCGCACGCGGGCCCCGTGCTGCGACAGCAGCCGCTTCGCCGCTCGCGTCAGCGCGAAGCTCACGACACCTTCCACCGGCTTCCCCGCCCGGCACGCCACCGTCCGCTTGCGCCCCGTGACCGCCACGCGGCGCCGCCCCGCCCGCACAAGCGCGTTGACCCGGACCAGCACCGTCGCCGTCGCGCTACAGCGCAGCACGTAGCGCTGCCGGCGCGCCCGCGCCAGCGACGCCCGGTGCTTCCCCGCAGCGATCCGAACCGTCACGCGCCCCGCCGCCACCCCGACCGGGGTGCCGGAGGGCGTCTTGCCCGCACCGGCCTCCGCCGGCTTCGAGCCGCTTCCGCCCGAACCCGTCCCCGCCGAGTCGCCAATTTCGCTCGAAGCCCCGCCCACCGGGCTGCACGACGCAGCCCCCACGCCCGACCGCGTTCCCGCGGGGCACGGCGTCGGTTCGAACGCGCCGCGCGCCGCGTAGGTGTTTTCCGGCGTCGGCGTACAGCCTGAGGAACCCGTCACCGGGGCAAAGCTGCCCGCTTCGCATTCCAGCTCCGCGCTCGCGCCTTTTGCCGGCACGTAGTGGCCCGGGTCCGCCGGCAGGCAGAACGCCATCCCCTTTTCCGGCGTATAGCTCCCCGCAACGCATTCCGCCGCCAGCGTCGCTCCCGATTCCGGGACGTGGAAGCCCTTCGGCGCTTCCGCGCACGGCGCTTCGCCCGTCACCGAGTACGTCCCCGGCGTGCACGGCGGCCCGTTCGTGATCCGCATCGCCATCGGCGTCGTCGATGCCGCCGCGTTCCCCAACGCGTCCTGATAGCGCAGCGACAGTTCGTATTCGTCCGCCGGCAGTTCCAGCGGCCCCGCCGCGATGCCCGGCTTCGAGAGCGGGTTCGACGGCGCGACTTCCACCGTGTGTTCGCCCGCTTCCGTGTTCGTCAGCGTCAGTTCCTTCGTGCCCCCGCCGTCAACGCTCGTGAACACCAGCCTCACCGAGTTCGCCAGCGCCGCTTCCGGAAGCGAGTACGTAGCCGCGAAGGGTTCGAAGAACGCCTGGCCCGCCAGCGGCGCCGTTAGCAGCGGCGACCCTGTCACCGTTTTGATCGTCACTTTTTCCACGCTCGCCGACGCCGCCGGTTCTTTCGCGAGGTTCTGATAGCTCAGCGAAACTTTGTATTTGCCGTCCGCCAGCGACAGTTCATGCAGATCCAGCGGGAAGCTGTGCGTTCCCGCCGTCCGCTCCGCTTCCGTCAGCATCAGCAGCGACGGCGAGCCGCCCGCTTCCGGTACGAACGCCAGCATCGCCCCGGGTCCCGCCGCTTCCGGCAGCACGTATTCCACCGCCAGCGGAGAGCCGTACGTGTGCGCCGCTTCCGGCGAGAGCAGTTCCGGCGGCGCCGTCACCGCCAGTGCCGGGGACGCACACAGCGTCAGGCAAACCGCCATCGCGGCAAGCGCCGCGCCCGCCGGCCGCGCCCGCGGCCCCTTCGGAGTCCCCCACTTCATCTTCAACCCTTCGGCAGCGCCGGCCGAGACCTGAAGCGCTGACACGCCACCCTCCAGTTATCGTCGCCCCATGCCCGCCGTCGCCACCGCCCAGATCCTCGCCGCCGCCGACGCCCTGCTCGAAGCCGGCGCCTTCCAGGACTACGGCCCCAACGGCCTGCAGGTCCCCGGCCCATCCGAAGTCGAGCGCATCTACACCGGTGTCTCCGCCAACGCCCAGCTCTTCCAGCTCGCCGCCGCCCGCGGCCCCGGGCTACTGCTCGTCCATCACGGCCTCTTCTGGGGCTCCGGCTTCACCACCGTCGACCCCGCCCTCAAGCACCGCCTCAAACTGCTGTTCGACGCCGACCTCGCCCTCGCCGCCTACCACCTCCCCCTCGACGCCCACCCCCAACTCGGCAACAACGCCCTGCTCGCCAAGGCCCTCGGCGCCCGCGACGAGATCGAGCCCTTCGCCTCCCACCGCGGCCGTGCCATCGGTTTTATCGCCACGCTCCCCGGCCGCGGCCTGCCACTGGCGCAGCTCACCCAGCGGATCGCCGAGCTCACCGGCCAGGCCCCCCTCGTCCAGGGCGCCGGGCCCCACGACATCACGCGGCTCGGGATCGTCAGCGGCGGGGGCGCCGACTACGCAGCCGAGGCCGCCGCCGCCGGCGCCCAGGCGCTGCTCACCGGCGAAACCTCCGAGCGCGTCATGGCCATCGCCCAAGAGCTACAAGTACACGTCATCGCCGCCGGGCACTACGCCACCGAGACGCTCGGCATCAAGGCGCTCGGCGAGCACCTCGCCGACAGGTTCGGCATCCAGCACGCTTTTCTCGACGTGCCCAATCCCGTCTAGCCCGCCTCCGATCCGCCCCGCCCCACGGCTCCTCGCGCCGGGCGACCACGATCGTCATCGCCGTGCCCTGCACGGCGATGACCAATCCAAGTCGTAAACACCCTGTCCACCTCGCAAACTCCGCATTAGCGCTCTAACATGAGCTTGGTCGGCCGGCCAGCCCGCCGACGGGGAAGCTTCACAGTCCGACAGAGGAGAGAGTTCTGATGGAGGCCACCGCGACGGCGTCGACACGCGTGTCCGCAACCGGGTCGCACTCGATTGCCGACCTGATCCCCTGCGCCGCCGCGGCGCACGGCCAGAACACCGCCATCCGCTACAAGCGCGACGACGCCTGGCACGACGTCAGCTACGCGCAACTCGCCGAGATCGTGCAGGAGATCGGGCTCGGGCTCATCGATCTCGGGATCGAGGCCGGCGACCGGATCTGCATCATCGGCAACACCCGCCCCGAGTGGTCCTACGCCGACATGGGCGCCACCTCCACCGGCGCCACCGTCGTCCCCATCTACCAGACCAACTCCCCTGAGGAGTGTCTCTGGGTCATCTCCGACTCCGACGCCTGCGCCATCGTCTGCGAGAACGAAGAGCAGCTCCAGAAGATCGCCGCCATCCGCGACCAGGTCCCAAACCTGCGCACCGTCATCGTCATCGACCCGCCCGCTTCAGGCTCGATCGCCGGCGGCCCCTCCGACGCCGTCCGCGCGCTGCAGGCCATCTCGCTCGAGGAGGTCCGCCAGCGCGGCCGCTCCCGCGACCCGCAGGAGCTCGAAGCCCGCCGCCAGGCCGTCCGCCCGGAGGACCCCTTCACCTTCATCTACACCTCCGGCACCACCGGCCCCCCCAAGGGCTGCGTGCTCACCCACGGCAACTACCGCGCCATCATCGACATGGTCAGCGAGGCCGGCGAGATCCAGGGCGACGAGGTCATCTACCTCTACCTCCCCCTCGCGCACTCCTTCGCGCTCTTGATCCAGCTCGCGGTCTTCGACCTCGGCGGCACGCTCGCCTACTTCGGCGGCGACACCAAGCAGATCATCGGCGAGCTGCAGGAGGTCAAACCCACCTACCTGCCCTCCGTCCCCCGCGTCTTCGAGAAGATCTACACGCTCGCCCAGGCCGCCATCCAGGCGCAGCCGCCGGAGGAGCAGGAGAAGGCCAAGGCCGCCATCGCCCTCGGCGTCAAGGTTCGCAACATGATCAACGAGGGCGTCGACGTCCCCGACGAGCTGCGGGGGCCCTTCGAAGAAGCCGACCAGCAGCTTTACAAGAACGTCCGCGCCATCTTCGGCGGCAAGGTGCGCCACGCCACCAGCGGCGCCGCCCCCATCGCCAAAGAGATCCTCGAATTTTTCTGGGCCTGCGGCGTTCCGGTGCTGGAGGGCTACGGCATGACCGAGACCGCCACCGCCGCCACCACCTCCACCGTCGCCAACCACAAGTTCGGCACCGTCGGCCGGCCGCTGCCCGGCGTCGAGCTGAAGATCGCCCCGGACGGCGAGATCCTCGTCAAAGGCCCCAACATCTTCAGCGGCTACCACAACAACGCCGACGCCAGCTTCGGCGCCGTCGAGAACGGCTGGCTGCACACCGGCGACCTCGGCTCCATCGACGAGGACGGCTACCTCTCGATCACCGGCCGCAAGAAGGACATCATCATCACCGCCGGGGGCAAGAACCTCACCCCCGCCAACATCGAGAACGACCTCAAGCAGTGCCGCTGGATTTCCCAGGCCGTCATGCACGGCGACAAACGGCCCTATCCCGTCGTGCTGATCACGCTCGACGAGGAAGAGATGCCCCAGCTCGCCGCGCAGGTCGGGCTGCCCGAGGGCTGCGACGTCGCCACCGCCGCCGGCGCCGCCGAGGTCCGCGAGCTGATCCAGGCCGAGATCGACCGCGCCAACCAGAAATACGCCCAGGTCGAGCAGGTGAAGAAGTTCGCCATCCTCGACCACGACCTCTCGCAGGCCACCGGCGAGCTGACCCCCACGCTGAAGGTCAAGCGCAACGTCGTCAACGAGAAATACGCCGAGCTCTTCGACGAGCTCTACGCCGGCTAGGGCGCCCGGCGGCACGATGTCAGGGCAAGCGCACGGAAGCGCCGTCGTCACCTGCGAGACTAGAGGCTGATGCGCACCGACCCAACAGACACCGGGGGCCTGTTCGTCGGGCGCCGGCCCGGCACCGCCCCCGTCCGCTTCCGCGCCCTGCCCAAGCGCGGCAGCGACGTGCGCCAGCGCGTCGACGGCTCCTTCGCCAACACCATCCTCGCCGGGATGGTCGTCCTCAGCCTGCTCTGCTGGGGGCCCATCCCCATCGCCTGCCTGTGGGTCGGTTCCGAGGTCGACTACCTCAGCGGCAGCGTCAGCTTCGGCATCCTCGCCGCCTTCGTCGCCCTGTTCGCGCTGCTGTTCGGCGCCCTCTCGCTGCTGCGGAGGATGGACCACGCCTGGATCCTCGTGCGCCGCGCCGCCGGCCACGACCAGCGCGGCGGCGCGCTCGGGCGCGTGTTCGGGATCTGCGCCGTCGTCTGTGCCCTGGTCTTCGCCTTCTGGTTCTTGATCATCCACGGGCCCGGCTCAAGCACCGTCTCCGGGCCCGGCACCGTCTGAGCCGCGCGAGGCTCGCGCATGGGTCTGCTCGACTACTACCGGCAGTTCGAAGGGATGTCCGAGGAGGAGGTCAACCAGGGCCTGCGCGAGGAAGCCGCCGAGCGCCGCCGCAAAGCCCTCACCCGCGTCGAGACGCTCGACCTCTCCCAGACCACCTGGCCCGAGCTGCCCAACCCGCGGATCGTCAACGCCATCACCTTCGTCGCCCGCCGCGGCCTGCACCGCTACCCGCACGTGCGCGGCACCGAGCTGCGCGACACCCTCGCCGAGAGCCTCGGCGTCGACAACGCCCGCCTGATCCTCGGCAACGGCGCCGCCGAGCTGCTCAGCTCCGCCACGCGGGCGCTGATCGAGCCCGGCCAGCGGCTCCTGACCAAATGGCCCGCCTACCCGCTGTACCCCATCATGGCGCGGCGCGCGCACGGCCAGGCCGTGCCCGTCGCCGGCGGCGTCGACGAGCTGATCGGCGAGGCGCAGGACCCCACCGCGCGGGTGATCGCCCTCGCCAACCCCAACGACCCCACCGGCGAGCTGATTCCCACCGCCGAACTCGACCGGCTGCTACGCGGGGTGCCCGAGGGCGTCGCCGTGCTGCTCGACGAGTCGCTCGTCGAGTTCGTCGATGCCCAGCCCGTCGGCGACTCGCTGCAGCTGCTCGAGCAGCACTCCAACCTGCTCGTCTTCCGCAGCTTCTCCAAGGCCTGGGGGCTCGCCGGCCTGCGCGTCGGCTACGCCATCGGCAGCCCGCGCTCGCACCAGCTGCTCGCCGAGCTCGAGCCCGACCTTGGCGTCTCAGAGGTTTCCCAGGCCGGCGCCCTCGAGGCGCTGCGCACCTGCCGCGAGCTGCTCGACCGCCACGTGCAGACCATCCGCCAGGAGCGGCCGCGGTTGACCGCCGCCCTGCGCGAGCGCCGCTTCGACGTCACCGACAGCCAGGCCAACTTCCTCTGGGCCGCCCACCCCGAAATCGCCGGCGGCCAGCTCGCCGCCCGCCTCGAGCAGTCCGGCATCCTGATCGCCGAAGGCGACGCGCTTGGCGAGCCGCAGCACGTGCGGATCGCCATCCGGGGCGAGGCCGCCACCAAGCGGCTCCTCGCCGCGCTCGACAAAACTCTCTAGCGCTAGCCGGCGGAGCCGGACTGCCTGAGCAGCGTGCTGGTCGTCCCTTCGAGGATCTTGCGCCAGGCGCTGACCTGCTCGGCCTCGTCGTCGAAGTGCTCCACCACCCGGCGCAGGCGTTTGCCGGAGATGTCGATCCCGTGATCGGTGGCGATCTCCTCGTAGTGGTCATATTCGCCCGCGAGGTGCTTCGTCACCGACTCGAAGCCGTGGCGCGCGATCTCCACGCGTGAGGTGAAGTTCATCATCGAGGTCTGGAACATCAGCTCGTCGGTGGGTTCGGGCTCGATCAGCACGATGTCCACCCCCGGGTAGCGCTTCTCCCAGTTCTTCGCCAGTTCGTGCAGGCGCTGGTGGGCCACCAGCTTGAAGGCCTGGTAGCCGATCTGCGGGAAGCCCATGTCCGAGACGCGCCGCGGGCGGCTGCCGCGCAGCGTGCGCACGCTCTCCGCGAAGTCGTTCACGAACGGCACGATCGGGTTGATCACGATCACCAGCTTCGCCCCCGCCTCGACCGCGATGTCGAGGTTCGTCGTGGAGACCATCCCCCCGTCGATCAGCTCGCGGTCGCCGATCTCCACCGGCGCGTAGACCATCGGCAGCGCCCCCGAGGCGCGGACCGCCTTCGAGATCGGGACGTCGTCCGTGCCCTCGACGCCGAACACCACGCGCTCGCATGTGTCGAGGTCCGTCGCCGTGAGGTAGAGCTCGCAGGCCAGCTCGCGGAAGTCGTCGGTGCGGCCCGGCTCGCTCAGGACCTCGTGCATGTAGCGCTCGATCCCGCTGCCGGTGTAGGCGCCCGAGGGCAGCCCCTCCGCCAGGCCCAGCAACACGTCCAGCAGCGACACCGCCCCGCGCTGGCTGACCACCTGGCGCGCCAGCGACAGCGCCCGGAACGGCAGCACCGCGCCCTTGCGCGCGAACTCCAGCAGGTTCGGGCGCAGCAGGTCGCCAAGGTCCACGTCTTTGAAGGGCGGTTTGCCCTGGCGCGTCACGACCCGCATCATCTCCTCCGGCGTGACGCCGTTCGCGCACAGCGCCGCGATGAACGCCCCCGCCGAGGTGCCGACGTACACGTCGAACTGGTTCACGCTGCTGTTCACCGCCAGCAGGTCCAGCGCGCGCAGCGCGCCGATCTCGTAGACCCCGCCCGTGAAGCCGCCGCCGCCCAGGACCAGCGCCGTCTTGTGGCGACGGGGACGTGTGCGACGATCGATCGAGCCCTGGCGACCTACGCCTCGGGCCGCGGCCGCGCGCTTCTGCGCCCGCCGCTGCTTGGCCGCAACCTTGGCCTCATCCGTTGGTTCCAGCTTGACGACCTTGCCCATCCTTACTCAATTCTAAGGCACGCATGAGCCGTAAGGCCGATATTTCGCTACTTGGGACGTTCTGGCGCACATGGGCCAACCCCTGGCGCCGAGATGGAGCGAACCAGCCCGAGTTGCCCGCGCCCCTGCCAGCGCCCCTGCGTGCGGCCCCCCGCTCGCTGCTGGGCGCCCTGCTCGCGGGTCTCGCGCTCGCCGCCTGTCCCTCCCTCGCCTCCGCCCAAGGCACGCTCGCGGGCCTGCAATCCGACCTCGCCCACCAGACCGCGCTCGCGGGCTCACGCTCCAGCGCCTACGTCTACGACATCACCTCCAAGCAGGTCCTCTACGCGGCGAAGCCCACCACGCTGCGCCCGCCGGCCTCGGTCGAGAAGCTCTACACCGCCACCGCGGCGCTCCAGCGCCTGGGGCCCACGGCGCGCCTGACGACCACCGTCTACGGCACCGGCCAGCTCGGCCCCGAAGGCGTCTGGGAAGGCGACATCTACCTGAAGGGCGGCGGCGATCCGACCTTCGGCGACAGCGCCTTCGTCAAGCGCCACTACGGCGGCCTCGGCGCGAGCATCTCGACGCTGGTCTCCCAGCTCGTGCGCACCGACGGCATCCACGCGATCCGCGGCTCCGTCTACGGCGATGAGTCCTACTTCGACTCGCGCCGCGGCGAGCCCTCCAGCTCCTACCGCCCCGACCCCTTCCTCGAAGGGACGCTCAGCGGCCTGGCGTTCGACCGCGGCGCCAGCGGCTCCGAAAAGGGCGCCCATGCCCCCGCGGGCTACGCGGCGCGCAAGCTGTGGGCCACGCTGAAGAACGCCGGCGTCAGCATCCGCGGCTCGAGCGGGACCGCCACGACGCCCGCCGAAGCCACGAAGCTCGCGGCCGTCAACTCGCCCACGGTGGCCCAGCTCCTGACGCTGATGCTGCCCCCCTCCGACAACTTCTTCGCCGAGACGCTCGTGAAGGACCTCGGCGTCGCCTTCGGCGGCGCCGGCACCACTTCCGCGGGAGCGACCGTCGTCGCGCAGACGATCGCCTCGCTGCTGGGGATCCACCCGCGCGTCGTCGACGGCTCCGGCCTCTCCGAAGCCGATCGCACCTCGGTCTACGAAGTCACCGACATGCTCGTCGAGCTGCAGCCCACCCCCGTCGGGGCGATCCTGCGCGGGAGCATGGCCGTCGCCGGGCGCACGGGCACGCTCGAAAAACGGATGCGCGGCACCGGCGCCGCGGGCCGTTGCCAGGGCAAGACCGGCACGCTCACCGGCTACTCGAACCTCGTCGGCTACTGCCAGGCCGCGAACGGCCACCTGCTGGCGTTCGCGTTCTTCGACGACGGGATCTCCACCACGTACGCGCACACGATCCAGGACCACATGACGATCACGCTGGCGAGCTACTGATTTATGCTCCCGGCGTGAGCGCGGACGATCGGCCGTGGGACCAGCGTCTGCTCGACCGGATCTCCCGCGACTCCGCGAAGGCTCGCTCCGCGGCTTGGACTCCGCTTCAGCTTGTCGTATACGGCGTCATCTGGGCCGCGCTCGCCCTGATCAGCGGCGACGCCGCTTGGTACGTACTCACGGGCCTCTCTCTGATCACGGCCGCCGGCCGTTGGCTGTATACGCGGGGTCGCTAAGGCACCCATTGCGACGATAGCGACCCCCGCTAGTCCTCGCTTTTATCGCTCGCCGCCATGGTGCGAGCACGCCCCCGAGATCCCTCCCGCGTGGCTAAATGACCCGTCCGCACATTCCACAACCGTGCCAGGCTCGGTTTCATATTCACCAACACATTCATGCGTAGAGCAGAACGATCGGTCATCGGAGTGTTCGTTCGGTTCTTCTACTTCCGGTTCTTCTACCTCAGATTCCTGTTCTTCCGAGCCTGCAAGCGATGCTTCTGCGCGCCGCGCGGCCGGTACGCCGGGGTCTCCAACGTCTCGAGACCTCGCATAGGCATCAGCCTGATCGACCGTATAGGCATCGATCGCATGGGTATCGAACGAGACGTAGATGTCATCTGAGAGTGGAGAGCTCACGCAGCCAACCAGTTCGCGTTCCCGACTGCAGAAAAGTTCGTAGTCCCGCTGAGTGGCTGGGCTGTGAACCATGATTGCTTCGGTGGGTCCCTGCGAGGACTCGTAGTACTCGTAGAAGGCGTTTTCGGCCAACCCACACGACGTCGCTGCGTTAGCGACGATGTTCGTATCACAGTTACGTTGAGACGACTCATTGGGGTCGGAGGGAGTCGCCGTAACCGCACGGCAGGCTTGACCCATCGCCGCTTCATCGCAGGCCACTTGCGTATCCGGATCGGCCTGCTGCGCCGGGTTGTTCAGCGAATGAACGCGGGGCAACCTGTGAGCATCCGCTTTCCCAGGACCCGTACGCGTATTTACCCTCACGGACGGCAAACGTTCGGTAACCGTCCTGGTACTGGCACAACCCGAGAGCAAAAGGAGCACGGCAGACCCCATCAGGCTCCCGGTGAGCAGCCCCCGCGCGCGCACGCGCTGGAGTCTACTGGTCAGAATCCGCAGGCTACCGATCAGTACTGCTCGGCACCCGAGACGGATGCGTCGACAGCTCGCATTCTCGACCGAGCGATCCAGTCATCGAGCTGACCAGTACAAACGTCCAGGGCCACGAGCGCGTGGTCATAAAGATCGTAGAATTCGGGTAGTCGGGACAGGACAACCTCATCGGTCCGACGTCGAACCGCTTCGAACTAGGGGGAAGCGCATGAGACGAGCTTGCGTAGCGCTGTGCCTGCTGGCATCGACCACGGGAACGGGAATCGCGGCGAGCGGCGCCGCGGCCGAAGCGCCTGAATTCGGCCGCTGCCTGAAGCAGGTGGCGGTGGAAAAAACGTTCCACGGGGAATACCGTGACCCGAGGTGCACCGAAACGGTCTCGCCCGAAGAAGAAGCGAAAAGGGGAAGGTGGGAATGGGTGCCGGGACCGGGGCCGAGCCCGGGGATCACGATCGCGTTCGGGCCGGTCACGTTGTCGACCGTCACCGGGCTGACGGTGACGTGCACGGAAGGGACCGGCGCGGGTGAACTGCTCGCCGGCACGAGCAAAGAAGCTTCGCTGACCGCGACGTTCGTGGGTTGCAGCGGACTCGGGCTGCCCTGTTCGACGCCCGGCGAGGCGAGCGGCGAAGTCTCGACGAACGCGCTCGTGGCCGAAGCGGGGTGGCTGGAACAGGCCGCGCGCAAGACCGCGCTGGAGCTGCGGCCCGCGGGTGGCGACGGGGTCTTCGCCCGGTTCAGATGCCTCGTGATCGAAGCAGAAGCGAGAGGCGCGGTGCTCACCCAGATCGACAACGACAAGATCACCAGCACGGAAACGCTCAGGCTGAAAATGAGCAAAGGCGTGCAGAACCCGAACGTCTGGCACTTGGGCGAAATCGGGGAAACGAGCGTCTCCCTGGAAGCCCTGTTCGGGCTGGTGGGGATTCAGGCGGGGCTGAGGACGATCGCGACGCTCGGCGCGGAAGAACCCTTCGAGCTGAACGCCGTCGCCTAGCCCAGCAGCTCGCGCAGCCCGGCTTCGTCCAGCACCGGCACCTGAAGCCGTTCGGCCTTCGCGAGCTTGGACCCGGCGCTCTCGCCCGCGACGAGGTAGTCGGTCTTCTTCGAGACCGAGCCGGTGACGCGCCCGCCGGCGGCCATGATCCGTTCGGTGGCCTGCTCGCGCGACCACTCCGGCAGCGTGCCGGTGAGCACGAGCGTCTTGCCGTTCAGCGGCCCCTCCGAGGGGGCGGGGCCCTGCTCGGCGAACTGCAGGCCGAGCCCGCGCAGGTCGGCGATCAGCGCCCGCATCCGCTCGTCGGCGAGCTGCTCCGAGATCAGCGCCGCCATCTTCTCGCCGACGCCGGGGGTCTCGGCGATCTGCTCGGGCGTCGCGGCCAGCAGCGCGTCGATGTCGCGGAAGCGCTGCGCGAGGTTGCGGCCCGTGACCTCGCCCACCTCCTCGATCCCCAGCGCGAACAGCACCCGCGCGAAGGGCCGCTCCTTCGAGCGCTCGAGCGCCGCGAGCAGGTTCTGCGCCGAGAGCTCGCCGAAGCCCTCAAGCTCGACGAGCTGCTGCTCGGTCAGCCGGTAGAAGTCGCCCGCGGTCTTCACGAGCCCGCGCTCCATCAGCATGTCGACCTGCTTCTCGCCAAGGCCGTCGATGTCCATCGCCCCGCGCGAGACGAAGTGCTTCAGCAGCTGCCAGACGCGGCCCGGGCAGACGGGATTGGGGCACTTCGTGAAAACGACGCCCTCCTCCTTGACGGTGGGCGTCCCGCAGAAGGGGCACTTCTTCGGGGGCTTCGGGCGCCGCGGGCGACCCTTCCGCTCGACGACGTGCGGCGCGGGCGAGACCACCTGCGGGATCACGTCGCCCGCGCGCAGGACGATCACGTCCTCGCCGGGGCGGATGTCCTTACGGGCGAGGTCCTCCTCGTTGTGCAGCGTCGCCATCCCGATCCGCACGCCTCCGACGGCGACGGGCGACAGCACGGCGTAGGGGCGCATGTCGCCGAACTTGCCGACGTTCCACATCACCTTCTCCAGGCGCGTCACCGCCGTGGTGGGGGGAAACTTCCAGGCGATCGCCCAGCGCGGGTCGCGCCCCACCGAGCCCAGCCGGCGCTGCAACGCGAGGTCGTCGACCTTCACGACGACGCCGTCGATCTCGAAGTCGAGCTCGCCGCGCCGCGTCTCCCAGGCCAGGCACTGCGCCACAACCTGCTCCTCGCTGCCAAGCAGCTTGATGTCGGCGTTCACGGGGAAGTCGTGCGCCCGCAGCCAGTCCAGGGCATCTGAGTGGCGCGTGAAGGAAAGGCCATCGGCGACGCCGACCTGGTAGGCCCAGAAGGACAACGGGCGCTTCGCCGCGTCGGCGGGGTCGAGCTGGCGGATCGTGCCGGCGGCGGAGTTCCGCGGGTTCATGAACGTCGACTCCCCCGCTTCGGCGCGGCGCTCGTTCAGCGCGGTGAAGTCCGCCAGCGACATGTAGACCTCGCCGCGCACCTCAACCAGCGGCGGCGCGTCCTGGAGCTTCAGCGGGATCGTGCCGATCGTGCGCAGGTTGTGCGTGACGTCCTCGCCGATCTCGCCGTTGCCCCGCGTCGCCCCGCGCTCCAGCACGCCGTCGCGATAGACGAGGCTCATCGCGAGGCCGTCGATCTTCGGCTCGACCACGTACTCGAAGCTCGGGTCGGAGATCCCCTCGCGCGCCAGGTGGTTGCGCATCCGCTCGATCCACGCCCGCAGCTCCTCCTCCGAGCGGGCGTTGCTCAGCGAGAGCATCTGCTCCAGGTGGCGGACCTTCTCCAGGCGGCTCACCGGCTCCCCGCCGACCCGCTGCGTCGGCGAGTCGGGCGTCAGCAGCTCGGGCTGCTCGCGCTCCAGCGCGCGCAGCTCGTCCAGCAGCGCGTCGTAGACGTCGTCGCCGACCTCGGGGTCGTCCAGCACGTAGTAGCGGTAGGCATGGTGCTCCAGCTGCGTGCGCAGCTCCGCCGCCCGCGCCTGCGTCCGGGCGTCCGCGGCGCTCATGCAGCCCCGGGCGCGAGCAGGCCGTCGAGGTCGAAGCCCCGCAGCGCCTCGAGACCGGGGCGGTCGGTGAGGTCGAAGTGGATCGGCGTCACCGCGACGCGTCCCGCGTCCACCGCGGCGAGGTCGGTGCCGGGCTCGTCCTCGAAGCCGGGGTCCGAACCGTAGATCCAGTAGCGGCGGCGGTGCTCCTCCTCGCGCTCGAGCTTCAGCTCGTCGCGGTAGATGCGCTTGCCGAGGCTCGTGACCTCCACCCCGCTCGGCTCGCCGGCGGGCACGTTGATGTTCAGGAGCGTCGTCGGCGGCAGCGGCACCTCCTCGATCCGCTCGACCAGGCGCGCCACGAAGCGCGCCGCGATCTCGAAGCCGAAGCCGCCGTCGAAGCGGTAGTCGAGCGCCCGCGCTTTCGACTGCTGGGAGACCGCGATCGCGGGCAGGCCCAGCACCACGCCCTCCAGCGCCGCGGCGACCGTGCCGGAATAGGTGATGTCGTCGCCCAGGTTCGAGCCGTGGTTGATCCCCGAGACCACGAGATCCGCGCTGAAGTCCTCGATCAGCCCAAGGCTCGCGAGGCGCACGCAGTCCACGGGCGTGCCGTCGGTCGCGTAGCCGGCGGTGCCGTCGGAGAACGGCGTCTCCTGCACCCACAGCGGGCGCCGCGTCGTGATCGAGCGCGCCATCGCGGAGCGGTTGCCGTCGGGGGCGATCACCGCCAGGCGCACGCCCTCCAGGCCCACGAGCGCCTCGCGCAGCGCCTGCAGGCCGTCGGCCTCGATCCCGTCGTCGTTTGTCAGCAGCACGTTCAGCATCGGTCTCGCCGTGCAGCATAGGGGCCGCGTCGGGCCGAGCTATGCTCACCGCGTGAACGCTGCGCGCCGGCGAGGCGGACGCCAACGAACCGTCGCGTGGCGCGCCGCGCTCGCGGCGCTCCTCCTCGCCATGACGGCAAGCGCGCTCGCCTACGCGCCGTCGCCGTCGTCGGCGGCGACACGGGCGGACCGGCGCTCGACCGGCGCCTACCTGCACGCGAGCTTCAAGTTCGAGCGCGCGGTAGTGGCGAACCACGCGGGTACGAACGCATCCGTGGCGGGGTACGTGAAGCGAGTCGGCGGCGAATGCCCCGGCGTGCTCGCCGGCGGCCCCATCCCCGGGCTCCTCACCAAGCAAGTCAGCTTCGAACAGGCCAAGCAGGTAGAACAGGAGTCGGCGCTCGGGGGCGAGGTGCTCTCGGCGTTGATCAGCGCCTGGGTCACGCCAAATCTCGCGGCCTTCGAAAAGTTCGCTCACGTCGTCGGCCCGCTGCGCTGGCACGAACCGCGGATCGCGCGGTTGGTGCACGCGGAAATCGTCGAATTCGAACTGTTCCTCGCGCCGCCGCCGGACGTTTGCGCAGACATGCGGACATGGGTCGCCAGCGACTATCTGACATTGCCGCCCGCGGCGAACTCGAACGCCCTCGCCTCCACGGACAACACCTCAGGTCCATCGCTCGAGGCATCGCTCAAGCCGTTGGAGAATTCTGCGCAGAAGGCGTTTATAAAGCGCTGGCGCAAACCCGTCGCGCACCGCCTGAAGCGGCAGCTCGAACACGTGCTGAACTTGGCGCCCGCCCTCCTGAAGACGCTCGGCTTGACGATGCCCAGGCTTGCCGAGGCGCCTGCCAAAGACACCAACCCGGGCGGGCACGACAGGACGCGCCGCCACGGCGGCTCGACCGGTTCAGGCTAGGTCGGGGTACCGGACCGACGCCAGCGCCAGCCCGTGCGCCGGCGCAGTGCGCCCGCCCTCCGCGCGCGGGCGGCCGTCCAGCAGCGCGGCGAAGTGCTCGATCGCCGTGCGCCCCGCGGCGACGTCGAGCATCGTGCCGACGAGCACGCGGTTCATGTGGCGCAGGAACATGTCGGCCTCGATCCAGAAGGAGAGCAGGTCGCCGTCGGCGAGCCATTCCGCCCGCAGGATCTCGCAATTGAACCAGGAGTGCTCGGTTTCGCTGGGGGTGAAGGCCGTGAAGTCGTGACGGCCGTGCAGCAGCCGTGCGCACTCTCCCAGCAGCTCGCGGTCGAGCGCGCCGGTGACCCAGAAGGCTGTGTTGCGCTCGAACACGCTGCGCGAGCGGCGCGCCAGCACGCGGTAGCAATAGGTGCGGCTGCGGGCGTCGCGGCGGGCGTCGAAGCCGTCGTGCATCGGCTCGGAGGCCAGGATCGCCATGTCGTCGGCGAGCAGCCCGTTCAGGCGCAGCGGGTCCACGGCCTCGTGGCGGTAGCTGGCGACCTGGCCCCAGGCGTGCACGCCGCGGTCGGTGCGCCCGGCGACCGTCAGCTTCAGCGGCCCGCCGTCGCTGGCGGTCTCCCCCAGCACCGTGCGCAGCGCCCGTTCCAGCTCGCCCTGGACGGTGCGCTCGTCGGGCTGCACGCCCCAGCCCGCAAAGCCGGCGCCGTCGTACTCCAGCGTCAGCTTCGTGACCATCTCAGCGCTCCCGCGACCTCGCGGGCCGCGGCTCAGACGAGCTCGATGAAGACCATCTCGGTCGCGTCGCTGCGACGCGGGCCGAGCTTGAGGATGCGGGTGTAGCCGCCGGGACGCTCCGCGTAGCGGGGCGCCAGCTCGTCGAACAGCTTGTGCACCGCGAACTTGTCCTGCGAGAGCGTCGAGAGCGCCTGGCGGCGCGCGTGCAGGCTGCCCTTCTTCGCGAGCGTGATCAGTTTCTCGATCTCGGGCTTGACCGCCTTCGCCTTCGCCTGGGTCGTTTCGATCCGCTCGTGCTCGATGATCTCCTTGCTCAGGTTCATCAGCAGCGCCTTGCGGTGGGCGCTGTCGCGGCTGAGCTTGTGTTTCGTCTTCTGGTGTCGCATGAGCTGGAGGAGGAGTTTATTTATAGAGAGAGGGCCGCGGAGCGGCCCTCTCTGATCGAATCAGTCCTGACGGAGGTCGAGTCCCCTCGCGTGCAGCGTCTCGATCACCTCGTCGATCGACTTCTTGCCGAAGTTCGGGATCGCGTTCAGCTCCGCCTCCGACTTCGAGATCAGGTCGCCGACCGTCTGGATGCCGGCGCGCTTCAGGCAGTTGTAGGAGCGGACGCCGAGCTCCAGCTCCTCGATCAGGATGCTGTACTCCTCGCCCTGCAGCGCCGGCGCCGCGCCACCGCCGACGGCGAGGCCGTGGCCGTCGAGCTGGCCGCCCGGCGTGGCCCGCAGCTCCTGGATCCGGTCGGCGTCGGTGAAGATCGCCAGCTGGCTGATCAAGAGCTCCGCCGCCTCGCGCAGCGCAGCCTGCGGGTCGATCGAGCCGTCGGTCTCGATGTCGAGCGTCAGCTTGTCGAAGTCCGTCTTCTGCCCCACGCGGGCCTGCTCGACCGCGTAGGCGACGCGCCTGACCGGCGAGAAGATCGAGTCGATCGGGATCACGCCGATCGGCTGGTCGGAGGACTTGTTCTCCTCCGCGGGCCGGTAGCCGCGGCCGCGACCGATCGTCATGTACAGCTCGAGCTTTGTTTTCTTCTCCAGCGTCGCGATGTGGACGTCGGGGTTGAGAATCTCCACGCCCGCCGGCAGGTCGATGTCCTTCGCGGTGATCTCGCCCGGGCCCGTGACCACCAGCGGCGCCTCGACCTCGCTGGCGTCGGAGTGCATGCGGCAGACGACGCCCTTCAGGTTCAGGACGATGTCGGTCACGTCCTCCTTGACGCCGTTGATCGTGGAGAACTCGTGCGCAACGCCCTCGATGCGCACGCTGGTCACCGCGGCCCCCGACAGGGAGGACAGCAGGACGCGGCGCAGCGAGTTGCCGAACGTGTAGCCGAAGCCGCGGTCGAGCGGCTCGATCGTGAACGTGCCGCGGTTCTGCTCCACGGACTCGCTGGTGATCCGGGGGATTTGGAAGTCGAGCATCAGGGTCCTAACGTCGTTTTGGTGTCTCGCCCGCGCCACTGAGGGCGCCGGCTCGGGCGCGCGGCCCTGACCGGGCACGCGCTTTGGTGGTTGCTGCTACTTCGAGTACAGCTCGACGATGAGCTGCTCCTGCACCGGTGCTGCGACCTCACGCCGCTCCGGCTTGCGCAGGACCTTCGCCGTCAGCGACTCGTGGTCCGCCTGGAGCCAGGCGGGGATCTGCCCCGTCAGCTCCGTCGCATCCCTGACCACCTGCGTCGCCGAGGTGTCCGCCTTGATCGCGATCACATCGTTTTCGCGCACCTGATAGCTGGGGATGTTCACGCGGCGGCCGTTCACCGTCCAGTGGCCATGGCGAATCAGCTGTCGCGCCTGGCGCCGCGAAGCCGCGAAGCCGAGCCGCACCAGCACGTTGTCCAGACGGCACTCCAGCAGCGCGAGCAGGTTCTCACCCGTGATCCCCGGCTGGCGCGAAGCCTTGTCGTAGTAACCCGCAAACTGACGCTCCAGCACGCCGTAGTAGCGCTTGGCCTTCTGCTTCTCGCGCAGCTGCAGGCGGTACTCGCTCTGTTTCAGGCGGCCGCGGCCATGCTCGCCCGGCGGGTAGGAGCGACGCTCGACGCCGCACTTGTCCGTCAGGCAGCGCTCGCCCTTCAGGAACAGCTTCTGCCCCTCGCGGCGGCACTGCTTGCACTGCGGGCCCGTGTCGCGTGCCATCTCGCTAGACCCTCCGGCGCTTTCTGGGGCGGCAACCGTTGTGGGCCTGGGGCGTGACGTCCTTCACGCCCGTGACCTCCAGGCCCGCGGCCTGGAGCGAGCGGATCGCCGTCTCGCGGCCGGAGCCGGGGCCCTTGACGTAGACCTCCACCTTCTGCAGGCCCTGCTCCAGGCCCTTGCGCGCCGCCGCGTCCGCGGTCACCTGCGCCGCGAAGGGCGTTGACTTGCGCGAGCCCTTGAAGCCCGCGCCGCCGGCGGACTCCCAGGCGATCACGTTGCCGGAGGTGTCGGTCAGCGAGACGATCGTGTTGTTGAACGAAGTCTTGATGTGGGCCTGGCCCACGGGGATGTTCTTTTTCGGCTTGCGGCGCCCGCGCGCGCGTTTGGGAGCGGGAGGCATTTACTTCTTGCCGGCCTTCTTCTTGCCCGCCACGGACATCCGCTTCGGGCCCTTGCGCGTGCGCGCGTTCGTCTTCGTCTTCTGCCCGCGGACCGGGAGGCCACGGCGGTGGCGCAGGCCGCGGTAGCAGGCGATCTCCTGAAGCCGTTTGATGTCCTGCGAGCGCTCGCGGCGGAGGTCGCCCTCGACGGTGTATTTCTCGTCGATCGCGTCGCGCAGTTTGCCGACCTCGTCCTCGGTCAGGTCGCGGATGTAGGTGTCGGGGCTGACGCCCACTTCGGCCAGGATCTGGTTCGAGGTCGAGCGGCCGATCCCGTAGATGTAGGTGAGGCCGATCTCCGAGCGCTTGTTCAGGGGAAGGTTGATACCCGCGATTCGAGCCATCCGCTTACCCCTGGCGCTGCTTGTGGCGCTTGTTCTGGCAGATCACCAACACCACGCCGTTGCGGCGGATGACCTTGCATTTCTCGCACATCGGCTTGACCGACGGTCGTACCTTCATGATCCCTTTCCAGGCTTGTTTCCGCGACCCGGCTCTGGCTGCCGTTGCGGCTGCCGCTACCCGGTCGTGGACATCGCTCTCATGAGGACATTCGTCCTCATTCGAGCAGGACTCCGCATGGTAGCAACTTCAGGGGCTGGCGGCCGTCTGTGGAGCGCGCCCGTTCGCGCTCGCCGCGGGGGCCAGATGCCAGGGCGTCAGCACCCTCGGCCCCTCGCCCGTGATCGCCACCGTGAACTCGAAGTGGGCCGCCGGGGAGCCGTCCTGGGAGAAGATCGCCCAGCCGTCGCCGCCGACGCGGACCGCCGCGCGCCCGGCCGTCATCATCGGCTCCACCGCCAGCACCATCCCCTCCTCCAGCAGCGGCCCCTTGCCGGGCTTGCCGTAGTTCGGGACCTGCGGGTCCTCGTGCATGTTGCGTCCCACGCCGTGGCCCACGAGCGAGCGCACCACCGACAGGCCCGCGCCCTCGGCGACCCGCTGGATCGCGCTTGACATGTCGCCCATGCGGTTGCCGGCGCGGCACTCCTCGACCCCCGCCAGCAGCGACTCCTCCGTCGCGCTCAGCAGGTTGCGCTCGACCTGGCCGATCTCGCCCACCGGCAGCGTGCGCGCCGCGTCGGCGACCCAGCCGTCGAGCGTGACGCCGACGTCCACCGAGATGATGTCCCCCGCCTTCAGCCGGTAGGGGCCCGGGATGCCGTGCACGATCATCGCGTTCGGCGAGGCGCAGATCGAGCCCGGGAACCCGCGGTAGCCCTTGAACGTCGGGACCGCCCCGCGGGCGCGGATGAAGCGCTCCGCGACGGCGTCCAGCTCCTCGGTGCTGACCCCCGGCGCCACGCGCGACTCCAGCTCCGCGAGCGTCGCGACGAGGATCTCGCCCGCGCGCGCCATCTTCTCGATCTCCTGCGGAGACTTCTTGATGATCACCCGATGAGCTTAGCTGGGGGCGGCTAGAGCTTGCGCTCGATGCGCAGCGTCGCGACGGTCGCGCGGATCCGCGCGTGTACCTCCTCGGGCGGGCGCGTGCCCTCGAAGCGGCGCAGCATCTCCAGCCCGTCGTAGTGCTCGATCAGCGGCTCCGTCTGGGAGTGGTAGACCTCCAGGCGCCGGCGGATCGTCTCCTCCTTGTCGTCGTCGCGCTGAATCAGGCGCGAGCCGTCCTGGTCGCAGATGCCCTCGTGCTTCGGCGGGTCGAACTCCACGTGGTAGATGTGGGCCGGGTTCTTCACGCACACGCGCCGGCCCGCGAGGCGGCGCACCAGCTCGTCGTCGGGGACCTCGATCAGCAGCGCCGCCGAGAGCTTGCGGCCCAGGCGCTCCAGCGCCTTCGCCAGCGCGTCGGCCTGCTCGGCGTTGCGGGGGAAGCCGTCGAGCAGGAAGCCCTCGCTCGCGTCGTCCTCCTCCACCCGCTTCGTGATCATCCCGACGATCACCTCGTCCGGGACAAGGTCACCCGCGTCCATGTAGCGCTTCGCCTCGTTGCCCAAGTCGCTGCCTGCGGCCACCTCCGCGCGCAGCATGTCGCCCGTGGAGATGTGCGGCAGGCTGAAATCGTCGCGCAAGCGCTCTGCCTGCGTGCCCTTCCCCGCGCCCGGAGGACCCAGCAGGATCAGGTTCAGTTCCGACACGATCGGGGCAGCCTACCGCGAGCGCTGTTTTGCCGACTACCCCCAGGCGCGCGCAGCGACGCGTGGCGGTCAGACGAAGGGGAGTTCCACCCCTTTTCGCCATCCCTACTTCAGGAAGCCCTCGTAACTTCGCATCATCAGCTGCGCCTCGAGCTGCTTCATCGTTTCGAGCGCGACGCCGATCACGATCAGGATCGAGGTGCCGCCCAGCGGGATGTTCTGGTGCGTGCGCGCGATCAGGATCGTCGGCAGCGCCGCGACCGCCGCCAGGAACAGCGCCCCCGGGAACGTCAGCCGGGCGAGGATGCGGTCGAGGAATTCCGCCGTCGGGCGGCCGGGTCTCACCCCGGGGATGAAGCCGCCGTACTTCTTCAGGTTGTCCGCCTGGTCGACGGGGTTGAAGGTGACCGCCGTGTAGAAGTACGTGAACAGCAGGATGAAGATCGACTCCCCGACGATGTAGTGCCAGCCGTTCGGGGAGAAGAAGTCCGAGATTTCCTGGCCCCAGTGCGTTTTCACGAGCTGGCCAATCGTCGGCGGGAAGGCCATGATGCTCGCGGCGAAGATCACCGGGATCACGCCCGCCATGTTCACCCGCAGCGGCAGGTAGGTCTGGCCGCCTTCGGTCATGCGCCGGCCGATCACGCGCTTGGCGTACTGCACCGGGATGCGCCGCTGGCCTTCCTGCACGAACACGATCCCCGCGACGACCGCCAGCACCAGGAACGGCATCATCACCTTGAAGACCTGGTCCTGCGAGGTCCACCACGTCTGGATGCCGCTCGGCAGGCGCGCCACGATCGAGGCGAAGATCAGCAGCGAGATGCCGTTGCCGATCCCGCGCTGGGTGATCAGCTCGCCGATCCACATCAGCAGCACGCAGCCCGTCGTCAGGCAGATCACGATCAGCAGGATGTGCGGCGCGTCGAAGGTTTTCACCACCGATTCGCCCGCTTTCGCCTGCAGCGTGTGGAACAGGAAGACGTAGCCAATCGACTGCGCGAACGCCAGGCCCACCGTCAGGTAGCGGGTGTACTGCGTGATCCGCGCCTGCCCAACCTCGCCTTCCTTCGAGAGCTTTTCCAGCGAGGGCACCGCCACCTGCAGCAGCTGCAGGATGATCGAGGCCGTGATGTAGGGCATGATTCCCAGCGCGAACAGCGCGATCCGCGACAGGCCGCCGCCCGAGAACAGGTTCAGCAGCCCAAGGATGTTGGAGCCGCCGAATTCTTTCTGGATGCTGTTCACCGCCGTCAGGTTCACGCCCGGGACCGGGATGTGCGAGCCGAAGCGGTAGATCAGCAGCATCGCCGCCGTGAAGGCGATCTTCTTGCGGATGTCCGCGACTTGGAAGGCGTTCAGGATCGTCGAGAGCATGACTTTGATCCGCGACTGCGGGCGGCGTGCTGCCTCCCTCCCGCGGAGCGGCCGATTCTAGTCGATGCGCCTCGACGAGTTGTGACTATGCGCGGCGCGATTCGCGCCGAGGGGGTCGAGTCAGGCCTCGATCAGCTTGCAGGTGCCGCCGGCGGCCTCGATCCGCTCGCGCGCACCGGCGCTGAACGCGTGCGCGTGCACCGTCAGCGACTTGTTCAGCTCGCCCTTCGCCAGCACCTTCACCGGGATGTCCTTGCGCGTGCCGAGGCCCTTCGCCTGCATCGCCTCCAGCGTCACCTCCGCGCCCGCGTCGAAGCGCTCCTCCAGCGCGCCGATGTTCACCGGCTGGGTGTGCGTGCGGAACGGCTCGAACGGCATCGACTTCTTCATGTGTGGGCCGCGAAGCTTTCGCATCCGCATGTGGATCGGCATCTGGCCGCCCTCGAAGCGCGCGCGGCGCTTGGAGCCCGAGCGCGAGCCCGCGCCCTTCTGCCCGCGGCCTGAGGTCTTGCCGGTGCCCGAGCCTTCGCCACGACCCACGCGCTTGCGCGGGCGGCGGCTGCCCGGCGCCGGGGCGAGGCTGTGCAGCCCGATCCGCTGCGGCTTCTCGTCGTCTTTCGCAGGGCTCACGACTTGCCCTCCTTGACCTCGACGAGGTGGCGAACCGCATGCAGCATGCCGCGCGCCTGCTCGGTGTCCTTGACCTCGACCGTGTGCCCGATGCGGCGCAGGCCGAGCGAGCGGAGCGTGTCCAGCTGTTTCTTGTTCGAGCCGTTGCGCGAGCGGCGCTGGGTGACCGTGAGCGAGGCCATCAGGAACCGGCCTCCTCCGTCGCCGGCCCAGGTGCCTGCTCCGCCGGGGTCTCGCCCTCGCCCGCGGGGGCGGCCTGCGGCTCGGCCGCGCCGGCTGCCTCGGCCGTAGGTGCCGCGTCGGCCGCCGGTGCCGCGTCGGCCGCCGGTGCGGCGTCGCCGTCCGCGGTGGCGGTCTCGGCCGCCGTCGCGGCGCCGTTGGCGTTCGTGCCGCCGAGCCCGAGCACGCTGTTGATCGAGAGGCCGCGCAGCGCGCCGACCTCCTCGGGCGTGCGCAGGCCGCGCAGGCCTTCGACCGTCGCCTTCACGAGGTTGATCGGGTTCTGCGTGCCAAGACTCTTGGAGAGGATGTCGTGGATGCCCGCGAGCTCCAGCACCGCGCGCACGCCACCGCCCGCGATCACGCCGGTACCGGGGGCGGCGGGCTTCAGGAAGACGCGCCCCGCCCCGAAGATCCCCGTCGTCTGGTGGGTGATCGTGCTGCCGTGCTTCGGCACGCGGAACAGGTCCTTCTTCGCGCGCTCGACGCCCTTCTGGATCGCGAGCGGCACCTCGTTCGCCTTGCCGTAGCCGACGCCCACCACTTCGCGTTCGTCGCCGACGACGACGAGCGCCGTGAACGAGAAGCGCCGGCCGCCCTTGACGACCTTCGCCACGCGGTTGATCTCCACGACGCGCTCCTGGAGGTCCAGGCCCGCGGGGCTGACTGATCTGTCGACTGTGATTGACATCGGGAAGTGTGTGAGGGTAGCGGTCGCGCGCCGGAGGCTGCGGCCTATACCGTGATCCCCGCCTCGCGGATCGCCTCGGCGAAGGTGCGCACGTGCCCGTGATAGCGATAGCCGCCGCGGTCGAACACCGCCTCGGAGATCCCCGCCGCTTTTGCCCGCTCCGCCAGCGCCTCGCCGGCGCGCTTCGTCTGCTCCGGGCGCTTCAGCCCCCGCAGCTCCGGCTCGTACCAGTTCACCGCCGCGAGCGTGCGGCCGGAAGCATCGTCGATCAGCTGCGCCGAGATGCCGCGGTTGGAGCGGAACACCGACACGCGCGGGCGCTGGGCCGTGCCCTTGATCTTCGCGCGCACGCGGCGGCGGCGTTTGAGGCGCTGCTGCTGCTTCGTCGCGACGCTCATGCGCGCTTGCCCACCTTGCGCTGGACGTACTCGCCCTCGTAGCGGATGCCCTTGCCCTTGTAGGGCTCCGGCGGGCGCTGCTTGCGGATGATCGCCGCCGTCTCGCCCACCAGCTGCTTGGAGATGCCCTTCACGACGACGCGCGTCGGCTGGGGCACTTCGAACTCGATGCCGTCCGGCGCCGGGATCGGAACCGGGTGGGAGTAGCCCACCGCCAGCTCGAGGTTCTTGCCCTTCAGCTGCGCCCGGTAGCCCACGCCCTGGATCTCCAGCCGCTTCTCGTAGCCGCTCGTGACGCCTTGGACCATGTTCGCCACCAGCGAGCGGGTCAGGCCGTGCAGCGCGCGGTGTTCGCCGCGATCGGTCGGGCGCGACACCAGCAGCTGCTCGCCGTCCTGCTTGACCTCGATGTCCTTGTGGATCCGCTCGGAGAGTTCGCCTTTCGGGCCGTTCACGCGCACCTCGCCGGGCTCGATCGCCACGGTGACGCCGCTCGGTACGGGGATGGGCTGTCTGCCGATACGCGACATCAGCTCACCAGACCTGCGCCAGAACCTCGCCACCGACGCCCGCCGAGCGCGCGTCGTGGCCGGTCATCACGCCATGGGACGTCGACATGATCGCCGTGCCCATGCCGCCCAGCACCTTCGGGATGTGTTTCGCGTCGACGTACGTGCGCCGGCCCGGGCGCGAGATGCGGCGCAGCCCCGAGATCGCCGAACGGCGGTCCTCGGTGTACTTCAGGCGAATCTGGATCAGCTGTCCGGGTCCGCCGTCCGGCTGCGCGATCATCGCGTAGGACTCGATGTAGCCCTGCTCCGCGAGGATCCGCGCCAGCTCGCTCTTCAGTTTCGAGGCCGGGATGTCCACGGTCTCGTGCGCCGCGTGGATCGCGTTGCGCACGCGCGTCAGGAAGTCGGCTATCGGGTCTGTCATCGACATGGCTGGTTACGTGAAGTTCTCGGAGTCGTTGAAAGGTCGTGGCCTACCAGGAGGACTTCGTCATCCCCGGGATCTGGCCGTTGTGGGCGAGCTCGCGCAGACAGATGCGGCACAGCCCGAACTTGCGGTAGACCGCGCGCGGTCGCCCGCAGCGGTTGCAGCGAGTATAGGCGCGCGTTTTGAATTTCGGTTTGCGCGCCTGCTTGACGCGCTGCGATGTCTTGGCCATCAGTCGCCGCCCTCCTCTGCGGTTTGCTCCTTCGGCTCGTCGTCGGTGTCCTCTGAAGTCTCCTCCGCGCTCGCCTCGGGCTCGGGCTCGTCGCTCGCCTCCGCCTCGGGCTGCTCCGCCTCCGCGGGCGCCTCGGTCGGTGCGCTCGCCTCGGGCTCCTCCGCGGGCGCCTCGGGCTCCGCGGTCGCCTCCTCGGGCTCTGGCGCGGCCTCCGGCTCCGGCGCGGACTCGGGCTCGGATGCGGCCTCCTCCGCCGGGGCCTCCTCCGCCTGCGGCTCGGCCTCGGCCTCGGCGGCCTCCGGCTCGGGAGCGGGCTCCGGCTCGGGTGCCGGCGCAGCCGCGGCGGCGGCCGCGGCCTGCTCGGCGGCCTCTTTCGCGGCGACATCCTGTTCGTGCTCGGCCTCGGCGGCGGCGTCGGCCTTCGGGTCCCAGCCCTTCGGCCGGCCCTGCGAGGCGAACGGCATGCCGAGCGCCTGTAGCAGCGCGAAAGCTTCGATGTCGGATGCGGCGCTGGTCGTGAGCGTGATGTCCAGACCGCGCACCTGGTCGATCGCGTCGTAGTCGATCTCCGGGAAGATGATCTGCTCTTTGACGCCGATCGTGTAGTTGCCGCGGCCGTCGAACGAGCGCGGGTTCAGCCCGCGGAAGTCGCGGATTCGCGGGATCGCGATCGAGACGAGGCGGTCCAGGAACTCGTAGGCGCGCTCGTTGCGCAGCGTCACCGCCAGCCCGACGGGCATCCCCTCGCGCAGTTTGAACGCCGCGATCGACTTGCGCGCGCGGCGCACGCTCGGCTGCTGCCCGGCGATCGTCGCCAGCTGCTCGGTGGCGGCCTTCAGCATTTTGGAGTCCTGCTTCGCCAAGCCGACGCCCATGTTCAGCGTGATCTTCTCCAGCCGCGGCGCCTGCATCGGGGTCGACAGCCCGAAGCGCTCGATCAGCGCGGGGCGGATCTCCTCGAAGTAGCGCTGCTTCAGGCGGGCGGGCGGAGCGTCTGTCTCGGTCGCGCTCATCAGTCCAGCTCCACTCCCGTGCGCTTCGCAACGCGCACGCGCTTGCCGCTGTCGCGCTTGATCTGCACGCGGGTGGGGTTGCCCTTCGCGTCGAGCAGCATCACGTTCGAGATGTGGATCGGCCCCTCGCGCTCGATCACGCCGCCGAGCTGGTTCTGGGCGACCTGCTGGGAAGCCTGGTTCATCTGCGGGCGCACCGCGCGCTTGACCATGTTCAGGCCCTCGACGTAGAGGCGTTCCTTCGCGGGCTCGACGCGCAGCACCTTGCCGGTCTTGCCGCGGTCCTTGCCCGCCATGACCTTGACGTGGTCGTTCGAGCGGATCTTCAGCGTGCGTCGCTTGCCGGCCATCACAGGACCTCCGGCGCCAGCGAGACGATCTTCATGAAGTTGCGCTCGCGCAGTTCGCGCGCCACCGGGCCGAACACGCGCGTGCCGCGCGGGTTGTTCTGGTCGTCGATGATCACCGCGGCGTTCTCGTCGAAGGAGATGTAGGTGCCGTCCTCGCGGCCGATCGGCTTCTTCGTGCGCACGACCACCGCCGTGACGACGTCGCCCTTTTTGACCGCGCCCTGGGGGTTGGCCTGCTTGACCGTCGCCGTGATCACGTCACCCACGAACGCGTAGCGACGGCGCGAGCCGCCCTTCACGCGGATGCAGAGGATCTCGCGCGCGCCCGTGTTGTCCGCGACTCGAAGCCTGGTCTCGTTCTGGATCATGCTCGCACCCGGCCCTTACCGCGCCCGCTCCAGGACGTCCACGAGCGCCCAGCGCTTCGTCCGCGACAAGGGGCGGCTCTCGATCACGCGCACCGTGTCGCCGACGTGCGCGTCGTTGTTCTCGTCGTGCGCGTGCAGCGTGCTCGAACTGCGCACGATCTTCTCGTAGCGGCGGTGCCGGCGGGCGAAGTCGATCCGGACCGTGATCGTCTTCTCGGCCTTGTCCGAGACGACGATCCCCTGGCGCACGCGGCGGCTGCCCTCGGTCGGGGCGTGGACCGGCGCCAGCGGCTCGGGGGCCGGCGCGTTCTTGCGGCGCTCGGCGGCTTTCTCGCGTTCCTGGAGACGACGCGCGCGGCGGCGGACCGCCTTGCGCTTGCGCTCCGCGACGCGCTCGGCCTGGCGCTCCTCGGGCGTGCGCGTCGGGCGCGGCTTGCCCTTGTGCGTCGAGCGCTCGCGGCGGCGGCGCTCCTTCGGCGAAAGCTGCTCCTCCGGCTCGGCGGGCTCCGCCGCGGCACTCGCCGCGGGCTCCTCGCTCGCCGGCTCCTCGGCCGCGGGCTCGGCGTCCGCAGGCGCCTCCTCGGGAGCCGCCTCGGCCGCGGGGGCCTCCTCGGCCTCGGCGGCAGGGGTCTCCTGCGCCTCGGCGGCCTCGGGCGCCTGCTCGTTCTCGGGGGTCTCGTTCTCTTGCTCGTCAGCCATGTTCTTCGGTCTCGTTCCTGTGGTCTTCGATCTCGGCGTCAGCTCTCGCCGCGCTGCTCCCGCTCATGCGCGACCGTCAGCGCCCGCGCGAGGTCGCGCTTCGCGCGCCCGATGCCCGCGGTGTCGTCCAGTTCGCCCGTCGCGTTCGCGAAGCGCAGGCCGAACACCTCTTTGCGCAGCGTGGCGATCTGTTTCGCCAGCTCGCCGGCCTCCATGTCACGTATCTCCTTCGCCTTCACCGCAGCTCAGTCCTCACGCAGCACGAACTTCGCCTTCACCGGCAGCTTGTTCGCCGCCAGCCGGATCGCGTCGCGGGCCAGCGGCTCGGGGACGCCCGCGAGCTCGAACATCACGCGGCCGGGCTTGACCACGGCGACCCACCCTTCGGGCGAGCCCTTGCCCGAGCCCATGCGGGTCTCCGCGGGCTTCTTCGTCACGGGCTTGTCGGGGAAGACGTTGATCCACACCTTCCCGCCACGCTTGATCTTGCGCGTCATCGCGACACGTGCAGCCTCGATCTGGCGGTTCGTCAGCCAGCCGCCCTCGAGCGCCTTCAGGCCGTACTCGCCAAATTGCACCTTGACCTGACCGCGCGAGGCGCCTGCCCGGCGCCCGCGGTGCTGCTTGCGGTGCTTCACGCGCTTGGGGGAAAGCATCAGCGACCGCCTCCGCCGCCGGGACGCGAGCCGCCACGACCGCCGCCACCGCCGGGGCCGCGCCCACCGCCGCCGGGTCCACGACCCCCGCCGCCGCCACGACCGCCGAAGCCGCCGCCCGGTCCACGTCCGCCGCCGGGCCCGCCGCCACGGCCCTGGCCACCCGGGCCGCCGCCGCGTCCGCCGCGCCCGCCACCGGGACCGCCGCCGCGCCCGCGCCCACGGCCGTCGCGGCCGTCGCGGCCACCACGGCTGTCGCGGTCGTTGCTCGACGGCGCCGGCGCGGTGATGTCGGTGAGGTCCGCGCCCGTGTAGCCCTCGGGCATGATCTCGCCCTTGTTGATCCAGCACTTGACGCCGATCCGGCCGAAGGTCGTGCGCGACTCGTAGAAGCCGTAGTCGATGTCGGCGCGCATCGTGTGCAGCGGGACACGCCCGTCGGAGTAGCTTTCGGTGCGCGCCATCTCCGCGCCGCCAAGGCGGCCCGCGACTTGGACCTTCACGCCCTTGGCGCCCGAGCGCATCGCGCTGGTGAGCGCGCGCTTCATCGCCCGGCGGAAGGCCACGCGGTTCTGGAGCTGCTCAGCGATCGACTGCGCCACCAGCGAGGCGTCGAGCTCGGGGCGCTTGATCTCGAGGATGTTCACCTTGATCTGCTTGCTCGTGATCTTGTGCAGGTCACGGCGCAAGGCGTCGACTTCGCTGCCCGACTTGCCGATCACGATCCCGGGGCGGGCCGTGTGGATGTTGACCTCGAGTTCGTTCGAGTCCTTGCGGATCGTGATGCTGGATAGACCCGCGTGCGCAAGCTTGCCTTCGATGTGCTCACGGATGCGGACGTCCTCCGCGAGGTACTCCGCGAAGTTCTTTTCGTTGAACCAGTTCGACTTCCAGTCGTGGATGTAGCCCACGCGCATTGCCTCTGGATGAACCTTCTGTCCCATCTTCCTTCTCTCTCTGCTCTCTAGCGGGCTTTGCTCTTGGTGGTCGTCGTGGTCCGGGGAGCCGCGTCGGGGCTCAGCGCGATCGTCAGGTGGCTGGTGCGCTTGTGGATCGGCGTCGCCCGGCCCATCGCGCGCGGGCGGAAGCGCTTGATCGTCGGCCCTTCATCGGCGTACGCCTCACGGACGACGAGGTCTTCCTCGAGCAGCTCGTGGTTGCTCTCGGCGTTCGCCACCGCGGACTCCAGCAGCTTGCTCCAGTCGCGGGCCACCTCGCGAGGCGTGAAGGCGAGGATAGCGCGCGCCTCCTGCACCGACTTGCCGCGCAGGTGGCCGCAGACCATCCGCGCCTTGCGCGCGGAGGTGCGGACGTAGCGGGCGTGTGCGCGCACGACCCTGCGGCGCGGTTTCGCCGGCGCTTTGCCGCGGGACGCTTTTTTCTCCTCGCTCGCCGGCGCCTCTGTCGCGGCGGGCTCTTTCGCAGCTTTTTTCGCAGCGGGTTTTTTCGCTGCTTTTTTCGCCGCCGGTTTTTTCTCGGCTTTCTCGGCCTTCGGCTCGGCGGCTTTGCCCTCGTCGGCTTTCGCCTCGGCGGCTTTCGCTTTGGCTTTCGCCGGTTTTTTCGCAGCCGCTTTTTTGGCGGCGGGTTTTTTCGCCTCGGGCGCCTCGCCGGCCACGTCGTCCTTCTCCTCCTCGGCGCTCATCTCAGCGCACCTTCCCGGAGCCGGCGTGGCCACGGAACACGCGCGTCGGCGCGAACTCGCCGAGCTTGTGCCCGACCATCGACTCGCTGACGAAGACCGGAACGTGTTTCTTGCCGTCGTGCACCGCAATCGTGTGCCCGACCATCTCCGGGAAGATCGTCGAGGCGCGCGACCAGGTGCGCAGCATTTTCTTGTTGTTCTGGGCGTTGAGCGCTTCGATGCGGTTCATCAGGCGCTCTTCGACCCACGGGCCCTTCTTGCTGGAACGACTCATCTCTAGCGGCCCTTGCCCTTCCCGCGGCGCCTACCGCGCACGATGTACTTGTTGGAGCTCTTGTTCTTCTTGCGGGTGCGGTAGCCGAGCGTCGGCACGCCCCACGGCGTGACAGGGTGACGGCCCGCGGTGGTCGAGCCCTCGCCGCCGCCGTGCGGGTGGTCGACGGGGTTCATCGCCGTGCCGCGCGTCTGCGGGCGCACGCCCATGTGGCGCTTGCGCCCCGCCTTGCCGACCTTCACGTTCTGGTGGTCGGTGTTGCCGAGCGCGCCGACGGTCGCGCGGCACTCCGCGCGCACCATCCGCATCTCGCCGGAGGGCAGGCGCAGCGTCGCCATGTCGCCGTCCTTTGCCATCAGCTGCACCGAGGCGCCCGCCGAGCGCGCCATCTGCCCGCCGCGGCCCGGCTGCAACTCGACGTTGTGAATCACGGTGCCGACCGGCATCCGCGCCAGCTCCAGGCAGTTGCCGACCGCGATGTCGGCGCCCTCGCCGGAGGCGACCGTCATGCCGACGGTCAGCCGCTGCGGCGCGAGGATGTAGCGCTTCTCGCCGTCGACGTAGTGCAGCAGCGCGATGTAGGCCGAGCGGTTGGGGTCGTACTCGATCGCCGCGACCTTCGCGGGCACGCCGTCCTTGCGGCGCTTGAAGTCGATCCGGCGGTAGGCGCGCTTGGCGCCGCCGCCGCGGTGGCGCGCGGTCTTGCGGCCGTGCGCGTTGCGCCCGCCGCTCTTCTTCAGGCCTTCGACCAGCGACTTCTCCGGCTTGGACTTCGTGATCTCGGCGAAGTCCGCGTAGGAGACGAAGCGGCGTCCGGGGCTGGTGGGCTTGGGCTTGCGAATCGGCATCGGCTATGACCCCTCTACTGCCTGGAGGCCCTGGAAGACCGGAATCGTTTCGCCGTCGCGCACCTGCACGATCGCCTTCTTCCAGCTGCGCGTGCGCCCGCTGGTGTTGCCACGGCGCTTGGGCTTCGACTTGACGCTCGACGTGCGCACCTCGACCACGTGCACGTCGAACAGCGCTTCGATCGCCTGGCGGATCTGCGTCTTGTGCGCGTCGTCGTGGACGCGGAACGTGTAGCGGTTCGCCGCCGAGAGCACGTAGCTCTTCTCGGAGACGACCGGGCGGATGATCACCTGGGAATGGTCCATCAGGCTGCCGCCTCCTCGTTCGCGCCGGTCGCGCCGTCGCCGCCGGAGCCGGGCGTCCGCTCGACGGCCTTGGCCGCGCGCTCGGTCAGCTGCGCCAGCGCCGCTTCGGAGACGAGCAGCGAGGCCGCACCGACGATCTCGGTGACGCCGACGTCCGCTGCGCTCTGCACCGCGGCGCGGGAGAGGTTGCGGAACGACAACGCCGCGTTGGACTCCTCGGCGCCGAGCACCACCAGCGTCGGGCCATCCTGGCCCCAGTCTTCCAGCAGGTCCAGCGCCTCGCGTGTCTTCGGCGCCGAGAAAGCCGCAGCGTCGAGGATCGCGAGCGAGCCGCGGCCCGCGTGCAACGAGAGCGCGCTGCGCAGCGCGGCGCGCTGCTCCTTGCGGTTGACCTTGAAGGTGTAGGAGCGCGGCTGGGGGCCGAACACGACGCCACCGCCGGTCCACACGGGCGAGCGGTTCGAGCCCGCGCGGGCGCGACCCGTGCCCTTCTGGCGCCATGGCTTCGCGCCGCCGCCCGAGACCATCCCGCGCGTCTTCGTCGCCGCGGTGCCGCGCCGGCGCGCGGCCTGCTCGGCGCGGACGCTCTGGTGCAGCAGCGGCCCGAGGAAACGCTCGCCGAAGGCGGCGTCGTCCAGCTTCACTTTCTTGCTCTTACCAAGCATCGGCGCCTCAGCCATCGGTACGCACCTCCACCACGCCGCCGCGGGGGCCGGGCACCGAGCCGCGCACCATCAGCAGGTTCTGCTTCGCGTCGATCGAGACGATCTCAAGGCCCTTCTGGGTGACGCGCTTGTTGCCCATCTGGCCCGGGCCGCGAATGCCTTTCATCACGCGCGCCGGCCAGGCCGAGGCGCCGATCGATCCCGGCGCGCGCACGTTGTGCGAGCCGTGCGTCTTGGGGCCGCGGCCGAAGTTGTGGCGCTTGATCGTGCCCTGGAAGCCCTTGCCCTTGGAGGTGCCGGAGACCTTCACGTGCCCGCCGACCTCGAAGGCCTCGACCGTGACGCTGTCGCCCAGCGTCAGCTCGCCGACCTCGTCGCGGAACTCGACCACGTGGCGCAGCGGCGGGGCGTCGACCTTCTTCAGGTGGCCCAGCTCCGCTTTGGTGAGGTGCTTCTCCTTCGTCTGCCCGAACGCCAGCTGGACGGCCTCGTAGCCGTCGCGCTCTTCGGTGCGGATCGCCGTCACGGGGCACGGCCCGGCCTCCAGCACCGTCACGCGCGCGACGCTGCCGTCCTCTTGGAACAGCTGTGTCATTCCGAGCTTCTTGGCGAGGATCGCGGACATCGTGAGCGGTGGCAGGTGGCGGTTTGGGTGGGAGTTGGTCGGGTCGGGCGGCGGCGATCAGGTGGCGAGGCGGATCTCGATGTCGACGCCCGCCGGCAGGTTGTCCAGCCGCTGCAGCGAGTCGACCGTCTTCGGCGTCGGCTGGTGGATGTCGATCAGCCGCTTGTGCGTGCGGATCTCGAAGTGCTCGCGCGAGTCCTTGTCCTTGAAGGGCGAGCGAATCACGCAGTAGACGTTCTTCTCCGTCGGCAGCGGTACCGGGCCGGAGACGCTCGCGCCGGTGCGCGTCGCGGTCTCCACGATCTCCTTCGCCGCGGACTCGATCGCCGAGGTGTCGTACGCCTTCAGGCGGATGCGGATCTTGTTCTGGGTGGCTGATGCCATTTGGATTCTCTGGTTCTTGTCTCTGTCTGTCGTTTTCGGTCTTCTCGCCGGCCCCGCCTGTTGGCCCCGCGGCCACAGGCGAGAAAAACCCCGGCGGTGACACGGTCCCCGCCGGGGGCCAGTTAAGTCGTATCGGACTGCGTTGTGACGCCGCCCCGAGGACCGGGGCGGCGGGTACTACTCGATGATCTCGGTGACGACGCCAGAGCCGACCGTGCGACCGCCCTCTCGGATCGCGAAGCGCAGGCCCTGGTCCATGGCGATCGGCTGGATCAGCTCGATCTCCATCTGGACGTTGTCCCCCGGCATCACCATCTCGACGCCATCCGGCAGCTTCGCCACCCCCGTGACGTCAGTGGTGCGGAAGTAGAACTGCGGCCGGTAGCCCGTGAAGAACGGCGTGTGGCGGCCACCCTCCTCCTTCTTCAGGACGTAGACCTCGGCCTTGTACTTCGTGTGCGGCGTGATCGAGCCCGGCTTGCAGAGCACCTGCCCGCGCTCGATCTCCTCGCGCTTGGTGCCTCGCAGCAGGCAGCCGACGTTGTCGCCGGCCTGGCCCTGGTCGAGGATCTTGCGGAACATCTCGACGCCGGTGACGACCGTCTGCTCGGAGTCTTTGATGCCGACGATTTCGACGGTGTCGCCGGTGTTGACGACGCCCTGCTCGACGCGGCCCGTGGCCACGGTGCCACGACCCGTGATCGAGAACACGTCCTCGACCGGCATCAGGAAGGGCTTGTCCAGCTCGCGCACCGGCTCGGGGATGTAGCTGTCGAGCGCGCCCGCCAGCTCGACGATCTTCTCCTTGTAGGCCTCGTCGCCTTCCAGCGCCTTCAGCGCCGAGCCGGTGATGAAGGGGATGTCGTCGCCGGGGAAGTCGTATTCGGAGAGCAGCTCGCGAACCTCGACCTCGACCAGTTCCAGCAGCTCCTCGTCGTCGACCATGTCGGCCTTGTTGAGGAACACCACGATGTAGGGGACGCCGACCTGGCGGGCGAGCAGGATGTGCTCGCGCGTCTGCGGCATCGGGCCGTCGGCGGCCGAGACCACGAGGATCGCGCCGTCCATCTGCGCGGCGCCCGTGATCATGTTCTTTACGTAGTCGGCGTGACCCGGGCAGTCAACGTGTGCGTAGTGACGGTTCTCCGTCTGGTACTCGACGTGCGAAGTGGCGATCGTGATCCCGCGTTCCTTCTCCTCAGGAGCGTTGTCGATCTCCTCGAAGCTGCGGGCCTCGGCGCCGCCCTTCTCCGCCAGGACCGTCGTAATGGCAGCGGTCAACGTCGTCTTGCCATGGTCGATGTGACCGATGGTCCCGACGTTGACGTGCGGCTTGTCGCGCTCGAACTTCTCCTTCGCCACTTTTGGTTCGCTCCTTATCGACTTGTATGCCCGTCCGTGAGGACGAACCTGAGAAATCTATCTAATTGCGGCCGTCGGTGACGGCCGCCACTCCTGAAAAGAAAAACCTCGACCCGTGCGCCGGCTATGCCGGCACCGGCTCACCCGTCCTCTGCTCCACGATCTGTTCCGCGATGTTCGCCGGAACCTCCTCGTAGGCGTCGAACTGCATCGTGTAGTTCGCGCGTCCCTGGGTGTTGGAACGCAGGTCCGTCGCGTACCCGAACATCTCGCTGAGCGGCACCCGCGCCGTGACCGCGAGCGCGTTGCCCCTGCGCTCGTTGCCCTCAACGCGGCCGCGGCGGCGAGACAGGTCGCCGATCACGTCGCCGAGGAAGTCCTCCGGCGTGATCACCTCGACCGCGAAGATCGGCTCCAGCAGCACCGGCTTGGCGCGCTTGGCGGCCTCCTTGAACGCGATCGAGCCCGCGACCTTGAACGCGATCTCCGAGGAGTCCACGTCGTGGTACTTGCCGTCGACCAGCGTCACGCGCATGTCGACCATCGGGTAGCCCGCCTTGACGCCGTTCTCCAGCGCCTCTTCGACACCCTGCTTGACGGCGGGGATGTATTCGGAGGGGATGTTGCCGCCCTTGATCTTGTTCACGAACTCGAAGCCCTCGCCGGGCGCCGGCTCGAGGTCGATGAAGACCACCCCGAACTGGCCCGAGCCGCCGGTCTGGCGCACGAACTTGCCTTCGATCTTCTCGGCCGTGCCACGCACCGTCTCGCGGTAGGAGACCTGCGGGCGGCCGACGTTCGCCTCGACGCCGAACTCGCGCTTCATGCGGTCGACCAGCACTTCCAGGTGCAGCTCGCCCATGCCGGAGATCTCGGTCTGGCCGGTCTCCTCGTTCGTGACGACCTTGAACGTCGGGTCCTCCTCCGCGAGGCGGCCGAGCGCCGTCGACATCTTCTCCTGGTCGGCCTTCGTCTTCGGCTCGACCGCCACCTTGATCACCGGCTCGGGGAAGACGATTTTCTCCAGGTGGACCGGGGCGTCGGGGGCCGCGAGCGTGTCGCCCGTGATCACCTGCTTGATGCCCACCGCCGCGGCGATGTCGCCCGCGTGGACGTCCTGGACCTCCTCGCGCTCGTTCGCGTGCATCATCAGGATGCGCCCGATCCGCTCGGTGCGCCCGCTGTTGACGTTCAGCACGCGCGAGCCTGCCTCGAGCTTGCCGGAGTAGACGCGGAAGTAGGTGAGCTTGCCGACGTAGGGGTCGGCCGCGATCTTGAAGGCCAGCGCCGAGAACGGCTCGGAGTCGTCGGCCTTGCGCACGACCTGGCGCTCCTCCTCCTCGCCTTTGATCAGCTCGGTGCCGACGACCGGCGGCACGTCCAGCGGCGAGGGCAGGTAGTCGATCACCGCGTCCAGCAGCGGCTGCACGCCCTTGTTCTTGAACGAGGAGCCGCACAGCACCGGCGTCAGCTGCGAGGACAGCGTCGCTTTGCGGATCGCGGCCTTCAGCTTGTCCTCCGGGATCTCGCCTTCCTCGAGGATCAGCTCGAGCAGGTCGTCGTCGTAGTGGGAGACCTCCTCCAGCAGGTGCTCGCGCGCGGCGGCGGCCGCGTCGGCGAGCTCCGCCGGGATCTCGACCTCGTCCTGTTCGGTGCCCAGGTCGTCCTTGTAGACGATCGCCTTCATAGCCACCAGGTCGACGATGCCCGCGAAGTCGGCCTCCGCGCCGATCGGCAGCTGGATCGGCACGGGGTGCGCGCCAAGGCGGTCGATCATCGTCTGCACGCCGCGGTCGAAGTCCGCGCCGATGCGGTCCATCTTGTTGATGTAGGCGATGCGCGGGACGTGGTACTTGTCCGCCTGGCGCCAGACCGTCTCGGACTGCGGCTCGACGCCCGCGACCGAGTCGAACAGCGCGATCGCGCCGTCAAGCACGCGCAGCGAGCGCTCGACCTCGACGGTGAAGTCGACGTGGCCCGGCGTGTCGATGATGTTGATCCGGTGGCCTTTCCACTCGGCGGTGGTGGCCGCGGAGGTGATCGTGATGCCGCGCTCCTGCTCCTGTTCCATCCAGTCCATCACCGCGGCGCCCTCGTGGACCTCGCCGATCTTGTAGGTGCGGCCGGTGTAGTAGAGGATGCGCTCCGTCGTCGTCGTCTTGCCGGCGTCGATGTGAGCCATGATCCCGATGTTGCGGGTGTTCTCGAGTGTGTACTTGCGTGGCATCTCTGTTCCGGTTTCCTGGGCGCTCGCTGGTGGCTCGTTTGGGCGAAAAAAATGGACCCCTCGGGTCCACACGCGCGCTACGGGTCTTTTGTGGACCGTCCGCTTTCGCTATCTGATCGAGGTCTCCATGTCGGTTTGCGACTCCGTCGAGGGCGCAAAGAAAAGCCTGCGCACACGCGCGACGCGGGCCCGACTATAGCAGAGGAATTCGGCCTCTCTACGGGCTATCGCGGGCGCTGCGAGGCGCCTTGCACCCCGCCCTTCGCGGGCTCGCAGCCGGCCTCCGCGGGAGGCTGGTCGAACATCTCGCCGAGCCTGCGCAGCACCCGCGCCGCCGCCCGCAGGTCGCGCTCGGAGACGTCGCCGAGCGCAGCCTGCCAGCGCCCCTGCCAGGCTTCGCGCTTGGCCTGGATCTTCGCCCTGCCCTCGTCGGTCAGGCGCGAGACCACGACGCGCCGGTCGGTCTCGGAGCGGAGCCGTTCGACGTTGCCGCTGTCGGCGAGGTGATCGAGCATCTGCGTCACGGTCGCGGGCGTCAGACGCGCCGCGGTCGCGAGTTCGCCCGCCGACAGCGCGCCCCGCTCGTCGAGCTCGATCAGCAACTCGAACTGGGCGTGGCTGAGGTCCGTGCCCGCCAGGTGCGTGTCGCGCCCGCGCACCCGGTTCAGCGCGCGGAACACGTGCCGGAAGGCGAGCCCCAGCTCGGTGAGCGCCGGGCTCAGCTCGTCACCCGCCGGGGACGAGCCGGCCCGCTTGGCCCGGGGCGAGGCCTTCTCACGCGTGGCGGGCTTCGCGGGTGCGGCCATCCTCAGATCCCCAGCGGCTCCGCGCTCGCCTCGGCGTTCGCCGCCGCGCGGCTGAGCTTCGCGCGCGGGTTCTCGGCGCGCATCAGCACGAAGCACGGGATCAGCGACAACACGCAGATCCCCACCGACCACCAGTAGGCGTCCTGGAAGGCGCCGGGCGGCTTCGTGAGCGCGTGGCCAGTCGCGCGTTGCAGGACCACCGCCAGCACCGCGGTGCCGATCGCGCCGCCGACGCGTTGCAGGACGTTCAGCTGCGGCGTCGCGTCCGAGAGCTGGTCCGGGCGCAGCGACGCGAACGCCGCGGTCATCGCCGGCATGAACGAGAAGCCGATGCCGACGCCGCGCACGAGCAGCGCCACCGAGATCGGCGCGATCGAGCTGGTGGCGTTCACGAACGCCAGTGGGATCGTCGCGAGGCTCAGCACCAGCACGCCGAACATCGCGACGCGCCCGCCGCCGAAGCGCTGCGTGAAGCGGCTGACGAGCGGCATCACGATCAGCATGCCAAGGCCCTGCGGCCCGACCAGCAGGCCCGTGACGATCACGCTCTCGTGGCGCACTTCCTGGTAGTAGAGCGGCACCAGGATCATCGCGCCGAACAGCGCCGCGCCGAGCCCGAACGTCGTCAGCGAGGCGGCGCCGAACACGCGGTTGAAGTACAGGCGCACGTCCAGCAGCGGCCGCTCCACGCGCAGCGCGTGCCACACGAACGTGGCGGTCAGGAGCAATCCCGCAAGCGTCGGCCAGAGGACGGTCGGCGCCGTGAAGCTCGAGTGCGTCCCCAGCTCGGAGAGCCCGTAGACGAGCGCGGTCGAGCCCGCCGACAGCAGCAGCAGGCCCGTGGTGTCAAGCTTGCCGGCCTCGCCCGAGTCGGTGCGCGGCAGCATCCGCGATGCCAGCGCGAAGGCGAGCACGCCCACGGGCAGGTTCACGAGGAAGATCCAGGACCAGTGCAGGTTCTGCAGGATCGCGCCGCCGACGACGGGCCCGAGGATCGGCGCGAGCATCGCGGGCATCGAGACCACGCCCATCACGCGGCCCATCCGCTTCGGCCCCGCGACCTGGGCCATGATCAGCTGGCCCACCGGCATGATCATGCCCCCGCCCGCGCCCTGCAGCACGCGGAACAGCACCAGCTCGGTGGTCGAGGTCGCGACCGCGCAGAGGCCCGAGCCGACCGTGAACAGCACCAGCGAGACCATGTAGACGCGCTTGGCGCCGTAGCGGCGCGCGGCCCAGCCCGTCACCGGGATCACCGCCGCCAGCGACAGCAGATAACCCGTCACGACCCATTGGATCTGAGCGATCGAGCTGTGCAGGTCGGTGCTCAGCGTGCGCAGCGCGACGTTCACGATCGTCGTGTCGAGGATCGACATGATCATCCCCAGGATCACCACGCCCGAGATCACCCAGACGTGTTTCTCGATGCGCTCCGAAGCAGCGGGCCCGTGGTCGGCCGCGGGCACAGCGCTCGCGCCGCCGGTCGCCGCTGCGGTGTCGTTCGATGTCGTTGTCTCAGAAGTCATTCGGTACCTTAAGTTTAGGTACCAAAGGTTTTTCTTCAAGGCCTCTGGACGTTTGTGTGAGCGATCGCACACGAGGCCGGCGCGACCAGCCGGAGGTCAGGTCGTGGGGCGCCTGGCGTGACGCCAGACCGTGACGAGCACGTAGGCGATCAGCCCGGCCAGCAGCCCCAGCAGGCTTGCGGCGACGCCCACCAGGAAGGCGCCCTCGAACAGGGCAAACCAGACGGTGCTCGGATGATCAAGGCCGAGCAGAACCCCCGCGATCGCCCCAACCACGCTCCCCAGAACCGTCGCCGCCACCGCAAAGCGCGGTATCAGAGGCATCCCGGCAAGTTCGCGTGCGAACGAGCGCATGACTTCATTCTCTCACCGGCCAGGGCCGGCCCTGGGACAACTACCAGCGGTAGTGAGCGAACGCCTTGTTCGCTTGGGCCATGCGGTAAATGTCGTCCTTGCGCTTGTAGGCGCCGCCCTGCTGCGACTGCGCGTCCATCAGCTCGTTCGCGAGCCGCTGCGCCATCGTCTTCTCGCGGCGCTGGCGGGCGAACTCCACCAGCCAGCGCACCGCCAGCGTGCGGGCGCGGCGGGCCGGGACCTCCACCGGCACCTGGTAGGTGGCGCCGCCCACGCGGCGGGAGCGCACCTCAAGCGAAGGGGTAAGGGCTTTGATCGAGGCCTCCAGCGTCTCGATCGGGTCTTTGTCCGAGCGCTCGCCCAACAGCGCCAGCGCGTCGTAGACGATCCGCTCGGCGGTTGACTTCTTGCCGTCGAGCATCACCTTGTTGATCACCTGCTGCACCAGCTTCGAGCGGTGGACGGGGTCCGCCTCCAGCGGGCGGATCTGGGCGGCTGCGCGGCGAGGCATCTATTTCTTCTTCACGCCGTACTGCGAGCGGCCCTGCTTGCGGTCGCTGACGCCGGCGGCGTCGAGCGTTCCCCGCACGACCTTGTAGCGGACGCCCGGCAGGTCCTTGACCCGGCCGCCGCGGACCAGCACCACGGAGTGCTCCTGCAGGTTGTGACCCTCGCCCGGGATGTAGGCCGTGACCTCGATCGACCCGGAGATGCGCACGCGCGCGACCTTGCGCAGCGCGGAGTTAGGCTTCTTCGGGGTCGTGGTGTAGACGCGCGTGCAGACGCCGCGGCGCTGAGGCGCGGCGACCTTCTTCTTGCGGCCCTGGCCCGACTTGAGGCCGGGGGTCGCGAGCTTCTTCTTCGGGGCCACGCGGCCCTTGCGCACGAGCTGTGAGGTCGTCGGCATAGGGACGGTGATGCTAGCAGCGCAGAGCGGTCGCGGGGGCGCCGTGTCTATGCGCTTGCGGTGGCGCCTGCGGCGCGCACGGGTGCGGGCATCATCGCGGCGGCGACGATCACCGCCACGAAGGCAATCGACTGCAAGGTGAGGCCCAGCGGGCTGCCCGCCATCGGGTCGCCGAAGACGAGAATCCCGCCGGTGATCCCCGCGATGTTCGCGGCCGTGCCGGTGACGGCGATCACCGGGACGGCGTCTCCGTCCTGCAGGCCGCGGGCGGAGGCGTAGAAGGCGACGATCGAGGCCAGCACCGCGACCAGCAACCACGGGCTCAGCAGCAGGCCCAGGAAGCCGTGCGCGCCGGTGATCCCGGTCAGCGCCTTGATCGCGGTGTCCGAGACGCCGAACAGGATGCCGGCCGCGGCGCCGAGCATCACGCCGTGGTGCTCGACGGGGCCGCCCATGCGCGGGCCCATGATCAGCAGGCCGCCGAGGCCGAAGAGGCCGGCCTCGAAGCCGATCATCGCCGCGAGCGAGAACTGCGAGTGCGCCCCGTGCATCGCCGGGGCGGTGATGCCGAGGATCGCGAGGCCCGCCGCCATCAGCGACAGCCCGATCCACTGACGGCGCCCGACCTCGAAGCCGAACATGCGGTCTGCCATCACCGCGATGAAGACCACGCCCGCGGCGAGCGCCACCTGAATCACCGACATCGGCGCGAGCGCCAGCGCCGCGACGTGCAGGCCCCAGCTCGCGGTGGCGGTGATCATCCCGAGCGTGAACCACTTCGAAGAGTAGAGCTGGCGGGCCGAGCGCAGCGGGTGGCGCACGTCGACCTTGGGCACCGAGTTGGCGCCGCGGTGCTTGTAGAAGAAGCCGAGGTTGGCTACGAAGGCGCACGCGAGCGCTAGGAGGATGCCGAGGTCTAGGGTCATGAAAAAGTTGGGGTGCCCGGGAGTTGCGTGAGTGGGGATCGACGGCTCAGAACGGCTGCTTTACTGCCTGCCCCCAACGTTCGGCGTATCGGCCGTCGCGAAAGAGTACCCAGGCGAACCTCTGTGGAAACTAAAGAGCGGCTTAAAGAAATACCCGAGTTCCCAAGCGCCGATTCGCACAAGCCGTTGCTGCTGGTCGACATCGACGGTGTGATCTCGCTTTTCGGGGGCGAGCCCGGCTCGCGCGGCGAGGGCTCGCTGCACTCGATCGACGGCATCCTGCACTTCCTTTCGTCCGCCGCCGCCGCTCACCTGCTCGACTTGCAGGAGCAATTCGAGCTGGCTTGGTGCAGCGGCTGGGAGGAGAAGGCCGACGAGCACCTCCCACACCTGCTGGGGCTGCCCCGGGGCCTGCCGTTCCTGCGCTTCGAGCGCTCGGTGGGCCGCGCGAACGCGCACTGGAAGCTCGAGGCGATCGACGCCTTCGCCGGCGAGCGGGCGCTCGCCTGGATCGACGACGCGCTGAGCCCCGCCTGCCACGAGTGGGCCGCCGCGCGCGAGGCGGGCGGCTCGCCGACGCTGCTCGTCACCACCGAGCCCCAGCTCGGGCTGACGGCGCGCGAGGCGGCGCTGCTCAGCGGCTGGGCCGGCGAGCTGCAGCGCCGGCGAGCAGCGGCGTCATAGCGACGGCGACCGCGCCTGGCCGGAGGGTTCGCAACCGCCCCGACGGGCGCCACGAGCCGATCAGAGAAGCAAGGGGGCGCGCTCAGCGCCCCCTTGCCCAATCCCTACTCCCCGCTCGGCTCCTCCGGGACCTCGAGCTCGGCCAGCTCCTCGACGAAGCCGGGGTCCGTGTCGCCGGCGCCGATCTTCTCCAGCGAGGCGAGGTCGGCGTCGAACTCGCTGCCGTAGCCGCCGCCGAAGCTGTCGGCGTTCGAGAGCCCGAGCTCAGCGGCGATCTCGTCCTGGTCCAGCAGGCCGACATCGTCGATCGCGCGGGGCAGCGGTTCGGACGGTTCGATCTCGATCCGCCGGTAGCGCTTCAGGCCCGTGGCGGCCGGGATCAGCTTGCCGATGATCACGTTCTCCTTGAGCCCGTTCAGGCGGTCGGTCTTGCCCTCCAGGGCCGCGTCGGTCAGCACCTTCGTCGTCTCCTGGAAGGAGGCCGCCGAGAGGAAGGAGTCCGTGTTCAGCGAGGCCTTCGTGATGCCGAGGATGATGTCCTCGAACTGCGCGGTCTCGCCCTTGCCGGCGGCGATCTCGTCGTTGACCTTCGCGAATTCGAAGCGGTCCACGAACTGTCCGGGCAGGTAGTCGGTGTCGCCCTTCTGGTCGACCCGCACCTTCTTCAGCATCTGGCGCACGATCAGCTCGATGTGCTTGTCGTTGATGTCCACGCCCTGGGACTTGTAGACCTCCTGGACCTCCTTCACCAGGTACTGCTCGGTGTCGGTGCGCCCACGGATCGCCAGCAGCTCGTGCGGGTAGACCGACCCCTCGTTGAGCTGCTTGCCCGCGGCGATCTTCTCGCCCTGGGAGACGAACAGCCGCGTGCGGCGCGGGAAGGAGTGTTTGTGCTCCTCGCCGGCCTCGTCGGTGATCGTGACGTTCAGCGCCTTGTCGGTCTCCTCGATCGAGACGGTGCCGTCCTGTTCGGCGATCTTCGCGAGGCCCTTCGGCTTGCGCGCCTCGAACAGCTCCACCACGCGGGGCAGGCCGTGCGTGATGTCCGCGCCGGCGACGCCGCCGGTGTGGAACGTACGCATCGTCAGCTGCGTGCCGGGCTCGCCGATCGACTGCGCGGCGATGATCCCGACCGCGTCGCCGATCTGCGCCAGCGACCCCGTCGCCATCGCGCGCCCGTAGCAGGCCTGGCACACGCCGCTCTGCGCCTCGCACTTCAGCACCGAGCGGACCGGCACCCTCACGTCGTTGCCCTTCTCGTGATCCTCCGCGAAGGCCGTGGCGATGTCGTCGAACTGCTCACGGCCGATTTCGCCGCCCTGCTCGGCCAGCATGCGGCCGCGCTTGGTGGTGATGTCCTGCGCCGCGACGCGGCCCACGAGGCCGTCGTTGGGCTCGCCGCCGTCCTTGTACACCGACATCTCGATGTAGTCCTCGGTGCCGCAGTCCGGCTCGCGGATGATCACGTCCTGGGCGACGTCGACCAGACGCCGCGTCAGGTAGCCGGAGTCCGCGGTGCGCAGCGCCGTGTCGGCGAGGCCCTTTCGCGCGCCGTGCGTGGAGATGAAGTACTCCAGCACCGACAGGCCCTCCATGAAGTTGGCCTTGATCGGGCGCTCGATGATTTCACCCTTCGGGTTGGCCATCAGACCGCGCATCCCGGCGAGCTGGCGGATCTGCTTGAAGGAACCGCGGGCGCCGGAGTTGGCCATCATGAAGATGGGGTTCAGCGTCTCGAGGTTCGCGACCATCGCCTCCGCGACGTCGTCGGTGGCGGCGTTCCACTTCTCGACCACCGCCTCGTGGCGCTCCTCCTGCGTGATCAGGCCCATGTCGTACTGGTCTGAGATCTCCGCGACCTGCTGCTCGTAGCTGTCGAGGATCTTCTGCTTGTCCGGCGGCACCACGACGTCGTTCTTGGAGATCGTGATCCCCGCCTGCGTCGCGTACTTGAAGCCCAGGTCCTTGAAGGCGTCGAGCACCATCGAGATCGTCGTCGCGCCGTAGGTCTGCACGAGCACGTCGATCAGCCGCGTGGTGTCGCGCTTCTTCATCGACTGGTTCACGAACACGTACTTGGAGGCGTCGAACTCGTCGCCCAGCGCCTCGTGCAGCGCGCGCTCGATGCGGTCGTTGTAGATGATCCGGCCCACGGTCGTCAGCACGTGACCGCCCTCGCGCCCGAACGGGCGGAACTCGGCGATGTCGTGCAGCTTCACGACGCCGGCCTCGTGCGAGATCTCGGCCTCCTGCGCCGTGCGGAACACGTGCGGCTTCGGCTCGTAGGTCGCGCGGTCGATCCCTCCCAGCTCGTCGGCTTCGGGGCCGTAGGTGAGGTAGTAGGCGCCCAGGATCATGTCCTGCGTCGGCGTCGCCAGCGGCGCGCCGTGCGCCGGGGAGAGGATGTTGTTCGAGGACAGCATCAGGATCCGCGCCTCGGCCTGCGCCTCCGCCGAGAGCGGCAGGTGCACGGCCATCTGGTCGCCGTCGAAGTCCGCGTTGAAGGCGTGGCACACCAGCGGGTGCACCTGGATCGCCTTGCCCTCCACGAGCAGCGGCTCGAACGCCTGAATGCCCAGGCGGTGCAGCGTCGGCGCGCGGTTCAGCAGCACCGGGTGCTCGTGGATGACCTCCTCCAGCACGTCCCAGACCTCGCCGATCATCGAGTCGACCATCTTCTTCGCGGCCTTGATGTTCTGCGCGGACTTGCGCTCGACCAGGCGGGCCATGATGAACGGCTTGAACAGCTCCAGCGCCATGATCTTCGGCAGGCCGCACTGGTGCAGCTTCAGGTACGGCCCGGCGACGATCACCGAGCGGCCCGAGTAGTCCACGCGCTTGCCGAGCAGGTTCTGGCGGAAGCGCCCCTGCTTGCCCTTCAGCATGTCGGAGAGGCTCTTCAGCGGGCGGTTGCCCGGCCCGGTCACCGGACGGCCGCGGCGGCCGTTGTCGAACAGCGCGTCGACCGCCTCCTGGAGCATGCGCTTCTCGTTGTTGACGATGATCTCCGGCGCGCCCAGGTCCAGCAGCCGCTTGAGGCGGTTGTTGCGGTTGATCACGCGGCGGTAGAGGTCGTTGAGGTCGGAGGTCGCGAAGCGGCCGCCGTCCAGCTGCACCATCGGGCGCAGCTCCGGCGGGATCACCGGCACCGCGTCGAGCACCATCATCTCGGGCTTGTTGCCCGACTGGATGAAGGCGGAGACGACCTTCAGGCGCTTGACGGCGCGGGCCTGCTTCTGGCCTTTGCCGGTCTTCACCTGGTCCTCGAGGTCGGTCCTTTCCGCTTCGAGGTCGACCTGCTGGAGCAGGTCGCGGACCGCCTCTGCGCCCATCCCGCCGCGGAAGTACTCGCCGAAGCCGTAGGAGGAGCCGAAGCGCTCCTTCAGCTCGCGGAAGGTCGCCTCGTCGTGCTCGATCTGCTTGGGCTCCATCGTCTTGAAGAGCTCCCAGACGTTGCGCATGCGCTCGGCGGCGTCCTCGATGTAGGCCTCCGTGTCGGCGATGTCGGCCTCGAACGCCTTCGTCAGCTCCTTGACGAGCTTCTCGCGCTCCTCGTCGGAGATTTTCGAGAGGTTCACGTCGAGCGAGTCGGCCCACAGGTGGTCTTCGTCGTTGAAGCCGGTCTGTTTGCCGTTCTGGAGGTACTTCTCACGGCGCTTCAGCGACTCCTGCAGCTCGAGCACGCGCTCCTCGCGCTCGGCGGCGTAGGCGTCGAGCACCTTGTTGACTTCCTTCTCCAGCGAGTCGAGGTCCTTCGTGCGCGCCTCGTCGTCGACCCAGGTGACGATCGAAGCCGCGAAGTAGAGCACCTTCTCCAGTTCCTTCGGCGCCATGTCGAGCAGGTAGCCGATCCGGCTCGGGACGCCCTTGAAGAACCAGATGTGGCTGACGGGCGCGGCGAGGTCGACGTGACCCATGCGCTCGCGGCGCACCTTCGAGCGCGTGACCTCGACCCCGCAGCGCTCGCAGACGATGCCCTTGTAGCGGACGCGCTTGTACTTGCCGCAGTAGCACTCCCAGTCCTTCGTCGGGCCGAAGATTCGCTCGCAGAAGAGGCCGTCCTTCTCCGGCTTGAGCGTGCGGTAGTTGATCGTCTCGGGCTTGGTGACCTCGCCGGAGCTCCAGCTGCGGATCTGCTTGGAGGAGGCGAGTGAGATCTCGATGGCGTCGAAGTTGTTGATGTCAATCACGATGAAGAGCCCTTCCGGCTTGGAGTGAAACCTGTGGTGCTGCCTGCTGCTCGCGGGCGATCCGGTCGGTAGTCGGGGGCCCGCACCCCGCAAGGCGCCGCCGCTTCGGGGCGGCGCCGGCGCCATCGCCTACGTCTCGGCCACCTCTGACGCGTCCTCGTCCAGCTCCTCGACCCCTTCGAGGTCGAGCCCGTCGCCGTCGGCCGGGTCCCCGGACGAGGCCTCGGGGTCGCCGCCGTTGCTCGAAGCCTCGGCGTCGCCCGCGTCCTCGCCCTCGACCGACTCGTCGGCGGCGTCGCCGCTCAGCGCGCGCACGCCGGAGAGGTCGATGCCGAGCTCCTCGGCCGCGCGCAGCAGGTCGTCGTCTTCGTCGCGGATCTCCGCCCGCTGGCCCTCCTCGGAGACGACGTTCACGTCGAGCGCGAGCGACTGCATCTCCTTGAGCAGGACCTTGAACGACTCGGGGATCGAGGGCTCGGCGATGTTCTCGCCCTTGACGATCGCCTCGTAGGCCTTCACGCGCCCGACGGTGTCGTCGGACTTGATCGTCAGCATCTCCTGGAGCGTGTAGGCGGCGCCGAACGCCTCCAGCGCCCAGACCTCCATCTCGCCGAAGCGCTGGCCGCCGAACTGCGCCTTGCCGCCCAGCGGCTGCTGGGTGACGAGCGAGTACGGGCCGGTCGAGCGGGCGTGGATCTTGTCGTCGACGAGGTGCAGGAGCTTCAGGATGTACATGTAGCCGACGGTCACCTGCTCCGCGAACGGCTCGCCGGTGCGGCCGTTGAAGAGCGTCATCTTGCCGGAGGCCTGCTCGCCCTCGCGACGGCTCTTGTCGATGTCCATGCGGATGCGGCCCTCGTGCGCGTCCTGCCACTTCACGAGCGCGGTGTCGACGTCTTCGACGGTGGCGCCGTCGAACACCGGCGTCGCGACGTAGACCTTGCCGGTGCCGCCGTTGGAGTGCGCTTCCTTGTAGGCGTCGGTGCCGTCGTCGTACCAGCCCTGCGCCGCCGCCCAGCCAAGGTGCGTCTCGAGGATCTGCCCGACGTTCATGCGCGAAGGCACGCCCAGCGGGTTGAGGATCACGTCGACGGGGGTGCCGTCCTCGAGGAACGGCATGTCCTGCTGGTCGACGATCTTCGAGATCACACCCTTGTTGCCGTGACGGCCCGCGAGCTTGTCGCCCTCGGAGATCTTGCGCTTCTTCGCGACGAACACCCGCACGAGGTCGTTGACCCCCGGCGGCAGGTCGTCGCCGGCGTCGCGGCTGAAGGTCTTGACGTCGATCACGACGCCGCCCTCGCCGTGCGGCACCTTCAGCGAGGTGTCGCGCACCTCGCGCGCCTTCTCCTTGAAGATCGCGCGGATCAGCTTCTCCTCCGCGGTCAGCTCGGTCTCGCCCTTCGGCGTGACCTTGCCGACGAGCAGGTCGCCCGACTGCACCTCCGCGCCGACGCGGACGATGCCGCGGTCGTCGAGGTTGCGCAGCGACTCCTCGGAGCGGTTGGGGATGTCGCGCGTGATCTCCTCCTCGCCCAGCTTCGTGGTGCGGGCGTCGATCTCGTACTCCTCGATGTGGATCGAGGTCAGCTCGTCGTCCTGCACGAGGCGCTTGGAGAGGATGATCGCGTCCTCGAAGTTGTAGCCCTCCCAGGACATGAAGGCGACCATCAGGTTCTTGCCGAGCGCCATCTCGCCGCGGTCGGTGGAGGAGCCGTCGGCGAGCACGTCGCCGGCCTTGACCTTCTGGCCGGAGGCGACGCGCGGCTTGTGGTGGATCAGCGTGCCCTGGTTGGAGCGCATGAACTTCTGCAGCTCGTACTCGTCCTTGCCCTCGTTGCCGGCGATCACGATCTGATCGGCGTCGACGTACTCGATCGTGCCGGCGTTGCGCGCCAGCAGGACGTCGCCGGTGTCGAGCGCCGCGCGGCGCTCCATGCCGGTGCCGACGAGCGGCGCGTCGGTCTTCAGCAGCGGCACGGCCTGGCGCTGCATGTTCGAGCCCATCAGGGCGCGGTTCGCGTCGTCGTGCTCGAGGAACGGGATCATCGCCGTGGCCACGGACCAGATCTGCTCGGGCGAGACGTCGATCAGGTCGACGTCTTTCGGCCCGACCGTCACGTACTGGCCGGCCTGGGTGCGGCACAGGATCTCGCTGCCCTTCAGTTTCCCGGTCTTCGGGTCGACGGGCGTGTTCGCCTGCGCGATCAGCTGCTCCTCTTCCTGGGTGGCGTCGAGGCGCACGACCTTGTCGCTGACGACGCCGTCCTCGACGACGCGGTAGGGCGTCGTGACGAAGCCGTACTCGCTGACCTCGGCGAACGAGGAGAGCGAGCCGATCAGGCCGATGTTCGGGCCCTCGGGGGTCTCGATCGGGCACATGCGCCCGTAGTGGGTGGGGTGCACGTCGCGGACCTCGATCGGCGCGCGCTCGCGCGTGAGGCCGCCGGCGCCGAGCGCCGACAGGCGGCGGCGGTGCGTGAGGCCCGCGAGCGAGTTCGTCTGGTCCATGAACTGCGACAGCTGCGAGGAGCCGAAGAACTCCTTCAGCGCCGCGACCACGGGCCGGATGTTGATGATCGTCTGCGGCGTGATCGTGTCGGCGTCCTCGGTCGTGAGGCGCTCGCGCACGACGCGCTCCATCCGGTAGAGGCCGATGCGGAAGGCCTCCTGGATCAGCTCGCCGACCGTGCGCAGGCGGCGGTTGCCGAAGTGCTCGTACTCGTCGAGGTGCTCGGCGACGGGCTCGCGCGGCATGCTCATCGCCTCGGCGGCGTAGTCCTTGATCTCGACCTCGCCGTCCTCCGGCAGCAGCAGGCGCTTCGGCAGCAGCACCAGCTCGCGCACCAGCGCGAGGATGTCGTCGTGCGTGAGCGTGCGCGTTTCGATGTCGACGTCGAGACCGAGACGCGAGTTGAGCTTGTAGCGCCCGACGCGCGTGAGGTCGTAGCGCTTGGGGTCGAAGAAGAGCTGGTTCAGGAGCGCCTTGGCGTTGTCGACGCTGGGCGGCTCGCCGGGGCGCTGCTTCTTGAACAGCTCGATCAGGGCGCCCTCTTCGGTGCGGGTGATCTCGGTGTCGGCCTCGATCGTGTTGCGGATGTAGAGCGAGTTGTCGAAGAGCTTGAGGATCTCCTCGTCGGTCGCGTAGCCCATCGCGCGCAGCAGCACCGTCACCGGCAGCTTGCGCTTGCGGTCGATGCGGACGAAGACCTTGCCCTTCTTGTCGATTTCGAGCTCGAGCCACGAGCCGCGGGCGGGCATCAGGTTCGCGATGAAGACCTGCTTCTCGCGGTCCTTCGGCTCCATCAGGTAGGCGCCGGGCGAGCGCACCAGCTGCGTCACGACGACGCGCTCGGTGCCGTTGATCACGAACGTGCCGCGCTCGGTCATCCAGGGGAAGTCGCCCATGAACACGGACTGCTCCCGGATCTCGCCGGTCTCGCGGTTGATGAAGGCGACCGTGACCGTCAGCGGGCGGGCGTAGGTCAGGTCCTTCTCGCGGCACTGCTCCAGCGAGGCGACGGGCTCGTCGAAGACGAACTCGCCGAACTGCACGGCCAGGTTGCCGGTGTAGTCCTCGATCGGGGAGATGTCGTCGATCGTCTCGCGCAGACCGCCCTTCTCCGGGTCGGTCAGCCATTCGAACGAACGGCGCTGGATGTCAATCAGGTTGGGTACGTCAACGGTCTTGTCGAGACGCGCGAACGTGCGGCGCGTCCGGAGAGCATCTGCAGCGGCCAAGAAACGACTCCTTCGGAGCGGGTGAAACGGGCAGAGGAGGCGCGCCGAAGCGCGACTCGTAAAGATAGCACAGGGAAGCGACGCCCTGAAGTAGGCAGCTGACGCTCACGGACCCCGCCCTCGATCGTCGCGTATGTGGCGCGACGTCGTGCCTTCAGGGGCGGCTACGGCTATTGGCCAGCATCCGGGACTTTACCGGAAAGTCGGGCCGATTGTTAAATCTGGATAAAAGGACGGCCCCGCGTTCGCGGGGCCGTCTATATGGTCGCCGACTGCCCGGGCATGCGCCGGATGGCAAGTCTCGGTGGTCGCCGACTGCCCGGGCATGCGCCGGATGGCAAGGTCTCGGTGGTCGACCGCCCGCCCGGCGGCGGGCAGGCAGGGTCCTCAGGCGAGATCGCCCGAGACGCCACCCCATTCCTCGGGCGCGACGTTGGCGATCGACTGCGTGAAGGTCCAGCGATGCCCCGCGAGGTCCTGCGCGGTGAACTGGCGCTCGCCGTACGGGTGGTCGCCGGGCTCGCGCACGATCCGCGCCCCTGCGGCAAGCGCGTGGGCGTGGCGCGCGCCGAGATCGTCGACGCGGACCAGGACCGCCGAGCAGGCCCCGGGCACCGGTGCGCCAGGGTCGACGTCGGGCGGCTCCTCGCGCACCACGACGGCGCCGTCGCCGACGCGCAGCTGCGCGCGATGGTCGCCTGCCTGCCAGCGGACCGAGAACCCGAAGACCCGGCACAGCCACTCCACGGCTGCTTCGACATCGTCGTAGACGAGTTCGGGGGTGACCGTGGCGGGAGGGGCCGAGCGGTTAGCGAGCATCGAGCCGTTCTACCTGACGGCGCCGGGCGGCGCGTGGCCATCTCGCGGCGATCGCCGCCCTGAACGCGAAAGGCCCCGCGGTGCGGGGCCTTTCGACCGGGCTTCGGCGTGGGTACGGCGACTACTTCAGCTCGACGCCTGCGCCGGCCTCCTCCAGTTCCTGCTTGAGCTTTTCGGCCTCCTCCTTCTCGACGCCCTCCTTGACGGGCTTGGGGGCCTCGTCGACGAGCGTCTTCGCCTCTTTCAGGCCGAGACCCGTCGCGGCGCGGACGACCTTGATCACCTGGATCTTCTTGTCGCCGGCGCTCGCGAGGATCACGTCGACGGTGCCGCTTTCTTCCTCGCCGCCGGCGGCGTCGCCGCCACCGCCGCCCGCAGCGGCCGCGACCGGCGCGGCGACCGCGGCGGCCGAGACGCCGAACTCCTCCTCGAGCGCCTTGATCCGCTCGGCGAGCTCGAGCACCGAGATGCCCTTCAGCTCCTCGATCCAGTCCTGTGTGCTGGTTGCCATGTTCGTCAGTCCTCCTTGGGGGGATTCGCATCGGCGGTGTCCGACTCGGCCTCTGCCGATGCGTCCGCCTGGTTTTCGTCCTCTTGCGCCGGCTCCTCGGCCGGCTCAGCTTTGTCCTCGGGAGCGTCCGCGGGCGCCTCGGCCGCGGGCTGCTCGGCCTCCTCGGCGGCGGGCTGCTCGCCGGCGTCGGCCGACTCCTCCGCGGGGGCGGCCTCCTCGTCCGGCGCGGCCTCGGCGGCGGGCTCCTCGCCGGCGGCCTCCTCCGCGGCGGGCGCCGCGGGCGCCTCGCCCGCGGGAATCTCGCCGGACTCCTTCTTCTGCTGGACCTGGCCCAGCGCTGAGGCGAGCCCGCCCAGCAGCGCGGCGAGGCTGCGCACGACGCCGGTGACCGGCGAGGCCACGACGCCGACGAGCTGGCCGTAGAGCACTTCGCGCGAGGGCAGCCGCGACAGCGAGCGGATCTGCTCGACGTCGAGCGCCGCGCCGTCCATCAGCCCGCCCTTGAACGGCAGCAGCTGCGTCGCTTTCGCGTAGTCGGCGACGGCCTTCGCGGCGATCGCCACGTCGCCGCGCACGAACGTCAGCGCCGTGGGACCGGCGAGGTACTCCTTCAGCGTCTCCGCGCCGGCCTGGTCGGCGGCGCGTTCGGTCAGCGAGTTCTTCACGACCTTGAAGGTCGCGTCGGCGTCGCGCAGCTTCGCGCGCAGCTCGGCGACCTGCGGCACGGAGATGCCGCGGTAGTCGACCGCGAAGATCGCGTGCGACTCGTCTATCTGGGTGGCGATCTCCTCGATCGCTACAGCCTTCTGCTCTCGGTTCATGTGTTTCCGTCGCTCTCGAAGTTCGGCGTGCCCTGCACAGGCAGACGAGAGAGCGCGGCGAACCGCGGCTGCTGCTCGCTCCAACCTGCCCCGGTCTTCTCCGCTCGCGCGGCGCCGGGGGTCTCGGGCGGTGCGTTGGTCGGGAGAGTGTAGAGCCTCGCGACCTGCGCCGCGCGGGCGCCGCTACGCCGTGGGCCGCAGGCGCAGGCCCACCGGGCGCGGGCGCCGGGCGCGCCGCCCCGCGAGCACGCCCGCGAACAGCAGCGCGGCGATCAGCGTGCAGGCCCCGTAGAGGAAGCTGCAAACGCTGGGCGAGAGCGCCCAGACGCGGTCGCACAGGACGTAGGCCACCGCCGCGCCGGCGAGCGCCCGCACGGGCAGGCGCTCGCCGCGGAGCGCGTCCCAGGCGAGCAGGTCGAGCAGCAGGCCCGCCAGGTAGTAGGGCATCGTCTCGGTGTCGAGCGTGCAGCGCAGCAGCAGCACCAGCGCCATCAGCGCGAAGGCGTCGTCGCGGCGCAGCGGCAGGCGCCGCACGCAGGCGACGACCGCCGCCACGAGCAGGTCCACCGCGATCAGGAGCGGATGCACGGCGCGCGCCAACCCCGCCGGCAGGCGATGCCCGCTGACGGCGACGCTGTTTCCTTCGACCAGCACGTGCCTGGTCGAGTCGGGCGCGGGCGGCCACAGCCAGGACCAGATCGTCGGCGAGCGGTGCAGGCTCTGCGCGAGGTCGAGCTGGTTGTGCAGGAAGCTCGACGGCGCCCCCGCAATCGCGGGCAACGTCACCAGCAGCGCCGTGGCCAGCGCGCCGAGCAGCGCCTTGAGGCGGGCGCCGTCCAGCGCGAACAGCACCGGCAGGACGGCCACCACCGACCACTGCTTGCAGGCCAGCGCGAGGCCGAGCAGCACCGTCGACAGGAGCGCCTTGCGCTCGATCGCCGCCACCAGCGCGCCGACGCAAAGGCTCGCGGTCAGCAGCTCCTCCGGATGGCCCAGGTCCAGCGCCGAGGAGACCAGGGGGTTGAGCAGGGCGAGCAGCACGATCGCCCACTGGGCCACCAGGCCGGCGCCGCGGCGTGCCGCGATCCGCGCCAGCCACAACGCCAGCGCCGCCACCGACAGCACGCAGGGAACGGCGCCCCAGCGGTAGGAGGTCAACTCGCCGGCGTGGGCCAGCGAGGCCAGCCCGGCGAACGGCAGGCGCACCAGCAGCGACAGGTCGCCCATCGCCGGGCGCGCGAGCGCGAAGGCGTGGAGGTTGCCGTGCACGAGGTCGCCGATCGGCGGGCCGGCGTCGCCGGGATAGTCGCCGAGGCTCGCGGCCGAGAGCGCCGCGCGCAGGCTGAGCAGCAGCGCCGCGAGCGCGAGCGCGCCGTCGTTCAGATGCCGCCTCACTAGCGCCACACGACCGTTCTCGGCATCCGCGCGGCCGTGCTTGACCGGGCGGGCGCGGCGAGCAAGGCGTTGGCGGGGAGCCCCGGGCGGTGGGCGTGCGTCGAGCGGCCAGGCCACGGCGGGTGCGACTATCGGGGCCGGGCGCGAGCGCACCCGGCAATCCGGGCTAGGCCGCTGCGGGCTCGCCGGTGAGTTCGCGCGTGCGGCTCGGGTCGACCTTCACCCCGGGCCCCATCGTCGAGGTCATCGTGATCGAGCGCAGGTAGCGCCCTTTCGCGGCGGAGGGCTTTGCCCGCACCAGCTCTTCCACCACCGCGGCGTAGTTCTCCAAGAGCTGCTGCTCGCCGAAGCTGGCCTTGCCGATCACGAGGTGCACGATCGCCGTGCGGTCCGTGCGGTACTCGACCTTGCCGGACTTCGACTCTTCCACCGCCTTCGCCACGTCCATCGTGACCGTGCCGACTTTCGGGTTCGGCATCTTGCCCGCGGGGCCGAGGATGCGGCCGAGCTGGCCGACGACGTTCATCAGGTCCGGCGTGGCGATCGCGACGTCGAAGTCGTCGAAGCCGTCCTGGATGCGCTTCGCGAGGTCCTGGGCGCCGACGACGTCGGCGCCGGCGGCTTCGGCCTCAGCGACCTTCGGCCCCTGCGCGAACACCGCCACCTTCACGTCCTTGCCGATGCCGTTCGGCAGCGCGATCGTGCCGCGCAGCTGCTCGTCGGCGTGGCGCACGTTCAGGCCCGTGCGGACGTGGATCTCGACCGACTCGTCGAACTTCGCGCTCGCGAGGCTGCGCACCAGCGCGACCGCCTCCGCGGGCTCGTACTCGCGCTCGCGGTCGACCTTGCCGAGCTGGTCGGCGAAGCGTTTGCCGTGCTTGGAGCTCATGAGGTCACGTCCACGCCCATCGAGCGCGCCGTGCCGGCGATGATCTTCGCCGCCTGGTCGACGTCGTGCGCGTTGAGGTCCTGCAGCTTGCGCTCGGCGATCTCGCGCAGCTGCGCCTGGGAGATCGTGCCGACCTTCGTGCGGTTCGGCTCGCCGGAGCCCTTGCTGATTTTGATCGCCTGGCGGATCAGCACCGCGGCGGGCGGCGTCTTCGTCACGAACGTGAACGTGCGGTCCTCGTAGACCGTGATCACCACCGGGATCACCGTCCCGGTTTCGCTCTGCGTCTGCGCGTTGAACGCCTTGCAGAACTCCATGATGTTGATGCCGTGCTGACCCAGCGCAGGGCCAACCGGCGGGGCGGGGCTCGCCTGCCCGGCGTTTGCTTGCAGCTTGATTGTCGTGAGGACCTTCTTCGCCATGTCTAGAGCTTCTTCACTTGATCGAAGGACACTTCAACCGGAGTCTCGCGGCCGAAGATTGATACCAGCACCTTGAGCTTCGCGGCGTCGTCGTTGATCTCGGAGATCTCGCCCGAGAAGTCGGACAGCGGCCCGGAAACCACCTTGACCGACTCGCCGATCGAGAACTGCGCCCGCGTGCGGGTCGCGGTCGCGACCTCCTTGTGCAGCAGCCGGTCCACCTCCATCTGGGTGAGCGGCACCGGCTCCTGCGAGGCGCCCACGAAGCCCGTCACGCCCGGGGTGCCCTTCACGACGCCCCAAGAGTCCTCGTTCAGCTCCATGTTCACCAGCACGTAGCCCGGCATCGTGCGCTTCTCGACCGTCACCTTCTGGTTGTCCTTCATCTCCGAGACGGACTCCGTCGGCACGACGACGTTGCGGACCGCACGCTGCTGACCCAGCGAGACCACGCGGTGCTCCAGGTTGTGCTTGACCTTGTTCTCGTGACCCGAGTAAGTGTTGACGACGTACCAACGAAACATTCAGTTGCTCCTGAGGGGTGTTACGAAGATCGGATGACGGCGGGCGTCAAAGGATGAATTCGACGATTTCCTTCGCCACGAAATCGGCGAGGCCCAGATAGGCGCCTGCGATCGCGACGAAGCCCAGCACCACCGCCGTCGCCTGCGTGACCTGACGGCGGTCGGGCCACTGGACGCGCTGGAGCTCCGCCCAGCTGGCGCGAAGGAAGGCCGAGACGCGGTTGCCACCCGAGCCGCGGATCGGAGCGCCGGAGGCCTGCTCGGCCGTGACGCCGCCACGACGGCCACCGCCACCCGGCGGCTTGCGCGCGACGTCGTCGCCCTGCTCCTGAAGTTCGTCCGCCGAGATGTCGCCCTCGGCCAGCGCCTCGGCCTCGACTTCGTGCTCGTCCAGGTGCAGCGAGTCCTCCTCGACGTCCGGCACGCCCGCGGGGTCAGCGACCTCGCCGTTGGCGCCGCTGACGATCGCCGCCTCGAACTCGTCCGCCTCGCCTGAGGCGTGGTCGAGCGCGCCGGGGACCTCCGAGCGGGTCGGCTGCGTCGCCTGGCTGCGCGAGCCTGGCGCGCGTCGAGCGCGACGCTGCTTTGCACGTTTGCGGTCACGAGCCACAGCTGCGCTCCCGCGCTAGCGAGTCTCCCGGTGACTGGTGTGCTTGCGACACCAGCGGCAGTACTTGCGCAGCCCGATGCGATCGGGGTTGTTGCGCTTGCTCTTGTTCGTCTGGTAGTTGCGGCGCTTGCACTCCTCACAAGCGAGGGTGACAGCAATCCGAACGTCTCCGCGGGCCATGTGTAATCCCTGCGTTTAAGGTTTGCATTCCGGGTCTGGACGAAGAAAAACCCCGCCCAGGCGCGAGGTCTTGGCAGTGTAGCGCGCTTTTGCACCCCGGTGGAATCCCGCCCGCTACCGTGGCGGCGATGCCGGGGGAAGAGCCACGCGCGCCGACGCGGCCCGAAGCCGAGCGGGCGCGGCGGCGGCGCCGTAAGCGCCGTGCGCAGGCTCGCCGCCGCAGGCTCGCGCTGGCCGTCTCCCTGGCCGCGGTCGCCGTCGCGATCTACCTGCTCGCCGGCGGCACCGGCGACGGCGATCGAGCGCCGCGAGCCGGCGCCGTAGCGACGGCGCCGCGCGTGAGCGCCCAGGCGCCGCGCCGTCCCGACCGGCGCGCGCGAGAGGCCGCCGAGATCCGGCGCCTGATCGCGATCGGCAAGCCCATCTACTGCGCCGGCCACCGCTCGCACGAGCTGGCGCTCACGTTCGACGACGGCCCTGGCCCCTACACGCACCTGGTGCTCGACAAGCTGCGCAAGCACCGCCTCAGCGCCACCTTCTTCATCGTCGGGCGCAACATCCCGCTCGTGCCCGGCATCACCCGGCGCGAGCGCGCGCAGGGGGCAGTCGGCGACCACACCTTCACCCACCCCGACCTGACCACGCTCGGGAGCAGCGACGCCGAAGCGCAGATCGTCCGCACGCAGTCCGCCCTCGCCCGCGCTTCCGGCGGCCCCGTGTCTCTGTTCCGCCCTCCCTACGGCGCGCACGACGCCACCGTCGACGCCATCGCCCGTAGCCACCACCTGCTCGAGATCCTCTGGAACGTCGACAGCGCCGACTCGCTCGGCGCCGACTACGCGCAGATCGAACGCAACGTCATCGCCGGCCTGCGCCCCGGGGCCATCATCCTGATGCACGAGAACCGCGGCCAGACCGTGCGCGCGCTGCTCGCCATCTTCGCCGCCCTGCAGCGCAAGCACCTGCACGCCGTCAGCGTCCCGCAGCTGCTCGCCGACGATCCCCCCGGCCCCGCCCAGATACGCGCCGGCGGGCGCGGCTGCGGCATCGGCTCGAGGGCTCCCGGCGCCGGCTGAAGTAACTGCGCCGCGGCGGCGCAGCCCGGCGATCCGATCAAAGCGGCCGCAAGGCCGCCCTTCATCAAAAAACCATCAGTGGCTGTCGAGCACGCGGTCGATCAAGCCGTACTCCTGCGCGCCCTCCGCCGTGAAGAAGCGGTCGCGCTCCATGTCCGAGCGCACCTCCTCCTGCGGCTTGCCCGTGTGCTCCGCGTAGATCTGGTCGATCCGCTCGCGGATGTTCAGGATCTCGCGCGCGTGGATCTCGATGTCCGTCGACTGTCCCTGGAAGCCCGCCGAGGGCTGGTGGATCAGGATGCGCGAGTTCGGCAGCGCCGCGCGCTTGCCCTTCGCCCCGCCTGCCAGCAGCAGCGAGCCCATCGACATCGCCACCCCCACGCACATCGTCGCCACGTCCGGCTTGATGAAGTTCATCGTGTCGTAGATCGCCAGGCCCGAGTAGATCGAGCCCCCCGGCGAGTTGATGTAGATCGAGATGTCCTTCTCCGGGTCCTGGCTCTCCAGGTGCAGCAGCTGCGCCACCACCAGGTTCGCGATCTGGTCGTCGATCGGCGTGCCCAGGAAGATGATGCGCTCGTTCAGCAGGCGCGAGTAGATGTCGAACTCGCGCTCTCCGCGCGCCGTGCGCTCGACGACCATCGGGATCAGTGGCATGGCACGCCACCCTAGCGTCACCGCGCGCGGAAGCTCGGCGGGTGAGCGCGGGGACGGGTAGCGGGCGGCCGCGGGGGCGGATAGCCACCCGGCGCGGAGGACGCCCGCGGAGCAAGGGTCGTCCAGGCGCGACTGGCCGCATGTCCGAGTGTTGCCGCAAGTCGCGATGGGTATCCCCCAGATCGCGACGATGACCAAGCGAATGCCCTCCTTCATCAACGAGCAGAGCCGCTCGATCCTCGTGCTCGTCGCGCTCGACGCCATCGTGCTCGCGCTCGTGCTCGTGCTCGCCGTCTCCGCCCGCGCCATGACCAGCCACGCCGGCTGGCCGCCCGACGAGCACCTCGTCATGGACAAGGGCCCCGCCGGCAAGGCCAACACCCTCACCGGCGTCCCCGGCAAGCACAACTACCTGCTCGGCGGCTACGGCGACGACACCATCTACGGCGCCGAATCCGGCGACGTCATCTGGGGCGACTACCACCCCTCCGGCTGGCCCGCGCACCAGACCGCCGTGATCCACGCCGGCAACGGCAAGAACATCATCTACGCCAACGACACCGTCAACTACGTCTGGACCGGGACCAACCCCGCCACCGTCGTCCACACCCACTCCGGCTCAGGCGTCATCCACTGCGAAAGCCCGCACATCGTCGTCTTCACCAGCCACCGCGCCAAACCGCACTACAAGCTCGACGGCTGCAAGCGGATCAGCTTCTACTCCGTCGGGTACTGACTTCGCTGGGAGGCTGGCTGCGTGGCCGGGAGGCGGGCTGACTCTCGGTTGTACTTTTCGCGAGCGCGATAGCAGCTGTATATACGCGGGGGTAGGCGCTCACAGGTTCACCGAGCGCATCACCGCCGCCGGGTAGCGCTCGCCCGCCGCGGGCGGGATCGCAGCCGCGATCGTCTCCGCCTCCTCGTCGCTGAGGTCGATCTCAACCGCCGCCAGGTTCTCCTCCAGATAGGAGACCCGCTTCGTACCCGGGATCGGGACCACGTGCTCGTCGCGGCTCAGCACCCACGCCAGCGCCAGCTGGCCCGGCGTGATCCCCCGCTCGCTCGCCAGCTCGCGCACAACCGCCGCCAGCTTCAGGTTCTGCTCCAGGTTCTCGCCCGTGAAGCGCGGCCCGTGCTTGCGGAAGTCGCCCTCCTCCAGCTCATCCTGGGAGGTGAAGCGGCCCGAGAGGAAGCCGCGGCCCAGCGGCGAGTAGGCCACCAGCGCGATCCCCAGCTCCCGCAGCGTCGGCAGGATCTCCTCCTCGACGTCGCGCGTCCACAGCGAGTACTCCGTCTGCACCGCCGCGATCGGGTGCACCGCATGCGCGCGGCGGATCGTTTGCGCGCTCGCCTCCGACAGGCCCAGGTGACGGACCTTGCCCGCCGCCACCAGCTCCGCCATCGCCCCGACCGTCTCCTCGATCGGCGTCTTCGGGTCCACGCGGTGCTGGTAGTAAAGGTCGATGTAGTCGGTCTTCAGGCGCTTCAGCGAGGCGTCGCACGCCTCGCGCACGTAGTCGGGGCTGCCGTCGATCACGCGGTTGATCAGGTCGTTCGGGTCCGGCAGCCGGATGCCGAACTTGCTCGCCAGGAACACCTCCTCGCGACGCGGCGCGATCGCGGCGCTCAGCAGTTCCTCGTTCGTGTACGGCCCGTACATGTCCGAGGTGTCCCAGAAGTTGCAGCCCAGCTCCAGCGCCCGCGCCAGCGTCGCGCGCACCTCGCCCTCGTCGGCGCTGCCGTAGAACGCCGACATCCCCATGCAGCCAAGGCCGATCGCCGAGACCTCCGGGCCGTCCGGGCCTAGCGTGCGGGTCTTCACTTTCAGCGCTCCTCTCCCCTCGCGGATATCGTGCCTCTCGTGTTCCCACTGAACCTACCCAACGTGCTCACCGTGCTGCGGATCATGCTCGTGCCCGTGCTCGTCGTAGCGCTGCTCGGGAACACCCCCGCCGGCGACGTGCTCGCCGCCGTCGTCTTCGCCCTCGCCTCCCTCACCGACTTCGTCGACGGCTACCTCGCGCGCGCCCGCGACTCCGTCACCAACTTCGGCAAGCTCATGGACCCGCTCGCCGACAAGCTGCTCATCGTCGCGGCGCTGATCTCGCTCGTCTCGCTACAGCGGCTCGCCGCCTGGATCGCCATGGTCATCATCACCCGCGAGCTCGCCGTCACCGTGCTGCGCATGGGCGCCGCGCAGTTCGGGGTCGTCGCCGGGGCCAACATGCTCGGCAAGGTCAAGACCTGCCTCCAGATCGCCGCCATCCTCGCCGTCATCGCCGTCCGCCACGAACCCCTCTGGGTCTCGCTGCTGCTCTACGTCACCGTCGCCGTAACCGTGCTCTCCGGGCTCGACTACTTCTTCGGGCTGCGGCGGCAGATGGCTCAGGCGCAAGCGCGCTCGCGTACGCCCAGCGCTGCGGACTGACCCACCGCGCTTCGGCGCGTGGACTGACTCAGGCCGGGCGCCCGGCGTCGAGCCATTGCTCAAGACTCGTCTGGCGCACGGGCAGCTCGCCGCTCTGAAGCTCCGACCGCAGCTCCGCCAGCGTGCCGTGGCGCTCCGCCACGACGTTGTGCTGGTGGATCGTCTCCAGGTTCTCCTGCCGCGCCGAGACGAAGTTGCGATCGTCCAGCTGCGGCAGCTCGCGCACGACCCCCGCCACCATCTCGCGCACGCAGTCCTCCACGAAGCGCGGGCGGCGGTGCGCCTTTTCCACCACCTCCACCTCGTCCGAGCGCTTCATCAGCTCGTAGATCTCCGAGGACATGCTCGACTCCGCGATCGCCAGCAGCGTCGCCGCGTCGATCTCCTCCACGCACTCCTCGACGCAGCCGATCTGCAGCGTCGCCAGGCCACGCTGGTTGTGCGTCGCCACCGGCACGCGGTCGAAGATCCGCTCGATCTGCTCCTCCTCGAAGCCGTCCGCCAGCAGGCGCTCGCGCGCACGGCCCGCCACCAGCTCCTGCGCGCAGGGGCAGGCCGTCATCCCCGTCGCCGAGACGCCCACCGTGCGGCGCGTGCCGTGCTCGTAGGCAACCGCCCGGCCCAGCAGCGTGTAGATCTCCTGCGTCTGGATCCCCGAGACCGGCGCCGGCTTGTGCTCCGGATAGCGCGCCGCGATCGTCACCTCAGCCCGCTCCGCCCCCTGACGCGTGCGGACCAGCTCGGCGATCTGCTGCGCCAGCGACTCCGCGCGAAACGGCGACTCGCTCAGCACCACCTCGCCGATCGCCTCGTTCACAACCTCCTCGAAACGCGACATGTGCGCGCCCTTCTGCTCCCGGCTCAGGTCCACGAAGCACTCCAGACGCGCGAAGAACAGCTCCTCGCGGATCCGGATCACCTTCTCGACGCCCGTCACCCCCACCCGCGAGAGCCCTACCTGCACGCGCGGCGCGCGCGACTGCACGTCCTCGCCGAGGGCCGCCGGCGCCGAGGCCACGGTGCTCGAACCGATCGCCTGCACGCTCGCCAGCCTAGCGCGAGGGGGGATGGAGACACGCCGCTCGCCGGCCTCTCCAGGCACTCGAACGGTTCGCAGGGCCAGCGTCCACGGGCGTCGCCGCCATCGCCGGGAGACGTCCTGCGATCTTCCCCGGCGGCACCCAGAGAACTCATTCGCCACAGCAACACGCATCGCCCGTCGATTCTGGTATCAATCCGCACTCGGCCAAACGGACGATCAAGCGGCAGACGCCGGATGATCTGGGGGTCCAGGTTGAGGGAGAAGCCAGACGGGGCAGGGGTAGCGATCGCCACGGACACCGTGGTCGAGATCGAGGAGCTGCAGGCGGTCCTCGCCGCGGGTCGTGAGCGGGGACTCGTCGCCGCCACCATCCTGCGAGCCGCGATCGAGGAGGCAGAGCTCTCCAGCGATCAGGCGCAGGACCTGCTCAGCTACCTGGAGGAGCACGGCATCGAGGTCGTCGAGGGTGCGCCCGAGGACGGTGGCGAGCTGCGGGCCGGCGGGGCCGAGACCGAGGACGCCGCCGAGGAGAGCCCGCTCGCCGAGGGCGACGAGCTCGAGGAGGAGCGCGAGCGCGAGGACGAGGAAGCCGGCGACGTGCGCGCCCGGCTGCGGGAGCTCAAGCAGGCCGAGACCGACCTCAGCGCCGACCCCAGCCTCGACTCGCTGCGGCTGTACCTGCGCTCGATCGGGCGCGTGCCGCTGCTCACCGCCGAAGAGGAGGTCACGCTCGCGAAGCGGATCGAGCGCGGCGACATGTCCGCCAAGCAGCACATGGTCGAGGCCAACCTGCGCCTCGTCGTCTCGATCGCCAAGGGCTACGTCGGGCGCGGGCTCACGTTCCTCGACCTGATCCAGGAGGGCTCGCTCGGGCTGATCCGCGCCGTCGAGAAGTTCGACCATCGCCGCGGCTACAAGTTCTCCACCTACGCCACCTGGTGGATCCGCCAGGCCGTCAGCCGCGCCCTCGCCGACAAGGCGCGGACGATCCGCATCCCCGTGCACATGGTCGAGCGACTGAACAAACTGATCAGCGCCGAGCGGATGCTGATCCAGCAGCTCGGCCGCGAACCCACCGCCGAGGAGATCGCCAAGGAGCTCGAGTGCGAAGTGCGCGAGGTCCGCGACGTTCAGCGCCTCGCCCAGCAGCCCATCTCGCTCGAGAAGCCCATGGGCGAGGAGGACGACTCCGCCCTCGCCGACTTCGTCGAGGACGTCTCCGCCGAGTCGCCTTTCGAGATCGCCTCCGAGGCGCTGCGCCGCGAGAACATCACCCGCGTGCTCGCCTCGCTGCCGCGTCGCGAGCGCGAGGTGCTCGAGCTGCGCTACGGCATCGTCGGCGGGCGGGCGCGGACACTCGAGGAGGTCGGCCGTGCCTTCAACATCACCCGCGAGCGCGTGCGGCAGATCGAGAACCGGACCCTGAAGAAGTTGCAGACGCTGCCGGAAGCGCAGCAGCTGCGCGAGGCTTCCTGAGCAGTTCCCTCGCCCTTTCGGCTGCCCGGCCTTCCGGGTCCCCGAACGGCTCTCTACACTGTCGGACTCCCCGGCGGGGTTCCTGAGCGGTCAAAAGGGATCGGCTGTAAACCGATTGGCTCTGCCTTCGGAGGTTCGAATCCTCCCCCCGCCATGTCCGCTATTGCAAATCGCGGACGACAGGCTTGCACTGGCGCCCAAAGCGTCGGCCAGCTCCTCGTCCACGGTGACGCAGAGCGAGGCCTCTTCGCCGATGCGGTCGTACTGGACGCGCAGCCGAAATGCCTCGAACACCGTGCGCTGGAGGCTCGGCTCAGCCTCGCGCAGAGCCGCACCAAGGTCGGGGATGTTCGCCAGGCTCTGGGCGAGCAGGGTGTAGTCGTCGGAGCCAGCCCTGGGCAGCTTGGCCAAGGCCGCTTCATGCTCGGTGATCCCGGCCTTCAGCTCCTCGATTCGGGTCCGCACCGCAGCGGGATCGACGCCCGCCTCCAGGCCTCGAACCTGAGCCGCAATCGCGTCGGTCGCCTGGCTGATCGTGCGCTGCAAGCGCGCTCGCTCAGCCTCAGCGGGGTCCTTGGAGCTACCCGCTGCGCCCAGTTGCTTCGCGAGCCGGTCGAGCCGAGTCGCCCCGAAGACACGCTCCTGAAAAAAGTCGAGGACGAGAGGCAGAAGCGTGTCCTCGCGCACGCTGCACCATGCCCCGTGGCCGGGGATCGCGGACGCCTCCACCCCGCCGTACTCGTTCCTGTAGCTACACCGCATGTACGTGTAGCCGCGCGTGGTCGCGCCGAACATCGCGCGAGGCCCATGACCAGTCGCGCACTTCACGAAGCCGGCCAGTAGATACGGGCGGGTGCTTTTGCGCGCCGGGAGGCGCTGAGTCTTAGGTGCGGCAAAGCGCGCCTGCGCAGCGTCGTACAGAGACTGTTCGACAATCGCGGGGTGCGCGATATCGCTCACTACCCAATCCGATCGGTCGCGGCTGCGCGCCCCTCCCCCACCACGTTCGCGCTTAACGCTGTGATCGGTTCGGTCCCAGACTAGACGACCGGTGTAGACCGGGTTTTCCAGGATCGCGCGGATCGTGGATTTCGCCCACCTGCGACGAACATTCCGGGTCGGATTCGTGTGGACTGGCGACGGCACGCACTCGGCGTTCAGGCGATCGGCTATCGCCAACGTTCCGAGTTCGTCGTGGACCCACCACATGAAGATTCGACGGACCACGGGCGCCTGCGCAGTGTCCAACGCGAGCCGACTCTTCCTATCTCCTTTCGCAGCACGGCTCGGTACCGGGTGAGGCTCGTACGCGAGCCGGTAGCCGTAGGGCGCGCGACCTCCGGACCTGTACCCGTTCTTGATGTTCTGCGTCTGGCCGCGCCGGGTTTCGATTTTGATCTGCCGCCGCTCGTGTTCATCGATCGCCTGTTTGATCGCTATCTACCTCTCACGCTCGTCGAGCTGCGCCATGAAGTCTGCCGCGCGGGCGAGCCGATCCTTCAGCTCGACAACCTCGGCAACGCCTGGGTCCGCCGCTGACGTCATCTGCTCGACGGACTCGAAATCCGCGCGCTGTCGAGACCCAACGCGAATGCTCCCGCGCCCTTCGTGATGGCGTGCGAGAAGTAGGTACACCGAGCCCCAGAACGATCGCCGAAGATGATCCTCGTCTTGGATCTCGCGACGCTTCATCACCACGATGCTGAAGGCATCGCAGAGGATTTTATCGAGCGTCGAGCTGTCGACGCCTCGCGCCGCCGAGAGCGTCGACAGCTCCTGCCGCAGCGCCGCTCGCCGACCATTTAGCGCGAGCGATACCTCCTCGGGCGTCCAGGCGCCTTTCTTCCAAGGAGGTCGAAGGAGCTGGGGCGACAACCCCGCGACGTCGTGATGCTTGGTAGCCATCGACTCCATCAACCGAGCTAGCGGCCGTCGGTGACGCTCATCTTCAGATGGGCCAATCGATGCCGTCGACTGACGGGTGCGGCCCGCTCCTCCGTCCATGACAGGAACCTGCCTCCTTGCGAAATCCCAGCCCTCCAACAAGCTGTGTCAATCAGGATACCGGTTGAGCCTTGACGACAACCCCCATACGACGGTCCTGGAGATCACTCGGCGACCGTATCGCTCACGCTGCCCCGACGTGCCCCCGACATCCCTCGTCGGTCCCTGGAGGGCCATCGCCGAACGCACGGGACCAGGACCGCGAGCGACGTCGCGGGGGTGGCGAGAAAGACGCTGGGGATCGTCCCCAACCAGCGGCTTTCTCTACGTCAGGTTGCGCTTCATCCCAGCACGACGTTTTAGCTAGCGCTTCTACGCCGTGAGAGGACCCGGTTTATAAGCAGCGCCACGACGAGAGCGCAAGTGGCCCCCCCGACGATCGCGACGAAAGTCGGCAGCCCTAGCAGGTAACGCCCTCCGAGCACAAACGCAACGAGGAGAAGGAACATCCGAACTAGGCGGAAGGTCTCGCGGCGACGGTCACTACCCCTCTCTATCTGAACATCTCGGGTAGTCATGGCGGGTCCTCTCTCTCACGCAAGGTCTTGGCTTTCCTCAGAAGAGAAACTCAACGATCCCAGCCCCGATGATGCATCCTCCGTAGGCTCCGGCCTCGGTGGCTAGACCAGCGCTGGCGAATGTCGCAAACGTGCCACCAAGGAGCCCTCCGCCAATGCAACCCGCTATGCCCTTGGAAGGGCTATAGCTGCTGAAGTGTTCGACGATCACACCACGGTAGCCGTCGATTCGAGACTTCGGACAATGGACGCGGCCTCCGTTGATGGCGTAACATTCCCCAGCGAATCGTGAAGCTTTTGCGTTGCCGCTCGGTTGTACGATGACGTTCCATTCTTCGGGGCCATAGGCGTTCCATTCCGCTGCCTCTCTGGCTTCACGCGCAGCTTCATTCGCGGCAATTTCTGCCGCTTGCTGTTCTCTTTGACGCTGCGCTTCTTCTTCGGCTTCTCTCAGTGCGGCTGCGTTGATAGCTGCCTGTTCGGCGGCCGCTTCGCTCGCAAGCTGACCAGCCGTTTCGATTAGAGCCTGCGATGGACCGCCTATCGTGTATTCGCCGCTCGGATCGGAGGCATCGATCGGGTCTCCGAACGTGTAGGTATATGCGTTTGCCGAGCCGCCGGGTACTGGATCGGGCTGCAAAAACCTTCCAAGGGTCGCGACGTAGGTTCGTGCCCCCATCGCCACTACCCCAGTCGGAAGTTCAGCCGCGAGCCCCATCGTTCCCAACCAAGCATACTTCGGGGTGCTTCCGCCTGTCGGAACGCCGTACTCGCTCGGCTCAAGCGTGGACAAGAACCCGGTTGCCGTTTCCGACACTGCCGCAGTCGCGACGATATCCCCATCGAGGTTCGGGATTTGGAGGACCGGCGCGGCGCCGTTGCTCTGGGTAGCAACAAGGCTCCCGCCGATGCCGAAGATGTTGCGTGCCCATTCGCCCATTGCGTTGACGGTCCAAGCCGGTGCCTGCGCCGGCCCGTCGTAGTGCGAAATGGT
>Ga0335072_10000238_pt1 | contig 118754 bp, 127 predicted proteins | sample Lox_Sample_21_FD_206725 | JGI IMG/M metagenome (GOLD analysis project Ga0335072, IMG submission 206725) | Soil microbial communities from Loxahatchee National Wildlife Refuge, Florida, United States - Lox_Sample_2.1 | ecosystem: Environmental > Terrestrial > Soil > Wetlands | place: USA...
ACTCCTCTTCTCTGGCCACTACTTTTCTCCACCCCCTCCTCTTCTCTGGCCGCCACTACCGTTCCCCAACCCCTCCTATGAAATGTACGTAAGGACTACTCCCCAATGTAGTTCCCACAAGGAATATCTCCCTATGGACTCCCCAAATCTCTCTTCCCTAGGGATATTGCATTCTCAGGGGCTATCCAACCTGGACCTAGCCTAACCTGAAGAGCCTGCACCCTGTGAGGCTGTAAATTTGGATCCTCTTCCTGAGGGAAACACTTCCCTACGGATGACCGCAATGCTCTAGTCCTTGAGGAACGTAAAGCCTTAGGGGTCCCTAAATCTGAAAGAATCGCTATCGTATCCCCCCTTGTCAGAGGCCACTTCACCTAGCCAGGACTTGCAACAGGGCACACTAGAAAAAAGGGGTGGGGGGTGCCACCATGATTATAGGGAATGGAAAGGGGCTTTGATTTGGAAGATCTCGCCGCTGGACCGACTAATGTCGACGTCTCTGCCTCCCCGTTTACACGTATAGCAATAGGCTTGCTGGCGCTGCTATGGATTCTCCTCCTCATAAGTGCCGCAGGCGAGAAAGAAAACACGTAGTTTCTCCTAGCCATCCGGGGTCTCGGCATTCCTCAAAGCACTGCCGTTTCCGGCTGGCCGCGACATTCGTCGCCATTCGGCATCCATCTGACTCACCACCAAGTGGTCGGGTGCTCCAAAGTGATGAATGCGCTGTTCAAAGTCAAGGAGAAATACCCGCCCATTGGCACGAGCATTCTCAAGACCTTCTTCCCGGGCAAGCTGTAGCCCAAGGAGAAGGAGCGGTGGGCGGCATACGAGATTACGGCACAGAAGCATGACGACGAGGAAACAAGGAGGGAGGGGCTGAAGAGGTGGGAGAAAGAGACAAGCGCGCGATAGATCACAGAGCATCTCTGATGAAGAGAACCTCACTTGCTTGCAAGTTTCACTACACCAAACCAAAAAGATATTATTATCCCCTATACAAGCGAAAATGTCTGTTCCCTGAGGGTCCCTTCGTGGAGCATCTGAACTGCTTCACCAAGCATCAAGCCATGCACGTATGCTTCACCTCGAATGCAATAATGGCCCGGGAGATGTGGCGATGAGTGCAAAACCTGAGGTGAGCTGCATCCTAGCAAGACGCAAACCTTATCTCCAACTTGGGTATGTGGTGGTCCAAGGCCCATGCGGCCATTCTCAGAAAGAAAGAATTTGAAGGCGCAAAGTTTGTCGAACAAGATCTTTGGAGGATCGCTGGCCGGAAATTTGACTGCCGCCTCAGCTGTCTCATAGGTCTCGCTATGTGGCGGTCTGGCATGCCGATTATAACCAAGTGATCGAAGGAGATCTCCGAAATGACTCGGGTTCGTTGGGTCTTGGAAGAACTCGAGGCAGAAGTACCTGAGGAACTTGATTGTAAGTAGACAGTCCCCTCCTATTGGCCTGCCACCTGCGCAGATAGTGCGTAAGAAGGCATCGAAACGATCCCCTTCCGTTCGATAAGGCGTACGTCTTAGCGGCAACTCATGGCAGAGGTCCCAACAATAGCGATAAAAGTTTGAGCAAGGATTCGCTTGATCAGGGTCTGGTGGAGGAGTAGTTCGCTCTACCTTCCAAACAGTGTCCACTTCCACCCCCTCTACTCGCAAAATTCCACTCCCTGCCGCGGTAGCGATATTGATAACTTTTGCTCCAATGCCATCTGAGGCATTGAAAATAGGCCCAAATGGATCACTAGGAGTCATGGTCTCCGGGCCAAGGAGCCATTGTGTTCTTGGGGAGGTCCAGTTGGGAACCCAGGTTGGCAATCTGGGTAATGGGGTTAGCCGAGCCCACGCTGGATCGTCGGGATCTATCCGAAGACCGTCTGGTGTTTCATATCGAGTGTTACGTCGCTCTACGCGCGAGGCCTCGGTACAAGCATTGAGGATATCCAAATTATTGAACGTCTTGATGTGAGCCAAGACCTGACGTGTGAAGATGTTCTCAATTTCCGCGCGATAGTCCACCCGGTTTGCACGTAATTCGTCCTCCCGACAGAGACCCATGAACGCATATACACGATCTCGGGGCTTCACAGTGTCGCATCTTCGAAAACGGGTGAGCAGCTCGAATAAACTCGTGGCAATGCCCCGCGGAAGCCGATATCGTAGTATTGCAATGGCCACGACAGACTCCACGTCGCAGGTCATCACGCCAAGCCGCCTGTCGGATACTCGTGCGTAAAGCTCAGCGGAGCGTTCAAAACCAGCGTAAAACTGGTCCCAAGTGAGAACTTTGCCTCCACACTGCAGCCAAGGTTCTGGAGATAAGGCGGCCTCTTCGATGATCCAACGCCTGCGAAAATAGGGCCGCATAATCAATGCACAGAAGGCATTCCAGGCCTGCACGTTCCAGAGGCTAGCCTTTGTAGATTCCGAAAGGCGAGGAAAGATGCCAGGGATATTGGTGAGATGCATCAGCCAGTCTAGGGCCAGATCACTCTCTCTTGCTGCTTTGCCTAGACACATCAACGTCTTCGATGCTTGGCTGTAAATATGGCGCATCAGTGGCAACTGACGGCTTTTCTCGTCATCGTCATCTTGTTTGATACAGATAGCGTCGACCCATAGGTAATGGTTCTGGAATTGTTGAAGATCTGGCCTCTGCGTGGGAGCATTCGTAGCTGCTCTCACCGGGACGAGAGCCTGCAGAATCTCGAAAAGATTGTGCGTGATCGAGACAGTCTCGCCGGAAACATTGATCTTCTCCGTCAGCTTGTTCGTTCCCCACGTGTAGGACAGTGCTACATATGCAGGAAGCGTAGGCGAGCTGAGAGATACCGTCTTCACATCATAGGCCAAGGCCCAGGGCAGCGAGGTTGCGCTCCTTCCGTCCGCTTGGGTAGGCTGAAGTTTGATAAGCCTAATTTGGTCGCCTTGAAGCATAGCGAAGCCGAGCTTGTGAGTTTCACACACTTTGCAAGTGGTTCAGGGTCCATGTGAGCCCTTTGTACGTCTTCCAGCCAGGCTACCCCTCATGATGCTGACATCGACAGGCTGAGCCGACTGTTAGTTGTTGATTGGGTAGAGCATTGCAGAGATTCTCTCCGATTGGATCCGATAAACTCAAGTCATGTGCAGTAATGTCTACCAGTCAGCGCCCGGATTTCCAGCCACTTGAGTTTGTTCAGTAGCCGCATGGGCCGCTACGTTTAAATCGCCATTTGTGCCTGCGAAGCTCCCAGGAACGCCCTTGTTGTTGATTGATAGACCGTCCCAGCCGCCGTGTCTAGCAGCTATGCGGCATGATATCTAAGAGTACGTACATGAGATTGGCATGGGAGCTTTAACAGCTTCCAGTCGCCTCAAGAGAAAATGGCCCTGTTCCGCCCAGGCCTAGGGGGATTGCGAAGAACACTTTAAAACCAAAGACCTGAAAGTCAGAGAGAGTCGAAGGCCAGGTGTGAATCCACAGCGTCTAGGAAATATCCAAATGATCTTAATCTTACAACATTCCATTCTACTTAGCAGAGATAAACTATCTGGACAGTCGCGCTAAAATATTGTCGATTAATACGCCTCCCCAGGCCAGCGCGGAACCACCAGAGGTACCACATCACTACACCGCACGCCACCGACCAGCCTATAGCTAAAGTAACTAAAACAACGACTTTACCATGTTCTGGAGGGTCGTCTACTGATGACTTAGAATGTCCGCTGTAACGTTTCACTTAAAAAAGGATTGACAATTCTCAGCGATGATTAAGAGCTACTTTTCAACTCTTTAGATTAGAAAGTCAAGGGCAACTTGGTGAATGATCGGACCCTTGAATATTTCAGAAGATGGAAATAGAGAAGAAAATTTTGCGAAACTTTGCGGTTTAGGCGCGGGGATCTCAATGTTGCGAGAGCAGATTGCCTCTCCGACTCTAAATCATACCTTTTATCTATTCCTCTTTATAGAGACAAGTTCCGCAACTACTATTCGCAAGACCGTAACCAAGTCCCTATTTTTCAGTTCACCAACGCAAGGTACGCCGAACAATGGTACTTCTAATACGTACTTTTCAAAAGTAAAATCGTTTCCGGTGTATCGCCGCGTCGGGTTTGGCGCGGCCGGGCCACCCCCGATGGGGCATCGCGCTCCCTCGCTGCTTTGCACATCTATAAAGCCCGCGTCCCTCCCTCGAGTGCGCTGCTGGCACTCTCAGCATCTCATTCATTTTGTCACCCTTTTACCCTCGGCGTCCCTTTCCGAGCCTCCAAAATGGCCCCGCTCTCGCCGCCTGCTGCGGCGCCCAAGCCCCGTGCTCGGTTCGCCAATCACCTCTTCTTAGACACCTAAGTGACCACCTGGGTCCGCCCTGAATCCTACCTCGATCCACACCCGTGCAGCGGCCTCTCCTGCTCATTCGCTCACCCCTCGATCCCACCTTCCTCGCCAGCAGCTTGGCCTTCGCGGTGACGTCAATGGCATGCCTGGTCTTCCCCGTCGATGGCATGCCCGGTCTTCCCCGTCGCCGGCTGCCCGCTCGGGCGTTGGCCCTGAAAGTCGGTATCCGTGCCACCTTCCTCGCGACCTCCTGAACCAATCGACTAATCAACCACGCCGCCCTGCGGCCTCGTCATCGAACAAGCCGCGTCAGCACGACGCGCGGCTGCCCCACGCCCCGTGGCTACTGCCCCATGTACGCCCCGTGGCTACTGCCCCATGTACGCCCCGTGGCTACTGCCCCATGTACGCCCGATTTCCGCGACAAACTCGTTTAGATATGTGGATCGGCGGAGACTGCAGTGCGACAGCCAATAGGAAAGACACCGCACCGGCCGTGTTACAGCTGGGGGATGGCGCTGTACTCGCGAGAAGGAGCAGGCAGAAGTCCATGACAACCACGCTTGGGGTGCCACGTCAGCTGTCGTCGCTCTGTGCCTGAACGAGTGCTGCCTAGAGATCCTAGTGGGTCGTGCTGGACGCCGACGAGGCCGGCGAGAGACCTTGTCCTGCTGAGAGTGCGACAGGGCCAATGGGAAAATTGCCTCACGACGGTAATATCACGGTCTAGCCGTGGCGCAGTGTGCCTTGTGGCCTCAGATTCCTAGCCTCCAACTTTCATGTTCGGCCTGGCTGACGCTGATGAGGAGGTTTAGTCGTCTAGCGCACACTGGTGGCGCCCAACTGGTTGGGTAGCAGCCATTAACAGTGCGGCCGGCAACACGGTCATGTGGAGTTAGGTCTTAAAATGGTACACGGAGCCGCTTTTCACCGCGAGAAGTGGAGTACAAGCTGCCTAAGGCGTATCGAAAGCCGAGTGGCCTTCACTGGGCTAAGTGTGACCCCCACACGCGCCGACCTGGATTCGGACTTTAGACCGAAAGTGGAGGCTGTCCCCGGCGCGGTGTTCAGACGCAAGAGTCGCTCTCGTCCTATGAATTAACTTCGGCGTCACTAACCCATCAGATGGCTTGCACGAGCGCCTGCTGAAGCCCCGCAACAAGCCAACTTGGTTGTTACGCCATCACAGAAAAAGCAGGTGGTTTACGAAGCCAGGCCAGCAGGATCTCCAGCGGTGTCACATGTGGGGCTAGATTGGTGGCAACTGTGAATGAGATTACAGCCGTGACAGATGTCGTGTCTCAGGTGCCGCATAAGGTGAGCTTTGTTAGCAGCTCGAAGACTGCCAGCCCCTCAACGAGACCGAGCGTCAGGGTCAGAGTCAGGGTCGGAGTCAGGGTCAGAGCGAGGGTCAGGATTAGGGCCAAAGCCAGGGTCAGAGTCCAAGTCACAGAGACGGTCCTATAAAGCTTCAGCCAGGCCTCTGTTGAATCATCAACCGCTCATTCTTTTTTAAGATTTCAATACTTCGCGTATGAGATCTGTTGCACTCGATCTATCGCCATGGACAGCGTCATCTTCTATCAGCCTCCCGCCAGCATAGACGGCCACCACAGCAGGTCCATCGCTCCTCGCAACTTAATTAGCCCGCCTCTCTGCAAACGCCTTCCGAGCAACTCCGCGCGAAATCGCCCCAGAGATGACGCGACGCGGCGCCTGGACGCCGAAGCGGATACGTTAGCAGACAGTGGCGACGAGCTCCCTTCGTTCACAAATATCCTTTCTCACGCTCGGCCAGTGGCTTCGCGGGTGCCACCTCAGGTAATCGATCTTTCGATCGACTCCTCTGATGTGAGCTAGTTGCACCGAGTTACTCAGCATGATCGGATGCTAACAGTGTTCGCTTGCAGGGCTCATACCCACCCTCTCTCTCTCGCCAAACATCTCCAGCTCCGGACCTGTCAAGTTTGGGAGTTGGAAGTTCGGGCGTTGGAAGTTCGAGCCTACCCGCCAGTCCACGATGCTCCGGTGGCATCACCTCCTCCGCGAAAATCCCCTTTCAAGAATCGCCCGTCTTGGGCAATTCGCAAGCCTACGCCAGGAGTTCTGCAGCCCTCCGTTGAACCCGTCCAACAACCGACGGCCCTAGGGGACGCAATTGACATCTCTACTTAAAATGGCCGAAATATGCAGCTGGCTTGCACTTGATAAAACAAACAAGCATGACGTTCCGCAAAGTGCAGTCCACGGATCCAGTTGGTCCGGTCTGTCTCTCGAAGACGACCTAGTTCACGACTCGGTGAGTAGCAGGAAGCTAGCCGACAGCCACAATGACAACGGTAAGTGATGATGACGTTTAATCACGCATGGGCCATATTTCTAACAACTATCAGTAACCTCTGTTGTTCCGACGGAAGGCCAAGAGGTTCCTTGGCCAGCCGGGCCCGAGAATACCTCACGTATATCCGATCAGTCAGGGGTGAATCCTCGAGACGTTGAAACCGACGTCGGCTGCACTAAAATAGACCGGGCCGTGGCTCCGTCTAGTCAGCATCCAGCTCCAATGCTTCACGCAAGAGACTCTTGGAATACTACGATCACAGACCCCCCATCTCCGGAGATCGCAGATAGTAATGATGGAACCGACAAACGTCCCTCTTTCGTGTTCGACGTCTTCGCTGAGGATGACGATTGCCTTGTTAGTGCCGCCCAGCCACGGGCGAAGCGGCGACGCCGAGCTTCCTCTGCCTCCTTGTGGGTACGCACTGGGCAAGCCCCGACACCTCTCGTCGTAAATTTGTCACACGACGTCGGGCTGGAAGAGGTTTCGGATCTAAACCGGGAGGGGACGTTAGACGGTCACGAGTGGCAGGCTCGGCGTATTATCGGCGAGCGACAGACACCGTCGGGGCCAGAGTATGAAGTCAGCGTTGAGAAGACACTGTGGTTACCCAGGACGACCATTCACAACAAATTGGTGCGGAGGTATAGAGCGGAGCAGCGGGCGGCGACCAGAGTCCGCACAAGGTAGTCGTCGCGGTTGCAGGGAGCGGGCAGCTCGGTGAGATAGCGCCGATAGTTGACAGTGGCTTGGTAGAAGGGGGCCTTGTTTTAATACGAGTTTTCTATAGTCTGATCTAGGTTTTCTCCAAAGTGTTTTTCCTAGATCCAGATAGTCGTTTGAGGATGTCTGGAAAACAGCGAGGTCACCCAAGCCCCGTATGTACACCGGTGAAGAGGAGGTTAGAGTTAAGCAGCTCCCCTCTTCCCATCCGAGACTATCTCTGGCGAATGCGGGCTTAGAAACCGCCTGTGTAAATAAGACTGGGCCTCTAGAGTAGTGTCTGTCATAGCCTACGGCTGCATACGGACAATAAACACGGAAGACACACACTAATTTCGATTGTTGGTCCGAAAAACTTGGGACAGCCTATTAGGAACAGCGGAAGGAAGGAGTAGTGGTTCCAATATGGCGCGGCAGACATTGGCTGTCTTGGATGTGCGGATGAGGCTAAGTGGGGAAAGCGACGCAACCAAACTCCCGGGGAAAGAAGGACCCTGACTCGCTGAACCTCTTGCCATCTCGCTAAGGGTGGTATTGTCCTATCCTTGCCTCGGACCAATCCACAGAAAGACTCGCACACCACTGTGTGTCCAGGTCAACTTAGTCTCAGCCCTCCGCCTTTTGATCACATGCCAACATGTCAGGTCGTCGCTGTGCTGATCAGCAGATCAGTCACATCTGGTACCCTCAGTGCCGCTTGGTGTGCATAAGCCATGCTCGCCATGACCACCTCAAGAGCCTCCATGATTTTTAGTCGAATGTTATAGTTTGGATCTTTGCACAACCATCTACCCATCAAAGGACATCATGGGGTGGTTCTGTGAATTCTGAGCATCATTAAAGACATTTTTGGGCGTTATGAGAGATGCAGAAAACATTCGAGTCATTTTGGGTGCTAGCCTGCTAGGTCAACTTCACCCTCGCGTGGCGAGGGCTTTACAGTCAATGGTCGAGAAGTGTCTACCGAAAACCCACGACTCGGTAAGAGACCCTACCTGCAGCAAAATAGCTGCAGATAACTCGCTACGTGTACCAATCACAAATGTTCTATCGACGCCGCCAGAGCCGCATTTTCAAAACCTGGGCATTTTCTCTTTTTCTGCATCCCAACGCGCAAGAAAGCCGACAAGTTTCTCCCTTTTCACTCTCAACTTACAACTTCATTTGTCTAACTTCCTGCAGAACCGATTACAGCATTTCGATCACCGCAGGTTGATCGTGCTGCAGCCGAAGATATTCCTTTTCTAAGTGTTTAGTTATAGCAACTCTACTGCATCAAACATGTGCTTTGGCGACTCAGACGATGACGACTTTGGGGGTCGCTATGTGCGCCCTAGCTACACGAGCCGACCGATTGCTACTGGCAGTAGTAGTACAACATCCACTTCTGCCAGACCGGTTGCACTTGGGAGAGTGAACCGGACGAGCGCGCCAGAAGCCGGGAAATGTAGCCATCGGGCTTGTTCATGCCAACAGTTTGTTGGTCGTGGTACAATCTGTTCATGCACTCATGGCAAACATGAGCACGCTCTGATTCCGAAAAAATCCCTACAACATGGTGGTGGCGCGAACGACCTACCCAAAGGTGGAGCATGCGCCAAGAGAGCCTGTGCCTGTCAAAGATTTGACGGGTATTCGACTTGTTCACACTGTTCGCACCGGAAATTTGAGCATGCGGTCCTGCCGCGAAACTTTTATCCTGATCGCACCGACATACCCCGAGGAGGAAAATGCGTCAACGGAATGTGTATCTGTCAGCGATTCGACGGGTTTTCGACTTGCCAGAATTGCTCGCATCGCAAATTCCATCACGCTGTACTTTCAGCGGATTTCTATTCCAACGACAAGGACCTACCGAAAGCTGGTCACTGTGTCCAGGGCAGTTGCTTGTGTCAACGATTCGACGGATATTCAATCTGTCAGAATTGCAGTCATCAAAAGCATAACCATGCGCCCTTGCCGAGTGATTTCTATGCTTGAAAGGTTTTGTTGTGACATGAGAGATGCCGGGGGATTGGTACAGTCAGCAGGCAAAGAATCTCCGTTGAGATTTGAAGAGGAACTCATTCGTGCGGGACTACAAGCTCTCCACCAAGGACCACAAGGATAGCCGAGTACTTTCAGCTTTGGATCTTTCTAGAAAATAAGGATATTAGCAGATTAAGCTCTTCTGAAGCTGGCGGCCCCAACAGTTACTGGAAAGAACCTTACCCATTGACAGGCTCTGCGATAAAGACAGCGCATGAATGCATATGCTCTGTTCCACAGTGTGCCACTTTTGACACCCCGGTCCTGCAAGGCTTTGGCTGGCATATCTGGTTGTCAAAGTTCTCTGTCAAGACTTCTCGCCCATGTTGGCACTAGTTTTGCCGTTCGTCATCTTAGTGAAACTGCCAGTAGGTTCGTGCTCTCTTTTCGGCGCGCGGCCCATTCCTAACGCTCGAAGAGCGCCTCGGCGAGGTTACAGCCCACATCACATCACAAGCCGCAACAAAGTGAAGGCTCTTCAACGTGTCACGAAATCAACATTTACATGATGCGCCTTTTGAAACTTAGCGCTCGTGGTGAGCTCAGCCTGCCCCGAGAATTTCGTCGAGGGGGATATTCCACCCTACACGATTCTTTCGCATACTTGGTCCGGCCCCATGATTTTCGCGTTTGCAATTATCCTCGCAGGAATCGCGTTGATCGCAGCATGCCGCTGGCGTCGATCGACAGGTCCATATACAACTTCCTGACGGCTTTCCCGGGAGAAGGACTCGTCATCCAAAGGCGGACGCAGGATAGAGGGAGTGGGTCCGAGCAGATCTTGAGCGCAGGTCTAAAGCAATACAGCACGCACGGCAAAGCTCTGCACGCAGATTGATGATCATTCGTCAGCCGACATCCGACAACAAGGGTCATTATTTCGAGAGGCGCTACCTTTGTGAGCTACTCCAGGAGTTCGCATTGAGTGAGTGTTTGATCCCGAGGGATAAGATCTACGCCCTACTCTCATTGACGCTAAATGGTCCGATGACCCTAAGGGGGATCGATTACGCTTGTTCGGATGCAGCAGTTTACCTCGACGTCCTCTACACGTATCCCGGCCGGTACTACTCAACAGAGGAACCCGAATTCATGCGTTTTGCTGTCTTCCTCAGGAGAATCTTGCTGTACTATGAGAAGCACGCCTTGCCTGATGATGGCAGGGTGACTTTTACAGGTCTAATTGGCACGCATCCTGCCTCATATGATCTCGATGCTATCAATGCCACTCGAAGGAGAGAGGATGCCGCCCTCACCCTTCCAGCCCATGTCTTCACTGTCTCGTGCGTGTCATGTGGTATGATACTGAGTGTTTTGCCTCTGTCAATGCACAGCCAGCCGCCGAACATCGACGGTGAACCGTCACTCCAGATTTATTCGACAGGTGACATAGGGGACCGTATCACAACCCAACGACGTATCGATGACCCGATACTCCTCCGGGGGTATGTGAAACAAGGTGGCGTCGTGGATCATAACGTATCCCAGCGACTAGCAAATGCAACCGCAAAGCCAGCGAATGCCCTTAACTCAGCCATCCAAGCGTGCACAAAAAGACGCAGTGGCCGCTCAGGAAAGCCAGATGTCGGAAAGAATGCACATGACGTCGCAGTCGACGGCCTCACAACAGTCAAAAGAGTCTCAGCAAATACTGGTGCGGGATTCACAAGGTTCAAAGGACGTCGTTCCAGAAACTGTTGACCTATAATACCGTCCTCGTGAAGAAATATACTCTGGTACGACCCGAGAAGAAATCCGCATATTAGAATCAGAAGAGCAATTACAGGGATCTACGGAGGTATTAAGTTCGAGTGAGTTAAGGACAAGGCTGGGGAGATGATCTCGACGTGCTCTCGAGCTTTCTGTGGACGGCAGTAGCAGAAAAACCGGGTCTCGAGCGGCAGTCCTAGGTTTCCGAGACAGTAGATGCACTGGGTGTTCAAGCAGGTCGCCGGTATCGGCGGAGGTTGCGGCCCCCGAACTCAGCTGTGGAGATTGCTGGGTCCCAAAAGCTTTCACCGGCCATTGTGATATCATAGCTAATGATAAGGGTGGATATCCTTTCTACCTATTTAAAGCTCCGAGTGTTTTGGACTGTGAAATCTCCAATAAGGCAACCCCCGGCCCTTGATGCTTTACGCACGCGGTTCGTGCCCTTGACATGAACCTAGAGACAACAAACCAACCGCAACAGTTCGATTTGCGCTGAGAGACCTTTTTCTCTCTCACAGCTAACCTAAGCTTTCAATGGGTAATGGCAACTGTGGATGACCGAACTATGTGGATGACCCGAACTATGTGGTGGATGACTGAACTATCTGGACAACCAAAATATCTGGATGGCCTGGATGTTGGCTGATCGTTCTTTCGGAAGCGATCATGCCCTACAGCAACACCTGAACTCCCTAGCTCATGCGCCTGTCGCTCCATAGTAATCTCGAACAATTACTAAGTAGGAATCAGGAGACGTAGCTCCCAGTGATAGCTTACCGCATGTCTCTTCCTGAGCACTGACTACGCCAAGATCCTTCGGTCTCACACGTTCCGTAACAGGACGCCAGAGGCGTATAATGCTGGGATCGCTTGTTCTTCAGTCCATTCGGTACATTTTTCATCTTCTCCCGAGGTTCGTTGGGAGCGTAGAAGGTCCCGTCTGGTTTGAACTGCTCTGTCTTGTTGGTCTTGGGGTTAAATCTCTTTTGAGGAGGCGGAGGAGGCTGAGTGATGCAAACTTGGCCAACTCTTGCCTGCTCAGCAGGGACATGTACCGCGAACGACGCTAGCATCCACAATAGAGGCCGTTATTGGGGCGGTTTGGATGGATTCTGGTAAGGATATTGGGAAAGTCGAGCTGGTTGTTGAAGCTCTCAAACTCATACGATAGTATTACTTGCGCAATCATGTAAGGTAACAGTCCAAACCTCCAATGAGGCCATTTATCCGCAAAAACGAAGACCTGCGCATGAATAACTAGGTGCTCCGACAGTCATTTCCATTTTCTGGATTCCGTCTGTTCTAGGCGCACGGCTTGTCCCTTGAGCAACCCCTTATCCCGGACAAACTTGGGCGAAGCTCATTGGTTCTGATGTTTTAAGCGCTCAGAGTTAGCGTAATTCTGAAAGAGTAGCTTTGACATGTGCAGCTCTAGCCACAAGACCCGACTAGCGAAACTTTGTGGCTCCAGCTGGATCTGCTACATAAAAAAAATTTTGAAGATAGGCCTCCATCACATGCATCTTGACCGCTATAATCTGTAGCAAAATCCTGTGCCGTTGTGGCCCGTGCTCAAAAGTATCACCCCAAATCCTTAGTAAATGATGATTTCAATGCATATGAACGCAATGAACGCCAATTTGTACGCATTTGACTATATAGAACTTAGGCGACGCATTCTACAACAATTCTTGAGCACTCGTAAGGAATGAAAACAAAAAGGGACGCGTGACGACCTCCCCCGGGGCCCCAAATGCTTGCCCAATGTCCCTCAGCTAGCTGCCCGCCTTCAGGTCTTCACCGAGGCCTTTATCCTAGCCATAAGACCTGCCGGCAGCTCGTGCCTAGCGATCCGGGCCTCGGACATGCTCTCGAGGGTGCTGAGGCTGTCACTTTCCTGATCGAGGACCGCCACAACCTCCTTAATGGTGTCCTCAAGGGAGGGCTCGCGGAGCTTGAACCAGGCAATATCCCCTCCACGCGGGACACCTCGCGCTAATGTCTTGGCAGAAATTTCCTAGCATAGAATCGCCACCATCCCGTCAATATACTACTTCCTCTTTATTTGAGAGAGAGAATCTGTCCTATTGTGTGCGCTGCAGGGCGCGCATAGCTATCTAAGGCACCACATGATTTGTAGTTCCGTGAAAGCTAGTACACGTCTTCGTACGGTTCAGGGTTCCTCAGACGTGACGATTTTCCAGCTCCGGGGCCTTGGCCCCTAATTTAGGTGGTCATCAAACGGGTAGGCGCCTTATCCGGGGGCTTAGCCCTTAAAATTTAGGTGGTCATTACCTAGAATAGCGCCATATGCGGGGCTCTAGCCCTAAACTTTAGACGGTCGGTTCCCGGGAAGCCGCCCTATCCTAGGGGCTTAGCCCCTAAACTTTAAGGGTTGTTGCCCGGAAGCCACCCTAAATAGCCCCTAAATTTTAGAGCCAAAAATTTTCTGCCAAGACATTAGCGCGAGGTGTCCCGCGTGGAGGGGATGTCTCGCCGTACATCGGAAACCGCATTGGCCCCGTGGCGCAGATGTCACAGTGGCTCACCGCACAACCCGGCACCCCTCGACAAACCTTCTAAACCCGTCGAACGACCCTGGACAGGGCAGTATACTGGCAGCGGAGCGGCTCTCAACCCCGCATCCTAACGTCCCAACAATCCAACTCCCAGGTTGAGACCTCTGCATAGGCGAGACCATCTCAGGGTCATCTCGTTGTGCTTTACCAGGACGACCAACCATCCCAGGCTCCCTCCGAGAACATGAGCCACCTCGGAAATCCGCAGCTCGCTGCTCAAAAGGCGGGCGGCCAGCATCAGGAGAAAAAGCATCAGGAGAAAACAAAGTACGACTGTGACATTCTCATCGTTGGCTCGGGTCCTATCGGAGCCACCTTTGCGCGGAAGCTCGTTGATGCCGATAAGAACCTGAAGGTGCTGATGATCGAGATTGGAGATCAGTTAGTTTTACCAGCGCCCCTAAAGAAGGATTGCGCTAAGCTGATTTGCACAGAGCCACCAGGCGAGTTGGGGACCATAGAAAGAACAGCGTCGCAGCCCAGAAGGACATCAGTCTATTCACGAAGTGAGTGCTCTCCAAGGGTATCGTAGGGCTAATGGAGTTGACCAACACTTTGACAGCATCGTCAAGGTAAGCTCAACTTCAAGAAATTAGAAAGGAGCTCCGGAGTACTGAAGACTGTTAGGGGGAGCTGCATCCCTTGTCCGTTCCCACTCCCAATGCAGAGATGTATCTTGAGCCGATGTCCTGGGACCCAAGGTGAGTAGCTCTTCGGCTGCGGCTACCTTGCACTGACAGAATATTGTCAGCCCACCTCAAGTGGGCTGCCTGCAGAACGGGCAGAATCCGAGCCAGGAACTCTGGGACAATCTGCCATCCGCTTCCGCGTCTCGCGTGGTTGGGGGATGGGATCCCACTGGACATGTTGCACGCCAAGGCAGCATGCTCTTGAGAAGTCCGACCTCTTCACAGACGACCAGTGGAAGAAACTGTACGACAAGGCCGAAAAGTTGTTCCGCAAAAACGACACGTCGTTCGATGATTCTATTCGCCAGCAACTAGTGAAATACGTCTTGCACGACGCTTACAAGGACTCCAACCGAGAAATCAAGAGCATGCCTCTTGCTTGCAAGCGTGGCGATCAGAACAAGGACTACGTCGAGTGGACCTGCTCGGCTACCATTCTAGGAGACCTCTCTGATCCTCGGTACTCCGGCACTGACTTCGAGATCCGACCCAACACTCAGTGTTTAAAGTTTGTTCGTGATACCAACAAGACCCTGGCAAATATTACGCGTGCCGTTGTGGAAGATCTTCTATCAGGCAATCAGTACACCATAACCGCCAGGAAGTATGTCGTCTGTGCTGGCGCTGTCCTCACCCCTGGTATTCTGTCTAAGTCAGGGTTCACAACTCAGGAATTGCCGGCCCTGGTACGTCCCCAGAGTCCGACTGTAAGCGGTAAAGCGTTGCTAATCGTCGATCAAAACCAGGGTCGCTACATGACTGAGCAGACGATGGCATTCTGCCAAGTGGTTCTCAAGCGATCCTTGGTTAACGTCGTGGAAAACAACTCGTACAAACTCGGGTGGGGAGATAAGGTCAAGAAGCATCACGAGAAGCATCCCAATGACCCCCTGCCCTTCCCCTTCAATGACCCAGACCCGCAGTGCTACTTTCCATTCTCTGAGACGCATCCGTGGCACACTCAGATCCATCGCGATGCCTTCGGCTATGGCGAAGTCCCACAAACTATTGACCAGCGACTTGTGGTAGATTTCCGCTGGTTCACTTATGCCCAGCCGGTCGAGACCAACTACGTCGAATTCTCCGACAAGGTGACGGATGAGTTTGGGATGCCTCAGGTGGGTCGACGTCCTCCAGACTTGGTGGGTGGGTGCTAAGCCGATTTGCCAACGTTCCACTTCAGGCCGAGCGATGACGATGCTGAACGTTGCCGGCGCATGATCACCGAGTGAGCTATTATGGGTGCCCGACTTGGACATAGCCTTCAGGGAGCTGACTTGGGTTCGTCTCACCAGCATGATCGAAGTTGCGAGGAACCTTGGCGGCTTCCTTCCTGACGCGGAACCGAAGTACCTTCCTCCGGGGTCGGCGCTGCACATCTGCGGCACTTACAGAGCTGGCAAGTCGAAGAGTGACAGTGTTGTGGGTCGAACGGGTAAGGTCTGGGAGTACAGCAACTTGGTGCTGGGCGGTTGTGGCGTCATTCCAGACCCGATTGCCTGCAATCCCACCCTTACGGCGGCGTGCTATGCGATCGCGGCTGTCGATCAGATTGTGGCGGAGATCGGCAATGCTGCCCAGAGTACGTAGGGCGGTACTCGAATATTGGAATCAGACGAAACGAAGCTGGAGGGGGAGATTATAGCCGCAGATTTTCTCGAACAGAATTCCATTAATTTCATTTTCGAAAGGACATACTGTTGCGAGTAGGCATAGAGATCTGATCTTCCACCCACCCAGATAGCGCCCCAAACCATCACTGAGATACCCTTGCCCTTCTTATAAGTATCGACCATCTCTTTATTCCATTTTTGGCCGGATGTACGCCATACCCAGGTGCGACACGCCCCAGCGCCTCTCTCCACTGAACATTCATCGCTCCAGATTATAAGTTGCCCACTCTTCAAAAGACCAATCTGCGTGTTCTATACACCATTGACGACGCTTCTTGACTGCGGCCTCAGTGAGGAATGGTCGTTTTTTGATTGCCAATTGCCAATACCATTTTTATTGAGGATTCGTCTTAAGGTGTCGGTAGAGAGAAGGGTGTCCAAATGATCTTTCATAGCTTTATATGTCATTTTTGGATTCCATCGTGCAAAACGTACAACTCTGCGCTCGAATCGCGGATCTCCTCCTCGCGCCTCTCCGCCGCCTCAACAACCGCCTCCCACTGCTTCCGCCTTTCCTCCTTCTCCCGCCGGTCCATCTCCAGCTTCGTTGCGAGATACGTAGCCAGGTTTTGGCCTTGGTTATCGTCCGCAGTCGCCGCCCGTCAAGGCTACGATTGGAGCCCGCGATTCAGCACTACGCTTCTTGCATGACGAAATGCGGCGGCCGCCGGCGCGGAGCTGGGAGCCAAAGCCGCCTTTGCCGCCGGGCAAGAGGGCAGAGAGACGGAGTGGGAGGACAGTAGAGTAGGCATTGTGTGGTTGTAGCGAGACGAGTGTAGCGGTTGTGGATGGTGTGATGCGGTGGTTGGACGTGGTAGTGAGGACCAAGTGGGCGCGTGGCAAGCCCGCGGGCAGGACTGAGGAGATGTGGTTGAAGAGGGTATCGGTCGTTGTATTGGACGGGAGAGGGATGCATATTGTGGGCAGAGAAGCGCAGCCGGCGAAGGTTGTTGGAGGCCTTAGCGCAGTCATCAGAGTATGTACCTAAATCAATCCATACCCTCTCGTTCACTTCATATCGGCGCGCTTGGGGGTTACACTTGATACAGTGAAGGCCGTTAAGCTTTCGATGCTACGAGTGCCGGCAGGGCAACAGCCGAGATAGAAGAAGAGGGGACACAGGCTTCATAGTTGTGCAAAGTGGCGATGGGGGCGCGATGCCCGATCGGGGGTGGTGCGGTGCGCCAAACCCGAAGAGGCAGCGCATCAAGCAACGACTTTACGCGCCCAAAGCGGTTAGATAATCGATAAGTTTCCCAAGTTCCCAAAAAATTGTTCCGCACCAATTCGCTCCAGTTGCAACCCTCCCAAAGAGCATAGGGTGCAAGCTATGGACGCGCACGCTCAAGATACAAAGAAGCGGAAGCGCAAACATGGCCATGTTCCTGCAAAAGACGCAAAGTCGCCGCCGACCGAGATCAGCACTACGTCTTCATCAGCGACAAGCGCAAAACGGCTCCTGCAAAATGCAGAAAAGCCGGAGAAGAGACGCAAGACGAGCCACTCTCCCCTCTCTGGCGAATCTTCAGATGACGAGGTCAGCTTGAATAACGAAGATGCTGCCACTCCACTAGAAGATGCAGAACAAGGCCAAAAATCGGAAGAGGATGCAAGGAAAACCGAAGACACACTCCCCAGCGGCACATCACTACCCACCTCCACAGACCTTCCAACAGACTCGACCCCGTCCTTGCCAAATACGAATAGCGCCCCTACGGCTTTCTCCGACCTCAAGCTATCAGAAAAGACCATGAAGGCAATATCGGAAGACATGGAATTTACCACAATGACAGAAATACAACAGCGAGGCATACCGCCCCTGCTTGCAGGAAGAGATGTTTTAGGCGCTGCGAAAACAGGATCTGGAAAAACACTTGCATTCCTTATACCTGCGGTTGAGATGCTATCTGCGCTACGGTTCAAGCCACGGAACGGAACTGGCGTGATTGTGGTATCACCGACTCGGGAACTGGCTCTACAAATATTCGGCGTGGCTAGGAAGCTCATGGCACATCATTCACAAACCTATGGTATTGTCATTGGAGGAGCCAACCGGAGAGCTGAGGCAGAAAAGCTCACCAAAGGCGTCAATCTCCTCATTGCTACTCCAGGACGACTACTAGATCATCTACAAAATACACAAGGCTTCGTCTTCAAGAATTTGAAAGCTCTGGTTATCGACGAAGCAGACCGTATTCTTGAAGTTGGATTCGAGGTAACATTGTCAATAACCCATCTCCGGGGTATGGAACTAACAGTGAATCAAAACAGGACGAAATGAGACAGATAATTAAGATCTTGCCGAAAGACGAAAGACAGTCGATGTTGTTTTCGGCGACGATGACAACCAAAGTTGAAGATCTAGCGCGCATCTCGCTGCGACCAGGCCCACTACTGATAAATGTCGATAACAAGAAAGAGCATAGCACGGTTGAAGGCCTCGAGCAAGGGTATGTCATCTGTGACAGCGACAAGCGGTTCCTCCTCCTTTTCTCCTTCCTCAAGCGAAATCTCAAGAAGAAGATCATCGTGTTCTTCAGCAGCTGTAACTGTGTCAAGTATCACGCGGAGCTACTGAACTACATTGATCTGCCAGTGCTAGATCTACACGGCAAACAGAAACAGCAGAAGCGGACGAATACCTTTTTTGAATTCTGCAACGCGAAACAAGGGACTCTTATCTGCACGGATGTGGCCGCCCGAGGTCTTGACATTCCGGCGGTGGATTGGATCGTGCAGTTTGACCCTCCAGACGACCCGAGAGACTACATCCATCGTGTAGGCCGAACGGCAAGAGGCGCGAATGGGAAGGGACGAAGTCTGATGTTCCTACAGCCGTCGGAAGTGGGATTCCTCGTACAACTGAAGGAAGCAAGAGTCCCTGTGGTTGAATTCGAGTTCCCAAAAGGCAAGATAGTGAACGTGCAGAGTCAGTTGGAGAAGCTGATTGGACAGAACTATTACTTGAACAAGGTAACTAGTATTTTACTCTTTTCGTGCGAGCTTACGCTGACCACTAAGCTATAGTCTGCGAAAGATGGTTATCGCAGCTACTTGCAAGCCTATGCGTCTCATAGCCTCCGCAGCGTCTTCGATGTGAACAAGCTAGACCTGGTCAAGGTAGCGAAAAGCTTCGGCTTTGCTACGCCACCTAGGGTAGATATAACACTTGGAGCGAGCATGGCCAGGGACAAGAAGCAGAATGGGAGAAGAGTATACGGTAGTCAGCCGAAGCAGCAATATGGAGGAGGGAACAAGTTTAAGAGAAAATTCAGTGCAGATGGTTGATGGGCTAGTGATTAGTACTTGAAGACTGGCAATGTCCACTAAGTTAGCGGGCCTTGCCTTTCCCGACTGTATCCGTCAAGCTCGATGAGGCGGTAGCTACTAACTTTCGACCCTTGGTTTCGAAACTTCTTTTGTGTCTCGCGATCGATAGGTCGCCGTTAGGCACCCTACTGTCGATCCTTTGAGAATAGGGCTTTGACTTTAGTTGGCTGGCCTCCCTGCTGACGCTAGGGTTTGACCCATCAGTAGTTCTCATAAGTCGCTAGCGAAGATGCGAATTGCCCAATTCACATCAGCAAGGAATCGTCGCTGGTGTTGTTAGAGGGGCTACTGTTCTTGGATGCCCCTAGATATTGGACGCCAGGGTGGAAGCACACAGTCCCAGAGGCCATTCCCAAGAGCTAGCACAGTCGTCAAGTCTGTAACATCTGCAGTTGAAGACTATCATACTGCAACAAAAGTATATCGATGATGTCAGCGCGTACCCGCGTCAAGCTGAGGTTGACCATGGCCATTGAACAAATATTCCCTCAATCAAGTCTCCATTATAGTCCTAATGCATCGTCCATTCTGCACGACACACAGAGATTGTCTGCCCTTTTTTCCACCATTGGGCCTTCGAAGTTAGGCAAGACGTATTGGACGAGTTCTGGCGCAGTGGGAAGTGACAAGAACCATCTGCGAGGATTGTGGTAGAGGCCACTGCCGCGAGGATAGGACCAGGAAGCCGTTCGAATCTGCTGATGGTGCAGAAATTCTCAGAGGTACTGCCAGAAGCAATGGAGATGGAGTAAGTTGGTCTTTCAGTCACTTTCGCTGTACTCTGGTCGGCCCATCTTGGAGTCCCAAGGCGTCAACCGTGTCAATACACATTAACTCCGGATCTGACCAGGATCAAGTCCTGCATCCCAATCAGCCATGTTGCGGCGCTTTGTGGAAACGGAGTCGTGCTTTACAGCCTCTACATGTAGGATTTCTTCACTGAACGGCAAGGCAGCGTCATATTGGATGGCTTGAAGGTTCATGGCTGATAGCGTCTCCGTTGCTACAAGATAATGTCCATAGTGATTTGGGCTTTGATCTGTCAACGGCGTCGGTAATACCCATGTGACACCAGTCTTTTTGTTGAATTATGATCTCCTGCAGCGGCGTAGCTTGCTATCACGCCCTTCATCGTCGTTTTTTCTTGTCATGCAATACTGCCCAGCAGTCCTCGAACGCTGTAGGCAGCTTGTGAGCATCCCGTCTCTGCCACGTCATATTCCTCACGACCTCAACGCTGCCAGTACCCATTCCCATTGTCTTGCCCACAATCACACACTCACTCACTCCCTCGATCTTGTCCACCTTGCCAGCGATACCCGCATCGAAGACATGGTCAGCTGTCTTTTCGAAGCTTGCTAGCTGCAGCACAGAGTCTCTCATCTTAGCAAGTCCAAATCTGGTAATGCCCAAGACTTCGCCTTTGTAAGTCATCACATCCGCCAATAACGACATATGACGGGGATCAATCGACAGACCCCCCATGACTTCCTTGATCTCCGTAATGATCTTGGTCCGCGCCGCTTCGATCCCAAGGACTTGCAGTGTCTCAATGATTGAATTGGTGCTAGTCCTATAAGGATCAACTCCGTCGGTATTCATGCAATATCGGAGGCCGTAGCCCTCCACCAAAACCTTGTGCATCTGGATAGGCTTCTCGGGATGCGGCTTGGTGGTCACAGGTGCCTCGTCCTCTTCGATCTTGATGGTTGGCTCGTCAGCAACGGCTTTTCTGGTCGATTTCTTGCCTCGAGTTTTGTGAGACCGCCCTACGTCTTCTACTTGCACCGCATCGTCCGGCTTCTCGGTTTTGACTACTGGCGCCAATTCCGTAACAAAGTCTAAAGATTCCTGATCTTTTGCCTTGGCCACTCGCTGCGCCTCTTTTTCCCATCGCCTTGCCCTGATCTCATCAGAGTCAGGATCATCTTCCGCCATTACTACGGCACGTGTTGCTTGAGGATGACCCAGGATGTGGATGCCCGGAAGGAAACGTTTCAGATGCTGAAGTCGAAGAAAGCCATCCCTTGGAGATAGGTCTTCTCGTTTCGAAGCATTTGATTTCTTGTCCTTGGAGAAGGTCGCGTCTAAGGACAGCACAATCTGGTCAGGTTTGACAGCATATATGGTCAGTGATGGATCCTTGCAACGACGATGCTTTTCGACCTTGGCCAGAATGTCCTCGAGTTCAACATCAAGTCCAAGTTCGGCGATAGCGTCAAGGGAGATCTGGATGGTGATATCACCAGCGTGACTTCGAGACCAATTCGTTTGAATATGTGACGTGATATCCTCTAGAAATAGACTTTCGATACGTCCTTTCACGATCCGGCCAAGAGATTCTGGAATTGAGTGATCACTTCTGCGCTCTAGCCGACAAGTGATCACCGGGGTACTGATTTCTTTCGACGCATTTATAATCTCCTTGATTCTGGGTACACCCTGGGTCAAGCTCATTCCAGCAACACCAGCGAAATGGAACGTCTTGAGGGTCATCTGAGTCCCAGGTTCGCCAATTGATTGTGCACCAACAGCACCAACAGCGTGGCCTGGTTCAACGCGAGCTTTCTCGTACTTCTCAAGGCAAAGTTTGACGAAATCCTGCAATGTCCGTCTGGAGATCTTCGAGGTAAGCTCGAAACGATCCTTTGTCGAGGGTGCACTACGGCCTCGCTTGAGTTGGGACGCCGTCGGTCGCGCTTGAGTCTTCCTGTTACGTCCCGGCTGTGGCTTCAGCATACTGTCAATGTCATCATCACCAAGGTTCTGCCCAGAGTGACGCAACGATCGTCGTGTGCTTTTGGGTGACGATATGGCCGCTGCTTCGGATTGTAGACTTGACGATGGCATTATACGCGATGTGGAACCTTTTGCCGCAGCGAGATGGGCCTTTTCTGCTCGCAAATCCTCATAAGCTTTTGCCTTATCGCTTACAAAGTCGCTTATAGATTGTATGAAATCACGTGCGCTTTCATGCTGGTCTGTGAAGCGTTCGTCCTTGTTGTCGTACGGCAATTCTTGGCCCTTTGAATCTAATCGAGGATGATCTCTGCGCTTTCTGGAAAGGATGTCTTCCGTGCATGAATAGATGTCTTTCTCATTTAGACCTTCGTCATGGACATTGAACGTAATCGCTTCAACATGAGCAAACGTGCGCTCAAAGTCGACGGGTTTGGCACTTGCTTCCATGTTAACAGGGTCTAGCTCATCATCCCCGAAACGGAATTGAACGACATTCGAGACAGCGTTCCGAACTGTATGGTCATACTGCGTGGATAGGTCTTCCAATGACTTCATCAACCGGCGAGACATATAACCTGTTTCAGCCGTCTTTACTGCGGTGTCAACAAGGCCTACTCTTCCACCAACAGCGTGGAAGAGAAATTCTGAAGGGTTTAGACCGGTGTAGAAGCTGTTGGAGACGAAACCTTTGGAGGGCGGCTTGTGCTCATGCTTCGCAAAGTGTGGCAATGTACGATCTTGAAACCCGTCTGCAACCCGCTTTCCTTCAATATCTTGTTGTCCAAGCAGTGCAGCCATTTGCGCAACATTGATCATTGATCCTTTCGAGCCGGAAGTTGCCATGATCATTGGCGAGTTGAACTTACTCAACTGTGAAGAAAGCTCCTCTGAGATGCCCGTGCGAACTGTGCTAAGAGCTTTGACCTGCTCCTGCTCCAATGTTTCGGCGTCAGTGGACCCAGCGTTCCTCTTCAGCTTGCCTTCCTTGGACTTATTCACAAATTCCTGACATTCCCGAAACACCTTTTCGATCATGTTACTCTTCATGGTTGCAAGGGCCGGAGAGGGTGTCACATCGCTGATACCGACGGAGAATCCCTGGTTTGACAACCATCTTGCACACAGTTTCGACAGACGGTTCATACCCTCGGCAGCGGCTGTGGGACCGAAGTCGCGATAAAGGACGTAGAAAAGGGAGTTTTTGCGATCAGCGCCAACTGTAGACTTGTCCATTCGGCCACACATCATTTCCGAGTTTCTAATACATAGAAAACTGTCATCCTGGAGATCACGATGTGCCATTTTGCCTGTATGGTACTGTTTGAAGTCCCGGCATTGCGCGTCAATGTTGACCTTGACCTCAGATCTTCGATTCGGCCGCATAAGCACATTGAACACCTGCTTCCCAGTCCAGAGCGATTGCGGCTTAATAATGGCCGGCGGAGGTAGGTCAAACTTAGTTTTCTCATCCAACATGCCTAAACAAGTCGTGACGAACGTTTTCTTGTCGTAGAACACGTCTTTGCTGCTGAGAAGGTAAGATGCGGTAATAAAGTCCTGGATGGCTGAAATGATGGGCTGCCCGTTCTTTGGTGTCACAATGTTGTGCTTGACGCCCATTAGTTGAACGGCTTCTGTTCTTGCTTCCTCGGTCTGTGGGACATGCAAGTTCATCTCGTCTCCATCGAAGTCTGCGTTGTAAGGGTTGCAGACGCATTCGTTCAGCCGAAAAGTGCGATGTGGTCTTACTTTGACAAAATGACTGAGGATACTCAACTTGTGTAGGGACGGTTGGCGATTGAACAAGACAACGTCCCCATCCCACAGATGACGTTCTACTCTGTCACCTTCACTCAACTCCCTCGCGATGTGATCGCGGTTACCGTATTTGAGAAACAGCCGGAAGGCTTGACCAGCCTTGTAGACGTAATTTGCACCAGGCCATTTCCGGTTACCATTTTTGACGCATTCCTGCAGTTTTTGTCGGTTATACCTGGTAACAAGCTCTGGGTAGGTCAGGTTCTTCGCCACAATGATCGGGATCGCAACTTCGTCGATGTTAAGATTTGGGTCAGGCGAAATGACAGTTCGAGCAGAGAAATCCACGCGTTTTCCGGAGAGATTGCCTCGAAAGCGACCCTGCTTTCCCTTCAGCCTCTGAACAAACCCGCGAATCTGCTTGCCAAATTCTCCCTTCTGCAAGCCAGGCACGTCGCTATTGATATACATTGCAATTTGGAGAGAGAGGTGGTCCCATAATTCGACAATCTGACTGGCAGCCTGGCCTTTGTTCAGAGACTCTTTCAGAGCCGCGTTGGCGAAGACGATATCTCCCAACTTCGCCGTAATGTCGTCCTCGGTACTAGCACCTTCCTGGCCGACAGAGGGACGAATGCACACGGGTGGAGCAGGCACGTATTGCCAAAGAAAGTATTCCGGACGTCCAGATCTGATGCCGAGTAGCTCGCAGTCAGAGCTTTTAACCCTTCGAAATAGCTTGAGAACTCGCAAGGGATTCAGATCGTCCAACGCCTTCTTTATATGCTTTTCTACCTCTGGATTGCTTTTCCTCGCCGTTGTGAAGGATTCATCGAAGAGGACTTTGCTCAAGGGGGCTTCTTTCTTCGCAGCCGTTGACATATTGAAAGCCTTGAATTGGTCGTGCGATATCTTCAATGAAGATGTGCCTGTCTTTCGCACAAGACCATTTGTAGCTCCACATGCGAAGCAGGTCCTTGTTTTGCGGCATTGTTCCACCACTTTCCTTATGATATGTTGACGGCGCAAGCTGTCAACATCAGGTCGTTGTAGGGTTTGTAGGAATTTTCGGCGATCGAGTTCGGAGAGTAGAATGCTAGAACAGTCCTGGTTGGGTCAGCGGCGACAACTTCATGCTGACGACGGTTCTTATACCTTGCAGATGCATTGCAATATTGTGATTGTCTTTTTGAAATATCCAACGTGAAAGACGGGAAGTATTAGTTTGACGTGGCCAAAGTGACCATTGCATGTTGAGAGGCTTTGATGGCATGTTTCACACTCGTCTCGCTTTCCTGAATTGCCCATACGAGGGTCAAGAGGCCCATGAGGATTGACGGCCCGGCCTTTGTCAAGGTCGAAGAGGCGTCGATCAGATATTTCGACCTGGGATTGATTGACAATGTCTTGACTCGACCTGCATGCCAGTTAGAGGGTTTGTAGCACCGCGGGGCAGGAAAAACAGACAGGATCCCAAATTCAAGCTTTTCAATCACTTTGGGCACTCTATCAACGACTTGTAGCTTCCCCATAAGCGGTGCCTGCAAAACTTCCGTGCTTTCCATCTTGAACGGGTCACCGATATTGATCGCCGCGGTGTGGGAAACGTGAAGAGACTGGCGGGAAGAGGAGCCCGCCACGCATCTCTGGTGCACTGGTAACGAAAGCTACTAACACATGTTTTGCAGAAGAATGTGCTTTCTGCAGTAGTTGGCGAAAGTGTGACTGCTTTTCTCCAAAAAATTTACAATGATTTTTGGGTTGGCGACTGCGGGGCAGATTTCGACGATCACACCCGTAATCATGCTGTACATTGTTGATCCAGGCTTACATCACTGCCACTTTCAGGCTCTTCAGGCCTTCGCCCCAGCTTCGAGACCTAGGCCTTTGCTTATTGTCATAAGGCCCCTACAGCAATAGCTCATCCAAATGTTCTCCATCAAACCTCTCTCAATGCCCGAGCACAGACACGAGTGGAGGCAACTCCGTCACCATAAAAGGTAGATAACGAAAAGTCTCTCCCTCTCCCCAAATCGAAAAGACCTTATAAGCCTAGGGTTCGGGCTGAGTTCATTACTTGAAAGTATGTCTTCACCAGAGTGGTCCCTTCAGGTGAGAGTATGCTCGTGGTGTGAGAGCCAGTACTGATGCTACTCTGAATCAGGCGAATTAAGTGTGATGAGAGAAAACCATGGTGTGAGAAATGTACCGGCACTGGACGTAATTGTGATGGCTACGACCCTCCAAGAGCACTTCTATTCGAGGTTTCTAAAGCGACGGAGCTTCCACTATTTTCGGGAACGCACTGGCATCCGAGACACTTCTACAAGGTTCTGGAACGGCTTCGTACTACGGGCCAGCTATTTTCGGGGAGTTGTCTGACATGCCATTGCACTATTAGTGCCTTTCATGAGAGCCTAGAGCTTCAAGCAGGTGGTTGAGCAGTTGTTGCTACCCGCAAGGCCGCACCTCATGTTGCCCGTGGTGTGACCGCTTGGTCTGGCAAAATAGAAACGCTTGGCTGTAATCGTATTTCGTCTTAGCTTGCTCAGCCAATCACTCCGACGCCCAGTCACACATTGGCAGTTGCACCGGCGGAATATGGAAGCCGTTACCACACCTATGAATCAGTGCGCACGTGTGGAAGAAGAGGCTATGTCACAACCCCAATATTGACTTGGTTTGAGCCGAGGTAACAGCTCAGATCAAGGAAATGGATTCTGGTGTCATCCCCATCTCTTCCCCGTAGAGCCTCGCCATACATTATCCCATGAACATAGCAAGGCCCCACCAGACGATAGTTAAGACTGTTGTCGCTTGCTCGAAGAACGAATGGAACTTGACATCCATGGATGATGGCAATTGCATCACCTGGGAGAGTTCCATATGGGACAAGTCCCAAGTACCCATTATCAGTTCGGCAAAATTTGAGGCTCTGAAGAACTGGGGCGACGTCCATCACGAGTAGTTCAAACACGGAAAAGAGCTCGTCCTCTGTCATGAATTCAAGCCTCTCTTCGCCTGTCCGACGTCGTTCAGTCTCATGGAGGAGAAGTCGGAAATGTTCGTCGAATTTGTCAAGCACATGCGAAGGTGTTTCCACCCTGCTAACGCTGAAGGTTTGCAGAATCGCCTCCTCAGTCGCTTCAGGCGTTCCGTAGGCATTTCTCTCCCCCAGAAGATCAAATGGTTCGGAAAGCGTCTCATAGACCTCTTGCCAAAAAGTTGGCCCTCTGTCGCAAGACTCTAAAAGTTTGGAAAGTCGGTACTGGCCAAGGACGGCGGGTGCATCATGTATGAAGCCCTGCACCATTAGCTTGTTGCCCATTTCGACAACTTCTGCCTGGGGGTTAGTCGTGGCTGCAGCATGGTAAAGATGATTTCCGCCGATACCCACTGTTGTCATTGTCTTGAACTTGCAGACCTTCTTTGAACTCCAATTCGGGATCCAAGATGGAAGATCCACATGCCATGTTGTTGAGTCTACACTACTTAAAAGACTGTGCAAGCCACCACTGGTGCTGAAGTGCTCGGCGTACCGCTTGGATGCATCAGAAAATGAATTGCTATAGTCAGGCCGCAGTACGGGCTCGCTGGAATCAGCTGACACGTTTAGGAGAGCGAATAGCTGATCGACAGGCTCGGAGGCGTCAGATCCTTGGGCCAGTGGCAACAGATCAACGAGTCCCATCTCCGGAGAACCGGACACGCGCATGATTAGAAGGAGCTGGATGAACAAGACTTGGTCAACGGCATGTTTAGCCCTGTCTACATCGAAAGCTTGCCGAACAAGCTGGTCTGAATCAAGTGGTGATCTTCGCAGAAGCTGTATAGCGCCACAGAGGCTCGCAAAATCTCCCCAGGACAGAGTCCATTCTCCGCAGGACATCCACACTTCCGTCGCGAGGGCAACTTCCTGTATGATCCATACTCGCGTAAACCAGGGCCGAAGAAGTAATGCCCACCAGGCATCCCAGGAAGGGTCTTCTGAAGGAGGCAACTCCAACTTTAAGCGTATCTCGAAGGATGAATTCCCCAGGTTTGGTCCAATGGAATCTCATGCCTGTTTGAAGTCGTTGCACAGCTTTTCTATCGTGAGACTATCACCCTCGCTTGAACCTAGGTCGATGAAGACCAACACAGCATTGGCATATATCTCGCCCATCATTAGTACTTGAGAATTGCGTTCCGCAATGGACGTTTGATCGATACAGACGGCATCAGCCCAGATCTGGACAGTACGGGTCTTGTCTCGCGCACGACACAAGGCATGGTGCAGTGTCTCGGTAAGAGGCAGCGGATCAGGTAGATGAATCGTTCTGTTGAACGTAGGAGGCCCCCAGTAATATGACAATGCCACATATTCCGCGTGCTGTGATACTTTATGCTCTACGAGTTTGCCGCGGAGTGATTCCTCTTCTTTGCCAGGTGCGAGCTCTAGGAGGCGAATAGAGCCTAGCTGAAGGGGCTGATATATGTATGTGATCATTGGCTCAGGCGTTCCAGCTTACATGGGTCGCACTCAAAGGCTTCACCCCTGCCGCCTCCAATAAAAGTCCCGTTGTTTCGGGCTGGACAACGGATGTTCGTCACACACCCTACATGCTAGGCCGGAGACAAGAATTCGACACTCTTAAGCCAGGTGTGGGACAGTTTTGCCAACTAGGCAACAGCCCCATGCCTAGCGCCTTTGGCAGGGGGGGTCAGTCTCAGGGCCTCTCGGCCGGCTCAAAGCTTCGGCTCACCTCAACTCCGGCGCTAGTGGTCGGCGCCCAAAGGGCTGCATCCTTGGTCTAGAGCGGGGTGAGCTCGGGGCAGTGTTACCTTGGCATTCGGCGGATCCGGGCCCTGTTCTGATCTCGATGCATCAGTGCTTTCAATTGAACGATTAGAACCTGCGCTGGACTCTCTCCAAACGTATCACTAGCATCTCGTCATGGCGCCCTGGCCCTTTCAAAACATGTATGCCCACAATCTCAACACTTTCCGCCGTCAACCTCTAGCCGAAATCTCCGGCTCTCTGGGTGACCTGGGCACCTTTTTGCCTATCGTGATAGCAGAGACCCTCGGCCATCAAATCTCCCTATCGACGACTCTCATCTTTACTGGCGTATTTAACATACTCACCGGGTTGTTCTTCGGCATCCCGCTTCCCGTTCAGCCGATGAAAGCCATAGCTGCAGTAGCCATCTCGAAGTCGTTTAACGCCGGACAGACAGCTGCCGCAGGAATCTTCGTTGCCAGTTGTATATTCTTGTTCAGTGTGACAGGAGTTCTGACCCGCTTCACGGCATTGATACCGATCCCGGTGGTGAAAGGCATCCAGGTAGGAGCTGGGCTGAGCCTCATTGTTGCTGCGGGCGCCAAGACGGCCGCGCCGCTCTCATGGGCAGGTCCAACTTGGAACGACAACTATGTCTGGATGATCGTGGCCTTTGTGGCGCTGCTCGCCTTCACCAAAACGCCAGGGGCGCCCTACGCATTGGTAGTTTTCTGCATTGGTTTGGTGTTTGCAGCAATCGAACTCAACAATACATCTGACGGGCAAGCGCCGGGCTTCCGCCTATGGCGACCTTACACGCAAGCACCTCATGGGACGGATTGGCAAGTTGGAATCTTCGAAGCCGGCATAGGACAATTGCCCTTAACCACTCTCAATTCCATCATCGCAGTTACCCACTTGTCCGCAGATCTGCTACCTGAAGTGCCAACCCCTTCAATCACTGCAATTGGACTCAGCGTGGCGGGCATGAATCTGTTTGGTTGCTGGTTTGGAGCCATGCCTGTCTGCCATGGCTCTGGAGGCCTTGCCGCACAACATCGCTTCGGAGCACGATCTGGAGCCAGTGTTATATTTCTTGGGTTGTTCAAACTGCTCATTGGGCTGATTTTCGGAGAAAGCTTAGTAGACCTTTTGAAGCACTTCCCTAATGCACTACTTGCGGTCATGATCATTGCTGCGGGGTTGGAATTAGCAAGCGTTGGTGAAAGTTTGAATACCTCTAGAGCTCGAGACATCGCTAAGGATGAAGACTCGCCCTCTATGAACGATACACTACCTAGAGGCCGGCTACTGGAGAAGCGCCTTGACGAAGCTGCAAGGAAGAGACGGTGGACAGTCATGCTTGTTACAGCGGGGCTGTTGCTTGCGTTCAAGAATGATGCGGTCGGATTTGTAGCAGGAATGTGCTGTCATTGGAGCTATGAGTTGCCCACGCTTTTCGGACGACTGCGCCAGGGACTAGGTCCTGGAAGAATTGCACTAAATCACGCCGAAGATGAGGATACCCTCCTATCACACAATACCTGAACTTCTCCGCGAGGCTGCGGACACACTTCTTCTAGCACTTACATCAATGACCATGGGGCGATTGGCAGGGTAATCCTGCCCACAACCTTGTCCGTCGTTCACCACGGGATTGGCCCTTCTTTGTTTGTATACGTTCCAGTAGCACCATTTGGTCCTTCAGTCGCCAACCTAACTGCATTAATCGCTCCATTCCTTAGGTCGTTCTCTTCCGTCAGCTCAGCATCATTCAACCCAGTGGCATTGAATCCAGGACAGCATGAGTTGACCTTGAAATGGGGACATTTACTGGCATAGTAAGCGGCGAGATAGTTCACGGCCGACTTTGATGCGCTGTAGAATGGCACGGGTAGCAGCTTAGTCTCATGTCTCAACACGTTGGCGATACTGCCGAGCTCAGAGCTGATGAAGATGATTTTGGGTAGCTTCGATTTCTGCAGGAGTGGAAGCATGGTCTCAGTGAGGATCGCTGCGCCGGTGACATTGACGTTGTAGTAATGGTTGAAGACTTCCCTCCAGTTGTCTAGGTCTCGCCCGCCGCGGAGGTCTTGGCCAGCAGTACCAGTATTGTTGATAAGAATATCTAGGCGGCCGAAGTGTTGCTCGACAGCTTTGAAGCAGTGGTTGATTGATGCGTCGTCTGTCACATCGAGCTGGATAGGGTTGATATTGGTTGGCGCTCCTAGGGCTTGAGGTGGCATCCTCGGCTTTGTGGACGTCTCGGGAGCCGATTAAGATATGGTATGACGGGTATTCGGAAGATAGCTTCTTCACAATCTCGAAGCCTATGCCAGTGTTGCCTCCTATACACACATTATTAGTAGTGATGATTTTCCAGACAAGGCGGGAAGGGAGTTCAGGAGGAAAGTTGATGGCTTGGAGAGACTCGAGCAACCATCTCTGATTCCACCTTATATATGGGGGACTAACCGCTAACAAGGACAATCGTCTTCGAATTGATCGCTGCGGAAACTTGCGACGTCGGTTGAGGCCTTTGGAGTGGTTGATTCTCCATTTCGAGATTACTGCTTCGATTTGAATCCCGGGTTCCAAGTCTAAAATTGAACGTCGAGAGTGATTTGTCATACACTCCGATCTTCGCTCGAATATTCGTCGTTTTGATGCAAGCAAGTTCCACCAGTCTTTCCTATTGCTGAATGCGCTGAGCGACCTTCCCAGATGTTTGGCTTGCTGTTCGCACAAATTTTGAGATCGTAGTTGGTTTTCCTCACGATTCAGTAGTGCCCTCACATCAGTATTATGTCAGCATGTCTTGTCTTTGCGACGGCACGGATTTTCTGCATGAGTCTTTAGGTGAACATCCAAAAAGGTATCCGTTTGGCACCCATTTCGATTCTTAGTTTGGAACTTTCATCTCATGTCTATTTACAGGCCATTAATGATGTTTGTATCTTGTCGACCTTTGCCTGCTGGTGCGGGCCTTCAAGCTGTTTCAACTTACGTCATAGAGTTGGCCGCCCCGATCTCTCCCACCTGCTGAGGGGGTTTCTACTGCAGGAACCTAGGCTTGACCAGAGCAATCATTCTTTTGATCCCATTGCAACCCTCCACTAAATTTGAGCGATGGCGCCGGATCTGCACTTTAGTGCAAATTCTCTTCTGGCCTACCAGTAAAGTTATTGGCCTGGTCGCACTTCCATTGGGCGCCGCGATCGGAAAGCCCGCGCTCGGGGCTGAGTGCTTCGGGCGAGGCTGAAACCTGCGTCGTACGTCGTAAGTTTCATGGGCCTCGAGAAAAACAGACGAATCACTCGTCGCCGATGGCTAAGTCAGCAATAAGCTGGAAGTGGTTGGTTGTTTCGGAAGCAGATTCAGGGTCACACACACAAGCCACATCAAAATCGTTTATGTCTTGTGGCTCATATTTACCATTCCCTGTCTCTAGGCCTGATTATCCCCCTTTTTCTACCGAAGCTGCGTAATCATAGCCTTACAAGTATCCTCGTCTGGCTTATCCTGGTCCGGCCCACGCGTGAATCCATTTCCATTCCACTAACCCCCTGCTCATCGGCCGTATCTGTTGTGTTGCTCGAGTTCCGCACGCCCGAGGGATTGACCAACAACGAAAGCCTTGGCTGTACACGCTGTAAATCACGCGAAAACCAAGGATCATTTACAGCATGCTTCTGGAGCTGTGCATATACGCCGGCTGCCTACTTGGCAGCTGTGCAACCAAAACTTACTCAATCTGTCCATATCCGCCATTTGATTGGCTTTGCTCAACCAATGACGGCCAACGCTTTGAGACGAGTCCATAGCCTTCTCAAGGAACTCCCTGCACACTGTGCAACCATGTGGGAGCTACTCATCATTTGCTGTAAGTCGGGACTCGCGCCCAGGATAATGGTTCCAGACCTTGTCCAAAATGTCATGCAGACCTTTTCCGTAGTTCCCTGGGAGAATATGACTCCACTCCATTCCTCAATGTCTTTTACGACCCACTGATCTTCGTTGGCATTGACGGCCATCCTATATCTCTCTATAGCATCAAAAGCTTCTTTGAACGATCTTCCTTCTGTGAATGACCTTTGTTATTGACTCCTCATCACAACTCTGCAATCAGCATGCTCCGAAGAAGCTCGCTCATCTTTGAGATTTGTTTGTCTCTCGTTCCCCTCGTTTTCTCACAGGCACCCCAAGACCCAATCCAAGATTTCTGTCGTCGTTACGGGCATCAGACTTCTTTGATAAATCGCAAACTCTACATTGATGGCGGCTATGTCAATGCGAACCCGATCTCGCAAAACCCGGTTGCGGTAATGAGTATGACGAATCACGCTAACCCATGCCACAACAGTCCGCTGATATGATACTAGACGAAGGGCTCTTGTACCAGGATATTGGCGTCTTATACGATGGCATGCCCGAATTATTTGACAACCTTACAAAGAACAGTACCATCCCCGACGTGGCTGGCGGCATTCTGTGGACTGACGCCGTGAACGAAATATTGTGAGCATTGAAGATCGACTGAAATAGATAGAGCCTTACTTACAGTGATAACAGCTATCTCTACGGCGGAGAGTACTCGGACGTCCCTCAGCCGTTCTCGCTCTGGGGCTACGATACGGCCCTGAACCAGTGGAACGAGACAGCGCCTCCCCAGGCCTCACCTCCCGGGTGGGTTGCCTGGGGCGCTGGAACTACAATCGGTGCAAGAGGCGAAGGCTACTACTATGGCGGATACTTGACCAATCAAACAACTCTAGGTTGGTCTGGACCACCATTGGCAACCAACGCCTTGATCAAGTACGACATGATCAACAACTTCTGGACGAATAATAGTGGCCCCGATACCATTGGCCGGGCTGAAGGTGTGATGGTGACCATACCGGCATCGAAGCAGGGGCTACTGATATATTTTGGAGGAGTTACCTTCCCATACGAGAATGGAACGGAGGTTGCTGTAAGTTGATGTCTCTTGTCTAAGCTAGCACATGAGCTGATCGATGCCCCAAAAAGGCGCTGATGTCGGACATCCACGTCTTTGACGTCGCGGAGAGCAAATGGTATTTGCAAAGTGCTGGAGGCGATGTTCCTGACCCTCGACGCAAGTTCTGCGCTGGCGTAGTTTGGGCTGACGACCAGTCTTCATAGTATGGCATTGCTAGTAAGAGATTGTTCTATGCTGACTTGGGACAAGCAACATCTACCTCTACGGGGGAGCTGGGTTTGGCATCAACGCGACTGGCTTCGACGATGTCTATATCCTTACTATGCCGACCTTTCAATGGATCAAATGGTGGCCCACGGTGCCAAACACCGGCCACCCGCACAATTCATTATCGTGCAATATCGTCGACAACAGTCAAATGATCATCATAGGCGGCATATTTACTGAACCTAGTGATTCCGATATGTGTGATGCGCCTAGTATGTTGTCGAAATCTGTGTGCTTGGGAAAATGCTGACGTGAAGACAGACGTCTGGGGAACGCATAACCTCGACCTCTGCAACAAGCCATCCGACGTGTCTCAGTGGCAACTTTTCAATTCAAACTTGACCAATTACACTGTTCCAGCCGAAATCATCGACATCGTTGGCGGCGGGTATGTCCTCCCATTGTCACTGTTTCTTAGAACTAGCCTAACACTAACCGTAATATAGTCCTTCTGGCGGCGCAACCAAAACAGCACCACCACCTGGCTGGGGAGCCAATAGTGATTTATCCGTCTATTTCGCGGAGACAGCAGCCTACACCGTCCGGACTCCTACACGTGCAATTCCGACTGCAACAAACACCCCAGCCGGAAGCAATAAGCACAACGCTGCCATCATCGGTGGGGCCGTTGGTGGAAGCCTCGGAGCGCTGATCCTCGCCCTCGCCATACTCTTTTGCTGGATATGCCAACGCCGCCGGTCCCATGGAGAGCGCGGCAGACACACGAAGGGCCCCAGCGAGATGCAGGCCCAAGTCCTTCACCCTTCTGAGTTGCCTGTCCGAAACAGCGCCATGGTTGATTCCTATACGACTGCGACACCATCCACACCCTACGAGCACAAAGGCTTCTCACCAATAGGATCAAGTCCGCCTGCAAGTAATGGATCACCTATTCACTCGCCGCGTTCAATGAGCACCAACACAGTAATAGCGCCACTTTTGGAAACTCGACTGGGATCGCCTGTGTATCAGCATCCAGCTCACCAGCCTGTGGGTGCACAAGAATACTTTCCCCCTCCATCCGCAAGAAGTGATAAGTCGTCTGCATCCGCGTCGGCGCGGCCACATGGATTGCACGGCAGAAGTCATGAGCTGCCGACTTCCAGGAGTCCTGCGCTAGTCCCCCTTTATGTCGGAGAGATGTCAGGAGAAAACGAAGAGAGTTCTCTCGGGCAGCAGATATAATCGTAGTTGATAGTGGAGTTGAAATTTTTGGGTCGAGTAATGGAGACAGGCTCCGGAAGGAATCTGACTGAATCATACACAGCATCTACCACGGTCGGTTGGTTCGATTGGGAAACCCTCATGCACGTTATGCACAAGATCCGCCTTCTTTCCGTATTGCTGGACTCGATATTTTTTTTCCCCCATGAGCTCCGCCAGTGACTGTGTCTTCCGGAAGTCTTCGGGTGTTGATAACAGCTTCGAAACAGGCGACCGCTCTCCTGCCCGACAGCCGGAATCTTGGTTTCGACGCGCCGTTGTCCAGCTACATCAATTGAATGTCCTGTACAAACCCATACCAACCAGCGTAGCAGATATCATAAGAATCCCTAGCTGCCTCGAGCCGTATTTGTATTTCGATTTGCCCATCTCGATCGCCTTTCGTTGTAGTCTTAGATTCTTCATGCCCGTAAAATAGGTATAGCCACCGAGCGAAACCAAGGCCGTAGAACCTGCGTTACGCACCATGTCAGCCGTATGTTTTGTGCGAGCTACTCTTTGAGGTGATTCATACCTAGGACACGACATGAAAGACAGTCCTCATAGGCATTCGAGTAAGCGTATGGATTGTCAATCTCGAATGACTCGTCTTTTGATTTGTTTCGGAAAAGTCGCTCCAGCACCATTTTGCTTGCCTTCGATGACAATCCAGGTCATCACAATCGATTTATGTCGACGTGGGACATCACCGGAAGGGGCCAGCAAATGAAATAGTATCTTCTGGCCGGAAAGGCGTTGTGAGGAGATGGGAGTGGACGTGATGTTAAAGCTGTCAAATCATCATTACCACTTTTGCGACATTTGGGGCTGGCCAAGCCCTCGAAGCCTCAGGCACTTTCACCATGTAGCATGCTTTGAGCTTTGACTTGCTTTCATACGTCAACCAAATCAAAGACATTTAGCGATGAACTGAAAAGATTTCATGTTCAAGGCAAGGTATATTGAAGTGTGTAGTTGTCTTATTTACTTCGTATGTATGGAACAAAGATGTACATATTCGAATGTTCCCGCGCCATACCCCCACCCATTTTTATGACCCTAGTTCAACTCTGGCTTGCCCAATTGGTTTCTGAGACCTAGAGTATTTTCCCTCCGATGCGTCCATTTCATTGGGAAGAGACTTCTCTAACACTTGAGACCTGTCCATTTCACTACTCTGGTTGTAAAATCCAGGTTGATAGTACGGCTCTGGTTGCCGTCGCTGCTTGTTTCCCCTTCTCCTGTGCATAGCAAAGAAGAGTACCGCAAGCAAGATGAGCAGCGCCCCTAGTGCTGCGCCAACGCCTATTCCCGCTTTGGCCCCGGTAGACAGTCCGCCTTCAGAATGATATGAATCGGGTCCAGCACTAGGGGAGCTCGTCGGTGCGCTAGTGGTAGAAGATGCAGTGCTTGACGGCTGAGCCGGGGTTAGAGTGCTTGGGGTTGTAGGAGAGCTGGTCGAGTAGAGAGTAAGATCCTGTTGTCTAAACTCTACATATATGGGTTCCGCCCACATCTCAACCGGGCCGGTAATGGTCGTGGTAGTCAGGTCAGCCTGGCCCACACGTTGTTCCACCATAGTTGCGCCACTCGCCAGTGGATAGGTGCTTGTACAGCCTTGATACAAGATCGTTGAGTTCCCAAAATTCTGAGAACTGATTGTTGAGTAGTAGCCAAAGCTCCTGCGGATTGATCAGCATAGTTCATCAATTCAAGATACGCAATACTTACCGCAAACAACATGTCACGACAGCAGCTCCGCCAGTGCTTAGTCCACCAGAATCTTCTATGGCCCACGTTGTGTATCCGCCAGGGCATACTCCTGGGCTGAAAAGCTGTGTTGGATTGTTCGCTGCTCTGCCATTTCCTGTGTAGCCTGGCGGAAAGCAGTTGACATCGAAACTTGGATTTGCATTCTGCAGGAGCAGCCCACCGATAACGGAGTTGTAGTATTCCCCTTCGTAAGTCCAAGAGGTTGAGCATGAGGCCGGAACCGAGAACGGCGTTGTGATAACGGATGTCAGCGTCGAAGTCATCTTTGGCTTGTCTATTTCTTAGTTGAACTTTCTTCTTTGCCCTGCTCTGTACTGGCACAACATTACCGTTCGTAGCCTCGTAACACTTCTTTGACGTTACCGCCAATGCCGGGTCCCTCAGTCCTGGTGGCTCTTCAAGGATGGTCCTCAGAGATACTGCGTAATAGGCTTTCGTCAACTTTGATAAGAGCCGATGGCAGCCCGTAGCACGCTTGCGCCAATTTGAGAGCCAGGGATCGCGAATCCTCAGACTTGGACAAGCCCCGAGAACCCCCGACGTCGCGCCCGTAAACAAGTCCCCCCACGCTGTATCAACTTGCGGTGACATATCATAGTAACCCTAATTCGAGCTCACAGACATGCCAATTGTGATCCAAAATAATGACTCCATGCTGTTGCACGTTATTTCTCCAATAGTATCCACAAGGCAAATCTACGCCGAGATTTCGCTCTAGTCAATATCAGTGGCATAGAGTAGGGATGAGGATCCTTCGACCAAAAAGATAGCTTGATAGGGCCAGAGTCTGTGGACAAGAATATCTCTCCGGGGGATCGGGTCGGTCCGCCGGAAAGTACGACACCAGAGCCTTGCCATGGGGGGAAGTTGCTCAGTAACCTAAGCGCCCACAATGCATCGAGCAGGCCTCAAGTCCACCGTGATTTCAGGCGCAAAGGCGCTATAGAGGTAATGAGATTCTTCGTAGGAACAGCGGATGTCGATGAAAAACGTTTGAAGAAATTTGAAAAAGAGGTTGAGCCTCGTTCATGCCCGGATTCTACCGAAGATATACCCGTGCTTGGAGGGGTAAAAGCGTTCGAAATCACCAATCTCGTGCACATGCATTGCGGCCTGACTAAAATGCTGCTGCTGCCGCAACTGTTCTTCTCTCGCAGCGCTTTCATCATTGGCGATTTTAAGTCCCATTTTCCCTTACGTATCGTCACACATATCATGGATAGAGATCAAGTGCGCATCTATGTGATTCAGCTCTTTTGAGCAGGTTGTCGATAACAAGCTGCGTCCGCAGTGGCTTTGGGCCCCCACTTCTGGCCAGTTTCCCCGCAAGTCGAACAGAATGAACCGCTTGATTCTGTGTGGACCATCTTTCTCACTGACCTCGCGGTCTTGAGGGATCATGTCGTCCCGGCGTCAACCGTCTGGGAAAGGAAAGGAAAGGCGCGATCCTCCTTCCAACCGTGAAAATGACTCTGAAGAAGAGTATGAGCCTGAGGAGCAGCCAATTCCACGTCCGAAAGATGATCGCATACTCAGCTTCATTCCTAACGATGGCATCGATTTCAGTGTCATCCGCACGGAGGTTCAGTCGTTTCTGGGTCCCGAAGCCTCGGTGACGCGCGGAAAACATCCTAAGGTAAGGTTTCAAGGGCTTTTCGCTGTTCCTTACTGAATTTGTGCAGACCGAGCGTCCGGGTTACTTTATCAGAGCCTACAAGTCTATTTCGATTAGTATGATCTCCGACTTTAAGATGGATACAATCAGATGGGGCGACGAGATGCGATTATCCAACAACAGAGACTACAAATCGTCGAATACTCATAGATCTCGTCAGAAGATTGGACCGACACCAGAAGCTTTAGTCTCTCCTTCCACTATTACGCCTCCTTCTCAACATCCTAGCGAAGAAGCCCGTTCAAACCTATTCGACACAAAGATTTCATATCGAGACAACACATATCCTGAAAGAGCTGATAGAGGCCAACAATCCCAGACTCAGAAAGGATACGAAGAGCCAACGAGATCTTCAGACTCATTTTCACGATCTGGCCCACAAAGACACGCACCACAAGGTCAGGAGAGTCATCCTTCGGCTTATACGCAAGCATCGACAGCTATTTACATCCAGAACATACAACCTCAAAGTGCTACAGCAACTGTGCCTTCTCCTGCCCCGCAACCCACTTATACAAGGCAAGACGTTGAGAAAAAGGTTATGCAAAGACTCAGAGACCAAGGCCGCAAGGAAATCGCCCGTGCTCAGCTTGACGAGGCTGTAGACAATGCTATGCGAAGCCTCGAAGCGGAAACCTCGGCTCGAGAAGGGCGCGCCATATCGGTACCTCCTCCTTACAGTGAGCATGCAGGAAGCCAAGGTCAGCCGCGGCCCTCGCAGCCTAGTACGACTGGCTCGCGTGGCTTCCACACGACATACGCAACAGCTGGTCCTGACGACAGCAGACCATCAGGCCCAGACTACAGTAGATCATCGGGTCCAGACTACAGTAGACATCGAAAGTAGGATGTTATGATTTATCACCCATGATATAACAGACGGCATCAATTGCTTCCCCAGTTCTAACCAATCCATCAAAATACGACAGCGAACCATTTTATCACCTTCGACCGATCTTGCACGCTTACCTCGCCCACGAAAGGTTACTTCGAGCATCTCATACGTTCTCAGGCCTCGCAAGACTGGATCATACATACTACCAAACTAATTACACAACTCTGATTTGAATGAAAAGAACGTCGATAGCCTTCCAGCTTGACTCAGCCCACCTGTTCTGTTGGTCCTGCCTTCACCGCGGCCTAGACTGCTATCTCTGATGGAAAAGGCAAAAGGTGCAAGGCGCACCACGGCTCTGTGTCTGGCTTTTCCCCAAGCCATCTTTCGATCTGGGGAGTGGTCGTCTGTAAATCGACTTCCATTAGCAGATTCCCATGGGAGGCAGAAACTCTGGCCCAGTATTCAACAACACTTCTCTTGTTTTCCTTACGAATGATTTGATCGGTAACTTAGTACAACGTACCTTGGGCCCTTTGAGGACATCGTCAACGTCGTTTCGATTGCTGTTTGAGGTTGCTGTCGTTGCCGGATTGGCCTCGGCCTTCTTTGAGGGGTCATTTTGAGGTCTCATTGCTCTCTTTTGGACAAGCACAACAGGCTCTACGTCATATTAGCATCTTTGAGGATGACTAAGGAACCTCGGACCCACTATCTTGCTTTACTTGAGCTTTGGCCATGATCACGGAAGGCTTGTGCTTTGAGGAATATGCTTGGACAAAGCCATGTGGCAAACTCCAGGTTTATATCCAGTCAAGGGCTTAGGAGTTCCCACTACGCCCTCCATGAGTCCTCCACCACGGAACAGAGACCGAATCTCAGAGCGACGCACGGTACTTTACCGAAGTACCTGCTCGGGGCGCAATCGGCGCCGTTAACATTTCGAAGGCCAAGACTCCTGTCTATTTGTCTAGAGTCTTCAGCTCAGCGCCCTCCTCCGACACTATGAAAAGTACCCTTAAGGAAGCATCTGCAGCTGCTCCGCCCCCTATGCTGGCGATGGTCTCGACTAGGAGAGCTCTGGGTGGACCCAGTGGGACCCTTGCAGGCTACTGACAGGCTTGCCGGCAAAAAAGCATCGACGTCAGAACGGGCACGATGTTCTCTTGAGTCAATTATGTGACCTCTTGCACCTGTTCGAAAGTGTCGCAATAGGCCGATCTTCCACGTGCGTATCTTCCGGAATTGCTTGAATGTCAGACGATTTGGGGATGCGGGGCCAGGTTCGTCGTGAACGGACAAGGCTGTCCGTCTGCGTTTCAGTTCTGAACGTATGGGTACGAGCGACAATCTCCGTCGGTATTCGAGCCATTCATCAACACAAAACAAAAGATCCCTTGGTCTAGTCGTACCGACAAAACCCATCGCTTCGAGAGGGCCGCGAGCGGCGTTGGATTTCAGCTCTGCACACCTTTGATCTATTGTTATACCCCCCTTGCTGAACTACTCCAACTTGCCTTTCCCAGGCCTTTCCTTTGGCGAATTACGCGACGAAGTGACGTCCCAAGACCTGAGAGCGATAGTTGTAATTGGGGGTATCCATATTTAGCTGTACCTCAGCCTTTCGAGGTTGTGTGTCGGAGAGCAAAACCTCTTGTACTGTCCAAGGGAGTAACATTGCAGTTAGGTGACCGGCCGATTCCGAAGGGTGGTGTTCGTGGGGTTGGGTAGTGCTTTTGTCGTGGTCCTTTTCATCACTGTGGTTTCAACGTAGCAAGGCGTTCCGGATTCTGACTAATCACTGCGAAATTAGAACGTACTTGTACTGCGTTACAGAAAACTAGCGCACGGTTCTTTACTAGCTCTGAGGTCGAAGTAAATCCGCCAGCCTCAAAACATTCTGGCGGGGGAGTTCCCACCGACAGGAAGCCCCCCAAATCCCCCGTGCCCTAACCCGCGAGGCTACGATCAACCCCTCCACCTTCTGTAAAAGAAGCAAGCGTTTATTCACCGCAACTTCTCATCTTCCCCCTTTCTAATGATTCCGGTACTTTCACTATGCTCGTGAAACAATTCACGACATGCAACGGGCCTTAGGCCGCTCTCAGCATGCAGCGATCATCCCAACCGTTTCCGAAAGAGCCCAGTCTCAAGGCCCCAATACAGCTGAATGGGAGAGAATCAAACCCATCGTACAACGCCTGTACGTGGTGGAGAAACGTCTCCTTCGAGATGTAGTCAACATTCTTGACCAACATCATGGCTTTCGGGCGACGTACGTTTCGCATCACTTCGTCGCGATCGTCTTCCCACTAACTGGTAACTAGAGAACGGATGTTCAAAGCTCGAATCAGGCAATGGGAGTTCAACAAAAACATCAGAGCAGAAGATTGGGCGGCGTTAGCGATACTGCACAAGACACGTAAAGACTCTGGGAAGCGGTCCACTGAATTCCTAGTACACGGGAAGAAGAAGACTGTTGCCGATCTTCTCAGGTATATCAGGAGCAGAAATATGACGGAAGATCAGTTTTTGGCTGCGGCTTTGAACACTCCTATCCCGGCGCATGTGCAGAGCTATAGTCCGGATCCAGAGGGACCAGAAAGCTCGCCGACGCAAAGCCTGAGCGACGACTCTTCGGCACTATCTCCAAAGAAGACAGCAAGCCTCGTAAACTTGTCCCCAAGCAGCTCCCGTTCAAACCTTTCACCTTCTCATGACCCGTCGAGTCAAAGCCGCTATAGTCAAGGCCAGGGCGACATGTCAACACCCTCGACGAGAATCACCGAGTATTCTTACCCAGGCGATACACGGCAACTGGAGGACTGTGCTGAAGAAAGTGGCGAGTATGTGATAGCACCTCAGGACATGAGGATGGAAAGCGATGAAATCGAAATTCAGTGCGATCAAGTTCAACAAGATATGGGGAAAATGGCATCTCAGCTGATTAAACCAATGTCGCTTATGACTACCTACGGTGCTGAGGACATATCTTCTTTCCAACTAGTGGTTGGAAACTCGGCCCCAAATAGCGCCTTGCAGCTAGCGAATCTGTGTTTGAAATGCGGCAGACCAAGTTCCGCACATTTCATAAGCCTGGAACGACTGGCTCCTCCTACCACGGCACGCCGTAACATTCTCAACGACTCGGATGAAAATTCGTTGATGTTACCGTCAACGACAAGGGAATACGATGCTGCATGTAGATGGGCTGCTCTTTGCTTCTCTGCATGCATATGGATGACCCGCGGTCAGTCAGAGTTCTCGACTAGGAGCCTGACAGAGGCTGCAACAGTGTTTGAGGATATGCTGACCAGACGAGATGACTTGCTTTTCACTGCTCTGCACCTTATGGTCACAATTCTACATATGCACGATCAAAGCGGAATAGCAGAATCTGTCGTCGGTTCGGCTGCGGCCGTTGCCCAGCGACTCCTGAAGCCAGAAGACCCTATCAGATTGACATTGGAATGGGAAGCAGCAGCAGCCGGTCTTGGTTTGGATGAGAGTGGCCTAGGCAGCCAGATGTTGCGCCAGGTCTACACAGATTTCGAGAGGGAGCGTACGCTCAGTCATCCGTGGACCATCGCGGCTCTATCTAATCTAGCCTGGATGCTACTTTACGAAGGCTCCTATGTTGAGGAGGGGGTGGACCCACGACCAATCTACACCGAGGCCGCGGACTTGCTTCAAAAGGCTTATGTGGCATCCTGTACATCTCTGGGTTCTGTGCACATGCAATCAATCACAGCTCTAACGACACTTGCCAGAGCACAGTCCAACCTAGGTGAGGACGACAATGCCATTGAGAGCTACAAGAAGGCAATCCACGACTGTAGATATACCCTTGGCCGAAGTCATCCGTTTAGACTGGAAGCCAAACGCCGTCTTGCGATGATGTATGAGAAAAAGGGACAAAAGGAGATGATGGAGCCTCTCTATTGGGAAGTCCTACGTGGCAGAATCACGATGTTGGGACGTCACCATCCTTGGACGGAGGGCATGAAGGATGATCTCATCGCGTTATTGAAGGACCTCGAGAAGTGGGAAGATAATGGTCCATTACGGTGGGAGATCGATGAACTTTTCGACCATACTAGCGAGACATCCTCACAACATGAGGCGTTTTGAGATGATTAATGAAAACTCACGACAGGAATGAGTACTTCAACAATCACGAATGAAACCAATGACTACCAGGGTAATCATTGATTTGCAGTACAGTTCTGACCGAAAGGCGTTCCAATCGCTCAGACGCTGGACAGTAGATAGGTAGAGTGAAGTATAGGACAGAGGGTGAGGGAAAGGGGGTTCAGTGATCCGGAAGATGATGTGACGTTTCACGTAAGACCCAAAAAGAAATCTCACTTCCCATGTAAAGAGCGCCCTTCCGTGGCCAATACGCCCTGACTTCGTTGTAAGACGTGACTTATCAAGAAAAAACTCGTAGACCCTAGAGCAATCGCTGGCTCTGAACATGACTCTGCCACCAAGACGAGACGAAGCGGAAGGGGCCAAAATAGTGTGAAGAAGGGAACCCATTTGGTCGAACGAGGGTGAGCGTGCACGTAAGATGCGAGTCGCTCACCCTGTCCTCACCCATCGCTCACCCTTGCCTTACCTTGCTCGCGAGGTGGGAGTGTTAAAGCGGCATAATGTACTTCTCCGCCAAGACAATCGAGGGGAGTGAGCGGCGCCTGCGGACTCGCCGCGTCAGAAGTGAATTTGCCCATCTGAGATAGAACTTGTTTCACAAGACATCTCTAGTTTATATCCTAGCAAGTGTCCCAATTCGCAAATACCTGACCCTTCCTTCCCGCGCGATCCCTCGCCTGGCGTCTGCCACCATGAAATGGCAGCCGGTGTCCGTCTATCGCGCATCTAACAACCCACCTTGACGAGGGCAAACCTCCAACCTCCGCTATGCCGCTGTTTGAAGCACGAGATCTCCTTCAGTTCCCAAATGGAAGTAACGCAACGGATGTTCTAATCAACGGCGTCCACTTCAATCGCACAGTGCTGAATCACTGGAATTACACTCTGTACAGCAACGGCACTTTGTCGAATGGCTCAAACTGTTGGCTCACCTTCGACGAGTATAAGCCTTCCATGCTTCTGAACGGCACTTTCCTCAATGCTACATCCTGCTACTCGCCAATTGAGGCGATACGAGGACATGGCATTATGGGCCTAATTATTGGAGCATTTTCTGGGATCAGCATAATCTTCACCCTCAGGAACCTGCGGAAACATGGCCGGCTATACTTGGCAGATCAGAAGAGGTGGTCAGTCGTGGGTCGAAGATGGCAGTGGTATTGGGTGCTCTTTATATCGGCTTGTCTCACGGTCAGTGCCATAAATGGAGTAGATGTCGATCGGGACTATTTGCAGAGTACCCCAATCATTTTACAGAGCTTCTTCTATTACCTGATGCTGCCAGGAATATTGGCATGTGTTTGGGAGTCCGTCAGACATTGGTTAGTATTCCTCGGAAGAAGAGTGTGCATTGCTAACATCATCAGGGGCTCGTGGCAGGAGCGTCAGATATGCGACGTGGATCCGTTCTCTTTGCCTCAGAACGACATCCGGAGCCGGACGGAATTTTATCTCCCTCTAGGCTTCTATATGTTTGATGGGCTTTTGTTCTTCATGACGGTCCCACGCTCCTGGACGGCCATAGAGAAACAGCGCTCGCCATCCCAAACGCTGACCATTGCTCGACCGTCAGCTTTAGACGCACGCTTCAAAGCAGGCGCTTTCTTTGCGCTTGCAGCATGGTCCTTAATTTGCTACAGTCTTCACCACAGCATCAAACACTACCTACGAAGAACCAAGAGTTTGATTGAGGCTGCTGTTGACATCAACAATAGTCTGGCAAAACCCTTCTTGGGCATCTCTATCTCTGCAGTTACTGTGGGCTATCTCATAGCGGGAAGCTGGGTGTGGTCCATTTCTCCATTGAATGCACAAGTCTCAAATGGTTGGCTCTTCGGCTTGGGGTATGCCCCTGCCCTTCTGATCATCATCATCCACAATGTCTTTGGCGAAATCACCACAAATGACGACAAAGCGTTGAGTATCCAACGTCAGCACAGGGGACGAAACATCGACCGGGAACTAGGTCTTGACCGCGTGGTCCAGAAACCTTCCTGGTGGTCGAAGATGTCAGGAGACCACCATACCGATATCACTGCAGAGGAAAGACTTCGACAACTTACATCTGAAATTGGGGGTGGACCTGCAACAACGAAGAAGGTCAAGGAAGCTTTCGAGATGAAACTCCTGAGGAATGAGTTAAACGCAAAAGAGAGACGAAAAACAGACCACGAGGGCAAGGCTGAGGAGACTAAGCCGGAATATTTTGTGCGCGGAAGTACGATGCTAGAAGCGGAGTCATCCTTCGTCAGTCCGAAGGTCAGTAACACCTACGAGACGTCTACGCCTTTGCCACAAGCAAAGACACAGGTAATCAGAAGCATGTTAGATGTATGATAATGTCAGTCGTATTGTTCACCACATTTTAATCTCGGTCGCATGAGCGGCGGGCATCTATTCGAAGCCCAATCACAACTCCTAACAACTTTTGGGAGACCCCGAATGCTTGGTCCATATTCAAGTGGTGACAGTTGTCATTGGCTCCTCCGCAACATAATGGAGATATGCTCCAAGCAGCTTCGTGCCCTCAATGTAATTTCTTCGATCCAATTTCTCGTTGATCGAATGCGCCGCATCTGTGGAGCTTCCCATCGGCAACAACAGTACATTCTTCCCTGTCGCCTGTTCAAACGTAATGGTGACGGGAATACTGCCTCCTTCCCGGGTCATATCTGGCTCAACACCAAATACCTCTTTCACGGCTTTACTCGCAGCTGAAAAGTTCCAGTGCTTCGGGCTCGCAACCCACCACTTGCCGTCGTGCTGGCAGGTCACATCGAGGGTGTTCTTGCTCCCTAGTTTGGCAAACTCGGACTTGACATAGGTAAATACAAGGTCGTTTACGGTATTGGATTCCATGTTAGGGACTGTGCGGATCGAAAATTTGCCAATGACTTTGGCAGGAATGACGGTTTTTGCGCCGGGAGCAGAGAAAGCACCTTCAACACCGTGGATAGAAAGGGACGGATATCGCCAACGCGCCATTAGGGTGCTTTCCTTATCTTCAAAGATGCCAGTCTTGCTGCCGAGCGACTCGTACAAGTTTTGCATGTTGTAACTGATGGGGCCGTAGAGGGCTTTCTCGTCGTCGGTGAGTGGGGCCACGAGCTCGTTGATGCCGGGGATGAGAATCTTGCCATTGGAGTCAACGAGGTTGGCGAGGATGCGAACGAGATCTGTCATGGGCTCATGCGCTGTGCCTCCGAAGACACCGCTGTGCAGGTCTTGGCCAGGTCCCGAGATGGAAACGGAGTAGTAGTTGCAACCTCGTAAGCCGTAGGTTAGGCAGGGCTTCTCGGTGCCCAGCCAGTAGTTGTCTGATATGCAAACTGCGTCTGCGTCTTTGAAGAACTTTTTGGCTTCCTCCTTGATGAAGTCATCTAGACCTTCTGAGCCGTATTCTTCCATTCCTTCGAAGCAGCAGAGCAGGTTGACCGGGAATTCAACACCAGCTTTCTTATGTGCTTCGATGACATTCAGCCAGCCGAGTACGGGACCTTTGTCATCAGTGCTGCCACGGCCATACATGCGACCCTTTTCGTCAACCGTGAGTTCAAATGGTTTCGTGGCCCAGCCATCTTCCATCAGGGCAGGCTGGACGTCATAATGGCCGTAAACAAGGATCGTGCGTTTGGATTTGTCGTTGCCGTAGCGGGCGACAATGACGGGAGGGAGATCGAGATGCTCTTTGCCAGGTTGTTTCCCCAAGGGACGCTGTTCGACGTGGGCGCCGAGGGCTTCGAGCTCAGCGGCCAGGAATTGTCCCATCTGTAGGTTCCCCCAAATTAGATGAGCTGGGAGGTGGAAGATTTAACTGGCCATACCTTGACAACATCACCTCGTCTCTCTTCATCTGCGGATACTGAAGGTATGGCTACTGCTTTTCGTAATCCTAATAGCGTTTAGAATTGAAATGATGTCGTTTTGTGGGCTAGTCTCTCAGGAAACGGGACTATGCTTACGTTCGATAAAGGATTCTGAGAGCTCGTCGACCCTAGAGAACCTTAGCACACAGACCAGTACATAGATAATTTCTGGTAGATTGTAGGTTACTTCTTGAAGAAAGGCTCCAAGGAGGGGGCCATCTTGATGTCTGATATGTGGCCGTAGTAGGTGCGGTGAGTCGTCCTCGTTAGGAGAGGTACGAGAGGGCTTTGGGACAAGTAAGGTCTTGAGCTGTTCAAAAGTAACGGTCGGGACGATGTTCGCAATCTATGCGGACAAAGTTGTGTGTGTAAGGGTCGAGCGTGAGAGTAAGGACGAAGTGCTCGCATCGAGGCTGTAAGGAAATTTAATTGGAGGAAAAAATAAGTGGTGTAGCTACGGATTACAACTATTCATTTCATACCTAACGCACCCCAACGTCTATCTGACAATGATCTTCATCACGGTAGATTATGAAACATTCAAACAGTTTCGTTGCTGTCTTTACATGGTGGTAAAAACGCTTGCCACCCTCCATATCGTTGTTTCGAAGGATCTCGTCCATTCGGTGGCCTGACCACCTGCCAGAGCTTGCATTGATCTATTCTCGAGCTACCTCAGTGTTCTAGGTCTATCCAGTGCATCAAAATGTGCCTTGAGAGGAAGAGGGCTCTTCTTTTATCACGAATCTGAATACCATCTCTCTTTTCTCAATGCTCTATCCTCTCGCGCAATCCGTCTCTTCGTTCCCCATCGTGACTTGATAACTTCTGTCACCATTTTCTGCTGCTTTTGCTTTTCCTCAGACAAGCCTTCTGTGACGAACGAAACGAATATTCGCGAGCAGTCAAACTTCTTTGCCAGGGCAGTTACACTCCATGCCACTGGATCTTCCTTTCTTAGTCGCCTCATTTCCTCCATCTGGACTTCTGTAACGTGATAACGCTTCTCATAAGGTTTTCGTACAGGTGGTGGTAGCCTTTGCTGTGGTGACCAGCGAGTAGCACCATCTGCCAGTTGTGGATCCCGCTGTGTAGCAAGATCATGCATCTGCCGTCTCTTGTCGCTCTTTGGAAGGAAAACGGTCGGTGTATGGTATACATTTGGCGCACTCGGTGGGGGATTGTGGATGATGTGATCATGGGCTTCGGTTTTGGAGGGTAGGAAAGAAGCATCGGGTTTGATATTCAGCCGTGACCGCGTTCTTCGATATGATGACTGATGTCGTCTAGATGTAGACTTTAGTGGTTCGGCGCACCGTGACAGGAAATTCCATACTGCCGGGCTCGATCGCTGGCAGTTCAAAAGAGGATTCATTGGAGCTTCTGTATGCAGAGGTAGGTGGAGGATTTCGTCAAATATGCCGGTGCTCGCCAATTGGGACCAGCCTCTAAGGATCTTCAATCATTCGCGGTAATAGATAATAAATGCTAGGGCAGGCGTGAAAGAGAGCGGAAAGGCGACTAGACTTTCACTTTAAGGTAGTTCGATGGGCGGGTTGGGCAGCGGCCTGCGACACGAGAGCTGTCATCAGAGCCTGTTTTTCAGAGCTTGAAAGTTGAATCGAGATGTTTGTTTCTTGGCGACCCGCCCACCCCTTGGCCCACTTCCGAGCCCCAGGGTCACACTTGCAGCTGACCCACGTCCCTAACACGCCAGGAAGCTATCATGGGGTCTGCTTACCCTCGTCTTCAGAACTCTACCTAACAATTATTTTGCTTGGAACTCATATGCCCTACATGTGACGGAAGAAGAGCACTTGGACCATCGAATTACCTCTTTCCTCCGCGAGTTCACACAATTGAAGCCAGTGGTACCAGGATATTTAACCTGCGCATTTGGCCTATTCGAGAGACTCGTCATCTACGGCATCATACACTTGATTGACCGAACATTGACTTCCTGAAACGCCTGCGCAATCCATTTCTGTCCCTTTGCGCAATCGATCTTTCTATTTCCCAATGCATGCCAACTGACACTTACCGTCTGTCTGCGCGTGTCAAAAATGTCTACGGCACAGCAGCAACAACCCGTGAAGACTGGCGACCTAGGAGCTGCAGAGTCTCGAGGATCTCTGACGCCTCTTCTGCCAGGCGCTTTTCCTGCGTCCTCCAAGTCTTCAGCTGAGCCAGAGATGAGCGAGGAATCCCTTGCAGACCCAGAAAGTGCGCCGAAATCGGGCAAGCGAAGTTTCTGGAAGTTGGGCAAGAGGTCAGAAGAAGACAAAGCCAAAGACAAAGGACAATCCACTGCAGCACCCAAAGCCGCAGTGACTCATCTACCACCCGTGGCTGCTTTGAGACCAATATCACCCTTTCGAGCACCGGAGGCAGCTCGTGGTGCGTCACCTCAAAATCAGCCAAATGATTCTGCCGCATCACCAGGGCCTGGTCTGTACTCCTCTTCACCACGATTGCATTCACCAGCATCCTCGCAGATTTTTGAGAGGAACGTACAAGAAGAGGTTCTTCCTGCGCAAGCCTCTCCACATCTACCCTCACACATCATTACCGAGAACTACATTCCCCCGGCGCTCGATGCGTCGTCTGCGGCCATTACAGACGAGAAATTAGATCCGGATGATGTTGAGATTGTGACATCCTCTACACATTTGCCGGCCTCAGTTACCTTAACAGGTGCAGGGCCTGAACAATCCATGTCCTCTTCATTCCATGATGACTTCAGCCACAATCACCGACACGCCCTCAACGAGGACAATGCCTCCAATTACGGTACACTCGATTCACCCGACGTACGCAGATTGAGTTTCGTCTCCTTTGCTGATGTTGTACATGCCGAGCATGCTGAACACACCGATAACATGGACTCCACATCCCATCGCGGGTCAATGCAATTTCCAGGTATGGCAGGCCATCCTTCACTCACCGCACCGAGGTCGCCTTCTCCCATGAGATCTCCCGTGTCCTCACACGGTGTTGGTACTTCACCTCCAACGAGTATCTCGGCGTCTGTGAAAGGGTTGGAGACATCACCTAACAGGGGCTTGAGGGGACCTGGTAGTCCACTGTCCACTCAAAGCCCACCTTTAGGTGGAGAGCTCAGTGTTGAGACCATGAGGCAAGCTTTGCGTAAGACTGGTAGTGGAGACCTGAGTGGGGCGAGAAGTCAGCCGATGAGTGCAATTGGGAACGATGATGGTACTTTCATCGACCGCCCATTCAAATGATTCTTTAATGTATTGTGGGATAACAAATGGCGTAACGGCGCAGAAAAGCTGCTGTGGCGGCTTTGGTTTGGCTCGAGAAATGATCAGATTTCATGAAGACCATCCTATGGCATTACTTTTTTTGTACCTCAGTTGAATGCTTACATCCACGATTCCTACCAGTTTTCTAATCTGTGAACCGCTCTTGTCATCGCATATTCTTTGCTATTGCGGCACGTCCTTGCTACTAAAACCAGCCATCTCCCAATTCGACCGTGAACGTAAAGGAGAAGCAAGCAATCTCTGCCAGATACGAAGGTAAGGCGCAAAGTGAAACTCGGCTCATGGTTCCGTTCTGGGAGACCGCTTGTCTCGATACACCAATCAACAGGACACTCGTGTGGAAATTTAAACAGCGCTTTGTAATTCAACGCACTTGAACGGGTTGGACCACCGAGTACCGTTCTTTGCCGTGATACACGTACCGTCCTAATATCTAAAGCTTCGAAAATCTTACGCAACATCTTGAGGTAAGAAAGATGCCTGGAAAGTCCAAACCGGAACTGTAAGAAGCTACAGGCCCTTCCCAGTCATGTCGCTTATCCTGAATATCCTCTCCTGCGGCGTTCTTATGCTCCTGCCCTTCAAGAGCATCCTCGAGGATTAGCTGTGGAGGTCGTCCCAGGGTAGTCGACCGCTGTAGAGGTCCTGTCCGCTTGTTCCACCATCCCAATTTATCAAAGCGAGAATGTCATCCTTGTGAGGTGAATACTGCCAACCTCGGGTCACGGTACTCTCCAGTTCTCTCTTCTTGTGAGATGACCAGCCTCTTGCCAACCTTTTGCTTGCCAGGAGCTCTTGAGTCCCGTACAGATCTCTCTGCCAAGCTCCATAGCCCCTAAGCATTTCCCCGTTGAGCGCTTCAAACCTCTTCTCCATATCCATTGGTGGATCTATTCCTATGTACTTGAACCATGCCGAGTCTTTTGGCCAACGAATTGCTGCGAGATGCAACTCTTCAAACCTTCTCCGCTTGAACTCGTGTCCAACCACTGTTAGATGTTTTGGGAACTTGTGGCTTTCCTCCATGTCTTGATCTTGGGCCTCCTCGACTTTCATATATTTTGCAGTGTGAAGCGCAAAGGCAACAATTGGAAAGAGTATGTTCTGAAAAGAGTCGGTGGCATTATCGTCCGTGAAGATACGGGAAGCCAGTGACAAAGGGTGGCCAAAGAGATCGTTCGCGAGGGCCAGATTGTGGTACGAGGTTGCTTCAGAGAGACTAGTCTTGCTGCGTTTTGTGTCGCCGCCAGAGAATACTAACAGGCGGGTATTGTCAGAGGCGAGAGAGTCGAGTCCGGCTTTGATATGTGAGATGAAGGTAGGTGTCTCCCCAATTTGAAAGGGTTCGATGATCCTACGGGAAGTATCAGTATCTGCACAGCCAATCTCTGGTGTTCGCTTGCTGTAAATAGGAAAGTCTTGTAGGCCTGCTTAATGCCTCCCTATGTCAATTTGAGCTTTTCGAGGGACTCGTACATGTCGAATGAGGGTGTGAAGTGTTCGGCGGTAGCATTATGTCTGGATGCCAATTTCACTAAAGAATACATGATTATGGAAACGGTCCAGAGAATTACCATTCAGACTCATCATGCCCTCGAGATGGGCCTCCTCGCCAAATAGCATGGCAACAGACGATCACCAGAGAGTCAATTGGGATACCTCCATGCTCCGACATGCCAGTGACCTCAATTTCTTGAAAAATGATGCAAAGTGAAAAGTCTAGCTGTCCTAGAGCTTGAGTTGTTCTGGAATCTTGTCTCGTTTCTGGAGGACAGAGATCACCTCTGCTTTACTCCCATGTCCATTGATTTTGGGCCATCCTACTTTAGCAAAGTCAGTAAGGCCAGTAGGAATAGAAGAGATTACATTACTCATAGTCCCTTGAAATATCTAGCACATCGACGTGCTGTCTCATCACGCGACCGCCCAAGCGGTATGAACTCTATTTTTTGGTGATAGCCAAGCCCATGACGTTTGGTTGTTTCAAGCTAGAACTCCATGCAACACTTTAACTATCCTATTACCAACACAAAATACGAGCGCTGCTCTGCTGACCGACTCAAGTCCCACGATATTCCCCCCAATCAACAACCTACTCTCTGCCATCTCCCACCAAGTTGGGCAAGGAGCGGATGAGAGCTGCCGCATGAGTGCAGTAGCGCCGCCTAGACGAGCTGGGTCCACGCTCATGTTACACAGCCAGCCCTTTATCACTAGTGTAGCCTCGAATCAGCTTGATATCTTTTACATGCTCGCTCACTGTTCAAGAGCTCTCCAAACGCTTTCCAAGCAAGACTTCAAGTCGGTGTCTTGCGAATATGTCTTCCGCAATCGACGACGATGAGCTCTCCATCTCCCTACCAGCCTACGATGCTCCTCGGGGTCGACCATCCCTGCCACCTATCGCATCGCCTCCCCTTCGAACACCAACGCAGACGTACAGCGCGTCGCCAGGCACGATCAGCACCCACAATCGCCTCAGTCAATATCGCGAGGTGAGGACATTGGGCGAAGGCTCGTTTGGCAAGGTGAAATTGGCACAGCATAAAGTTACAGGTCAAGAGGTTGCCATGAAGATCATCAGTCGACGCAAGTTGATTAGCCGAGATATGGCGGGCAGAGTCGAAAGGGAGATCCAATACCTGCAGCTTTTGAGACATCCCCATATCATCAAACTGTACGTTGAAGGAATCAGCCTCATTCAATTACCTACTGACACAGAGTATCCAGGTATACCGTCATAACAACAAAAACCGACATCATCATGGTCCTCGAATATGCTCCCATGGAGCTCTTTGACTACATTGTACGCCATGGACGATTGGGCGAGGGTCGGTCAAGAAAACTTTTTCAACAAATAATCTGCGCAGTCGAATACTGCCACAGACACAAGATTGTGCATAGAGATCTAAAACCGGAGAACTTGCTATTGGATCAGAACATGAATGTCAAGATTGCAGATTTTGGTTTGAGCAATATCATGACGGACGGCAACTTTCTGAAGACAAGTTGTGGTAGCCCAAATTACGCCGCACCGGAAGTCATTTCTGGGAAATTGTATGCTGGACCTGAGGTTGATGTGTGGAGTTGCGGAGTGATTCTATACGTCTTCTTGGTCGGGCGGCTTCCTTTTGACGATGAATTCATCCCCAGCCTGTTCAAGAAGATTGCCGCAGGAAACTTCCATATACCATCACACCTCCCTTCAGGTGCCGTGAACATCATCAAGCGATGTTTGCAAGTACATCCAGTCCATCGAATCACAATACCGGAAATCCGACAGGACGAATGGTTCCTCAAAGACTTACCAGCATACCTTACCGATCCGGTCGACGAGTTCTTAGATACAGGCGTTGATCCTACGAAAGCCATCGATCCAAGGCAGCTTGCTCCGGGTAAGCCAATAGAGGTAGTTGAACAAATACACGAAACCGTTGTTGGCAAGCTTGGAAAGACAATGGGTTATGCCAAAGAAGATGTCAAGGATGCTTTGAGCAAGGATGAGCCGAGCGCCATCAAAGATGCATATTTGATCGTGCGAGAAAACCAGTTGATGAAAGATGCCCGTAGGTCTCCCACCCCCCTTCTCTTCTTTCCCCCCTTCACCCCTCCAAACATTCACTGACAAGCCAAGCACAATACCACATGGAAAACCCCGAATTAGAATCCTTCCTAGCAACGTCGCCTCCAGTCGAGCCGAATTACCCTAACTTTCCTTGCTCACCCGTTCGCAACAATCGTGCAAACACCGATATCAAGCCTTTAACTCCTACTCGGGGTGAGCCCCATCGTAGTAGTCGAATACCTTCAGATACTCCTGTGCCACTGGAAGAAGCTCCTCGAGTGTCGAACGTTCGAGTACTCAACACTTCACTACCTTATATCCATGCAGATCTCCTAGACCGCCGTCAGAAAGCACGTGAAGCTGGCAAGGATCCGGATCTTGTGTTTCACCCTTCTCAAATGACCGAGTCGCCAACTAACGGAGATCCGTTGCCATTGATTCCTGAAGCAAAAATCGATCCAAAGACGAAAAAGTGGCTGGTGCGTCCCAAGGAAGAGCAAGATGCTACAATTCGAGCCCTCAAACCACACTCGCGCTCAGTCACTGCACTGAATGAGCTGCGTGACAAGAAAGATCGGCCTGAAGGCATGACTGCCGCCCATCCTCCAAGCTCTCATGGCGCGACGAAGAGCAAAGCTAAAAGATGGCAATTTGGTATTCGTTCGCGGAACGCTCCCTTTGAGGCCATGAAATGCTTGTATAATGCCTTGCAAGCTCAGAATGCGGATTGGGAAATCATTCCAGCATTGGCTTCCGACACTGACAACAACGGTGAGGAAGAGAAGGACAACCTGCCGCCGCCACCACCCGAACTGGCGCCTGGCCAAAGATACACTGTCTTGCAAAGCAGATTCCCTCACATGCCGAGCGATTATTACGTCACTCGTGATCCTTGGTTTATTAGGGCAAGGCTGCTGAAGAAAGGAATGTATGCTCCCGGAGAAGCTCCGATTCTCTCTGCGCAGAACTCTTCGGTAAATCTTGTCGCTGAACAGCAGATCAAACGGCAAGTTGAGCATATGGGCGGATATCTATCGGAAGACTTTGCCAATGGGCTCGCCTCTGGATCCACGTCCAACTCGCAACCTGGCAGTGGGGTCAATACAAGGCCTAGTAGCAGCAGCACTGGAGACCAAGCCGCTGCCGGGCAAGATGCCTTTACCGGTCCGGGACACCAACCGAACCGAACAAGAAGTTCGAGCACGATGGGTACGAAGGAACCAAATCCTGATATTGGAGTGTGGGTCTTTGTCGACATCCAACTCTACATGCTGGAATCAAACACCTACATGGTGGATTTTAAGTGTGACGGATATCAGAATGTTATCTTTGTCGAAGGAGACAATAGTCGAAGTACAACCACGAACAACAGCAGTCGAGTGACAAGTCCGACGACAAGCAGACCTACCAGTGACTTCAATACGACTAACTTGGAAGGGACAATGAATGGCGTACCAAATGATGATGACGAAGATGCTGCAACTATTCATGAAAGGAAGGGGGAGTGGCGACCAATCAGTAAGAGATTTAGGAATAAAGAGAAGGAAATTACAAGTCCCTATCCTTACCTCGACGTTGCGAGCGAGTTGATTGCCCAACTAGCTGTTTCGAACTGATAAACCTATGACTACAGATTTTGAAGTCAGTAAGGGATGATGGGTGGATAGAGTAGTACCCTTAGATTTCGTTCAGAACTGGTTGATAATGAATTGATAATGAGTTGATGAATTTGCATCGTCGTGTCATTCTTGTCAAGTCCGCTCCCTCACTCTACCTACACCCGAAATCACCATCACTATTAGCGTCCTAATAACACTGGTCCTTGCTTGTACACTATCCTTACGACCTTAGGAGGAGATATATGTCCACCGATGGACTACTCTAGACAGGATTATTGGAAGCTGGCCGCGCCCGACACCGAGTTTAGGATGAGATTTGATTACAGGGATATCTGGCTCACATAAAGAAGGCCTTGAGCTATTCCACTAGCCGTAACATAGTATACAAAATTCTCAAACATTGAAGAAGCTGCAAAAAGCTGTAGGCCTGAGTCTGAAACACCTCCAACTGTAACTTTTGAGGCAAGTGTTGTACAAGAGAAGCATTACTAACCGCAATCAATCATGGCAACCTATCCCATGTTTGCAAGTCATAGAAATGTATTAGAAGTGCGCAAACGAAGACACTATTCAAACAGGGCTGCCAACATAACTTTTCCGTGTCGAAGCGACTGATATCTGAGAATATGTGGTTGATTAGGGACTGGATTAAGTTCCGAGAACCATTCGGGCCTTCTTAGGAAGATGCGAAGGCAATGGACTTGGGCTTTCCAACCAAGTGGGTTGAGAGTAGAATGGAGCTGGTGGCATTATAGTGTTACATTCTAGCGCGCCGCCGTTTTTGTAAGCTGATAACAGCTCTTTGACGCCATTTTTCGTTGATTCGTTAGGGTCATGTCGTTTTGTGGGTGCTCCGATGGTCAGCCTGCTGACATTGGAGGAGATTTCAGGAATAGTGGGGAGCTTAGCGACGGCTCCAGTAGAGATTGTATCTCCGAGAGGCAAAGTTCGATTGACAGCGTAGTATAGCGGCAAACACCCAGAGCTCTGCAGAAGGTTCAAGTAATCGATAGCCATCGCGTCTCCCGTTCTTCGCCAGTATAATTTGAGGTAGTCAAGTGGAGTGCGATCTTCGCTGTCCAAGGTCATCATGTCGTCTTTGTTGTGAGATACATAGGGTAAGATGCTGCGAAACACGTCCGGGCTAATGCCGTGCTGGAACATGCAATGCCAGACTGTTCGATTTTGTAAGTCTCGTTTTGTCATTGCATCCTTTTCTTGGAGTGCCCATTGGAGTATTGGTGGCAAGGTCTCACGGTTGTAACGCTTGGTGTTGAGAACGTGGAGGAAGGTCTGCCCAACGTCATTGCGAAGCTTCATCGGGGCGCCGGCATGGGCAAGGGCCTGCAATTGAGCAAGTGAAGCCCCTGAACCCGCAGCAAAATGGACGCAAGAATTGCCATATCTGTCGCATTCCTCAAGCAGAGACAAGTGGGCGTATAAGGATTTGTTGAAATGGCGAAGCTCTGTTGTCTGTGCCATTGAGGCAAGGTGATGTAGCTTTGTAGCATCACAATACGGGCACACGATTGGACCACAGCTCGGGCCAATTTGCTCCATCTCCGTGTGTGCAGCCCAACATTCTGAAGGCAGTGCATGTGGTGAACAGAATTCTATATCGCGGAACAACAGATAGCTTTGACTTCCGCATTTTCTTGAGGAGGCGAATTGAGGCTTGAGAGAAGGAGCTTGAGGTTGATTGAAGGGCAGGACTTCGTCTGAGAGAGTAGCTTTTGAGAAGTGTCGGCTTTCGATAGGTTCTTGGGAAGCGGGCAGGCCAGAGCCTACATCAATCAGAAGGTCATGAGACTGGGTCGACACGGGAGACCAAGGAATGCGCAGTTCAGACTCGTCTGCAAGATGGTGACCATCGACATGCTGCTCTACATGTAGAGTGGGGTATTGCGCTTGTTGCGAATCAGAGGGAACAGAGGATTCCCATACTGAAGAGGAATCATCTCCCGTTGTTGAAGAGGGACTGGAGAAATATTGCGAATGGTAGCCAGAGTCAATTGAATCTCGTGGCGTTAGCTGACTGTGACGCGCTGACACATATTTTTGTGCGTCCCATTCCTTGATCTTCTTCCAATAGGTTCGCTCGCTATGTCAATCAGTGATAATTTGGACATTCTTATAGGGAGTCCGAGCACATACCAAGCAGTGAGACCATACTTCTCTTGCATGTGACTTATAACTTGCTTCAAAGTTTTGCCCTGATACAAGTACAAATCACAAATTTCGTCGCGATGCATTTCCCAACCAAACGCCATCTCTTTATGCGCGCGCTTCAACGACGCAGATTAGTGGGATGGCTCGTGTCCTGGGACCGGGCCAGCCTAGTCCTTAGAATTCTAGGGTGAATGTAACGAGCGTAATTAGCACGAGTGCTCAAATGAGTGACAGTCCGAGGAATAGAGTGAGTAGCGAGAAAAAGAAAAGATTTTTGGGACTTGAAGCCGAAGAATTGATGTAAAGGCCATTTACCGGACAATATGCCCCTTATCCCAATGACCAATCCATGACAAGGCTGGAGTGATTGCGCCCGACGATAGAGCAGCAATCCTTTGATAGGGCTAGGCCTTTCACTAAAAATTCGGGAAAAAGGGCGCCTGAATATTTGAAACACCCCTAAAACATTAAAAGCCCCTACCCCCCCGCATCCCTTGGCAAAATAAGGGCCATTTTCGAAGCAAGATCTAAGTGCGAACTCGGCACGAGCAATTCCCCGCGAGCAGCTATCCATGTGCAATGAGCTTGGCTCCATATATGCGATTGCGGAAGGACGATTAACTCACAAAAGGCTGCACCTCATTGGCAAGGTGTCGCCAAAAGCGGCAAATGGAAGCCAAGGCCTTTCAAAGCGCGCCGGCCCATCTTGTACTCCGGTCCAAGACATTGACATGGATGAGGAGATGGAAACTAAGCGTGCCCCTTCTTGGACCATGACGTGAGAGAAGATTGCCACGTCAATGAAGATTTCTCCCTTGAGATTTCGCTTCAAAATCCCAATCGACTTTTTGTTCTCTCTTTCCCATGCAGGGGTATCCTCAAGGAGAATAGCGCTCTCCGATTCGTGGCTATGGCCTCCGCTTTCTGCAACTTACCTTCATTCGTCAGATCTTTAGGGCTTACATGCACAAAATTCTTCCCTCATGCCTTTCTCTACCTTTCGACCTTTTTGGTTCGCATCACAAAAAGGTTATATCTCTGAAATAGCCATGCAAAGATAAGGTCTGCAATTTTAGTGCCTGAGTGTAAACCAATCTCTGCTGCGAGACTCGTTCCTTTGACTCTTGTCTGCTACTTCCACGAATAGCCCCGCAGTCGTGAGACGAAAACTTTTTTGGCCAAATTGCCAGTTATTTTGAAAGTGCAGAAAAGAGAACTCCACAACCTGCAGAATGTTAAGAATCTGTGAGGAAGGAAGATGAAAGCAGTGCGGTCTCATCCATGAACTAAGCACATGTTTCGTAGATGGCCCAGCCCACCATGAATCATCCCATTGATTGTAGAGGTATAAGTCAGCATCAAGTCTCTCAGTTTGCTATACCATTCCTTCAATTCCTGTTTGATTGCTCCATCTCTTTGAAGCATACCACGCCGCGACTTTCGGAGTCTTTGCCAATCTGACCAGCTTGCGTTTACATCTTCATATTCACCAATATCAAGTGCCTTTCCAACTCTTGACCACAGCAATCAATATCACAAGCACCATCTCATCATCGCAACCTTAAGATCGCCTCACTCCACAGATCAATTCCTCAATTAGCACCAGCATGGCTGAACCCCTTTGTTCTCGCTGTCGAGTAACAATCTCTATCTCTACCTTCGAGCAAGCTTTCACAACGAAGCCTGCGCAGCACAATACAACCTTCAGCAAAGCCAACAAGCAGAACCTTGCCCAACTTTGCGAAGCTGTCCACCCTCGCCAACAAATCTCCTGTTATCAACAACAACCAGAACATGCTGAGCCATTTAGCTCGACGAAAACACGATCGGAATGTGTTCGATGTGGGCTTTGCCGATTGTAAGGGACTCAACAAAGGCAAAATACCACAGCAGAGGAAGGAAAGCGTGTCAGATATTTTGTTTCCGTACAGTACTCTCACATTTCTCTAGAGATGGTCATGTGGCCTTGGAAAAAGATGGTATTGTTGCAAGGCAGGGGAAAGAAAGCGTGACAGAAAATCTGCGAAAGAAGGCTAATATAGAGATCTTCTGCTTACCCGGAAAATGGAATTGTATCGGCGTTGATTGTTGTCTCTTGTAATGAAGTTCGGTAGCCCCTTGCCTAGACCAGAGAGTACTCGTACAATTGATATTTCTCTCTTCAATATCTAGAATGTCAGCAATTCAGCTGCGGCTGTGAATGAGCTCAGTAGAGAATGCTCAGACTAGATGGAGCATTGAACCAGACAAGAGTAGGTATCGCCTATATGATTCGGTGAAGCGATCCGATGAAATTTTCCCCAATCTTCGAAACCTGTTGAGCTCCATTATTTTGGCCAGGATAGTCTGGTCATGAAAGAATCAAACGCAAATAAGCCGGACTGTAGGCTTTTGTGTGAATTTATCAGACGAATTGTGGGCATCCGTAAGGTCTTTAGAGACAAAACACGAAGAGTGGCGTCGATTATCGCCTTTCCTCACTTCCAATGCCAACAATTGCGTGGCTGAACTCTGGCACTTAGGGAGTGCAGGTAACAGGAAATGAGTAGACCACTTGACTGTCAAGCGAGCAGTATCTATGCAAACAGTATCTATACAGACAGTATCAGCTCTGTGAAAATCGTGGTGAGAGGATGTTTGACAGGCCAGTGCGGGGCGCCACTGCTACGCGTTCAGGTTTAACGCCCCTCATCGCCCGCCGCGTCGGACCCACCTCATCTGCCAGCCCGGTCCTTCAACCGGTATAAAGACGCACTCGTCCCCCGCCGCTTTTCCGACAACTCTCTCGCTTCCTTTTGTGCCCTTCCTCTCTCTCACCTTCCTGCACTGCTGCCCCCTCGTGCCTCGTGCCGCGCCGAACTCCACCTACTCCCCTGCCAGGCTCCTAGTCCCCACAGAATGGGATACGACGCGGCCAGTTAGCGCGACGGCTGACTCTTATTCGCTCGACGCCTCGGCAGCATTGTCTCGTTGACCTCTGATAATGACGCTGATGAAGCGCCCGGCGTTCTAGCAGGTCGCTGGCGAAGTGGTTATGCGACGGCTTTAGATGCACGACTCCTGCCCTTTAAGCTTCGTCCACCAATCCATCACACCTTCTGTCTCCACCGTGGCCGACCAAGGCCGTGTCAGCACGCTGACTAGCTACGTCACCACTGCGTCGCCACTACGTCGTCCTGTTGCCGATCTCCACCACGGCTGGGTTTGGTCAAGGGAGTGATTGGGTTAGGCGCAGATTGCGCTGCGACCAGGCCAATGGACAAAATACCGCACGCCCAGCCCGTGCTCCGCTCAAGAATGGCTCAGCGGTTGGCGGGAGCAGGCTCAAAATAGCCACTAACGTGGCTGGCCCTAGCAGTATACCCTAGAACAGTGATGCCAGTGTACTCAGACCTGTGATACTAGCACCAATTCCTGGGACGCCCGAGACTTCTTAGATTCAATCTACTACGTATACGATCCGACCCTAGATAAAGAGCAAAGATGGCAACGGCGGAACACGACTGCCAGGCTTTAGCCTGCTACGGGGGGTGGTCGCATGACCCTTCATATGGCCATGAGTCATGAAAAAGTGGCATCACCAGCATGCAAGAGTATTGTCCCGCCGACTGCGACAGCAAGGTGAGGTCGGGCAGTCGCTGCCAAAATGAGTAAAATCTGCCCCGAGCTCACGCTCCTTTGGGACGCGGGTGACGTTGCTTGATACTCACCCCCATCTCATCCAGGCTCGCGCGAGAGTTGGGCGAACCTCACCTATATAAGGTTATATACACAGTAACCCCTATTCTTTAGTGAGGCTATCGCTAGACTCTCAGGGGCTCAACTATAACTCCATTTCTACACCCCAAAGCAAGTTCTTTCAACCTTTCTCTTGGATACCAACTAAGATCTCTTCGATCGCATTGTCTTAAGACAGATGTGGGTGATGTGAAAAGGATGGATTTGAAGGCCAATAGTTCGTTTGGAAGAGTTCTTGTGGGTGGCTGTGTGCTTACCCTACTGGACGCTGCCTCTGACCGAAGCAGAGAACTCAGGGTTCAACCTCTCCACAACTTCCATCACTTCTGTTTCTCAACATGTCCCCCAAGACTTTGCATTTCGCGTTTGTCTATCCCTTCAATTTAGCCCTGGCCCTAGACTATGCACTTGCATGAATATCTTACGTACCATATCCTACTGTAAGTATCTATCATCAGTCAAACCAAAACAAAGATTTCGCGCGGCAGCCGCTTTTTTTCCTGCTCCTCGATACCAAGACCGTACATATAACCTTCGAGATAGCATTCTCCAACGAACTCGTATCTACTGCCCAGATCCTGACCTCCACTATTAGTGCTAAATTGTTGCTCCCTGAGCACGTAGGGAACAGGCCCTCCGTACAAAATGACGAGTAAATCCCCAGGCTGCGCAGAGAACGGACAGAGTCCCATCAGCCCTTTTTCTCGCGTGCGGAAGAAGCAATTGTTATGGCACTCGATAGCGCCAGTATTCGAAGAGTAATCCGAATGTGCAGCGAAATGTCCGGAAATCAGCTGCGGGTTGTTGTTAGTCATGTAACACTGATCGTTCTTGGACCCCAGCTGATAAGTCCACTTTCCTGTCAGGTTCAGAGGATCGAAAATGCTAACGTATGCCCTACGGAGACCTTCGTGGTTGGCCGGTGGCCGAAAGTACGGATATGCCGTCACCGCCGAAATAACATCGATTCTGATACCTGTCAACGGGAGAAAGGGAGATCTCCGGGATGTCATCATCAATTCAACGTCTGGCTTGGTGTCGGCGCCAGCTCGATAGAGACTTTCGGCAGACAAGCCCAGTATTCCAACGGCCCAGTTGCTGTGACCTCGATACGACCATGACCAGGTCGGATACCCGGCTGCGATCCAAGCTTTGTCCCAAAAGTTGTTGAGCCACGAACGACCCTCCAAGGCTTGGATGGCCGATAGAATTCGTAGAGATTGGTGCTGCATAATCCACCAGCGCGTAAAATCCGAAAAGACCTCTGGGGCCGGCTTGCGGTAGTTTGGAATAAGGTCGGTTGGCAGCAAGTCCAGAGTCCCCGTCTCCTTTCCAAATTGCAGCATTGCGAAAATCTTGTCTCGGGGATCCGTAGCGTCAAGATCGAGACCTTTGACGAGAATTTCTAGGATCCCCAGTTCGGTCAAAGAGCCACCGGCAGTACTCGCTGAGACTCGCGAGGTGAAAATGTCCTGGTAGATGGGAGGGAGGAGAGCCTTGTACGACGAATTCATCTTCAGATTGGAGAGGCGTATGCATCGATTGGCTCGCAGCAACATCGGCCATGTGAGTGTGTCTTCGCCACAGTAAACGAGTACGTCTTTGGCATTGAAAACCTCTTGGATAACCCAGGTGCGGCGGAACCAGGGCGATTCGAAGAGCGGCCACTCATCAACGAATTCATCGACACCGAGGTCTTTCGTCATCAAAGGATCGTGCAGGCTGGCAAGTTCGCTGCCTTTTATTTCGTGCGCTTGGCTAAGCCGCTCATATCGCTCGCTGATGGCTCTGACTGTTATGATGGAACTTTTTGTGACCTCGTTACCGTTTCCTAGCCAGACGATAACCCTATTTGACTTGCAATAGATTTCTCTCATCCGCGCCACTTGACTCGATCTCTCGTCGAGGTTTGCTTGATTGATGCAAATGGCGTCGATCCAGAGGGCACGTGGTCGACCGGCCCGCGGTCTGAGGCTTTTCATTGCGGAGTAGAGGTCTGATGTAATGGACAAGGCAAATTCCGACCACTCATCGGCCTCGGATAGGTTGAGCGAGATGTCTTTTCTGAGTCTGGGATCTCCCCAACAGTGCGAAAGAGCTTCATAGCTGATCGAGCGGTCGTGTAAAGATTTGTAAGCCAGCGAACATGATATCGGCTCGTCACGAGCACCTGGATTCAACAGGATAAGTCGAATCTCATCCGCACACTCGTCGAGGTGTCGATAGCAAGATCTGGTACAGCCGACAGCAGTTTCCGCCGTGGTAACAACTGGCCTCGGAACATGCCTCACTAAGGTATCCATAAATATTCGAGTGCCATGGACCTCAATCTCCGCCTCTCGAATATAGTTGATCCAGGCAGTGTATTGCGCTTTCGGAATAATTTGAATGGCGTCTTCCCGCCGAATGGCACTAACCCACTGCCTAATCGAAGCATCCTCACTATTTGCTTCCCAGGAGACCTCATGTTTGCGAAACTGCGCGCTGGCGTGGATGTTATACTGCAGCACCCTCCTCGGCATTCGATAATGGCCTCCAGGAGTAATGACTGTGGCTATAAACCAAGTGCATGAATGCTCATAAGTTCCACCATAGAGGTGCGACTCATGGCTGAAGCCTGATATAAATCAGAAATGTCTGTGTGAGTGAATTGAAGGGTCCTTCCTTACCTTGATCGTGAGATACGATCCTGAAAATGACTCGAGTGACAGAGTGGATGTCTTCGGGTACACGAAGCTCGAGATAAACTCTCTCCGGGCAGTATCTAGAGACTTTGATCAAGCCTTCTCTTTTCTCTTTGACAACTACAAATTGCGTTGAATCCATGTATTGATCAATGCCGTGGGGTATCAGAAAGGCGGAAAAGACATAAAAAGCAACGGCTTCAAGCAGCCTGATAACTGAGAGCGCCGCAAACTCTTTTTCTAGAGCCAGGGTGGTATATAACGTAGGATGTTCAGCAGGAGAAGGTGGAAGTGCGCAAAATGTCGCAAGGCTGAAATTCGAGTACACGTGTATGCAGCTCCATGCACACAGCATGATTTTCCCGTTAAGACTCGCTGTTCAGGTGGAATAGCTATGATTTCTCCCTAACACAAGACGCCGCTTTTGCTGTCTTTTTCACGCCAATCACAGGCCGCATTAGCCCGGAATGAACCCCCGAAGACCCCTGCAGCGTTTACAGTGACTACGTGAAGACTGGCGCCGAAAATAGATGTCCGCCCTTGTTGAACTTTCTGTAAAATCGTCCCGTCCTCCTCGCTGCTTTTCATCAGCTTGACGTTCCTCTGCTTCTGCACCGCTGCCCACCTCCGACAGCCTAACGCGTCAAGCACACTGCCCAGGACGGCAAACCCTTCGAGTTCATGCGATATTCTACCTACCTCTCTCTCGCAGCCAAAGCTTTTGGCTAGATACAAAAGACAACCTGTGTGCCGAGGCCGCACCGCCAAGACATGCGTCGAGCCCAAGAGGCCGATCTTCGCAACAGACTTCTGAAACTGTCGTTGGTGGCGTGGACCGCTCAGCTTGCTGAGTGATTTGTTCATTGCTGCGGCCGTCCCTTTGAGGATGTGCAGCTTTCAAAAACAAAAACCTCCCACGCCTACTTAACCCTCCACAATACTTCTTCGTTGAGGCAATCATCCACCATGGCAACGTCTTCAAGCCCGCCTCTCAATGAGACCAACACAGAATCACAACCCCACTCACGACCAGAGAGTAATATCGAGGCATTCAAGTTACTACTGAATAACGATCCCATACCGAACTTCGATTTCCATGCAATACCTCCCGCCGTTCCCGAGGTGAAGATAGATGTCGCACAACGAGTGGAAGAGCTTCGGGGGTACGCCGCACTTCCAGACGTGCCGTAAACCCCAGGATGCTTACGGCGTTGACGACATTGTCTCCGTTGTCGATGTGTGGGAATTATGTCCTCAGGTAATGCATCATGCCCGTGAGCTTAACATCAAGCATGAAGTCTCAATTACCCTCATCAAACGATCCCAAGCAGAAACCTGCAAAATTCTCATCAAGCAAGTCGAGGTCGCTATGTCGTTGTAAGAGGCGATTGTCGCCATTGGGGAACGCTAAGATAACAAAAATTCGCCCCGGGCTCACCCTGCTCCGGTCCTAGGGTGACGCCGCCCTGAGCCGCGTGAGCCTGGCTGAGCCTGGGTGAAGACCATCCCTAGAAAACTTGGAGAGAGATTCCAGACTTCTGATCAGTCTTGGAAATATTCAGATCATCGCTCAACCTGTTCCAATCCTCCATGGGCATCCTTATGAAAAACGATTCCTCATAGGAATTGAGTGAACCAGGTGTCTTCCCTTCATTCCAGCTGTTGAAGTGTTCCACATACTCGCGGGCTTGGTCGTATGGTGATTTGGCCTTGGCGACTGCGTGTAATTCTTCCACATTAGGGATCTTTTCTGGAGGAGTACTCATTTTGGTAAAGCTTATGCCGCTTATGGCGAGATTGAGAGCGGACAAGGTGTAGGGATGGTGTTCGAGGGTAGCTCCTCTGGAAGCCATAGTCAGGTGTGAACACATGGTGGGAGAAAGAGTCACGGTCCACAGATGAGAAAGGAGAGCGGCTATCTATGGATCAGGATAGGTCACTAGCGAAAGGATTTAAAGCGGTTTTGGAGACGAAAGAAGTGAAGGAGCGGCCTCGGCCTAATCCGTTTCTAGTTAAGCGTGCTCAGGCTGCTTAGGCCATCACTAGAGTAGGCGTAAATCGCGCGAGCACAAAGCGGGCATAACCCTAGGCTTAGAGGGGGTGAGCTGCAACAACTTCAACATGTAAGCAAATGCAAAATGATGTGACCGAATCCGAATACTACCTGGACGTCCCTATGTAGCGAGCCGCCCCCCCGTCGGGAGCCAAATTCACGGTTTAGACCTCTGAAGTGTCTCCCTCGCAAGTCTATGAAGATATGGCCAATTTATCACGGTTCTACGGCCATTCCTCCTTCGAGAAACCTGTCTGCAACGAGCATAATCGCGGCGGTGTCGATCGTTCGTTGACGCCATCGTTTGTCGCTTCAGCTGTCAACCCCTGCTCAATCGCGACTGTGAGGGTCTATTCGAGGTTCGGAGCATCAGGGAAAAGGCATATACAACAATGATTATGGCTTCAAGCTTTGAAGCTCACTTCGACCTGATGAGCGTGGGTTCCGAAGGTTCCGTAGGACGGAGAAAGGGGGCGTTCAAACCCTTTCTGACGTGGCGTGATGTCTTAGCACGCCACGGTGGCACAAGGTGTCCCTTCTGGTATGCCCAAGTCATTCCGTGCCCTAGCAGATCACGGCTAGGTCCCTCGTACGACCCTACAGCACCGCGCTCGCGGACGACGATCGATCGAAGAGAAGGCCCAAAGCCAACACTATCTCTACCCATGGGAAGCGAAGGCCCTTGTTAAGTTTTTGGTACAGCAAGATGCCTTCGGACGCTCTGTTCAGATAAAGCATGTGCGGTCGATAGCCTGGAGACTTGCTCGTCAACGACCTCAATCGGACAGACCAAGCAAGCCTCCCGGGAGGAACTGGCCTCAGTTCTTCTACAGACGCCATCCGGAACTCTTAGCGAGTAGGAACTGGGCACTGGACTGGAGACGTTACGACATCTACGATAAGGTCGTGTACTGGTTTGAGGTGATTGGAAAGGTACTGCAGGATCCGGCTGTGCTGCAAGACAACGTCTACAACATGGACGAGACTGGCATCATGCTTTCCAAGCTCAACTCTGTCAAGGTCCTCGTCAGTAAGGAGAACAAGAAGCGAGGCTACAGAGGTGCGCGTGTCAAGCGAGCCACGGTCACGGCTATCGAGTGCGTAAGCGCCTCTGGTAGGTACTTAAACCCAATGATCATCTGGCCTGCGTCGACTCATCGAGCCAACTGGGTCACGCATCCCACTCCTGGTTGGCAGTATGCATACTCTGACAGTGGTTACACCGACTCTTATCTCCGCTTGCAGTGGCTCAAGCGCATATTTGACCCCGAAACCAAGGAGCGAGCTGGCCAGAAACCCCGGGTACTAATTTGCGACGGGCTTCGGTACGCATGAAACCCTCGAAATCTTGGAGTTTTGTTTCGAAAACAATATCATCCTGTGCCGCATCCCTTCTCACACCTCCCACAAGCTCCAGCCCTGTGACGTCGCATTGTTTGGCCCACTGCAGAGCGCCTATCGAGACCAAGTCGAACGTTTGGAACGAGGATGCGTTGGAACAATCGGCAAGGAGCATTTCACGTACATGTACAGCCCCGCAAGGACCCAAGCACTTACCTCTAGGAACATACGGTCTGGGTGGGCCAAGGCCGGCCTTTTCCCCTTCAACACAGACAAGGTACTCAGTGACATATCGAAGCCCCTCGCTGAAGTAACCGCTCCGACATCCAACGAGGTGATGGTGAGTACGCAAGACCAAGTACCGCAAACGCCCACGACGCCGGTGTCAGCAGAGCTGTTGCGTCGCTGCATAATCTGATCAAACAGGACACACATGTGCTTGATGAGGCGAGCAGACAGCGCCTACAGAAGCACCTACAGAAGCTCACTAATGCCACCCAACTATCCTTTGCTGAACGCGCCCTCCTTCAGGAACACAATCGGTTCCTGGCTGAGATAAAAAATGAAGCCAAACCTCGTCGATCGACCAAGTCAGGTATACTGGGAACGGCAAGGGTGATGAGCTATGAGGATCTTGAGAAGGCACGAGAGGAGCGTGCTGCAAAAGAGGCTGAGAAGGAAGCTAAGAAGGCTGAGAAGGAGGCCAAGAAGGCTGCGAAAGAGGCAGAGCAAGCCGCCTCGGGCAAGAGTAGGCGTGGTCGGAAGCGTAAGAGTCCTCCAGAGGGAGATGCTGCGCAGCCAAAGGCCAAGACTGCCCGAGTGAGCGACACACAAGTTGCGGACACTGCTGCGTTGGAGCCAATGGCCCCACAGGCGCAGATGAGAGAGCCATCGCAGACCCCGGTGGCACAGATGAAGTAACGGGCAGGATGAGTGATGCATGCTTGCGCGGGCCGCAACCTCCATTTGCGCCAGACAAGCTATTGAGTAGCGGACGGAAAATTTGAATACTACGTTTAATCTCTAGCTACAGACTCGGAACAATATAGCATAGCCAAATCGCACTCTGCGTCAAATTGTTATGTTGCGGTTGCCCCAAACATATTTCGCTCCTACCTGGTATCCGATATTGCTGTTTCGGTTATACCAAGTGTTGAATGACCCACTTGCTGCCTTGATTGTTTCGTCCAACGAGCTGACCATTGTTACTTCATCCCGTGATATTACGGACAGCAGGTCTTTCACGTACGCCGCCGCTGTCCCCGCTGCATAAGGCTGCCATTTCTTGCTCCTATGTGAGTCGGCATAGTCGCAGATTCCGCGCACCACCAAGCACGGGAAGTTTTCCAAGCCCGCTGCTTCCATTTCAAAGCAGAGCACTCTTCCAAATTCCGAGCTGATCCGATCTCTGGTGACACCATCTCTCACTATTTGATTTCCGGACGCAATCGTGCCGTAATGGATCACGGGCCTTTCTGTCCGTTCATTCCGTGGAATCATTCTTACACTGTCGCATGAAGAACAGGTCCCCCCTCCTGCATGGTTGTAGCTTCCTTCGAACAGCATATCATCGCCATGGTCGCGACAGAACTTGCGTGAGACGCAGGGTCTAGAAATGTGTGGTAAAGGGTTGCCTTTGCTTCGTTCGTGGTTCGCCCGCAGGTTCGCAACCGCGTCCAGGAGGATTCGTGGAGGAGCATCAAGGGAGCCAGTTCGTTTGAATCCGCCCGGCGTAGACTTTCCAAAGTCAAACTGTATGACCCCACCGTGGCCCTCACCCGGTTGGCTGACCACAACATCCCCAAGTCGAATATCTGCTTTTGCACTAGGTACACCGCCTCCTATTCCAACCATGAGCCCGATTCGAATATTATGGAAGGAGGACACCATCTGCATTGCGACCGGCCCTGCTGAGCTGGTGCCGTATTGGCCTGCGGGCAGGCACGCCATGACCACATTGTGTCCTCCTATGCGACCGAACGAGTACACATTATTGTCGTTCTCATCCGGCTCAGGGTATTCGTGTTCTTCATCTAGCATTTCCTGTGCAGCAGCCAGTTCGATCGGAAGCGCGCATATCCATCCCACAGTATAGTCATCGCGGCGAAGTCGAGGCCTCTCCGGCATGGCGCATTTCTCCTTAATTTGATTGAGGAAAGGCTCGCGATCGAGGTCATTGACGGCCTGACGGAATGGAAGGGTGTTTGGAAGCTTTGTTGCAGCCTCCGGTACTACAATGTCGATGGCCTCATTCTCACCAGGTTCGGTGGCTGACAGTGGTGTCTCGATCATGTTAGCCTTCCCTTCGACGACAGCCTTCGCAAGAACTTGAGCCAAAGCTTTGATCATAGCTCTACCTGTAGTACGATGGGTGTTTGATGTAGGCAACTCCATATCGCTCATAGAGTCGCTCTCATCAGAGTCAAAGGACTCTTCAGAGTTTAGCAATTCGTGCTCTGCTTTGATCATTGCATCCATGGGACCTTTATCAGAGGACTTTGAATCCTCTGTCGGAGAGTGAAACAAGGACGGTCTTTCCACTGGCGCTATGATAGGTTTGTTATACTGTGATTCCCAACGAGATTGAGGGTTGTGGGGTTGGCGTCGTGCTTGAGGCCGGAAACTCGAGGATAAGAGAGCTATGAAATCAAACTCAGAGAGTCACTGGCACTCAAAATGTTGCGCTCACTCACATTACAACACCGGTAGCAAATCAAATTAAGCCTATCAGGCTGAGTCCAAGGGTAAACCTTGCATTTGCGCATGCGCAGAATTGCGTATACGCAAACGCGCGAGGCCCGCGGGGCATTCCCCGCTGAGCAGAGTATCGTGCTAGACTTTGCAGCCGCCAAAGGGAGTCAAACGCAGAGCGAAAAGGACGCTCCAATGTTCGAAATATGAATTCCAGGCCTCGCAGTACTTCATCCCAAATCATAATATAGATTCGACTCTTAATAGTGGTTTTTTCCTGCGAATTCGGCGTAATGTCTGAGAGCGTTGAAATTTCATTTGGGAATGCGTCGGGTGCGACAAGCTCATTCACCGAAACGACAATGACTTCGACTCCAAAATTTGTCTGTCCATTCTTCAACATGTTTGGTCACCGAGGAAGCAAGGGAAGGTCTTGCACGGGTGAGGGATTTCCGAGTGTTCATAGAGTCAAGTATGCAATCTTCAATCACGCGCATTGCAGTAACTGATATGGTAAACCTGGCCAGAGGGCACCTCTATCGGCTTCACGCACCTCCGATCTCATGTCCACGCTGTTTCGCTGAGTTCAAACACCAGGACGAGGTGATATTACACTTGAGGGGGGAGGACATATGTACATTGATGCCTCCGCCGCCACTCGACAAGAGCACAACATTTACAGAGGCTCAGATGCAGGAATTGAAGCGGAGACCGTCTAAGAGCATGGGAAGTCGGAATGAGATAGAGCAATGCAAGGAGATGTATCGAATCCTCTTCCCTAGTGCATCTCTTCCCGACTCGCTCTGTTAGTTTGTTCCGTGTCAAGCTCCGTAGTCATCCACTAACTGACCAACAGATGTGAGCGGTGATGGGCCAGGACCAAGACGAGAACTCCAAGCAGAGTTAGCAACGACACTAGAGGAACTTCTTCTGACGAAAGTTCCTGAGGAGGCTAAATATGCACAGCTTGATGCCATGGTAAAGGCGATCATCGAGACTGCTCAAACGACGGGTTTCATCGATGAAGCAGCCAAACTGGTAACTCACAAGCAAAAGCGACGACGGATTTCGGAAGACCGACCCTACATTGTCTGCGATGAGCCGGGTGCGGAAAAGCGCCCTGCGTTATCGCAATCATCAGACAAGCTTCCTTCCCGTGCTTTGGATGAGTTTACCACCAACTCGTGGAGCATTTGGCCTCTTGGGGCTCCGAATACCACGCCAAGTTCACCACTCGATCCGAACGCCTTGGGCCAAACGGACTATGGACCCTATGTCGGAACCATGGACCATTTTCTTCTGGAATTGCATTCGGTCGACCCAGAATTGACAGCTCAACATTGTGATGGACAAACTGAAGCTATTGATATGAACGCTCAAAATCAGTCATAGGAGCCAGGTATGGACCAAGAAACGCTGCTGTTCATTGAAGAACGACCGATGCGAGCGGTCGTTAGTCGAGCGTCAATTACGGAGGCGTGATGCAAAAGTGCCTGCCGCCAAGAGAAATTCTGCCACTTTCGCTGTAATCTGTGACCTGGCTCCGGGCTACGTATTTTAGGGCCTAGAGTAGAGTTAGTCATGCCTAAAGGCACCTAAAGCTCATCCCTGAAGCAGCGCGAGGCCGGTCTCTAAAATTGGTTGTCTGGGTGACTACCCAGCCCTGCCGCAGTGGCATAAGGCGGTGAGAATTCTCTTGGCGGCAGGCACTTTTGCATCACGCCTCCGTATGGAGTTGAACTTCTAAAATTCTCTTGGCCTCATCCCATTAGATGAGATAGGTGATTTACAGGGCTAGTACAATACCTTCATAACCAGACTGGCTCAGTTGCGTCCTTCTTTTGCGTTTCAGAACCGAAACGACAGCCTCTTGGTTTTGTCCGTTCTTGGGTTGCTCAAATGGTGAACAAGAATCATGATGTGCTTGAGGCTAGCGAAGTCTGCCGTTGTGTATGGCGGCTTATGCGGACGTTTTCCGACAACCGCCAAATTGCTAACCTTGCCAACCTATATTTTCGAAATTTGCTCTCCCATACAGTTTCTACGGGGCACTTCGGGGGCAGCAATGTTGAGCAACAGCTGTTACCGCTAATTCTCACCGCCTGCAGGGGCCACTCGGGAGTGAACAAGAGTCCCTTCCGGGCGTCCCACGCGGTCAGAGGGATGCCTGAGTGCTCCCAGCATCTACGCTTTTAACAGCCAGCAGTGTAGTTATTTTGCCTGTGCCGATTCTAAAGCTAAAATGAGTCCAATACAAAAGGTAACATAGAAAGGTCGATGCCAGAGAGCTCACAGTCATGCATCTCACAGGCGCGTGTACCTCACAGGAGCATGCATCTCACAGGCGTGTATCTTACAGGCGCGTATCTCACAGGGGCATGCATCTCACAGGCGTACATCCCATGAATGTGCCTCTCTCGTGGGCCTCTCTCCCGGGCCTCTCTCGCGGGCATGCATCTGTATCCGCCCCAAAGCCTGTGTCCTCTGCCTCCACCCCAGAGCCTGTGTCCCCTACCTCCGTCCCCTACCTCCGTCCCCAACCACCGTCCCCAGCCCCTGCCACTGCCCCTATCTCTACCCCAGGGCCTCGGCGCTCTAAGCGCACACTGTCTATCCCGGGCCACTACGCTGTTTCAGCCAGACGCAGCCCGCGGAAGCCTCGCAGGGGTGGAAACGTGCAGATAGCCACTCATTAGCCGCCAGAGTTACTTAGATTCAACTCTAGATTAGCTGTCACGGGATAAAGCCGTAATGCTAGACCCGACTAGGCGACTGCGTAAGCAGAAATACATTGCAACTGATGTTTAGGAAGTGTCAGAATTCTGCCAAAAGTTAGCGGTTAACAGCTGTTGCTCAAGGCTGTTGTCCCTGAAGTGCCCCGATTAGGGAGCACCCCGCCTGGGCCTCCGCAGGGCTAACTAGCGCCAAAATTTCTGTGGCATAAGACTTGAGCCGCATCTTCAAACGTATAACCATCCATATCAGATCCCCTTCCTCCTCATCCGATATTCCATGTCATCAGCGCGCGTGAGTAACCCGGCATGCCCGACAACGGCCTTCGTCTCCTCGCTCTCGACGGCGGCGGCATACGCGGCTTGTCGTCGCTCATGATCCTGCAGCAGCTCATGGCCACCATCGACCCTACGACCCCGCCCAAGCCTTGCGAATACTTCGACATGATCGGAGGCACGAGCACTGGCGGGTATGTCGTTCTATCAATTGCGTTGCTGCGATCTGGCATACTAATTGGAAGCGCATAAAGAGAAGAAAACCGGGACACAGACTGGCCAATGAAGAAGGCACCAAAATATGGGATGGACGGGAGTTTTTTGACAAGGGGACGTGGCAACAGCGTGCGGGTCAACACCACGAAAAAGGCTTACTAAGTTGGACATCACATGGGATACCTGATCCATCTTGCACGAAGGGGATTTGGGTGCGAGATATTGCAGGCACCATCTTTGCAAGGGGCCCTAGTTTTTGAACCTTGAGGTCCCTAAACCGGTCCCCTCGTACGGGGTTTGGCGATACTCAGGACAATTGCCACGACTGCCAAGCCTAATGGCCGCAGCCCTTCGGGGATCACCGTCAGCCACACTGCGTCACACCGCCAGGCAGCCTCTTCACAGTTCCTTTGCAAGATTTTCCATGAAGGGCAAAGAAATGCCCTCAATGCAGCACGGAAGAGGCTTGCGATATCTGCGTCATCAGCAATACTTTGGACGATATGTCTGTGTTGGACCCTCAACTATTCTTCCGTGTGAAGGACAATCAGTACCTTGACAGGCTCATCTATGAGCCCAGGAATGTAGATGTCTTGGACATCGTTCAATTTGAGGTAAACGAAATCCTCTAATGCCCCCAACAAGTAGGAATACCACTAATCCATACTGTTTCTCTAGGACGGTCAGGTCAAGATTGAGTCGAAGAGCCTGAGCGCAAATCAGCTGGAAACATGGCTTGATACGGTAAAGAAGCCGCGGCTTTCGTTCCTGACCTGAAGCTGATAGATACGGGTGGCCAGCCGTTGTTACCCGATTCAAAAGATAGTTCCATGATTGTTCGGGGAGCCCTGCGACTAATGTACGTTGTCCCATCCTTTATGGCGGGTTGGCTATTGACGTTTAGAGACTTGGAGCCTCGGCAATACACCCTATCTCCTCAGAAGACTTACCAATCAGTTTCCCGGATGATATTCACAATATCGTTAGAGCCCACTACCTCCCATTCTCTCAGTCCCACTTCAAGCTCGTTATCGACAAATTTACCCTACCCAGAGCTACCTCCTGGCTATGCTACACTTTAACAGGACATTTTCAACGATATTGTCTGGAAGCCGGCTCGACTTCGGCCTTTCTAGCTCCAAGCGCTGACAATTCTACAAAACACCCACAACTTGAATCAGCATTGACGCACAATGATATATCTACAGGAGTTACAATGAGGCGGACAAGCAGAGGTATCCTTGCCATCGACCTAGCCTTGTCTCTATCCCACTGCCCTAAAACGGGGGCTACCTATGCTCTTTTGCTCGGCCGGTCTGAGCGGCAGGCGGCCTTCATTAAGCAACAAATCCAAGAGTTGGCTACCATCGCTCATCATCCCGCTTTTCTACCCACCTTGGTCTGTACATACCATCGGACTCTGCTTCAAAGACTAAGTGACCATGCCATGAATGAGCTTTTAAGTGTCGAGACAGACAGTGGACAGACCTGGGCCCCGGTGTATGATGAATTCGGACTCCACCCGCCAGGAAATTGTGATGATGCGAACATCACCAAAAGAGCACTTGGGGTGATTCAGATGGCAACGGCCTGGGAGTCTTATGCCAAGGCTATGCTTTCTGATGTTGAATCTATTCAAGAGTTTGTTGCGCATGTAAACACCCTTACCCCTGTGCGTCGAAGAGATGTCGTGCGAGCGGAAGGCGAAATACTGGATGAACGCCTCAGATTTTTGGGACACAAAGGCAAGTCGGTATTGTGGAGGCTTCAATATGTTAAGCAACGGGCACAGGCCCAGCAAAACGCGGTGAGCATCCTTAAATTCTCTTTTGTGTCTCTTCGCACTAAGCTATCTGTCCAGATTTACAACCACATCGCCCTCAAAAACAACGAGGTGAATCGCGGCCTCGCTTATGATTCACGAGAGCTCGCAGTAGCTGGTAAACGAGATAACTACGCAATGAAGTCCATCTCTGTCATCGCCATGGTCTTCTTGCCAGGGACCTTTGTGGCTGTATGCTCACCCCGCCCCCACACACAACCCCCCCAGGCCACCTATCTATTAGCGGCATTCTCAGAATTTGTACTAACGAAGGTTGTTATGCTAGACACTTTTCACTACTCCGGCAATCGGGAAAGCTTCTCCTCAGCAATGGGTATACTGGGTTGTCACGATTCTCCTCACCCTTTCTGTACTGGTGCTCTGGGTTGCTTGGTACCGGTGGACGTCATCCCAAATTGCTGTCGAGTCAAATACCCGAGAACGAGTACTTAACAGCTTGAAGGCTAGACCTAGAGTAACATAGAATCCTATCAGTCTCGACAATGCTGCTTTGAACTGAAGCAGGCTTTGGTGCTTTGTTAACCACGCGATTCTGGATTAAGGGCCCTTCAAACTTCACCTAAGGTATCTTCTAGCGCTGTCTAGCTTGTTAGCTCATGCACTATCTTGGTAAAGTAGTCTGGAACTTCTAACACGCTTCTTCTACCTTAGATATTACCTTCCATTGATTGATTTGTTGTGAGTAAGCCGCGTTTCGGTTGCTACTCGCCGGTTCGTACAGGTTCAGCTGTACAGAGGTAGTTGAGGGTTCAACTGAGCAGGTTCCAGGTGGCAAGGAGGCAAGGAGGTAAGGAGGCAAGGGAGGTCGAACGTACACCACTAGGCAGCCTCTTCACAGTGCCTTACAAGATTTTCCATTAAGGCAAAGAATACTCTCACTGCTACTAGGAGACCAGCCCAGGGCGGATCAATAGAAGTGTCATGAAACTAGGACGACAAACCTAAAGAAGAGAGGAAGACGAAGTAGAACCACTAGGTATTGTACAAAAAGACATCCTGTGTACCAAGGCCGCACCACCCTAGCCATAGACCAAGACATACGTCAAGCTCAAGAGGTCGCTGGATCCGTAACAATTTAACGCCAAGTAGGAGCGCTACTGGGCTTTGCTATCGCTCCGAAAATGGAACTCGAAAGAAGACTGGACAGGCCGATTCCCAAACCACAACTCGTTATTTGCCGTACCCCTTATGTTCTCAGCATCAGATAATCCCAAAGTCTCTAAGAGCGACCACATCGTTGAATTCAGAATAATCCGTCTGGATCTGCCACCTTCCATCTCTCCACACCATGACTAGACCATCAATTCCCCTTGCCGGAACTGGCGAAACATGCCACAGCCAGCGAAACGTGATGACGTTGCAGGTGTGCCATACGTTCAGTGTGGTGAAGCTGAAATAAGGCGGAGAGTTGGTACTTTGTTCTAGGATAAATTCGGCTTTGGAAGGAACAGTTACAGAGCCGACCTGACAAGAGTGATCAGCTAAGTGGATAGAACTAGACTACACATATCGCCGGAGTGGGGTAAAGATGGCGTAGAGTGGGTGAATGTGCGGCTCCAGATTTAGGGAGGAATAACGCACAACAAAATTTGGGCAGAAGTTGCCATTTGAGTCGGATATCGACTGGAAGTCATCCGCGATCAGGCTCTCTGCCTGAGCCAGGTCGAACACGCCGTAGAAACCCTCGAATGCCGTCGAGATGTCGCTAGCCTCTCGATCGGTGAGACATTTTTGGCCGTCCCACCAGTCATTGTCATGACCGTTCTCGCCGGGCGTTGGGGCGGCATTCACAAGACCGAGGAAGGGAAGGATTGGAAGAAAGGCAACTGAAAAATGCATGATTGGCGTCTGAAATAACCCAGCAGCAAAGTCGAGGTTGAATCGGAATAAAAAGGAGGGCCCATCGTGAATTTCTAGGGCAACAAAGTCATTTTGAGCTGACGAGGTGCAGGAGAGTTTACCCCTCCCAAATACGGAAAGCTGTCTAACTGGGGGTCATGCTCTGCGAAGGACTATGTAATAGGATGGATTAACCTGTCACTGAGGGAAGAGCAGGAGGAAGCTGAACATCCGCGTCTGAGTGTGGCTTGAGAAATGCGCTATGTCTGGTGAAGATGAGCGGCGACAATATTGATGTTGACCAGGGTCGACCATATCGGAAGGGTTGCGCCTGACGCGGGGTAGCTCCTGAAGCTTCTTGTCTATGGCAGGGCTGAAAGGGCCTGAGAGGAGTCGTCAGCGGCATCTTGGACTGAGGAGAACGAGTAGAGGGAAGTCGTATTGCTGGACGGCATTTTCCGACTCTTCGCTTCTGCGCAGTCGCCCATGCGCCTAGAGGCCGCATTTCAAAAGTAGTGTTGTTTCTGTAGGTGGATCTGCGAGATTGCGGTCGGATGTACTAGGGCTTAATTAGCCATCAACTGCGCCTACCCATTTGCTGTAATTTGCGCTCATGGTTCCTTCGGCCAAAGCCAGTAATTGTCTAGCTTGCTTCTTGCGCTCGGCTATGGTTCCTTTGTTCGGTGGCGCAGGTTAGTCTTCAGCTCCTCGTTTTCATGCTCCACTTTGCGAAATATCCGAAGGATTGTATGACTAAAAATATGATATGGAATTCTAGGCCCTTGGGTGCAGCCTTGGCGACGCTTCTCCGCTCTTGGCGTTCTTGGCGACGAATAAATTTTGTTGCAACAGGTTCGTTGGCCAGAAATGCCTCATGGATTGGTTCTTTAGGGCCCTGGCGAAGGCAGGTCTTGCTCAATTGGAGCCTAAGGCAAGACCATGAGCACGATGGCTATGTCGAATCTGTCTTCCTTGACACATCTTGGAAGTTGCAGATATTCCGCTCCAAGCCTCAAATACTACTTTGACGCCCTCATGAATTTGAATTTGGAGACCTAAGCGAGATGTGAGTGTTGTCTTCACAGTCCGCATTCCTTCTGTTTACCAACCACTTCCAAAGGGCGAAGAAGCGAAAGGGGAAAGGGGTAAAGGCGAAGGGGTAAAGGCGAAGGGGGAAAAGGCGAAGAGGGGAAGTGTGGCTGAAATACCAAGCCTGCGCCAGTTTATGTGAGTAAGCCTGGGCAGCGTCAGATGACTTGGGAAGGAGGAAGTTCGCGAGGTCTCCCATGTTCTGTAAAATTTGGCCCTTGCTGCCGCGGGCATACCCCGGCCATGGCATCATTCGGCATATTTGAATCGAAAGGGCCTTGATTTCATGTCTAACCTGGAGGATATCCCTCTGGAGTGAAGCACCATCACTTTGTCATTTTAAGCACGAATACGAGATCCACAGCCGTTTGGCGCATCTTTCGGTAGTGAACGCCGCGCCAATTCGCAGCCGGAGCTACCAGACTTCCCCCCAACCAACGCCATGGACCAAGATTTGGAGCTCGAAGTCGTTCACCTATCACCATAACAACGGGTTCCGTTACTTTTGCCAACGACTACATCGCCTTGGTAACTGAGAACCCAAGGACCTCCGTCCCTATTCGCGTCGCATTGTAGACTTGAGATCTTTGTTGCTTACTGTAGTTCCCGTAAGTCGACAACGCTTTATTGCCTATGTGCCTTTGTTCATAACAACCACTTATACCATCGCAAGGCTTAAGTCGTCGATGCAACTTCGATGTGGCTCATCATAATGCTAAAGGGGCCGTGAAAATTAGTAGGATACATACACTTGAAATGGTGGAGATTTGGCGTTGTTGTGGCGCCTTAGGGCGTCTGCACCCCAAGCCCGGGTGCCGCCTTGATCGAGAAAGTCACAATGGCCGGTTAAGCATATGCTTCTCGCTATTTCCAGTTTCGCCTTTGGTATTTCGTTGAATGGAATAGAGACCTATACAGATGATGGGTATTGTTTTGGACCAGGTTCATTCCTTCAGTCTAGGGGGCGATTACTGACTTGACTGTCTTACGTCTAGCCGAGTTGTCACCCTACGCCCTGCGATTCCGTTTGGAACTCACCTTCGGCGATGGCAAAGTCGAGAGCTACTGACGGTGAAACAGCGGAACCTCTTCAGAAGTCCAGCTGTCACGATGTTAACACCGCGGAGTCCGCTGGCAATTGCTCTGAGATCGGCAACCTGATTCCAAACCTCGTGGACCTTCCGCAAGCCCACACATGGCAGCCCGGCGTCCTGAAACGCCTTCCTTGGATGAGTTTCTTTGCTCTTCTCGCGGCTGTCCTTTGCGTATTCGCCGCAGGACTCATCCTACACCTCTCGAACGGCAAATCAAATCTCGATTGGCATGTTGCTCCCACTATCTGGCTTGCCATCATCTCTGCAATGGCCAATGCGCTCATCCGCTATGCTCAAGCTGAAGGTGTGAATATATCCTGGTGGGCCAGGTCGCTGAGAGGTGCGCCTCTCGCAAAACTCCATCGAGATTGGGCATTTGGAACCAGCTTATGGGCCTCTCTTACGGCGGGAAAGAATTTCTTCAGCATTATGGTGTTTGGAAATATCTTCACTGTGCTGTGTCTTGTTGATGGACCTCTTCTGCAACGAGCAACCTCCGTTGTTTCGCAATCCATTGAGCAGACAGTACAGTTAAATGCGTCGCTCGCTACGGACATAAGCAATTTCACCTCGATTCCTGGTGTTGTCGGAAGCCTCTCAACGGAATTTGTTCAAGTTCTCTCAGATTACGCGAGTGGTACACCAATTCGGCTCAGTGTTTCTGGATGCGATGGGACCTGTACCGGCAAAGTTCGTACCCTTGGATTGAATGGAAGCTGCGCCATAACAAATGTGGAGTCGACCGACTGGGCCAGAGATGCTATTAATTCTACCAACCAAGACTTCCAATTCGTCGAGGACACCTTACTTAATGTCACTTTTCCATTTCTCTTTTTCTGGACGATGGAGCAGGATCACCGGCGGCTTCTGGATTTTGAGGTCAGTTATTTCACCTCAGCATCTGGAACTCCTCCAACAATTCCAATGGACTTTGGACAGCCGCTTTCGACTTGCCCAGGTTTTGTAACATACAAGTCCTGCTCTTACAACATAGGCATAGTCGAGTATCCTGTTAACATTGTCAACCAGACTTTGACATTGGACAGCAATCAGTCGACATTCCCGGTCGTCTCCATGGACAGTTTCCTGCGTTCAAAACCGGGAGATCCGAACGGCAACGGCTACTATGATCTTATTCGAGCTTACGGATTCAATGATGCTGCTCGTTGGCTATTCTCGTCCACCATCACCATAACACCGCTCGTTCTGTCCGAGGGCGCATCTAGCCCGACTACATTTTCCTGGACGACAAACTTCGAAGGTCCGCTTGCTGTTCAGAACCTCGCGGTAACGAAAACCTCCTCGTGTAACCGGACACTATCTGACCCTACCGACTACATCCTTCGATCTATGAGCGAAATCCTCTTCCGGGTAGGCGTTGCCGCCGCTCAGATGGAGCCTTGGCCGATGCAGACATTCGAGGCCAAGCAGGTGCGAGGTGAACTCGTATACACATCGAATCTTTGGTTCTTTGCTGCCACTGCCTGCATCATGCTTTGTGGCATCATACTGATAGCATGTACATACCACCATTGGTGGCTGGTCGGCCGGCCTGTTTCGCTCAGTCCACTTGAGATTGCCAAAGCGTTTGATGCCCCGTTGCTGGCCGTACCTGGGACGTCCAACACAGACGTGAAAGGCTTGGTGGATGCCGTAGGACAGATGCAAGTGAAGTATGGGGGTATTTTCGGAAACGATACAATAGGACTAAGACACGAAGTTGGAGCAATGCAACATGGGATCAAGAAACTATGCATAGCTGACTTACATGAAGTGCATAAGCCAGTCACGGGAGAGAGGTTTGCCTAGTTGGCGCAAGGAGTTACTAATTCATGAGTGCTTGGACACGGGTAGTTCAACAATGTAGACACGTGCCATGCATTCATCTTCAATGCTTTCCGGTCTCAGCACGTCCCTCCTTGTCCCATTGATGTAGCGTGGCTGGATATTGGGGGTCATGGCTGTGGGGGTGCTTTCATCTTAGTAGAGCCCTGAGAACAGATTTGTCACTGCCTAAGTGTTCAAAATGCATGATTGTCCCGCGCCACATCCGACCAATGTAGCTATGATCCTCTAACCTTGACATTCTGTTGTGTGTCCCTTCCCTCCTTAGCTCGCTATCTTCGCAGCTTCTGACCGATAAATCCACTGTCACGGACGGTAGCTCCAAGAGAACGTGCTCTTACGGAGATAGGACTGGAGAGGAAGATAGTGTTGGAAGCGATGAAGGCGAGAGCTGTAAGGATGAGGCTTGTGGGGCGGATGACGAAGAATGAGGAGAGGAGGAGATTGTGTGGAGTGAAGACGACGAGCGAGAGGGAGAGCGTGTCTAGATATTGTAAGACGCTCAACTGTTAGAAGTAATCGTAGCTCCTGTACTGTGATGGACGATTGTTGTGTGCAAAGTAAGGCGTGGAAGAGAAGATTTTCATAATGGATTGTCTGGCCTGCGCTATTTCCTTAATTCTGTGTCTCTTTTTGTTCCGTCTCGCACCCCAAAGCCCTTCGACCGCTTCTCTCTTGCGTAACCTAATTTGCCAACGCCTAATTTCTCGGTGATGCATATCAGGATGTCAGGGTTCGGGTAGCCGGGGTCAGGGCCCTCACGGTTGTAGTTGTTAAGGATGCCGGTTCGCGCAGTGCGGAAGTAGCCCGAGCCCAGCCAGGTGTCGACGCGAGACGCTCCGATGAACCATTTTGCATCAAAGCGCTCGAGATTGAATATACGGTCAACGAGGGTGTAGGCGGTGAGTTAGCCAAAAGAGCCAGCAGAGGCGAGGTCCCCCTTCTCCCCAGCCAAGGCCAGCGAGGAAGGGGCAGGCTTGGGTTAACTCAGCCCTAAGTTAGCCTAAAGTTTGGTTAAGACTCAGCGTGGTAGCCGGTTCTTTTGGCGGTAGCCGGGGACATGCTTAAGATGGCTGCTCTTTCCCTCTCACCCTTTGCGCTCGTCATCGCGACAAACCGGGTTATTAGCTCGAACAAGGGTCTTGCACTTTGGGTTTTTGTCATCAACATATCAATCCCCCAAGAATACGGCGACTCTGCCTCAATCTGGTCTCATTTGTTGGCCGTGATTTCTTATGTGTAGCGGAGGAGAAAGGCGGTTTCCCAGTCGTCCTGGGTAAGTTGAAACCAGGAGACCTTCTCCGCGGAATCCACGTGTCTTCCCGGGCGTTACTCCATCTCTCCCGCGCCTTACGCCCTTGGTACTCATTCCAGCGCTGAGACACGCCCCAGTGCCGGCCAACTGGGGAAGGATCGGGAGCTGACATTGACGCTGTAAGAGTTGATCTGGTTGTCAAAGGTGGGCCGCTCTGCCAGCTTTTGCTGTTAGCCTTCCAACCTTGACTTTCTGCTGGGAAGTGGACGCGTACCTTCTGTCGCTCGCGACTGTCCGCTTCTTCCACCCACACGTGCTGCTGCTCAGTGAGCGAGCACTGCCGCGCTGAGAGACTTGCTTAGGCAAGTCTATCAGGGTTTTCTCCGAGACGGTCGAGGTCTTGTCGCGATTTAAATTCCTTTTGTCTTGCTAGGCTAGCCACATATTGTCCCACTCTTAAGGCTCCATATAGCATGTCTAACAAGTAGAGCATTCCAGAGAGCCCCGAGATTCCCAAAATCCAACAGTGCTGCAAGCAGAATCAGTGGTCTCAACCAGTCAAACAACCCAGGTCCAGGAGTATAGGCATGGCCTGGTCGGGCCTGTACGTAATGTACGCCCGGGCCGTACAAAGTGCACGTCTTGTTGAGAGCACTGCCCGCCACAGTTTGGAGGACAAATGGCTCTACCTTGTGTCAGGCTCCAGAGCACGACTTGGAGATGTAGTATACCTCCAGGATGAAGCCGGGGAAATCTTTTCGGTTGGGCGCGTCCACTGACACAGGAGACCGCTATATGATCAACGTCGTCTCGTTAGCACGACTACAAAAGGCTGCAGCAAGGTATTCTCACCATGAGGATGCCCATGACGTTTGGCTTTTCAGAGATTTCCTTCGGCTCAGGAAAGGTATATCGTTAGACTCTACATAAAGCCTGTGCCAAAGTTAGAAAACAACACGCGTTCGCAGGGTTAATGCCCACGGATTTGTCTTGTTGCCAGGAGATCATCGATGATTATTCCGCTCATCATTATCGTAGAGAGCAGAGAGAGAAATGGGAAGAGAATAATAGAGGGATATTGCAGAAGATTTTCGATTGAATTGGGAGAGTGATGAGATTGCTGAAACTAGCAGCGTGGTATTGATCTTAGGTTGGTGCCCCTGCTCACATGGTTCCATGACAGCACCAAGATACCCGTTCACCAAAACCTCTTCGCTAGCTCGTACTAGTCTTGCATGAATCTTTCGTACATAAGGGAGGACCCAATTCCTCCGCACGAGACTCCGTAACGAATTCAATTGGATGAAACATCCGCGATTAGTGATCAGGTCCGTTTGGAGTCTATACGATACGATACGACTCATTGACTGGTTGACTAAGAAAGGTCTATGATGACGAGGCTGAAATTTGCGGCCTAACATTGCTCCGACCAAACGGCTCTGCATCACAATGAGAAGGATATCCGCCCTTTCTTTAGGAGATCTCTCAAACGCAATCATGTGTGCACTGTTTCGATGGTTTACTGATCGATCCGTCTTTCCTATATAGAGAAGGGCTTGCATCTGATCTTAACGATTTGTTTCCTCGTCACTTCTTCCCCTTTCAATCCATCTTCCGCAGTCGAAGTCCCAACTGACAGATTGTAGCGACATGTCACCCATGGATATTGAATTTCAGCACACCTCAGAGTCGGAGATATCAAAGCTAGATCAAGCCAACGAGGCTGATGTCGACTCGAAGCAATTAGAATCAACGCCTCCTTCACACCTCAGTCTTGCAGCGGTCGAAAAGCAAGCAAAACCAGAATACACCGATGATCCTACAACCGTCCGCCCAATTCACGGCTTAAGATGGGTTCTCACGATGGCATCGCTGTACAGCTTTGCCCTCCTCTATGGTCTGGACACCACCATAGCTGCCGATATTCAACCAGCCATTGTCAAGAGTCTAGGTCATGTTCAAAAACTGGCATGGATTGGAGCTGGATTCCCTTTGGGCTCTGTCGCTACCATTCTCCCACTTGGCTATGCCTATGGCCTGTTCGATCTCAAAAGACTCGTCCTCATTTCAATATTCACCTTTGAAGCAGGCAGCGCAGTGTGTGGTGCAGCGCCAACTATGGATGTCCTGATTGTTGGTCGTGTGATTGCCGGCATTGGTGGAGCAGGTATGTATCTTGGGGCCTTGAACTTTGTCGGCGTCTTTACCACCCTCCGAGAACGCTCACTGTACAACGCGATGATTGGGATGATATGGGGTCTGGGCACCATTTTAGGACCCATCGTCGGTGGCTTGTTCGCTCAAAAAGCAACCTGGCGCTGGGCTTTCTACATTAATCTGGTTTTGGCCGCCATGTTTGGACCGATCCTGATCTACCTGTCACCTACAAACCAACCCCAGCCAAAGAAGACAATGAGACAGAAGTTCGCTCAGATGGACTGGCTCGGCATCATTCTTATTGCTGTGGTCTACGTGACATATGTTGTCGCAATGACGTTCGGTGGTGCAATCTGGCCCTGGAGTGATGGTCGCTTCATCGCAACAATCACAGTCTGCGCAGTCATCCTAACGATCTTCTGCCTTACTCAATATTTTTCCATCCTTACAAGAGACCGAATCTTTCCAGCACAGTTCCTCCGCAGCCGAACCCTCATCCTCCTTTACGTCGGTACAGCGGCCTCAGCAACTGCCATGGTCGTAGGCGCATACTTTATCCCTCTCTACTTCCAATACGTCCATCAAGATAACGCTCTGAAAGCCGCAGTCAGGCTACTGCCTTTTATCACCGTTCTCATCTCCTGCATCATGCTCAACGGCGCTCTCCTCCCTATTATTGGCTATTACTACCCCTGGTACATAGCGAGTGGCGTCCTAATGACCATTGGAGGCGCCCTGATGCATACTCTGGACATCGACACTAGCACTCCAAAAATATATGGATACACCGTGCTCATGGCCGCGGGCTCCGGGCTTGTTGGCCAAGCTGGCTACGCCATTGCGCAGGCCAAGGTCTCAACCCGTGAAGGGTCAGCCATTATCAGCTTCATGAATGTCGCGCAGATCGGGTCCATTGTGCTGGCCCTCACCATCGCGGGTTCAGTGTTCCAAAACGTCGCCATCCACAAGCTGACGGTCGCATTAGCTGGCCAAGGCTACACATTAGACCAAATCAAGAGTGCAGTGGCGGGTACTCAGAGTGTCATCTTGCAACAAGGCTCACCTGAGGTGAGAAAATTGGTTCTCAGTGCGCTTATCAGAGCAATGGATCAGGTTTTTGTCATGGTCATTGCAGCTGGAGCTTTGACCATAATTGTAGGGCTGTTGATGAAGAAGGAAAAGGTGCTACTGCCTACTGTCCAACTGTAAACATCTGATGGTCACTTTTCTGGTAAGATTTTGGAGGAAATTCGATTTGGATACTGGAAGAGTGTCAAATCTTGGTAGTTAGATGAGCGTTGATTAGATTTAGCATCGTAGCAATAGACTGAACGAGCACTAAGCCTGTGGAAGGAGATGAACGGCCCTAAGCCCCCTAAGGTAGACATTTAAGCAATTCCAACACCTCGCCGTCAAGCTAGCCTTGCGCCTTCCCTACGCTCTCTGCTGTAATTAACTAGGTCAGCTTCAAGTTGCCCTGGGTAGTAGTCAAGGGGCAAGATTCAGCAAGTAACCAGCAGATGAGTATACTGCCAACTTAGATATGCTCTAAGCAAGGGGCATGGTTTTATGCATCCGTGCCTTTTCTCCCTTCCCTCGCTTGATCTACGGAGTACTTTCTCTAGTGCCCTTTCCATTCCTTTTCCTTCACAGTAAGGTGCCTCCATTCTCTCATCGCTCTGTGTTATGCTCTTCTTATATCCCACTCTTGTCGTTGTGCTGCTCACTCAGGTTGACGTTGTCGCGGATGAGAACCAGATCCCATCGCCGGCCCAGTGCCCTCGTCACCGCAGCTGAGCCAGAACAAATCCAGTGCATGTTGCCATCATCGGCGCCGGTATCGCTGGCGCATCCGCCGCTTTCCGTCTCCACGAGCTCGCCCGGCCATTCCCCTCCCTCAATATTACCATTTATGAGAGCGAGGCTGGCGTTGGCGGTCGTATTAAATCCATCTCCCCACCTGAGAACCGTCGTGTAGTCGTGGAAGTTGGAGCTACATTTTTCTTCAGAGATGACTGGAACATCATAGCTGCTATGAACAATGTCGGACTGAAGGAAAAAGGCTCAATAAGCCTTTGGCTCCGCCGAAGGTTGTGGGTGTGTGGGATGACGAAGAGTTTAGAACGGGCGCCAAAGTGCAATGGAATCTCCGTCGTGGCAGGATGTTGTCCGCTTGGGTTGGAAATAACTGTTTCTTGCCTTGGAGATACCGTCATGTGGTACTGTCGAATTTAGAGAAGTGGAAGTCCTTCGCTAGCGGTTAGCCTGGATACGTTCGATAGTATTGTGAAGGATTGGAGGATGTCGGTCTCGATGGTCTCATTCCGATCTCCGCCGAAAATTATCTTCGGGGTGAACTTGGCCAATGTTTGTGGATTCTCCTCCTCTAATAACAGCTAGAGTATCAAAGGCAAATTCAATCAATAGAGGCAACACTATTAGGAGGTTAGCCTAGAGCGAATCAATAGAGGTGTCATTAACCAGGGCCACAAATCTAAAGAAGAGAGGAAGAAAGCAGCCCCCACTGGGTACAAAGGACAACCTATGTACGCCAAGTGCCAAGGTCATACTCTCAAGACATGTGTCGAGCCCAGGAGGCAGGTACACTCGTTACAATTGAGCGCATGGTCAAGCTATCGGAAGCGGACCTACACATGAATTCGCAAGTGGTAGGGATTAACCCCAGCCATCATCGACGCTACCGGCTTTCCGTCGTTCGCGACCCTCACATCCCCCGTCGGGGAATTCGACGCTGAGATTCTTGCAGCGCCACCCTAGATCAGCAAGGTGGATCTCGGTGATCTTGAAACTCACGTCACCTACTTCACGACCCCAGCAGTGATCTCACCGAAATTTCCGATCCTCTCCCAAATGCCAGCGTCCTAGACGATGTCCTTACCCACGTTCACCACCTCACACGATCCCGACCTTCTCAGCCTCAGCAAATCCACAATCTGCTATCAGAGGGGTTGTCTGCTAGGGGATGACTGCGACCAGTGCGACTGGGAAAACCTCCACCGTGTTCTCTCCCGCCATCGCATGAAAGATGACGATCTCGTTGAAATGATCGGTAAGCAGTTCCACGAGAATCCGAACTCAGTGACTACAACGTCAGCTGGGTGTATCGCCAGGCCTGGTCATACGCGATATCAAGAGAACCACGCCTTACTCGAAGAAATTTTCAAGGACGCCAACCGCAGAAAATCTTCCAGGGTCTAAAAATATGCCAGGCGCGACCTCACTCGATGGCAGTTATCTCGAATTCTTTTCGAAAGTTCCTAGATATCTCATACTGCAGCTCTATTTTGGTGTGAGGGAGTATCATTGCCCGGAACAACGAGTTGATCAGAGATATGAACTGCAGTAAGGCAACAGAATCACTTCAATGCAACTGACACTCTTGTCCAATCCTTCCAACTCTTCCAACCATGACTGAGACCTTTATGTAGGAAGCATTTTACCATGGGTTTTCAGTCTCCCCTTGCATTGCTGCACCGCCCACACCTCGACATGGTTGCAAGCTTAAATCTCGACTCCCTCGCGGGTACGCTCGGTTCCATCATTGGATACCTTGGGGCTGAAGCGGCGCAGCCTTACCTTTTCGAACGACTCCTATAACCGCAGAGATTCCACAGCTCAACCACGCTAGCCAGCCTTCTCCAGACCGCCGCCTTGATGTCCATGGGTGGCCCGCTTCATAGCGCGGCGTTGGAACCTTGAAGAGGTTTCGTAAGAAAGGACTCTACGAGGGAATTACGACGCGAGCACATGTTGGGCACTGCCTCCTACCCGGGCATTAGACTCTGTTTCAAAGCACACGACGACATTGGAGCGGATTTGGACGTCGAGGTGCGCAATGACCTCTAGGCAAAACGTCCTCCGCAGGCTTCGGAACTATGACTTGGGAAGTTGTCAACAGACGATCAGCGAGAATGACGAGAAAACCCAAATACCCCAAACCCGACGCACTGTGCAGATGGCGCATCACCCGCAACTGTCTGTGCCGAGTACGCCTCAACCTGATAATGAGAAAATCTTCTGCGAGGGCTCTGTCAGTCATATCACTCCTCTTGTGATGGTCGCAAGCGAGGCTACTGCCATCGGATGTGCCATCTTCATCATCGTGACTGAGGAAAGACGCTTCTGGCTTGCCATCTACTTGTCCACGCCTCCGGTCCTCAAGCTGGCCCCAATCCTCTGCTGTGTCAAGCGGGAGCCTGCAGGACCGAGCAATAGGTCATCTGACGGTGCGGATTTCCTGGTTGATATAGACGACTACGACCACGGGTTCCCTCCGATTTCTGGACCAGAGGAAGTTGTCCAACAATCCTGCAGACACTGGGTCACCCTGTGATGAAGGATCATTAGGATCGAGTCCGTGAGGTTGCAAGTACAGCTTTAGTGTACAGCTTCGTGTTCTGTTCCCAATTGGTTTGCTTGGTGTGCTCTGGGTGAGCCGGGCCGTGCAGATCGTTTGGTTGGACTACCAGATGTACATCATTGTGGTTATGCATCTCAGCCGTCTTGTCGGCTTCGAAGGACTTACCTCGAAGGTAATTTAGCATACGAGCTGGCTACACATGGCTGGTCCGGCTGCATAGCCACAAGGCTGGTATCGCTTGGGTAAGGCTTAGGAGTGTGCTAGTTTCAAGCATCGAAGAAGGATGAGAAGTGGTTCAGAAGATCGCCCAAAGCCATGCATAAAGGCTTACCACACTCAAAGCAAACAGCTGTGATATCAGCCAGACCACGTCGGTGGTCTGCCCACCAGGCACTCTACTCTCCTCAGGGCGCGAGAGAGGGGGCGATCCACAGGCTAAACCGACTTAGCAGCTGGTTCTCAAGAGCCAGGAGACCGGAGGAGCAGAGGTGTTTCCTCTTGCGTGTGATTGCAATTATCGTTCGGCTTTATGCTAGCTATACAACTCTCCAGGCAAGGTGCTGACCTGGAGCTCTGAAGTCGAAGCTGCCATTGGACTGATTCTCCGAAAACCAGAACGTTCCGATCTTAAGCAAGTCTACCTCTTCGCTATCATTTCCCGAGTATATTCTTTCCAAGATTACACCAGAGTACAATTCAAACTTCCGGAAAAGACAGACTGCATATTTCTCCGACTTGGGGCGGAATGATTTCAGCCATTCATGAAGCTCTGCTTGAGTACTTACATACTGACCGGCCAATATCGCAGTGATGTTGGCTTGTACAGGGATATATTCCACCTTCTGTGAAGAAGCAACGACACACGCCTCTTGTATCCTTACAGAGCCATCGAGATGGATCATCCAGGAGCTGACAGATGTGTGATCTTCAATAGCAACGCTATCTGTCAGGGTGAATCTTTGGCGGCGCACATCTCGGCCAAAAGGCAACATCGAACTTGTCAACGTCGTACCTGTAATCTGCCCCTCCGTTCCAAAATGATACGCTGTCCCTGGTAGTCTAGTCAAGTCCACAGTGCCAAAAAACAATGCCCCAAACTTCTGCTGTACTTCTCTAACAAATTCGAGTGGGTACTTTGATTCAATGTACGAGGATGTGTCTTGGTGGCGCACGCCCGAGTTCAACTGTTGCTGATACCACTGATGCACTCCAAGAGCGGACATGATTGCTTTTGCTCGATTAGCATCTTTGCAATATCTTTGATTTCCAAATACCAGAATATCGATTGCCGACATATCGAGCAGCTTGTGCATTGCAGTGCGGGTCAAGATGCCTCCCAACTCGTGTACTCCGCGAGGCACAGAGAGCTCTTTGGGAAAGTTGTCCAGACATGTATTGAAGAGAGCCACGAGGTGATCCATCTGCATGAAGGGCATCTTTTCTCCTATTCGAAGAAGTCGCCATTTCCTGTCACAAAGGATCATGTCTGGTCTCAAGCATATCTCCTGTAAGGTCCATAGGGAGCTGAACCAACCGTCTACTTCGACGTGAGACTTCCAGAATTGCCACCATTGTGAAGACTTGTCAAGTTTCAGAAATTGAAGACTCTCAGACTCATTTTGCCGGCTTGATGCCTTCTTCACTAGTCTGGTTGTTCTTTGCGCCGCTTTTGTAATGTTGACCGACTGTTGTGGGTTACAAGAGGCTTGAGGCTGAAGCGTAGAAAAGTAAAACTCTCCCAACCAGTTGACTGCAGCGAGAAGTCCGTCCCAGCTTGGCACTTGATTGAACCAGATAACGGCCCATTTTGCGGATGCGAAGATACCTGCTTGCTTGTCGATCTCAGTGTCTTGTTCTTCAGATCCGTCTTGGGGTATGCACACCAAGTCAAGCCAGACATAGCGACAACTCAGTTGACTGCCAATGGTGTCCAGAATATTTGGCAACTGTTTGACATCAAACAGCTCAGACTTCACACGTGGAACGTCCCAGGGTACTCCGACGACCTGACGCTGCTGTCCTGCAATGTGCCAACGACCCCAGGTGTGACTGACAACGATGTAATCTGGAGCTGGGGTTGGGAAGCGAACTGTTCGCTTTTCGGATCTGTCCCAGAGGTAACGCGGATATTGGCCTTGAGTTTCGGTTTCAGTAAGCCATGGACAAGGCGAAGTACATGCAGGAATAGGCTTGAAAGGATTTCGCTGACTCGGCCCTGTAGGATTTGGGTAATTAGAGGCCATGACCGCTTCATGGGCAGCCAATGCTGTTCGATGTGCGGCGGCGATAGCAGCAGCATGTTGTCTGCGTATCTCAACGTCGTCTGTCAACTTTTTCTTCGCAGACCCAGTGACCCATATATCACAAATTCCAAATTCCCACACCCAAAGCTCCAGTATCTGGCGACTGTAGGCAAGATTCGCAAAAGTCGGTTTGTTATTGGGCGTTGGATCTCGGAAGTATTCCTGCAGAGCAGCACGATCATGCTCCAGATTGGTATTCCACCATTCTTCGAGCAACAACAACGCGGTTTCCTGAGACCGAGTTAAGCTAGCAAGAAGATTTTGTCTTTGTTCCTGGATGGTCAGAGCTTGAATGAATTGGTTCCAGTTGTGAACGTTGTCTTCCCAATCGAATGGCTGAACACATCCTTGTACCACTCCATACTTGCTGCCTAATTGTATATCATTTTCCTCCGCTGCAACGTATCTCGGTTCCTCCCTGGGTTGAGATGACATGTCCTTCTGGTTGGCGTTGTTGTGACAATATGAGAGAAATTCAGAGAGGTGGAGGTGCGGAAAGTCCTGGAACCTGTTAAGCAGCTCTCTTCTCAGATCGTGGCCTTTGGTTGCTCGTAGTCGCAGCAGTGACGCTAGATTTTGACCATCTGCGGCGAAGAAAAGGCACTGACTTCCTCCTCGCAAACAAGTGTGACATGTCGTCCCTTTGGAAATTTTCCTTTGGCCGGTTGTTTTACTCTGCCCAGCGGCCAATGTGGCTCCTTTGAGATGCGCTGATACCACTGGCCGCCTCTTGGTTGAATGTCTGCGCGAAAGAAGCTGGATGTTCGAGATCGACGTCGTTTTCGAGGCCTTTTGATTGGGACGTGATTCGCTGGGTCTTCCACTTCTCCGAACTCTTTGAGATTTTTTTTTTCTCAATCCCTCGAAGCCGCTTTCCTTATCTCATCCTCCCCGAATGCTGTATTTTAGTGTCTTGGCATGATTTTAGGCTTTTGACAACTCTGCATCTAACTCACCTATCTTGCAATAATCATAGCTGATACAACGCCCACTAAGGAACCAGAAAGCCTACGAAAAGAGCCAAGCTCGAGCTGAAGCTGAGGAACTAGTCAATCAAATTTACGATCCGAAAGTTGCAAGGAAAAGAAAAAAGAGACACGTTTTACCCCTTGTAGCGCTAAAATACATCATCCGCGGGGGCGGATGAGATACGCCCTTGAGACACACGCCCGTAAGGTACACGCCCATGAGGTGCGCGCCGTATCTCTATCGGCCTCCGTAGCCACCGCAACCTTGAGGCTTTTGGGCAGCGGATTTGTCGAGATCATTGTTAGGCACCAACCTATTTGGCTCAACACCATTTTACATCTAGTAAGTCACTCATTTCAGAGTACGCCACGGGCGCACTCTACTCAGAAAGCTCGAAATTTACCATCCTAACCTCTGTGGAGTAGGCGAGTCGACCGCTATACTATAACGGAGTAGGGAAACGTATCGACTCTACTATTTGCCAAAGTTGTCCTTCTGCAAAGCCTCGGGGCTCATCGCCCTCTAAGGGCTTGTCTAAATCTAAACACGATCGATACGCTGCACCTCCATTCTTTACGATATTAAAGCGACTTTGACGGCTAAGCATCCACCGCATTTTGTCCTTGGCGTTGTTGTTGGGATCCGGTTATAAAGGGGATAAGCTAGCGGAGAAAACAATGGCCTTATTCAAGAATGGGCATGAACCAGACGCTAAAGATACACATGGACGAACGCCGCTATCGTATGCAGCCCAGAGCGGGCGCGAGGCGGAGGTCAAGCTGCTGCTTGCGAAGGACAGCGTCGACCCGAACTCCGAGGATTTTGAACTTGGATGGACACCTCTATCGTATGCGGCCGACAGCGGGCACGAGACAGTAGTCAAGCTGCTGCTCGCAACGGGCGCCGTCGACCCGGACTTTAAGGATCCTGGGGGACGGACACCGCTCTCGCATGCAGCACAGAACGGGCACGAGACGGTGGTCAAGCTGCTACTCGCAACGGACGGCGTGGACCCTAATTCCGAAGATTCTTGGGGATGGACACCGCTATCACAGGCGGCAGGGCACGGGCACGAGGCGGTGGTTAAGCTACTACTCGCGACGGACGGCGTCAAGCCGGAACCTAAGGATCTTTACCAGAAATGGACGCCGCTGTTGCATGCGGCACGGATGGGGCACGAGGCGGTGGTCAAGCTGCTGCTCGCGACGGATGGCGTCAATCCGGATTTCAAGGACCCTGAATATGGCCGGACGCCGCTGTCGAATGCGGCACGGAACGGGCATAAGGAAGTGGTCAAGCTGCTGCTCTCGAATGACGGCGTTGATCCAAACTCCAAGGACAAATATGGATGGACGCCGCTCTCTGATGCGATAGAGTACGGGCACGAGGAAGTGGTCAAGCTGTTGCTCGCGACAGAGAGCGTCGATTCGGACTTCAAGGGTCTTTTCGGACGGACACCGCTGTCGCATGCAGCAGCGGACGGGCACGAGGCTGTGGTCAAGCTGCTACTCGCAAAGGACGGCGTCGACCCAGACTCCAAGTCCGAATACGGACAGACGCCGCTGTCGTATGCGGCAGGGAACGGGCACGAGGCAGTAGTCAAGCTGCTGCTCGCAACAGACAGCGTTGACCCGGACTCTAACGCTTCATACGATGGACGAACACCACTGTCGTATGCGGCAGAGAACGGGCACGAGGCGGTGGTCAAGCTATTTCTCTCGAAGGACGCTGTCAATCCGGACTCCAAAGATCCTAAATTTGGACAAACGCCGCTATCGTGGGCGGCACGCAACGGGCACGAGGCGGTGGTCAAGTTGCTACTCGCGAAGGACGGCGTCGAGCCAAACTCCAAGTCTTGCAATGGACAGACGCCGCTATCGTGGGCGGCACGGAGCGGGCACGAGGCGGTGGTGAAGCTGCTTCTTGCAACGGGCGGCGTTGATTTGGATTCTAAGGATATCCACAGTCAGACGCCGCTGTCGTGGGCGGCAAGGAACTGCAACGAGGAGGTGGTGAGATTGCTGCTATCAAAAAATGCTATCAACCCGAACTCTAAGGATATTTACGGTTACACGCCGCTGTTGTGGGCCATAAGATACGAGGATGAAGGCGAGGACGGGATCGAGGACGAGGGTTGGAATAATGGCGGGGACGAGGACGGGGATGAAGACGTGGATGAGGACGGGGATGAGGACTTGGATGAGGGCGAGTGGGAGGATGAGGACGGGGACGAGGATGGGGACGCGGACAAGAATAGAGACGGGCCCAAGTATAGGGAAGAGGTGATAGTGAGGGTGGTGAAGCTTCTGCTTGCGGCGGACAACGTCGACCCAAACTCCAAGGATGATAACGGTCAGACGCCCCTGTCATGGGCGGCAGAAAAAGGCTATGAGGCAGTGGTGAAGCTGCTTCTTGCGAAAGCCGGTGTTGACACGAACTCCGAGGACGAAGATGGTCAGGCGCCGTTATGGCGGGCAACAGAGAACGACTACCAGAATGTAGTGGAGACGTTTACTGGCAGTACGGAAAACGCGCCGTCGCTGTGCAGAATGTGCAAAGAAATTCCATTCCACCAGTTGCCTTTTGAGGACGAACCCGGATATCAACACAAACTCTGGAATGACTTATTGTGGTCTCAAACAACATGCGATATGTGTGGTATTATAATCCACTGTGTAGGTCTTCGGACGGAGAGAGTAAGGGCTATACAGAGGGAGTATCCGGATATGCCATATCTCTGGAATGGAACCTGGATAACCGGCGAAGTCCCGGATATTGCTGGAAACATACCAACGTGGTTGTATGGCAATTGGTGGATTGGTCGAAACGGGGAGGTCAATCAGCTAACTGGGATTGGAGCAAGAGTTGGCTTTGGGCCGGAAGCCGGAAAAGCTTCAGGCACTGGCAAGAACGTAATTAGACTCTTAGGATCGTTTGTGCGCGTGCTTACCGACCTTGGTGAGACCCCCAAAGCATCTAAACCAACTGCCTGAGCTGATGACAATCAGATGATCCGATGGCTGCATTGATTCCAGGACGCTTACGGGAAATTGACTCTTCATCGGTGAATGCCTTTGACACGGTTCGTACTTGGCTCGATTCTTGCGATAAATTACATGACTGTGTCCCAAAAAAGGAAGCAGCGTTACCGACGCGAGTGCTGGACCTGCACCATTCTGGAGGCCTAACAGTAGTCAGCCTCGTTGAAGGTCGTGGTAGAAGTGGAAAATACATTGCTCTCAGTCATTGCTGGGGAAGCACACATACGATTACTACTACGAAATTGACCCTCGAGCAGCGAAAGCAAGCTATCTCACTGGCCGACCTCCCCAAAACCTATCGCGATGCCGTCTTGATAGCGAGACAGCTCAATATACGATGGTTATGGATAGACTCTTTATGCATTGTCCAGGATGATGATTTCGAATGGCGTTGTGAGGCATCAAAGATGGCCGATACTTATGCAGGCGCATACCTCACTATCGCTGCATCAAGCTCGAAGAATGACTCGAGTGGCTGCTTTCCACAGCGTGTCAACACTAAATACACCCCGCCCGATTACAAAGGATACCATCCTATCGAACGAGATCCCACTCATATTGTGATAGTGTCGACATCCTTCCATGGTAGGCAGTCAAGGCTATATATGCTTCCGGAGTGGATGGAAAGCTCCAGTAAAAAAAAGCCAAAAAAATACGAGATAGGTGCTGTCAATTTGTCTTACGACCCGGCGGAGGAAGAACACCTAGCATCGCGTGCCTGGACTCTACAAGAAAGGCTGATGTCGCCTCGTGTCATCCATTACGGGGCTGACCAAATTTTTTGGGAGTGCCTCCAAGAGTATGTGTCTGAGGACGGTGCTCGATTTCCATCAACCTACCTCAAGCTCAGCGAGTTGATCAACGGTGAGGTTACTTCTCCATCCACTCGTCACTTGACTGGTTGGCCTTTGTTAATTGAATCTTATTGTGGGCGCAACTTGACCTACGAAAGGGATAAGCTGCCTGCCTTGTCTGGCATTGCCCATTACCTGGCAAAGCATACCCAAGACATCTACTATGCTGGCTTATGGAAGCAACATCTATGGGAGGATCTTTACTGGAGAGTTGGATCCCCTGAACCGACGCAGTTGCTTGCGGAAGGTGGGTGGTGCATAATAGACCGTCGGGACGAGAATGGGTCTTCCTTTGCGTGTGAAAGTGAAATAGGGCCGTTTATTCCATCGATGAACAGGCCCAGGCTGCCCGATGCTAAGACATGGGTTCAAGGGGTTTCCTTCCCACAAGCTAATCGTGCGCCGTCCTGGTCATTTGCATCTCTAGATGGACAAATCGCTTTCGAGAAGATCATGGTCGACAGAGTTGTGGCCCAATTCATCAGATGCACTGTTGATCTTGTTGGAAACGACCTATTTGGAGAAGTCAGAGGTGGCACGCTCTTCCTTCGTGTAAGTGAAATCTGCGTGGAGAGGAACAGTAAGTAATACAGAAGCTGATGATAAACCTCAAAAGGCACCAGTAATCTCGGTTGTAGTTAGGGGAAAGGCAAGAAAGCGGAAGAGTCGCACGCCCACGACCGTATCGAAATCGCTCAAGGCCCAAAACGCTGCAGTGCCTGACGGAAACCCTCCAATAGCAAGAAGGCCAAAATCGGAAGCGACAAGATTTGTGGGATATGACCCGTCAGAACGTCAGATTCTAGTGGAGCTATCCACAGCGGAAGGTGTATACAAAGGAACAGCCGTTTTCGACGCTGGAATAAAATGTCCATCTCTGGCCCTCTTCATCGACTGGGAACATGCACTCATAATCGAGCCCACTGCCGTAATGGAGTCTTCTGGCAGCGAAGATAATTTCTTCAGAAGAACAGGAATTGCAAAATTTCCTCATCCCTTTGAGGATAAATCTGCTCCGGCGTTCCTGGTCACGACGGAGCACATCCGGAATGTGGCTATTATCTAGCTGGGGCCGGGGTTGGTAAGTACCACCTGGATCGAGGTAGGGCCCCAAGGAATGAATGTCGCCATCCGCCTTTCACGAATGCGAGGTAATGATTTATGTACGTCCGTATCTGTGATTCCCAAACTTGGAGGAGTGAGAGCGTTGCTGTTCTACCATTTGCCGTCGATTCCTACATATTTCTTGCCCCCGATGCAGTCAGGGCATGGCGTTTTTGTACATTCCCCAAGCACCGCTTGTTGCTATCTATTCTACCTGGGGACGAGCAAATACATATACACATAGGAAAACCCTGTCGGTCGAGTGCCTGTCTCGTGCGAATAGCTGGTCCCTGTCCAGCTGTACCTTTCCAGCTGGTTCCTGTCCAGCCGAGGCATACGAATGTACGAGCGTATGAGTGTACGAGCCTGCGAATAGCCACCGAGGCGCGGGCCTATTCGCAACAGATTCATTCCAGATAGCCACGCGTCCTTCCACTACCAATGCGAACATCTTTCCAGATTACAACTAGCATAAGGCGGCTTCACCATGCTATTCAAAATGAAGAGAATGACAATGCTATACGACCGACATCACAGAGAGTAATGAGCCATAGCTTCTGTTAAAGGACATCTCACACTTACCATTCCAGAAATGATCGCTGTAGATAACAAGAGTGTACTTGCTCAGGTGGCCGTGCCGGGGGTTCACTAGCCCATTCTCTCATACGTCCCAGAATATGTGGCTGCTCTCTCTCCCTGCTCTTCGCGAAAAGTCGTGGGCAGCCACTAGCCATCCTAGCATTTCACCTGTACCAACGCTGCGCCACCGTAGCGCTCAATTCTTCCCGAGCCCTCATCACTACAGGGGGCTGTATAGGGCAGATTCATGCGAAATCCGGGCTTTGCTTGCTAAAGGGGACTGATGTGGCAGGAGCTTGAGAGTGATCTAGGTTGGGGCCCTAAAGCGCTGAGCGAAGACCTGTCGATTAGCGGAGAATGGCTGAGCCATGATTGCGTTGGCGTCGACTAAGGTGTTGCCTATGAGGCGATCCTCCCTCTCCATCAGATCGTATACGCTACTCTTTTCCAAGTCAAATCTGTACAAAGCTCCGAGCAACTTCCCGCCACAGGCTAGTATCATCTAACCCAGTTCCCCCATCCTTCGGGAAGCCCTGTTCGCGTGAACCAATCCAGTCAAGCTGCGACCACATGAATCTGCTCAGGTTGCCCAATTTGCAGAACGCCCATTGGCGGTTGCGTGAGTCCGTTTTACGCTTGACCAGTTGTACAGCCTTTATCCTAGCGAGATGCTTTTGCTGACGCAGTGACGACACATGCAACGGAGCAGGTTCCTTCAGCGAACTATTTGCCACTAGACCAGCCTGCGTGTCTGCTTGCCTAGCGGCGTTAGCTAGTGATTTTGCAATGCCTTCCAAAGGAGCCTCGTTCCGCGATACGCCGCTTTCAGGTCAAGATCGTTCGACCTAACTTCCTGATTGCAACTCCAAGCAGGCAGGACCTTGAGGCATTGAAGGGGCTATTATGCTAGTATCCGCGTCACGAGATCGGTTTCGTGTGCTCACCGTTGGCTGGTTGTACTATTGCTTGGGACGATGTCTGAGTAGAGGTAGTGGGAGAGATACTCAAGAATAAAGAACCAGAGAGAGACTGCCTTCATCAGAGAAGTGGGAACTTCCAGATCATATCCTGGATCATGGCCCTGGGAGAGCTGGCCATTCCCATACGCTCAACCACCAATTAGAATGTTACACACTTATTCTCTCACTTTATGTCGCGGCTTGCAGATTCTGTACTTTGCTTTAGGCCCTACCACCGGCTTTCTGCCACTTACGTCCTCCGTACTCGTCGGGCCATTTCTGCTCATCCTTTCTGTTGCTACTACATACAATCTAGATAAATGCATTACCACTCCCCCTAATTGCATCTGGTTCCCTAATTCTCTTCAACCTTGTCCACGACAAGAGCCACTTTGAGGCTGCAACAGAATCAAGGCAAAGACGTGACACCCGACCGAATAGCTTCCAGCTTCTGCCTCAGCTCCACCCAAACTCGATTCTGTAGCTCGGCCCCCGCCTCACCCTTGCAGAGCCCCCGGGTCGGCGTGATCTTGCAGTCCGGCACGTACTGGCCGTGGGATTCAGGACCGACGCTGGCACCGTACACGAGCGTGCGCGCACCAACCTCGGTCGGGCGACATAGGATCTTTTTGGCGAAGTGAACGATGCGGGAGTTGTGTTCGCGCGAGAGCTCACTATGGCAGAAGCTAGAAGAAGCGACAAAGGCTTAGCAATTGATTAGGCGGCTACTAACTATATGCAGATTGTCTTCCCCCAAAAGGGGGTTGGGGGCGGGGGGGAGGCGGACTTACCCAGGAGCCACACAGTTTACGATGACGTTGCTGGAACTGAGGGGGAACAAGACGGCCATTTGCTTGATGATGAAGATCTCCAGCAGCTTCGAGACGTTGTAGCGGTCGCGCATGTTAGCCTTGCTTTTGTTGTTGAGGGTCGCAAAGAGTTGGCCCGCTGGCGCTTTGCGTTCATTGAACTTGGCGACCTCGTAGAGCTCCGAGGCGGTCACGGTGAAGTGGGCCTGTGTGTTGTATTGCATGGCCGTCTCGCGGAGTTTAGGGTGGAGGAGAAAGGCGAGCAGGGAGAGGGAGACGACGTTCGTGGTGATCGTCTCTTCGTTATCCTCGGTCATTCGGAACTTCGACGTCAGTATGCCGGCGTTGGCGATGAGTACGTCGAGGCGTGGCAGTTCGGCCTTGACTCTGTCGGAAAAGGCTTGGACGGAAGCATACGAGCTCATGTCGAGATGCCACACCTGGAGGATGTCTGATGAGCACGATGTTGTTGCTTGAATGTCCTTTGCCGCAGCCTTTCCCTTCTCGACATTCCGACAAGCAAGAATGACTCGGGCCGCTCCAAGACGAACCATCCAGCGGCAGGCTTCCAGACCTAGGCCCACGTTGCTGCCCGTGACGATAGCAGTTTTGCCCTGAAAGGATGCGGTTGGGACGGGCGGTTCATAGATGAATTGACGGTAGATGAAAGCCGCGAGGAAAGACATGTTGGGCAGCACAGCTTCTCCACAAAGCAAACCTGTTCTTTGCTTTTCTAGGTTGGCCGTGGTGTGCTTGTGGTTAGAGAGCAGAAGGAGAGAAGATATGTAACGGCAGTAATGACTCTTTAAATGGAAAGCCAGTCTGTTGACCCTAACGCCATGCCACCTACTGTGGCTCAAGGTGAGATTACCAGATCAAATCAGGGCATAGGATTGTTAGGCATGAAGTAGTCAGTGACGATGAACCTATTACGAGTCTACCAGGGGCAGTCTCACTAGTCCGAAACAGGTAAACGAGCAGAGCGCCTGTGGATGATCACAGCCTGCGCTTAGGATTGGCTGGCCCAAGAACAGGCCGTAAACTCCGAACGCGTCATCAATGCTATGCATCAAGCTCGTCGGAAGCATTCTTAAAGCCACCCACCTCCACCCGAGGATGTGGAAATCATCCGCCCTCGTTTACTTCTTTTGGTCAGGAGGACCCGGATCCTGAACGATGGATGAACGAGACGACGCCAAGCCCGGATTTCAAGTCCTTTCGCTCAACTACTTTGACCCAAGGGTCCGTGATTACAAGAAGCGTAAGGTGCACAAAAAGACAAAGTCCGGCTGCCTAACATGCAAGGCGAAGAAAGTCAAGGTCTGTCCGTAGCTCTAAAGAAGCTCCAGTTCCGATAGGCGTTGAAAACTGACGTGTGGAAGTGCGACGAGTTGAGACCGGTCTGTGTCAGGTGTCGAAGAAACAGCAGGCCGTGTGCGTACGGCCAGTCGAATAACTATGGGCAGGAATGGGGTCGATCGAAACCGGTGGCTGATCTGAGTGGCAATGGCAGTTTCTCGGTTCTGAGTGCCGTCATCGTGGTCCCTTTCTCCTCGCCCAGCGCAAAGAATGGCACGTCTAGCATCGATCTCATGCAGCACTTCCAGAGACACTGGGCTGAGATATTCCACATGCCTCGCAGCCACGAGATCATCTCGCTCTCCAAGTCCAACTCGCTCGTCCGCAACACCCTCCTCGCCATCACGGCATGCCACCTCCGGCACGTCTCGCCCGGGATCCTGCAGCATCGAATCGCCGAGCATTTCCAGCATTCCCTCGCGCTCCAGGACTACCAGAGGGTCCTAGACACTCCTCGGGAGAAGCTGGGCCAGTCCGGCGTAAACGCCCTGCTGCTCAGCGCGGTGCTGCTGAACATCCTTGCCTTCGCGCTCCCGGAGTCTGAGACCGCCGGGGGTGGCAACGAGCCTGATCCGAGTACGTCGTGGGTCTTTAGCCCGCGTGAGGACCGGCTGGGCTGGCTGGCGCTGCAGGCGGGCCTCAGGCCCCTGCTGATATCCATGGCGGCATACCTCGACAAGACCTTGAGCTTCTTGAATTTGATCTTCCTCGGCGCCGAGAAGGAGAACTGGGCGCTCGCAGTAGTGAGCCGGGGTCTGGAAGGGGTACCGGAGATATGGATCAAGGTCTTCGGGCTGGACGGCGCTAGCTGTGGCTGTGACTGTGAGACGACCGGCGACATTTTCCGCTCGCTCGTCACGGTCCTGGTACAACTGCGGGATCTCGAGCCTATCCGCTTGAATGCGTTCAAGAACCTCCAGTTTCTGGGGAAAGTGCATCCGGAGTTTCGCGCCTTGCTATATGACAGAGATGAGAGGGCGTTGTGGCTGTTCGGGTATTGGCTCGGGCTTATGTGTCGCTTCGAGGGTATGTGGTGGTGTGACAAGCGAGTGAGAAGGGATTACAAGGCTATTCTCATGTGGCTTGAGCGGCTCCATCTCACTGAACGGGCCGGTATTGAGGGGAAGATGTGGAGGGAGATGATGAAGGACTTTGAGTTGGCGCCGGTCTTTGTTCGCACTTGAATGATGAAACTTCAAGGATAAGGTACTATACTTTAGGGTCGAGCTACTCGAATCAATCTCTACTGGAATATTGCCTCAGTATAACTTGGAACATTTCCCATGCGAGTGCAAGCTTCTCTAAGAGCGTTGCTGTTCTGCCATTTACCGTCGATTTCTACATATTTCTTGCACCCGATGCAGTCAGGACATGGCGTTTTTGTACTTTCCCCAAGACGCTCCGTCTTCCACCCTTGTCCACAGCGGCCACAATTTTGGTACGGGATCTTACTTGGCCCCTCCTTAACTCTATGCCTGTAGCTGTGGGTGGTTGTTGTTAGGACTTCCTGACATATCAGGTCTCAGTTATTCCGACGAGTATGGGGCGGTCTCTCCCTTGCACGACGTACGGGAGCCCACAACCAACGTATTGAGATACGACATTCAGTGATGGCCTACTTAAGGCTGTCGATCTGCGCTTTACCCTGCGCCCTGCGCCTTGTGCAGCGTGCTTCTACTTATCAAGCAACGGTACTGCTGTGTACAGCATTGGCCTACATGAAACCATCCTTGGTTACGCTTTTCTTGAATGCTGGGATCGATCCATAGGGACGATAGAGATCACCGACTTTCTGGATTTTTTAGACGACACTGGCGCCAAAAATTTGCGTCTGGCGGAAAATCTAAGAGGAGCTATGAAAGAGAAACCGGGATGGATACCTGGTTTCAACGACATTATACCTCTGACGGGCCCGAAGATGAGCAGTAGTGCGTCTCTTCTGTGTAATATTCCAATGCCAAACACATACTCTTCCGGCCTGCTGAGAACCTATGAAGGCTTACAAGTATTCTGCCAACGGTTACGAGGCTACGTTGCAGATGAGAGACAAAATGCTTCGGCACAACTCCGTCAAGTTCTAGCATGGGTTGGTAAACTTGAAGCTTATGATCAGTGGAATGCTAAAGAATCTGCCTGGGCATGCGCGCCGTTGGCTGAATGGATCTCGCCTGAAAAAACATACAATGATGCAAGAGAATACAGATGTGAAATCCATCGCCTTCTGAACGATGCGGAAGCATTCCTTGTCTCTATTAACGAGGACCCACGCGGTTCCATTTGTACTGATCGAAAAGAACAGAAGAATGGCTTCTGCTACGACACTCTACTCGTTGAACGTATCCGAATGGCAATAACGACGTATGGAAGAGCTACAATGAAGCAGAATAACTGGCCTACAGAATGGCCTTCCCCCAAGATTCGTAACTGGCTGTCAGCAAGTATGAACGACTATTGGGACGAACTCCCAGAAGTTTCAAGGAAGGTTGCAACCTATACAGGGTGTGATGCTGGGCGAGTAGTTGATGCATGAGTCACGATGATCTTTCGGGCTTTCTGCTGGCATCACTGCCACCGGCTGATTCCCGTCAAGATGGCCCTCCCATCTAAATGGCATGGGAGCAAGATGCCGGTATATATTGGCTGAGGAGAACTTGAAATGTCTGTAGTTGCTCGCCGGTTCGTACAGATGCAGCTACACAGAGGGAGCTAGATGATTCAGCTGAGCAGACCACAGATGGCAGGGTGGCAAGGTGGCAAGGAAGGTCGAACATACATATATGGATGTCCTCTTCCTCGTGGGTAGATAGTTGCAAGCAGTGCTTCCACAACCTTGTGCCAAGGCCGCACCGCGCTAGTGAACTTTTCTGTAAATCTGTCTTCCATCACAACCAACTTTCTTCCCCCATACACAGTCCTCAACCTCCCAGGTCTGAAGAACGGATAACAGCGTCTGTTCATGTCACAGCTGTTCTTGCGACCGCAGCCGAGGCTGAAAGTTGACGTCAACACACAACCACTTCTCCACCCAACAGTGTCAAGGCAATAGCTAAGTCCTCCGGCTAGAATCGCTTTCGTTGTGTTATTTCTTTCCCCGTATCTCGCACGTGCTCTTATGAGAACATTCCCTTGTCTCATTCCCTCTTGGACCCTACCTGGACCTCCGAGCATTCCCTTCGCTGATATCTGTGACACTTTGGATACCCCTACCCCTCTCTAGGTGAGTGCGCCATCACTGCCGACATCAAATCGTGCTACGCAAACCACAACACGTTCGCTCTAAACAGCAGGATGCCCGGAGTCGGCAACCGTGGAGGCAGGGCCATTACGCGATCTCCCAGAGTCAAGACTGAGGAGTTAGCCGAGCCGCCCCTACAGACCAAGGATACCCCAGCGGCCGAGGCGACCACCAAGGATGATGGTGCAGGCAGTTTGGAAGATGCGCTCGCTCAGTTGCAGATGCTAAAAGAAGATTCAGCGCCTGAAAGCTCCGAGTCGCTTGAAATCACCGAAGACAATGCATTTGCTGTCCGCCGGAAGCATCAGATGGCCCAAGCGATGATGCACGTTATCGATTTCGATCCCAACTGGCGTGTGAGTGTTTCAGTGCTGTACAATAACTATTCTATGCTGACAGAACGCAGAAAACCGTTCCGGGCCTACAGACTCGACCACTCAACCAGAAGCACGTGTCCAATCTCAAGGAAGCCTTTGTCAAGATCCGCCGCACCGCACTGAGCGATCAAATCGTTATAGGCATGAGCCAAGACGACCTCAGCGCCGCCATCTCCTTTACGCTCGAGCAGATGAGAGGACAGGAGCCTGAAACCCCATACTACACCAGCGAGGAATCACTCAAAGCCGCCCTCTTCGACATCGACAAAATCTACATAGATTTTGCGTCGGTTCCCAAGCTTCTGTGGCCTAGCGATCGACTAGAGCGACCTGAGCTCGAGTCCGGGCAGCACCGACGAGAAGCGTTGATCCAGTCCTTCGGCCTCTCCCTCGATGATGGTCATCCTATGCGGACTCTCAATTCAAATAACTTCATGGCGAGTTCCTCCAGCACCCTTAGCCCCTAGTGTAGACTACTAACGCTTTTGTGACAGAAAACCGCCTGGACGGTCGCCATCTGCAACATCGACACTATTGACGACGAGTTCTTTAGGGCGGTTCGCACCAACAGAGCCGACACGTACAAGTCGGCCAGCGAAGGCGACGACTTCATGACCATGATTAAGACCTGGTTGAGCTACGATGTCGCGGTGCGCAACGAGAAGATGAACATGAAGGGCAGCTGGACAACGTGGCTCAACAGCGAGTTTGGCATCGAGACGGGCAAGGCCAGGCGCTTTATGCAGCTTCTTCGCCGAAGGTATTGGGTTGATCTCGCCATCCAGTACAACAGCTTTGCCTGGGCCCGGGAGACGTGGAAGGTCCAGCACTTCTGTGATGCGTCGGCCCAAGGCTGTGATGAGGTAGGAGCTCCTCCATGGACCCTATTATTCTACGGTACCCCCTTGCTGACGACGTTACAGGTCTGGGGCGAGATGCTGACACTGACTCTCAAACGTGTCAAGGCGGCGTTCCAGGACAAAGCCCAGATGCTTACCGCGAGCGACATGGACGCGCTGGCGAAGCTCGGAAATCCACAGAAGGTGAAGAACTGGGTGAAGACGGTGCAGGAGCTGTTCTTTCCCGAGAAGGGAGGCAAAACTCGCGGAGAGCAAAACCCGGATGTATGGTATAGCGATGCGAAGTACAACGAGTAAGAAATCCACTTTATAGACCAATTACTCCGCCCACACAGCCTGCTAACTAGACGCCAGCTGCAAGCTGTTCTCAGGCGCGATTCGCCAGAACGGTAAGACCTTCGGCTTCCGGCGCCCCTACTTCTTGGCCGTCCTGACCAATGCGGAATACATTGCGGCAGAGGCGCATTTTGAGAGCCTGCAGCTGTCCTTCCCCAGCCACAACACCTTCGCCTCGCAGATCACCAGTATCGGTCCGCTGATGAATACACTGCTTCGATTCGTCATCTACTTCGTCAATCCTGTCTGGAAGAAGGTGGGCAACAAATCTGACGGATACATTGACTTCCAGTGGTGGCGGGTCATCCGCGACTTTTACTTCCCACTCCCACCAGTCCAGGATGATTTATTTGGAGCGGTGGAGGGTGCCATATCCGAAGAAGAGTACACGGCGCGGAAGGCACGGGCGGAGGCCAAGTCTAAGAGATTCCCCCTTGACTTGCGAGCTCACCTCGTCACCAACAAGGCCCTGTGGTTGAAAGCTACCAAGGTCTGTCGATTCGCCTTATCCCAGGCACAAAGCGGTGGGTCTATCCTCGCTCTTGCAGCATCTAACCATCTAACAGGAATCTCTCAAAGAGGACGACGAATCCCTCGAGCCCCGCATGGAAGATAAAAATGTTCGTGAGAAATTCCGCATGCGATTTGTCGAGCCAAGTTGGAATCGATTCTTACACTTCGTCGTCGATAAACTGGGCTCAGAACATTTCACTGGCGTGATGACAGTCTTTCACACCAAGCCGGAGATCCTCGTACGTCCCCCACAGCCCAACCATTTCGTGTGAGTGTTGTCGGTACTAACCGTCCTTTCAGGCCAGCCTAGGGACCGTCCTGCTACCAACCGTCTCGGAGGGTAGGCGGCTGCTAGAACGGATCAAGACCACGCGGTATTTGTCCTTTCCCCTTCTAGCAGACTCTGGCACGGTCGCAGATCAATTCGCTAAGGAACAAGATGTTCTCCTCTGCTTCATCGAATTGCGGGAGTGCAACCGCTTGAGGCGCAACTACGAGAAAATCCACCACTGGCAAACCGAGCAAAATAGGGACTTGAAACAATTCCCATTCCTTGAACCGCCGCCCATAGGCAAGCAACACGCCGATGCCATCAACGCCCTGGAGGTTGGTCTTGTCCATGGCTCAGTTATTTCATCATCCTTGCTGACATCGTGACAGAAAGAGGAGTTTAGTCAAGCCAACAAATTCGCCTACGAGCTCGCCGAACGCCTAAAATTGTTCAACTTTATCGTCGACCCCACCGACTTTACCGACGATCCAACCTGGCCCTGCCTCCACGGTCACGTTGAAGTCACCAACACCATGGACTTTGAGTCTGACTATGAAGTTCCGGCCGGTGTCAAGAAAATGCCTATGACTCTTACCAAAAAACGCAAGAGTCGTAGAGGTCAACAACTCAGTGACGACTTCTTCAACTCGGACGCAGACGAGGCCGTGGAATTATCCCCAGATACCAAGCACAAGAAGGTTAAGGCTTAATGCAATGTCACGATCAGGTAAGTTATATGGAGAACGGTTAATCTATGCCCTTGCTGACATAGCATTAGCCTGCAGTCGATTTCTTCTCTGGACAGATGGTTGATGCGTCCGGCTGTGCAAACCGCCCCGCCTATCCCCGACATTCAGTCCTTCAAGCCCTTAATTCCCACGTCAACGGAGGTTTCTGTGGGCTCTGAATGTTAAGCAACAGCTTGCCGAGGCATATGTTTTCTTCTTTCCTTTTGGCCGCAGTGGGGAGCCTGCTGTGGTGGGGCCAATTGGTCACTAGCCCCTTATGGGCACAGGAACTGTCTTTTGAGCATCTATTAGAGATAGCAAGGAGATACAGATAGTGACAAGCAAGCTTTTCTACCCAATGTGTCTCTAGGTTCTGCCTTCCCATCGTTGCCATGCCTTCCCTATCGTACATCCTGCCTTTCGGCATATCTTTATCCCCTCCACACTGCCTATGGGTTTATTTCAGGCGTTCTTGTGTAGTACATGTTGTGGTTCCAGTGTGAAGACTCCATTTGGACGTCCGTGGATGGATCGGCCATATTGGGACATCACACTCCTATGGATTTATGTCACAAACGGCACCCCATTTCTGGCCGAAAGAACATTTTGCAACCAGTCTTGGGATGGGCCGACCAGGACATCAAACCAATCATTACTTCCAGGTTTAGACACAGAGTAATCAATTAATTCTCCATCAGAATTGAGCGTGTGCCGACGGGCAGAGACATTAGATTTGAGAAGATTCTGTAAAAGTCAAGCAATCGAGTGATGCCAGCAATATTCTCATCAGACAATTACTGCTAGTAGGGCAATTACCTGGCATGGATGAACTGATTTATGCCATTATGGTTCGTACGGCACAAGGTGGCGAGCATGTTTTGATGGTCTGCTCTAGATATGGTGTCAGTTCAGGATATAGGGGTGAGGGGGTTAGTTGGCGGAGACACACTTCAGCATGGCAATTTTGAAGACTCAAGGACTTTGTCTCGCAAATCGAGATGGGTATTGTTGCCTCACGGGTAAGGCTGTGGGCTGCAGTTTACCTCTCTCACCCGCAGGCCCTCTATACCAACAAGTCTCTTCCCCCGAAAACTCCGCCTACCTGTGCACCCCGCGTCTTATCGACGTCGATGTCCATTCCCTCCGTCTCTGGTTCCTCCAAGCCGTAAGCGCGCATCTCACCATTCTCACCTGTGTCTGGGTCTGGATCTGGGTCATCGTCAGACTCAGCTGACGGGAGCCTGTAGGACTTGCGGTAGAAGTACTATTTTTCTCCAAATCTCTTCACTTCTGCCTTCTTGACAAGCTCGAATGCTTCACACACGCGATTCACCGCTGTCCTACGCCACTGTTCCAGATACGCTCCCACCTCCGCCTCCGTTTCCGTCAGAAGAAGTCTTTTCTCCTCCTCCACGACGTACCGGTCATAATGTCGATGGCAGAGCAGCGTGTCTGACAGCGCGCTGAGCCCCACAAGCTCAATGGCGGTAGGAAAGACGAATGGAATGGCCCCGTAGCGATTGGGTAGAGCAGAAGGAGACAGAGAAGCTGCCATCATGTCTCGGTACGCCGCCGTCAAGTCGGACTATGTGCCGCCCTTGATGACTTTCAGAGTCTCAAGGTCGCTTTGCAGGCTATAAAACCACGGGAGCATTGTGAGGCGAGTTCCTTTGGCTGGCTCATACGCGCCGTGCGGCAGATGTGACAGGGTGACGCGCACCTGCCCACGTCGTCGCGAATCCGGTGAACCGGTGCTCACCAGCGAGAGCCAATGCCCGTCAGCGTCCACCAGAGCCCGCTCTTATCTGCCAGAGAAGGTGCATGATCACAGCGAAGTGCAAATGCGCGAGCAGAGCGAACGCGCAAATATCCGATCATGACGAGAGCGCAAATACATGACTACGACGGAAGCGTAGATACGCGTTCCCCTCCCCCCTGCCTCCTCATTATACGCGCCCACGCCGTCGGATGGAACCTCCGTTGGAACTTGCAACGCGGAATACTATCACTTATCTAACCACCGGTCCGGGAGTCATGTCAAGCATAAACGAGATCGAGACGGCCGCGACGACCGGGGCGGTGCCGCCGCGACGGCGAACGGTCTCACCGGACATGCCGGGCGACGACGCGGGCTATTTTCGCGCCCTGCCCGCGTATCGCGTCTTTCTGTGCATGGTCTGTGGCGCATGCTACGTATGGGGGGAACTATGAGCGTCATCTACTCGAGATGCACCGCGTCAAGAGCCGGCGGAAATGAACGGTGGTAGAAGAACTGACGGGAGCCGACCTCGCGGCCAGCGTGGCGGAGATGATACGGCCGCCTCACGACCAGACGCGCATCGATGGCCTGCGCGTCCACGACGACTAGAGCTGCAACGTCGGCCGCTGCATCGTCGTACATTAACCACGACGTGATCTGGGAGCACTGCAGCCGGGATGATATCGCGCGTGAGACTGCAGACGCTCTTCCGCGAGAACCCGCAGTATTTCATCGTTACCGTGTCGGCGATCGACCTGCGGCTGCGGAGGGCCCGAGGGACAGAGTGCCACAATTTCATAGGGATATGCTTCATGCGTGTGTCTCATAGGCGTGTACCTCACAGGCGTGCATCTTAAGCGCGTGCATCTGATGGGTGTGCATCTCATGGGTGTGTATCTCATAGGGATATGCTTCATGGGCATGCATCTCATAGGCGTATACTTCATAGGCGTGCACTTCACGGGCAAGCACCTCATAGGCGTGTACTTCATAGGCGTGCGCCTCACAGGCGTAAATCTTATAGGCGTTTACCTCATGGGCGCGCATCTCACAGGCGTGCATCTCACAGGCGTGTATCTCACGGGTGCACACCTCACAGGCAGGTACCTTATGTGCGTGCATCTCACGGGCGTGCATCTCATGGTCGCGTACCTCACGGGCGTGCATCTCACGGGCGTGCACTTTATAAGCGTGTACCTCACGGGCGTATATCTCATGGGCGTGTACCTCATGGGCGTGCGCCTCATAGGCGGGTGTCTCATGGGCGTGTACCTCATGAGCGTGCATCTCATGGGCATGAATCTCAGGGGCATGCATCTCAAGAGCGTGTACCTCACGGGCGTGCACCTCATGAGCGTATCTCATGGGTGTGACTCATAGGCGTGCACCTCACGGGCATGCATCCTATGGGCGTGTATCTCATGAGCGTGCATCTCATTGGCATGAATCTCAGGGGCATGCATCTCACGGGCGTGCACCTCACGGGCGTATCTCATGGGTGTGACTCATAGGCGTACATCTCATGGGCGTGCATCTCACGGGCGTGTATCTCAATGCGGCTTTTGGTGGTCGCTGGTGTTGCATTTCTCATTGTGGCGGTAAGTGGCAATTGTGGCATCCTGTACCTCGGGCCCTTCGTATGCAACGCTTCCCAGAACGACGGCCCGTCACCGCTATTTCTCCGCTGCTGTCGACGCAGATGCACAACCACGGCGGACACGTAGGTGTACGACCGCGACAAGCGCGCAGATGCGCAATTACAACGGACGTGCAGATGAATCACAATGACGGTGTAGATGCGATCACGGCTTGGCGCAGGCATACGACGACGGCAGCGAAGCAGATGCACGACCACGGCGTCCTCCTGTCCACGGGCTGCGGAGCGTGCTACGTAGGTGGGAATTATGAGCGCCACCTGGTCGAGGTACACGGCGTCAAGGGCCGGCGGAAGCGGGTGGTGGTGGAAGAGCTGGCGGGGAGTCGAACTCGCTGGCAGAGGGGCATGGACGGGCTGGGGAGCAGCTGGTTCCAGGTTCTAGCACTAGGCTAGGTCACAGGAGCGGCTGCAGCGGCTGCAGAACGGCGACAGGGTAGCGGGGTACAGGGCGGGGTTTCAAAAGGCGGCTTGCTTCTTCTTCGGGGTCGAGGAGGGCGAGCGCTAACCGCTAATTTGTTGACGTTGAGGAAATTCTCGTGGAGCCCGATTCGCGTTCCACATATATCACAAAGGAGGTACACCCCCATTTTGAATTTCTGGCCCGACCCCCACCAAAAATTCCTATGTAGCAGTAAGTATCAAGCTTAGGCGGTAAGTGGATAAAGGTAAGCCCCATGCACCCTCATTTTCCGGTGCGCCAGAGCGTTAAGAATCACATACGTGAACCCGGCAGCGGTAGCTGTCAGACGTGGCTGGAGCCTGCTGGGCTTCCACATTGGGGCCTACTAGGCCTCCATAGCTCTGCGTGTATTTAGAATCCTCAGATAGCCACTTTCAAATGAACAAGTGGTCCTCCGTCAAAAACCTGACAGTAGCTAATGCCCGGCGGCGTCGACTCCACACAGAGAGAGCCAGGCCGTGTCTGGTAGGGCCTAGATGTACAACCAATATTTATGGAATGCCAAAAAGCCACAGTGGTTGTCAAGCCTCGAAAGCCATGGCGAGAACCTTCCCAGACGGGGCACCCGTCTCACTGACGCCGGCAATAGTCCCCAGAACCTCTCCGACGAGCTCGCCCAACTCCCACGATAGACGCCGAGTCAAACGCATCCCAAAGGGCACAGAGATAGATGGCTAGACTACAGCCTCACCCGCCGAGGGGCTCTCGACGGATTTCCTGGGCGGTGGCTCTCGGCATCGATTCTTGACAACCACCGAGGCCATCTTACCGCCTACATCAAGCGGGCGTTCAATAGGAAGGCAGACAGGCGAGTGGGCAGGTTGCAGTGTGAGCAAGATGTCTGAGGACGGACACTGGAGCGCGCTATTGTGTTCGTTCACTTCACTTTTTCCTCACCTCGCTTTCCTTCCACCCGCCATCCCTCACTTAACTTTTCTTCCAAACCCAACAATCATCTCCAGCTTTTGCATCTCATCTGAAGTTCTTTCTACAGCGCCTGCCTCTGTCCCTTTGCACTGTCTATTTGCACTGAATCTCGGCAGGTTCCACTTTCGTTTGACGGCGCTGCTATCCCATCGCGTTGTTTTTTTGGTTAAGCACTTTCATCTGGACCTGTACAAGCCTACGGTGAGGCGTGCCTGCCTGCCTGCCTGTCGGCCGGACCGCAGCTTACTCACTTCTTTAACTTGAGGTGCAGCCCTGAGCTAACTGTTTCAATGACAGGCTCCCACTTCGCCACTAACATGGCCAACGCCAAGCGCCCAGCCGACGATGCTGGCGAGGGTTCCAGCAAGACAAAAAAACCCAAGACGACCGCCACCCCAGCCAAGGGCAAAGCCAAAGCTAAAGTCAAGGCCAGCAAAGAGATGACCGATGCCGAACGCAAAAAACGGGTCGCACTTTCGGCGCAAAAAAATCCCCCCAACGTGTTTGTCATTGGCCCCCCCAACAACAGTTGGGAAGACAACTCTAAGAAGCTAGCTGGCTATCTCAACTTCACCGGGCCTATGGAAGCCGTCCGACAGTTCCTCAACGGACAGGAGGGATCGCAGGAATCTCGAGACGTTCATACCTGGATCGAAAAGTATCTCGCCGTTCGCCGGTCCAACTACGGGAGACCTGAAGCGAGCCTCGCCAAGGGGAACCAGGCCTTGACCGTTAACGTAAAGCAGCTTTTTGAGACCATCGATGACGCCAGCGCTCACAACATCCATCTCTTTGATCCCAATGTCGACCTGCCGCTAGCCAGCGATGGTAGCCTGAGCCAAGGTACCATGCGCTACGCCATCGCCACGTCCATCAAAGTTATGGCGTCCCTCATATTCCTTAGCCCTACCATGTTCCCCGCGTCGCACGCTCCATTGGAGCAGGGCGTGTACCCCATGGGCCCCACTCGCTATCCGGCAGAAGACTGGCACCGCGCCCACCAGCTGCTACGATTCGTCTTTCGCCAGCACAGCGACGCCAAGGCTAAGGCTAACTTCTTCACCAGCGACCAGTCTAACAAAGGAGATGCTGAAGAGGCCCTCTTCTTCACTCTCGCCGAACTCGAGGGCTCCAGTGGGCACCAAGGGGAGCTCGATGTCGCTGAAGGGGATGACGAAAATTGCGTTGTCGGAGCATTGATCCACGAAGCTCAGCGCTCGGTAGCCGTGCCGCCCACCACCGAAGATTCAGCCGCAGGCGCCCCAGCCCCAGCGACTCCCCCCAGCTTGGACGCCGACCCCAACTTTTGGGCGAAACGGCTAAAGCAGTTTGAGGATTCTGTGGAGAATGCTGACAAGGAAATGCGCTCGGGCAACTCTCTCGGGTCACATGGGGTTTTTGTAAGACGCAGCCGCCTCAACAAGGTTAACATGCGCAAGCTTTGCATTGCCCTTGGCTCGGAGTGCAACATCATCCACGATGACGCCACCGTCATGGCGGAACCGGGCCACCATGCCGCCGGTGCCAGTGGAGGTGTTGGAACTTCCGATGCTGCTCAGGTGCGTTGGTAGACTGCACTACCCCTCTGCCTTCTCGGCCCCCCTCCTTTCCCGGCCACCTACTGACCGCAATTGCTAGGCCATTGCCAGTCGAGGCATGAATGCCACAGATCCCATCAACGTCGATTACTCGTTCACCGCCGAGATGAGTGACGAAGAGAAGGCGCAGTATTGGCAGACGCAGCAGAGCCTCTCCACCGTGAGCGCCCTGACCAAGTCCTATGACATATGCTGCGCACTCCTAGACTACGATCCTGTGACGCCCACGCCGTTTCCCGAGGACCTCGAAAAGAAAAAGATCCACGATCAGCTGGCCCAGCGCGTGGCATCCGAGCGACAGGCTGCCATCGACGCGGGAGAAGAGCCAGAAGACCGCCCCTTGGGTCCTCCACCGAAAGTTCTTGTCCTGAACAGCTGGCAAGTTATGGGCGCCCAGTGGTCGATCGAGCAAGAGCGAGGGCCGATTGGTGGGGGTATGGTGTGCGACGACTGTGGCACAGGCAAGACCATCCAAATGCTCGTGGTCATCTACGAACACCTGCGGCGTATGAAGGCCCAGCACGTCGTGGGCTACAGCGGCAACCCTCGCTACCGGCCTACCATTGTCCTTGCCCCAGCCCCGGCAGTCGACGTGTGGTTTGAGGAAATCAACAAGTGGTTTCCCCAACTCCAAGCCTGGCGCTACTTTGAACAAGTCAGCAAGGTCAACAACGCGTTCATGAAAGATCGCACCCTTCCCGCCAAAAGTGACGAGCTCGTTCACTGGCTCAAGGAGCACTGTCCTCCAGATGATCCTAACTCGTGCAGCTATGTCGTCATTTCCACCTACGAGACTTTCATGTCACGCACTCTGGACGTGGCCAAGAAAGAGAAGGGCAGCGGGCTGCCGGCCGGTACGTCCGTAGGATGCAGCGCACTTCCCTGCCAGCCAGCTCCTACCCCTCCCACCGCGCAAGCGCGTGCTGACCACTTCTGTGTAGAGATCCCCAGCCAGCCCTGGCAGAATGACGATACGGACCGTCTCCCCGACGACGCCGAGGAAGAGGAATTGTTTGATGAAGAACCAGGACCCATCCAGACGGTCGACTATGAGCGCTACCAATACTCTTCCCCCCTTCGCGGCTATTTTTACCGCATCATTCTCGACGAAGCGCACAAGATCCGCAACCCTTACACCAAGACCTCAGAGGCCATTCGCCGATTAGAGCCTGACAAAAAGCACCTCGTCACCGCCACGCCGATGCTGAACAAGGGGACTGACTTTTACAGCTACCTTACCATGTTCTGGAAGGATGAGTGGGAAGTGGACCTGGACGAAGAGAGCGTCAGCAATCCTCTATTCGATGCCTTCGACCCCGCTCACGAACCCATGCACACGCCCATCTATCAACCTGGGGGTGCGCTGGACTATGGCAAAATAGAGTTGGCTCTCTGGCGCTTGAACCCCGACCGCTTCGCGAGGTCAATGGGCGCGCAAGACAACCTCAAGAAGTGCTTGAACGCCTACCACGTCCTCCGTCAGGTCATTCCCCTCGTGATGCTTCGACGGACTCAGGCCACTACCATCGAGGTCAACGGGGTGCCGACACGCATCGGCGACAGCATTCCGCCTTACCGCATCTGCACCGTCGAGCTGGGCTGGAGTGATGCCGCCGAGTTTGAGGCGTACAAGGGCATCTTCGATCGCGCCATTAAATACCTGTGCATTGGGTCTGGGGGAAATGAAGACGGCTGGTCAGGGTTTACTGTGCCAACGGGCTCGAAGAAGGGCAAGAAGGTGGGCCAGGGCAATACGGGCACTCGCGCCGTTGCCATTCACCGCGCGCTCGGGGTCTTGACCTTCAACCCCGGCCTCTACACCATGCTTCAGCGGACCTACGGGAGGAATTTGGCCAACGACGTGGATAAATGGTACACGCTGTGCGCCGACCGGGGCATGAGCCTGTACTTTGAGATGACAAAGCCTGAAAAGAATCTCCCCCTCTACGCCGACCGTTGGAGTTTCGCGCGCTACCTCGCCAAGGATTCCCCCAAGCTCAAGTATATCGCCAAGTTGATGGGGGAGATTTGCCTGAGTGAGGTGGACCCTCGACGCGTCCTCTGCTTCACCGACTGCCCTATGAACCAATGGGATCTTGAAGGATTTCTTTCGGTACGTACAGAGGCTGCAGCCCACCTACCTGCATCGCTCCCTCTGCCGTCCACATCTCCGTCTCGCTAGTTACTGACTCTGCTACCCCTAGAATATCGGTTTTCACGTTAAGTCGCTTCGCAGTAGTCTGGATGCGTCGGAGCGAAAGCTCATCGTCGACGAGTTCAACAACCCGCACAGCAACTTGGACGCATTGCTATTGAGCATCAAGGCCTCGGGGGCTGGTCTGAATCTGCACTGGAACTGCTCAGACATCATCATCGCGTGCGTAGCTGAGAACATCAACATGGTCTTGCGGGCGCTATGCCGCGCTCACCGCATTGGGCAGTTGCGATCTCAGCGGGTCTGGATCGTCACTCAGGACCACAGCTACGACCAGCTATTACAGGCCGCGCAGACTAAGAAGATGCTGCAACAGATTGCCGGCGAAGGGTTGATCGAGCTCGACGACGCCGACTTCGAAATAAGTGACGACCAGATCGAGGACAAGACGGCCGACATTATCGACGATAGTGAGAGGCGGGAGAAGGCTAATGAGCTGCGTGGAGAAGCACTGCTCCGTAAAGGTCGCGCCATCCGGACTCAGTTGGAAGATATCATTGCCCGCATGATGGGCCAGCGCTGCTCCCGGCTTGACTGGGACAGTCAGAAGAATCTTAAGCTCAAGAACAAAGCAGAACAGGTTCAAGCCACGCCCGCGAAGGTGAGGCCTGCACCCCTGCCGGGAGTCAATCCGGTGCCTCTGAGCCTCGGCCGCAACAGGGAGCCCCACGCCACCAAGGAGGCCCGCGTGATCGAGGAGGCCGGGCTGGCTTTGTCGCCCGGTGGAAGCCGAAGCAGCCCGAGTCCAGGCAGAGAAGGCAGCACAGAAAAAGCGTGAGAAGAAGGAACGAGTCCAGGCTGAGAATGCGGCGAAGGTAGCCAAGTGGAAACGCCGCCGCGACGTCATCGAGGCTAAGAAGGCGGCCATGAAGGCAGACCGCGATCGGGCAAAGAAGGACAAGGGTGAGGGAAAGGGCAAGCGCAAGAGCAAGCGCAAGGATAAGGGTAAGGGCAAGGGCGAAGTCCCGGTGCTGTCCAACGACAGAATCGCGCCTCAGGAGGACGCCGAGATGCGCAGGTCGACACAGCGACGGCTGGGGGTGGCGATGGCAGCGATGACGAGTTGTTAGATGCGCTTAGCGATGTCTAAGACGTTCGCCGACCTTACATAGAGGGCTTTTCTCGAGCTGAAGCCGAAGTCTCGCACACGGAAGCCCCAAAGATTGGGCGGCTAGTAGCCCTCAGTGCGGCTACACCTTGGGAATCCTGTGTAGATTACGCTCTACAGTAGTCGCCTCAAATCGAGGCGACCATTTCTACCAATGCCTTTGATGCCCCTGGGGCGAATTGTGAGACCAACGTGCCGTAGATCCATCCCAAGGGGTGCCTCGCTGGCGCACACGCTGGCGCTCAATGCTGGCGTATACGTTAAGACTCACGTTGGCGTATACGCTGCCGCAGGTGCACGCCCACGATGGCCGTGCAGGTGTACGCTCACGGCGACGGCGTAGGTACACGAGCAGGACGGCGGGGCAGATACACTCGCAGGCCTCAGGAGGTGCACACCCAGGAGGTGCACGCCCTAGGAGCCTAGCAGGATTATTTCCCTCAAAAGTCCGTCGCACTTTCAGGCAAAATCCTACGGTTTTAAGTGTGCTCCTTCCCCCCTCCCCTCCCCATCCCGCCCAGCCCGGATCAAACGTTGTTCCCGGCCCGCCCGCCCCGGATTAACCTACTTCCGGGATTTCACCATTTTTTCCCCCCGGGCGGCGGTCAAATTTGGGCGGGAGGCAGCGCGAGGCAGGCGCCGGCCATCCCCGGTGTCGGCGTGTGGAAATGTCGAGGGAGGAGGGGGGGTTGGGGTTGACGGCATCGGGCTCTCAGGGCTGCCGAGGATTTTTCAGGGGCTGCCAAGACCGCGCCGGGGGTGCCAAGACCGTCTTGAAAAGGGGGGCGGAGAACCGCCACAGGCATGCTCTCAGGGCCATGCCAAGTACAGGCTGGCCAGGTGCACGCGGTCCAGGTACACGCGGTCCAGGTGCACGCGGTCCAGGTGCAGGCCGGCCAGGTGCACGCGGTGGAGGTGCACGCCGTCCAGGTGTACGCCATGCAGGTGCACACCCAGGAGGTGCACGCCGGCCAGGTGCACGCCCAGCAGGTGCACACCAGCCAGGTGCACATCAAGGAGGTGCACGCGGTCCAGGTGCACACCCAGGAGGTGTACGCCGGCCAGGTGTACGCCGGCCAGGTGCATACCAAGGAAGTGCACGCCGGCCAGGTGCACGTCCAACAGGTGCACGCCGGCCAGGTGCATACCAAGGAAGTATACGCCGTCCAGGTGCACGCCGTCCAGGTGCACGCCGGCCAGGTACACGCCCAACAAGTGCACGCCGTCCAGGTGTACGCCGGTCAGGTGCACGCTCACGATGGCCGGGCAGGTGCACGCCCACGATGGCCGCGTAGGTGCACGCGCACGGCGGCAGCGTAGGTACACTCGCAGGGCGGCGGGGCACAATGCACGGGCACGACGGCCAGGTAGGGCGGATAGATGCACGGGCACTTGGGCAGGGCAGGTAGACGGGGATGGGTTTGGGGCAGGGACTCGGAGGGGTTTGGGGCAGGT